>Ga0302316_10000553_pt1 | contig 32399 bp, 28 predicted proteins | sample III_Palsa_N3_2_FD_200456 | JGI IMG/M metagenome (GOLD analysis project Ga0302316, IMG submission 200456) | Peat permafrost microbial communities from Stordalen Mire near Abisko, Sweden - III_Palsa_N3_2 | ecosystem: Environmental > Terrestrial > Soil > Palsa > Peat permafrost | place: Sweden...
ACAAACAAAGGCATATGGACGTTTACCCTAGTCGCAACGTCGACATCCGCTCGCTTCGGGTGCCGACGCCGCATAACAACAAGCTGAACGCCTGCGGCGACCGCCTGCGGTCGGCTGGTGCTTTCCTAGACTAGGGAACGCCGGCCCACCCCTGACGACGCCTACGGCGTCGTTACGAGGAGATGGGCCCATGAAGCTCCTTCGCGATACCTTTCTGTTGCGTGCAGTGCGCCGGCTTTTGGCTGGCCGTCGTGATGCTGCGCGTCGCTCCTACACCGTTACCGTGCCGGCCCCGCTGGAACGCGCTTGTGCCAGCAACGTGATCGAACTGCATCGCCGTACTCCGGCGACGGGCACGCGTTCGATCGCCCAGGCCGAGCCGTTGCCATCTTCCGTACATCTCGCACTGGTATCCAGTCGCTAGATGGTCGCAATAACGTCATGCAAGGGATGGCCTCCGCCAACGGCGGCGCCGTTCTGGTCGCGTGTGCGGCCAAACGCACTGACAGTTGCGCAGCCGGCGGATTGAATCCGCTGACTCGCACCGTCGGCAGGCATCAGCGAATCACGGAAGCGGGTCATGACCAAGCAATCCAATCAAGCCGTAGCAGTCAGGACGGCGGGCAAGGGTGCGGCAGTGTTGCTGCACGCCGCCGTCGCGCAGGAGGCGTTTCAGACCAACGACGCGCTACTGGCGTCGCTGGACACGACCCTGAGCGGGCTCGATGAAGAGCAGATAGAAGACCGGCTCAATCGCGACGGTTCCAATGAGGTCTCGCACGAGAAACCGCCGCACTGGACGCGGCAGTTGCTGCGCACATTCAAGAACCCGTTCATCATCGTGCTGCTGATTCTGGCGGTGGTGCAGGTATTCATCACGCCGGACGATTTGTCGGGGCCGATCATCATCGCCGTGATGGTGAGCATCAGTGTGCTGCTCAGCTTCAGCCAGGAATATCGCTCTTCGCGCGCTGCCGAAAACCTGAAGGCGATGGTGCGCAATACGGCCACCGTCACCCGCAAGGCGTCCGATGGCCATAGTGAGCGTATCGAAGTGCCGGTTGGCGAGTTGGTGGCTGGCGACATCGTGCATCTGGCGGCCGGCGACATGGTGCCGGCGGACATGCGCCTGCTGACGGCGAAGGATCTTTTCATCAGCCAGGCCATCCTCACCGGCGAGTCGCTGCCAGTGGAGAAGCTTGCCCCGACTGTTGCGCAAATCGACCAGCACAAACAGCAAACGTTGCACGAAAACCTGCTCGACCTCACCACCATCTGCTACATGGGCACCAACGTGGTCAGCGGCACCGCCAGCGCGGTGGTCGTTTCCACCGGTGCGCGCACCTACCTGGGCTCGATTGCGCGCACGATCACCGGTCAGCGCGTGCAGACCAGCTTCGATCGCGGCGTCAAAAGCGTCAGCTGGCTGCTGATCCGCTTCATGCTGGTGATGGTGCCGATCGTGCTGGGTATCCAGTGGTTCAAGCATGGTTTCTTCGAGGCGTTGCTATTCGCGCTGTCGGTGGCTGTGGGCCTCACGCCGGAAATGCTGCCGCTGATCGTTACCGCGAACCTGGCCAAGGGCGCGCTGGCGATGTCCAAGCGCAAGGTCGTGGTGAAGCGGCTCAATGCGATCCAGAACTTCGGTGCAATGGATGTGTTGTGCACCGACAAGACGGGCACGCTGACGCTGGACAAGATCGTGCTGGAGCGTCATCTGGACCTGGACGGTGAGGAGTCCGACGAGGCGCTGGAATACGGTTATCTCAACAGCCATTTCCAGACCGGCTTGAAGAACCTGATGGACAAGGCGGTGCTGGCGCATCGCGATCTTGAGGGCACGGTCGCGCGCTATCGGGTGGTCGATGAGATCCCGTTCGATTTCCAGCGCAGGCGCATGTCGGTGGTAGTTGCCAAGGACGATGGCGAACATCTGCTGATCTGCAAGGGCGCGGTCGAGGAAATGCTGTCGATCTGCGCGTTTGCGAAGGTGGGCGACGTCACCGAACCGATGACCGATGAGCGCCGCCAGGAGATCAAGGCGATGACGCATCGCCTCAACGAGGATGGCCTGCGCGTGTTGGTGGTTGCGACGCAACGTGAGCCGAGCCATGAGCGTCCCTACAGCGTAGCTGACGAAACTGGCCTGGTTGCGGTGGGCTGTCTCGCGTTTCTCGATCCACCGAAAGATTCGGCCCGCACCGCGATCCTCGCGCTGCATCAGCATGGCGTCGAAGTCAAGGTGATCACCGGTGACAACGAGGCCGTGGCGCGCAAGATCTGCCGCGAAGTCGGGCTGGACGTAACGCATTCGGTCCAAGGCCGGGACATCGAACCGCTCGAAGATGCCGAACTGGATGCATTGGTCGCGCGTGTCACGGTGTTTGCGAAAATGTCGCCGGCGCAGAAGGCGCGGGTGGTGAAGTCGCTGCAACGGCAGGGTCACACCGTGGGCTTCCTCGGCGACGGCATCAATGATGCGCCCGCGCTGCGTGAGGCGGATGTCGGCATCTCGGTGGATACCGCGACCGATATCGCCAAGGAGTCGGCCGACATCATCCTGCTCGAGAAAAACCTGATGGTGCTGGAGGAGGGCGTGCTGGAAGGGCGCGTCACGTTCGGCAACATCATGAAGTACATCAAGATGACCGCCAGCTCGAACTTCGGCAACGTGCTGAGCATGCTGATCGCCAGCGCGTTCCTGCCGTTCCTGCCGATGCTGCCGCTGCAGGTGCTGGTGTTGAATCTGCTGTATGACATCTCGCAATTGTCGATACCGTTCGACCGCATGGACGAGGACTATCTGCGCAAGCCGCGCAAGTGGGACGCTGGCGACATCGGCCGTTTCATGGTGTGGGTGGGGCCGGCCAGCTCGGTGTTCGACATGACCACCTTCTTGTTGCTGTGGTACGTGTTCGGCGCGAATTCGGCAGCGCATCAGTCGTTGTTCCAGTCCGGATGGTTCATCGAGAGCCTGCTGACGCAGACGCTGGTCGTACACATGATCCGCACGCGCAAGATTCCATTCCTGCAAAGCAGCGCCGCCGCACCCGTGCTCGGCCTGACTACGGCGATCATCGTGATCGGCATGCTGCTGCCGTACACCGCGATCGGCACCAAGATCGGCATGATGGAAATGCCGGGGGTGTACTTCGGATGGCTGGCGGTCACGGTGTTGGCGTATTGCGCGCTGACACAGCTGGTCAAGGTGGTCTACATACGTCGTTACGGGCGCTGGCTCTGATCAACTGTCTCTCCCCAAAGAGGCGGGATTAAGCCTCCTCTCCCTTTTGGGCAGAGGACTGAGGTGAGGGGCGGGTGCTCGCGGGAAAGCTGCACCAAAGCTCGCTTCGATCAACATCGGTGCGAGCACCAGCCCCACATCCCAACCTTCTCCCCACAGGGGAGAAGGGGCGAACGCAAAGAGCTTTTTTATTGGAGCTGACATGAAAGGCACCTTCGCCTTGTTCGATATTGCCGGCTATGTCGCCCTGCTGTTGTGGGGTACGCACATGGTCACCAGTGGTGTGCTGCGCGGTTACGGCAGTGCATTGCGGCGTTGGCTTGGCCGTTATCTCGGTCGGCGCCCGGCGGCATTCGCTTTCGGCGTGTGCATCACCGCGCTACTGCAGAGCAGTACCGCGACCGGGATGATGGCGACCTCGTTCGCAGCCGGTGGCTTTCTCGGTTTGGCACCCGGATTGACCGTGATGCTGGGCGCGAACGTGGGCACCACGCTGATCGTACAGGTGATGTCATTCGACATCGCGATCGTCGCACCGATCTTTATCCTGATCGGCACCGCCATGCACAAACGCAGCGATGACGCACGTTACAAAAACATCGGCCGGGTCGGGATCGGCCTGGGCCTGATGCTGCTTGCGCTGCACCTGCTGGTGCTGACGATGGCGCCGGTGGAAAACGCGCAGGCACTGCGCGCGGTACTACAGAGCCTGGCGGACGAGCCGGTTATCGCGATGCTGGTTGCTGCACTGTTGACCTGGGCATGCCATTCCAGCATAGCGGTGGTGCTGCTGATCGTTTCGCTGGCGACTACCGGCGTAGTCGATGCACCCGGTGCGCTGGCGCTGGTGCTGGGCGCGAATCTTGGCGGCACGCTGCCGGCACTGTTCGATGCGAGCACGCCCGTCGCGCGGCGGTTGCCGCTGGGCAATCTGCTGGTGCGTGGGTTCGGTTGCCTGGTCTGTCTGCCGTTGCTGCATCCGATCGCGCATTGGTTGGCGCCGCTGGGTGCTTCGCCGGCGCGCATCGTGGTGAATTTCCACACGGCATTCAATCTCGCGCTGGCGTTGTTGTTCATCCTTCCGGTCGAACGCTTCGCGCAGTTTCTGGTGCGCTTGTTGCCCGAGCCGCCGCAACCGTCCGATCCGTCGGTGCCGCAATATCTGGATCCTTCGGCATTGGATAGCGCCAACGTGGCACTGGCGAATGCGGCACGCGAAGCGATGCGCATGCTCGATATGGTCGAGAGCATGCTGAAGGGTCTGGTCGAGGTGTTTGGCAAGGATGACCGCGTGCGCGCTGCCGCGATCAGCCGGATGGATCCGACCCTGGACCGGCTCGGCGTGTCGATCCGCGAATACCTCACCGAGTTGGGCGGCGAGGCATTGAACGAGGAAGACGGTGAACGTAGCCAGGACATCCTCGCGTTCATCATCAACATCGAACATATCGGCGATATCACCGCGAACAACCTCATGGAGTTCGCGGCGAAGAAGGCCGCGCGCGGTCAGGATTTCAGTGCCGACGACATCCTCGACCTGGCCGCCATGCATGGTCAGGTCATGGAAAGCCTGCAACTGGCGGTTGCCGTATTCCTGCGCAGCGACACTCGCGCGGCACAGCAGCTGGTAGCGCGCAAGCCGTTGCTTTGGCGAATGGAGAACGAGAGTTCGGAGCGACATATCCGCGCGCTGCGCGAACACCGCGATGGCGGCGGCGGCGATGTCTATCTGCGCATCTTGCGTGACCTGAAGCGTATCCACTCCCATCTTGCCGCGCTTGCCTATCCAGTGCTGGAGCGCGCCGGTTTGCTGCAGGAGCGGTTGGTGCGCGAGACGCCGAACCACGGCACCGGCGTGGTGTAACTGTTTTGTCATCGACATCGAGCAAACAGGAGAACACAGACCTTGCACAGTAGTGGCTCAACCGAACAACCACCTCCAAACCCGTCACAACGACGCCGCACCGCGCGCACTTCGTCCTGAAGTACGCCCGGCACGCGGCGGCCTTTGACGGCCTTGCCGCGATCCGGGATGCGCGCGCAGTTCATCCGTGAACTGCCTGACTTCTCCTCGCCTTTTGTATCGCCCATCGGTCGAGTGACCGCTGGGGGATCGTTCACGCCTTCGTGTCGAAGGGGAAGCACATGTCGTTCCGCACCTTTGAAAATTTCTGGCGCGCGCATCCGTCGCGCTTCGCTGTCACTTGCCTGCTTGCGTCGGCCCTCAGCGCCTGTTCGCACGGATCGACCGAGCTACCATCACAAGGTCCTATGGTCATCGCCGAACACGGTCTGTTGCGGGTACCCGAAAAATCGCCCTTGCGCACGCAGTTGGTGGTGCAGTCGGTCGAACTGCGCAACGCTCCCCATGCGGTGGTTTTTCCGGCGACGATCGAAGCCGATCCGTCGCGTATGGCCAACGTGCTGCCGGCGCTGACTGGCAAGCTGGTCGAACTGAAAGTCGGGCTGGGTGACCACGTCACGCGCGGGCAACTGCTTGCGGTGATCGATTCGGGCGATCTCGCGCAGGCCTATGCCGATGTCGAGAAGGCCCGCGATGCACTCGATCTGGCGAAGAAAGCACTGGATCGCGCACATGGCGTGCAGGCCGCTGGTGGCGCGGCGCAAAAAGATCTTGAAGCTGCACAAAGCAGCTACAACCAGGCACTCGCCGAGTCAGGCCGGGCGCAGACGCGGCTGGCCGCGGTGGGTGGTGCGCCAGGCTCGGCACGAACGATGAATGTCATCGCGCCGGCCAATGGCTACGTGACAGCGCTATCGGTTTCCTCCGGCATGTATGTCAACGATCCCACGGCGGCGATGATGACGATCGCAAATCTCGATGAGGTCTGGATCACTGCAAACGTGCCTGAAGGCGAACTCAGTCTCGTCGCAAAGGGGCAGTCGGTAGACGCCACTCTGGCAGCCTACCCGGATGAGGTATTTCATGGCCGCGTAAGTTTCGTCAGCCCGGTGCTGCAGGCCGATACCCGGCGCGATCTGGTCCGAGTCGCCGTCGCCAATGCGGATGGACGGCTAAAGCCGAACATGTTTGCGGATGCGAGTTTCAGCATTCAGCAGCCGGCGCAGCTGGTGGTGCCGGAGTCGGCGCTGCTGATGAACAACGACAGCACCACGGTGTTTGTCGAAGTATCGCCGTGGACATTCGAGCGTCGTACGGTGGAGCTCAGTTATGACGACAGCGCGGGTGCGCGCGTCGTGAAAGGTCTGAAGGCGGGTGATCGCGTGATCGTGAGGGGCGGAGTGCTGCTCAATGATTAATGCGATCTTCCACTTCTCTTTCCAGAAGCGCATGTTGTTCATTGTCGTGACGATCCTTGTCGCGTGCTTTGGCTACTACTCCTGGACTCAGCTGGCGATCGAGGCGTATCCGGAGTTGAGCGACGTTACTGCCCAGGTCACCACTCAGGTGCCGGGGCTGGCGGCTGAGGAAATCGAGCAGCAGATCACCACGCCACTGGAACGTGGCCTTGCCGGCACACCCGGTCTGGTGAGCATCCGTTCGAGCAGCACGTTCGGTCTATCGCTGATCACGCTGGTGTTCAGAGATGGCGCCGAGGATTACTGGGAACGCCAGCGCATCGTGGAGCGGATCGGTCAGGTCACGCTGCCGCCTGGCATCACCCCAGGGCTCGATCCGGTCTCCGGGCCGGCCGGCGAAATCTACCGCTACACCCTGGAATCAAACAGCAAGAATCTGATGCAGCTGTCCGAGCTGCAGAACTGGGTGATCGTTCCTGCTTTGGAACAGATTCCCGGCGTTGCCAATGTCGATGTCTTCGGCGGCTTCACCAAGGAGTTCCAGCTGGAACTGGATCCGGTCCAGCTGTTGCACTATGGCGTCAGCGTGAACCAGGTGACCAGTGCGATCTCCGCCAATACCGCCAACGCAGGCGGCGGCCGCATTACACGCGGCGAGCAGTCTTACATCGTGCGCGGCATCGGCATGGTGCATACGCTGAAAGACCTGGGCGACATCGTGGTGACCCAGAGCAACAGCGTGCCCGTGCTGGTGCGTGATCTGGGCAAGCTGCAGTATGGACATCAGGTGCGCGAAGGCATTCTTGGCAAGGACAACAATCCCGACACGATCGAGGGCATCGTCGATCTGCTCAAATACGAAAATCCGTCACGCGTACTTGAAGGTATTCACGCCAGGGTCGCCGAACTCAACAAGCAGTTCACTGCACAGGACGTGCGCATCGTCCCTTATATCGACCGTGACGATCTGGTCAATGCAACCAAGGAGAAAGTCTTCCGCACGGTGATGGAAGGCGTCGGCCTGGTCTGCATCGTACTGATACTTTTTCTTGGCAGTGCGCGCTCGGCACTGGTGGCCGCTGTGGCCATACCGATGTCGCTGGTGACGGTTTTCATCCTGATGTTTTTCACCAAGATGCCGGCGAATCTGTTTTCCCTTGGCGCGATCGACTTTGGCGTCATCGTCGATGGCACGATCGTGGTGATGGAGGCGATCCTCCGCCGTCGCGAGGAAAAGCCTACCGAGGAGCTCACCGAAGACGATGTCATGACGGTGACCAAGCACGTGGGTCGCTCGATCTTCTTCGCGACGCTGATCATCATCACGGCTTATCTGCCGCTGTTCGCGTTCGAACATGCCGAAGGCAAACTGTTTCGGCCGATGGCGTTCACCGTGGGCTACGCGCTGCTGGCCGCGCTGTTGTGCACAGTCACACTGACGCCCGGGCTTGCGTATATCGCCCTGCGCAAGCCACGCAAGATGTTTCGCAACAAGCCGCTCGAGAAACTGCAGGCGGCCTACCGTGCCAGCCTGGGGCGGCTGTTGCACAAGCTGCCCGTGGTCTACTCAGTCACCGGGCTTGCATTGCTTAGCGTGTTGCTGCTGGGCGCGACGCTCGGGCGCGAATTTCTTCCTGATCTGGATGAAGGCTCGCTATGGCTTCAGGTGCAAATGCCCAGCGGACTTTCGCTGGACAAGGCCAGCGCGATGACAGCCGAGCTTCGACGCGCTGTGCGTGAGTTTCCGGAGGTCTCCTACGTGGTGACCCAGCTCGGTCGCAATGACACCGGCACCGACCCGTGGACGCCGTCGCACGTCGAGTCAGGTGTCGGACTGACGCCCTATAGCAGCTGGGCGCACGGCGAGACCAAGGCAGAGTTCCTGCGCAAATTCAATGCGCGGATGCAGCAGATTCCGGGTATCAGCGTCGGCATCAGCCAACCCATCGTCGATGGCGAGAACGACATGATCGGCGGAGCACATAGTCCGCTGGTACTGCGCATCTACGGCGATGACTTCAAGGAGTTGCGCCGCATCGGTGGCGAGATCGTCGACGTGCTTCGAAGCGTACGTGGTACGGCCGATGCGTCGATCTTCCAGGAGTCGCCGATCCCGCAGATCGCCATCGAGGCCGACCGCGAAGCGGCAGCGCGTTACGGCATCAACATTGCCGATATCAACAGCCTCATCCAGACAGCGATCGGCGGCACACCGATTACCCAGGTGTACGTGGGTGACCGCACCTACAACGTGACTGCCCGCGTGTCGAACGCCGTAGCGAACGACGTGGCGGCGATGGGTGATCTGCCGCTGACTTATCCCGGCGGGGCGCAGGTTCCACTCAAGCTTGTCGCACATATCAGCTTGAAGACCGGCGAGAGCACGATTTCGCATGAGCAGAACCATCGGCAGCTGACCATACGCATCGACAACCGCGATCGCGCGCTGTCGGAATACCTTGCCGACGCGCAGCAAAAGATCGACGCGAAGGTGCACTACGACAGGCAGAACTATCATCTCGAGTGGGCTGGCACGTTCGAGAATCAGCGGCGCGCGCAGGCACGTCTGATCGTGGTGCTGGGCCTGGTGCTGGCCATCATGGCGGTGCTGCTATTCGCCGAGTTCGGCAAGTTGCGCCAGGCGCTACTGGTACTTGCCGTGGTGCCGTTGGCGGCACTGGGCGGTCTGCTTTCGCTGCACCTGCGTGGCGAGACATTCAATATCGCTACCGCTGTTGGCTTCATTGCCCTGTTTGGTGTGGCCGTGCAGAACGGCATCATCATGGTGTCGAACATTAACCGGGTTCGCGCCGAAGGTTTGTCGATCGCTGATGCGGTACTCGCCGGCGCGACGGAGCGTTTCCGTCCCGTCCTGATGACGGCGACGGTGGCCAGCGTGGGCATGCTGCCGGCTGCGCTTGCCACCGGCATCGGCACGGATGTGCAGCGCGGCCTGGCTACCGTCGTGGTTGGCGGTCTGCCGATTGCGACGCTGCTCACCCTGTACATTCTGCCGGGCTTCTATTTTGCGATCGAGCACTTCGTCGAAAAGCACAAACGTCACGCCTCGCCGACGAAGGAGATCGGACCATGATCGTCTTACACAGGATCACAGCTTGGCGTGCTGGCCGTGTGCTGTTGGGCATTGGCGTGGGCGCGTCACTTGCGGCGTGCGCGGTCGGCCCCGACTATCAGCGGCCGTCGGCACCCACGGTTCAAGACTACACAGCTGCACCGCTGTCGCAGATCACCGCAGCGGCGCCAGGGCCGGGCGGAAACCCGCAACAATTCGTGCGGGACATGGACATCCCCGGCCAGTGGTGGACGCTATTCCACTCGGCGCCCCTGAACGCGCTGATCGACGATGCGCTGAAGCACAATGCCGACGCCGAAGCCGCGCAAGCGGCGCTGCAGGTTGCGTGGGAAAACGTGCGGGCACAGCGTGGCGCGTTCTATCCCAGCGCCGATGTCAGCGTTGACCCCACCCGGCAGAACACCGGAACCGTGCTGTCCAGCGGCGTCGCGTCGAACAGTACGCTGTACAGCCTCACTACCGCTCAGGTCAGCGTGTCGTATGCGCCGGATTTGTGGGGCGGTAATCGTCGGCAGGTGGAGTCACTGGTGGCGCAGGCGAACGCGCAGCGTTTTCAGTTGGAGGCGACCTATCTCACGCTGACCAGCAACCTGGTCAACGCGGCGATCCAGGAGGCGTCGTTGCGCGCACAGATCGATGCGACCGAACACATCATCGACGATCAGCAGCGGATCATGGCGACATTACAGCGCCAGTTGGCGCTCGGCGACGCGTCCGAAGCGGCGATGGCTGCGCAGCAGGCCGCCCTCGAGCAGAGTCGTGCCATGTTGCCTCCGCTGGAGAAACAGCTGGCCCAGCAGCGCGATCTGCTCGCCGCACTCAGCGGGCGCATGCCGGGCGATGTGATCGATGCGCACTTTACGCTGGATGCATTGCAACTGCCGGGCGACTTGCCGCTAAGCCTGCCGGCACGGCTGGTCGAGCAGCGTCCCGACGTGCGCATGGCGGATGAGCAACTGCGTGCGGCCAGTGCGCAGGTCGGTGTGGCGATTGCGAACCGCCTGCCGAACGTGCAGATCAGCGCAAGCGTCGGCAGTGCCGCTGTGCAGGCTAGCTCGCTGCTGACCACGGGTACTGGCTTCTGGAGCATCGGTGCCGGCATCACCGCACCGCTGTTCGATGGAGGCACGTTGAAGCACAAGCAGCGTGCCGCCGAGGCGACCTATCGGCAGAGCGCGGCGCAGTACCGCAGCACGGTCATCGATGCCGTGCAGAACGTTGCCAACGTGCTGCACGCAGTGCAGTCCGATGCCGCTGCGCTGGCCTCGGCCGAACTGGCTGAGCGTGCCGTCTCGCGCAGCCTCGCGATCGCACAACAGCAACTCGCACTCGGCGACATCAGCGAAGTGGTGATGCTCAATGCCGAGCAGACCTGGCGACAGGCCGCCATCACGCTCGCGCAGGCACGTGCGAATCGCTATGCCGATACGGCGGCATTGTTCCAGGCGCTCGGGGGCGGTTGGTGGAATCGGCAGGATGTGGTGCCGTCGCAGGCGGTGCCCACGCATTGATTGAACTGCTTGCCGAAACATCGGGTGGTGGAAACAGCTAGAGTGGCGCGGGGTCTCAGGGAGCCATTGGCTGTTGCGCGGCAACGGCAGGCTCGCGGTCTTTCTGTGTAATACGGAGGGGTGACGATGCTTCTGTTCGACTATCCGCGGTTGCTCTTTTTGGTCCTTTGCGCTGTGCTTTTGCTGTCCTACGAGATTGGTTTTCGGCTTCGCGCCAGAAATCACGAAAAGATCGGACAGGACGGCGACAAGCAGATCGAGGAGACACGCAATCAGATTGCCGTGTTGCTCAGCCTGCTGCTCGGTTTCACGCTTTCGATGGCTTTGACCCGGTTCGACTACCGCAAGGAGCTCGTGGTCGATGAAGCGAATGCGATCGGCACAACCTATCTGCGCGCGATGATGCAGCCGGAGCCGATGCAAACCCAGGTGAGGGGACTGCTGCGGGATTACGTCGACACACGGATTACGATGTTTGGCGATGCAACGACCGATGCGCAGCGCGAAGCGAGCATCAGGCACTCCAAACTGATTCAAGATCAGCTTTGGGCCCAAGCCGTTGCAGCAAGCAAGCAGAGTCCCACGCCGATCACATCGATCTACGTGCAGGCCTTGAACGAGATGATCGACCTCGACGGCAAACGCCTCGCCGCCACGGCTAACCGGATTCCGACGGACATCTGGTTTCTGTTGGGCATTCTTTCGATCATGACGACGATCGTCGTGGGCTACGGCCAGCGGCGACGCTCTGCACTTACTACGTTTGTGCCGGTGCTCACGATTGCGATTGCGATGAGCCTGATTGCCGACCTCGACTCGCCCACCCACGGGCTGATACGGGTCGACCAACGGAGTCTGCAGAGTCTGAGCGTCGATCTCAGATCCGGTGCGGCCACGACAGCGCATTAGTTTCCGACATCACTGCACTGGATCTGGCGCGCTAATCGTCGATTACCGCTCCAGGTGGTCCGGTGAGGCCGCTTGCTGGTGGCGTCGGTGATGACGCCACCACAGTGCCAGCAGACCCAGTACGACCACGCCGACGAGTGCCCACATGCTGCTTTGGCCACGGCGCACCCACTTCATCAGCCATTCGTGGTTGTCAGCGCCAAAGTAGCCAAGGTACACCCAGAACGGCACGCTGATCAGCGCAGCCAATCCATCAATCAGCAGGAAGCGCGTAAACGACACGCGATGGCTCGTGCCGGCGATGACGTAGACGGTGGTGCGCATGCCAGGCAGAAAGCGTGCGATGAACAGCATACGGTTGCCGTAGCGTGCAAACTTGTCCTGCACCTGGGCATAGCGCGCAGGCGTCAGCACGTGGGCCACGAAGCGCCATTTCAGCATGCGCGCACCATAGTGGTGGCCGAGCAGAAAAATACCGGCATCGCCCAGTAGTACACCGAACATCGCCAACGCGAACATCGCATGCACATTCGCGTAGCCGAGCCCGGCGATGACTCCGCCGGCGACCAGGGTGATGTCCTCCGGCAGCGGCAGGCCCGCGCCGCAGATCATCAAAGCGATAAACACCGCGACGTAACCGTTCTCGGCGAAAATCGTAATCAGTCGTTGAAGCAAATCCATCGATATTCCTGCACGCTATGCGAAATCGCGCTGTGGCGACATCGTATGATCCCACACTCGAATTGCCGTTGAAGGCCTTCGATTTTTCGAGGGATGAACCATGGCGATCAGTGGGCTAGGTAACATCGGCATTCAGACCGACGTGACCGGTGGCCGACCGCGCGCAGCCAGCAACGCACGCAGCTCGGCCTTTTCTGCGCTGTCCAGCGTGCCTTCGCGACTCTTTGCTGTCAGCGCATCGCGTCGTTGAGTGGTGGCTTGATCGTCCATGCGGGTCAGCGCGTCGAAGAATTCAGCGCGCTGCATGTCCGGTTCGCCGACCGACATCGCCGCCATCAATTTCTGTAGCGCGGGATACTCCGGCCGTTCGGAAAAATGTTCCACCAGCATCGCCGAATTGATGCCGGGGCGAGAGCGGGCCAGGTCAAGCAATTCGGCAAGTAGTGCCACGCCAGGCTTGTCCAGACGCAGGAAGCGATAAGGCTTTTCCACCTGGTCGGCCAGACCCGGTTGCACCAGCAGGAGCGAGATCGCACTGCGAACCAGACTGCGCTGTACGGCCACCGGTCGCTGCAAGGCGTGCTGCGTTGAAGGTGCGGCCTGCAGATTTGCGCGGGCACCGCTGCGCTTTTCCAGTTCCTGTGCCATCAGGTCGCGAAACGCACCGTCGGGAAGTTTTGCGATCAGCGGACGTGCTCGTTCGGCGAGGCGGGCGCGGCCGTCCAGGCTGCCCATCTCGACGTCTTGCGACAGCTCGCCGAAGAAGTACTCCGACAGCGGCATCGCCTCCTTGATGCGTTTCTCGAAGCCCTCCTTGCCCTCCTTGCGCACCAGCGAATCCGGATCCTCGCCATCGGGCAGGAACAGAAAATAGGCCTGACGGCCATCACGCAGTCGTGGCAGTGCCGATTCAAGCGCCTTCCACGCGGCAGCCCGGCCAGCGCGGTCACCGTCAAAGCAGAACACCACATCGGGTGCTGCACGAAACAGCACCTCGGTGTGTTCCGGCGTGGTCGCCGTGCCCAGCGTCGCCACTGCGATCGGCAGGCCGGCCTGGTGCAACGCGATCACGTCCATGTAGCCCTCGACCACCATGATCCGCGTAAGGTTCGCGTTGGCCTGCTTCACCTGCCAAAGCGCGAACAGCTCGCGGCCTTTGTGGAATAGCGGGGTTTCCGGTGAGTTGAGGTATTTCGGGGCCTGGTCCGCTTGCAACACGCGGCCGCCGAAAGCGATCACGCGGCCGCGGCGGTCGAGGATCGGGAACATCAGGCGCTCACGGAAGCGGTCGTACTTGCTGCCGCGCTCGCTGCTGGCAACCATGCCGGCTTCGTTCAGCAGCTGCATGCGCCGGTCACTGTTGCCCAGCGACTTGATCACGCCGTCGTAGCCCGCCGGCGCCCAGCCGATACGAAACTTCGCAATGGTTTCCGCATCCAGCCCGCGCTTGCGGCAGTACGCCTGAGCCTCAGCGTTGCGCGGCAGTTCGCCCTCGTACCAGCTGGCAGCGGCATCCAGCAGGGTATACAGATCGGTCTTGTCTTCGCGCGGTGCCGCCTCGCGGCCACCTTCGCGGGGCACCTTCAGGCCGACCGTCTGCGCCAGTTCCTCGACGGCGTCGGGAAACTCCAGCCGCTCGTAATCCATCAGAAATTTGACCGCGCTGCCGTGCGCGCCGCAGCCGAAACAGTGGAAGAACTGCTTCGCCGGGCTCACATAGAACGATGGCGTGCGTTCGTTGTGGAACGGGCAGCACGCGGTCCATTCGCGTCCGGCTTTCTTCAACGGCACGCGCCGCTCGATCACGTCGACAATGTCGACGCGAGCGAGCAATTCATCGATGAAACTGTCGGGAATCAGGCCGCGCATAAGCGGCCTAGTCTACCGGACGCGGGCGCGGCTACAGGATGTGGAATACGCCGATGACCGCCAGGATCGCAAGCACGAACAGGATCAGGAAGATCGCAAAGAGCACCTTGGCGATGGTGCCGGTAGCGCCGGAGACACCCCGGAAACCGAGCAGTCCGGTGACCAGCGAAATGATGGCGAAGATGATGGCCCACTTAAGCATGCGGTGCTCCCTGTTCGAAGTTGGTCGCGTCGGCCCCGCCGACCCGAAGGCGGCATTCTTGGGGCAGTCCCGTGAAGGGAATGCATGAGCCGCGGGCTAACCTTGCGGGAGGAACGGTTTGTGTAGGAGCGCACCCTGTGCGCGAAGGCCGGCGGGGTAGTGACCCGGTGGCGCTCATGGGCGACAACGCGTCGCCCTTCGCGGCTCCCACAGGGGCGCGCGCTTTTTCACGGCGGTGAAGCTCGCTTGGCGACTCAGCCCGCCAGGCGCGCCTTGATCTTGCCCGACACGACGGCCATGTCGGCACGACCGGCGGCCTTTTCCTTGACTGCCGCGACTACCTTGCCCATGTCGCGGGCTGAGCTGGCGCCGGTATCCCTGATCGCCGCGTCGACCAGTGCATCGATCTCCGACTCGTTCAGCTTGGTCGGCAGATAGGTCTCGATCACCACCATTTCGGCACGTTCGATCGCCGAGAGATCCTCGCGCTGGGCGGCATCGAACTGGCTGACCGAATCGCGCCGCTGTTTGAGCATCTTTTCCAGCGTGGCCAGCACCTGCACGTCATCCAGCTCGATCCGCTCGTCCACTTCGCGCTGCTTGATTGCCGCCAGCATCAGCCGGATCACGCCCAGCCGGTGCTTGTCGCCGCCACGCATGGCGGTTTTCATGTCTTCGGTGAGCTGCTGCTTGAGTGTCATGCGGGGCCTCTGCTGGTCAGAAGGGGGCGGAGAAACCATTCTACGGAAACGACAAAGCCGGCGTTGCCCGAAGGGGAACACCGGCCAGATCGATCCAAAGTGCTAGCGGTGGCTGCGAGAACCCGCGCCGACCGTGTTTCCTGTTTACTCAGCGCCGAGGGCGCTGCGGGATCCGCCATGCATGGCGGATCGGGGAAACTCAGTACAAACGGGTCTTGCGCGAAACGTCACGCGACAGACGACGCAGGTGGCGCTTAACCGCAGCAGCGCGCTTGCGCTTGCGCTCTTGGGTCGGCTTTTCGTAGAACTCGCGCTTGCGCGTTTCAGCGAGCACGCCGGCCTTTTCGCAGGTACGCTTGAAACGACGCAGAGCAATCTCGAACGGCTCGTTCTCGCGAACTTTTACGTTGGGCATGGAAACTCCGAGTGGTAGTCTTCCCGCGGATACGGGACTGTTGAATAGGGCGAGCCGCGAAGTATACCGTGGATAACATAGAATTTTCAAAGCCGATTTCAGGCAAGCCCGTTCTGGGCATCGAAACGTCCTGCGACGAGACCGGCGTGGCGCTGTTGCGCTGGGAGCCGGACGCGCCGGGTCATGGCTTGCTGTCACATACGCTGTACAGCCAGATCAAGCTGCACGCCGATTACGGCGGCGTGGTGCCGGAGCTGGCCAGCCGCGACCATGTGCGCAAACTGCTGCCGCTGATCCGAGAGGCGTTAGCCCAGGCTGGGCTGAACGTGCAGGATCTGGGCGGGGTGGCGTATACCGCCGGGCCGGGTCTGGTTGGGGCGTTGCTGGTAGGTGCGTCGGCCGGACGTGCGTTGGCCTGGGCTCTCGGCGTACCCGCGATCGGCGTGCACCACATGGAAGGCCATCTGCTGGCACCCCTGCTGGAAGACGACCCGCCGCAGCCGCCGTTCGTGGCGTTGCTGGTGTCTGGCGGCCATTCCATGCTGGTCGAGGTCAAGGCGATCGGGCAGTACACGATTCTTGGCGATACGCTCGACGACGCCGCCGGCGAAGCGTTCGACAAGACCGCCAAGCTGATGGGCCTGCCGTATCCCGGTGGCCCCGCACTGGCAAAACTGGCCGAACAGGGCCGACCCGGCGCCTTCCGTTTTTCACGCCCAATGACCGATCGGCCCGGGCTGGATTTTAGCTTCTCCGGCCTGAAAACCCAGGTGCTGCTGGCATGGCAGGCCAGCGACCACAGTGATCAGACCCGCGCCGACATTGCCCGCGGCTTCGAGGAAGCCATCGTCGACACGCTGATCATCAAATGCCGCAGGGCCTTGCAGGCAAGCGGCGCGCAGCGGCTGGTGATTGCCGGCGGTGTCGGTGCGAACCGGCGGTTGCGCAGCGACCTGGCTGCCGCCGCGGCGAAGGACGGCTTCAAGGTGTATTTCCCACGCCTGGATTTCTGCACCGACAACGGCGCGATGATCGCGCTGGCCGGCGCGATCCGCCTGGCCAGCGGCCAGCATCAGGATGCATCGGTACAGGTCTATCCGCGTTGGGACCTGCAAAGCCTGCCGGTGGCGTAACGAGGCGGTGATGCGTCTGTGGGAGCGACTTCAGTCGCGATGCTCTGCTGTTGGTTTCGTTGCTTATAAGCGCGTGACTTTCCTGCACAGGGGAAGCCACCTTGGGTGGAAGCTCTGCCCCCTCTCTCTTTGGGAGAGGGCTGGGGTGAGGGTTCGGTGCTCGCGGGATCGCCCATTCCCGTCACCCTTACGAAGGCAGCGGCCCAGTGCTCTGCGCGGGGTGGTGGGGTTACCGCGATCTGCTATATCGCTTGCAGAGCGTTTGAAGCAGAAGAACAAGCGCAGAGCATCGCGACTGAAGTCGCTCCCACAAAAAGCTGCGCCCTCACCACTGCGTGCGTTGCGGCAGCAATCCTTTCAACTCCGCCTCAGTGAGGTTGCGCCACTGGCCGACTTTCAGGTGCGCGAGCCGGACGTTGTCGATGCGCACCCGGCGTAGCTGCGTCACGCGATAGCCGAACGCGGCGGCCATCAGGCGGATCTGCCGGTTCAAGCCCTGGGTCAGCACGATCGAGAAACCAAACTTCGCGATCCGACGCACCTTGCACGGCTTGGTCATCTGGTTGTGGATGCGCACGCCCCTGGCCATGCCGGCGAGGAATTCGTCGGTCACGGCCTTGTTCACGCCGACCAGATATTCCTTTTCGTGGTGGTTCTCCGAACGCAGGATCTCGTTGACGATGTCGCCGTTGCTGGTCAGCAGGATCAACCCTTCAGAATCCTTGTCGAGCCGGCCGATCGGGAAGATCCGCTGCGGATGGTCGACGAAGTCGATGATGTTACCCTCGACATCTTTCTCGGTGGTGCAGGTGATGCCGACCGGCTTGTTCAGCGCGATATAGACGGCTTTCTTTGCGGCCGCCGTGGGTGCCAGCGTGCGTGTTCGCACGATCTCGCCGTCCACCCGCACCTCATCGCCATCCAGCGCCTTGGCGCCGGTCGTAACCACTTCACCGTTGATGGTGACCCGGCCAGCCAGCAACAGCTCGTCCGCCTCACGACGCGAGCACAGGCCGGATTCGCTGATGTATTTGTTGACGCGCATGTATAGGAACCATCTTCGGCTCGTCATTCCTGCGTAGGGGAAACCCAGTAGCCAACCGCCGGATGGAGCACTGGGTTCCTGCCTTCGCAGGAATGACGAGTGGGTACCTGCCTTCGCAGGGATGACGCGCAAAAAATCAGGAGCGCAAACCGACGCCACGCTTGAGCAGCTGCAACGCCAGGATCGACAGGCCGGCCACGAACGCCAGCATCACCACGAACGCGACGCCGATGTTGACGTCGCTGATGCCGAGCACGCCGAAGCGGAACGCGTTGACCATGTACAGGATGGGGTTGACGCGCGAAATGGCCTGCCACGGTTCGCCCAGCATGTTCACCGAATAGAACACGCCGCCGAGGTAGGTCAACGGCGTCAATATGAAGGTCGGCACCAATGCAATGTCGTCGAACTTCTTCGCGAATACCGCGTTGACGAAACCAGCCAGCGAGAAAATCGTTGCGCCCAGCAGCACCGAAAGGAACGTGATCAGCGGATGCACCACATGCAGCGACGTGAATAGCAGAGCGATCAACAGCACCAGCGCGCCGACCACCAGTCCGCGTGCCACCGCGCCGGAAACATAGCCAAGCAGGATCACCCAGTTCGGCATCGGCGACACCAGCATCTCTTCCACCGCACGACTGAACTTCGCGCCGAAGAACGAACTGGAGATATTGCCGTAACTGTTGGTGATGATGCTCATCATCACCAGGCCGGGCACGATGTATTGAATGTAGGTGAAGCCACCCTCGATCACGCCGATGCGGCTGCCGACCAGCTTGCCGAAGATCACGAAATACAGCGTCATGGTGATCGCCGGCGGGATGAGCGTCTGCGTCCAGATGCGCATGATGCGAACGATTTCGCGGCGCATGATGGTGTGCAGGGCGACGAGGTTGGTTGCGGTGTTGCTCATGCCGCCTGCTCCTTGCTGGTGGACATCTGGCCGTTGCGGCCTCCTTCGACAAGTCGCACGAATAGCTCCTCCAGCCGGTTGGTCTTGTTGCGCATCGAGGTCACCATGATGCCGTGTGCCGACAGCGCCGAAAAAAGTGAATTGAGATCATGCGAGCGCGCCATTTCCGCTTCCAGCATGTGCTCGTCGCGGCGTCGCAGTGTCACGCCGGGAAGGTTCGGCAGCTCGTTCGGCATGGCGACCACATCCAGTACGAACGTCTCCACGTCCAGCGTTGCCAGCAAGCCTTTCATGCTGGTGTTTTCAACGATGGTGCCGTGATCGATGATCGCGATATTGCGGCACAGCGACTCCGCTTCCTCCAGGTAATGCGTGGTCAGGATCACCGTGGTGCCAGCTGCATTGATACCGCTGACGAACTGCCACATCGAGCGACGGATCTCGATATCGACGCCGGCGGTGGGTTCGTCGAGGATCAGCAGCTTCGGCTCGTTCATCATCGCGCGGGCAATCATCAGGCGCCGCTTCATGCCGCCGGACAGCATGCGTGCCTGATGTTGCGCCTTGTCCCACAGACGCAGTTCCTTCAGGTATTTCTCTGCGCGTTCGGCGGCAATCTTGCGTGGGATGCCGTAGAAGCCGGCCTGGTTCACGCAGATGTCGAACAGTTTCTCGAACTGGTTGAAGTTGAGTTCCTGCGGCACCAGGCCGATCAGCTTCATCGCCTCGTTGCGCTGTTTGTTCACCGACACGCCAAAGATCTTCGCGTCGCCCTCGCTGGAGTTGACCAGTGAGGAGAGAATGCCGATCAGGGTAGATTTGCCGGCACCGTTGGGGCCGAGCAGGGCAAAGAAATCGCCCGGTTGCACGGTCAGGCTGATGCCCTTCAGGGCCTCGACGCCGTTACCGTAGGTTTTGCGCAGGTTGTCGACGACGAGTGCAGGTGTTGAGGTCATGGATGACGCCGGATGATGGAAAGCCGAAGGGGGAAACCAGGTGCATCGACGGACCGACCTCGGCAAAGCCGGGGGGAGGGTGCCTTGCAGCTTGGTCGGAGGCTCGAGGGGACCTATTATAGCGGGCTTGATGCCGTCGCCCGGCCTGAGAGCCTGCCGGCTCTCCCGGTGCGCTCCCCCGTTCCCCGGAATCCGCTACATGGCCGACCACTTCCAGCTGCGTCTCGTCGACAGCAGCATGATTGCCCCCACCGTGCGTCACCTTGCTTTCGAGCGGGTGGATGGCCAGCCGCTGGCGTTCCAGCCGGGACAGTTCCTGCAGGTGCATTTCCACTACGACGATGGCGCCGCGACCAAGCGCAGTTATTCGGTGGCGACGGTGGGCGATGGCTCTTCCCCGGTCGTGCGCATTGAAATCGCAGTGAGCTATGTCGATGGCGGCGCCGCCACGAAGCTGCTCGGCGAACTGCCGCTGGGTGGCACCATCGACGCGAGCGGCCCGTACGGTCGCTTCTGCCTGCAGGAAGCCGACCAGCATCCGCGCTATCTGCTGATCGCCACCGGCACCGGCGTCACGCCGTATCGCGCCATGCTGCCGCAGATCGAGAAGCTGCTCGCCGCGGGCAAGCGTGAAGTGGTGTTGCTGTACGGAGCACGCAACGAAACCGAGTTGCTGTATGGCGAGGAATTCGAAGTGTTCGCGCAGCAGCATCCCGGCTTCGCGTTCCACGGTTGCCTTAGCCGGCAGCCCCGCGCGCTGCCGCGACCGAACGATCGCGACGGACACGTGCAGAGCGTGCTGAGCGAACTTCAGCCGCATGCCGATCGTGATATCGCTTATCTGTGCGGCAATCCGAACATGGTCGATGCCGCATTCGCGGCCCTGAAGGAATTCGGACTGCCGGTGCACCAGATCCGGCGCGAGAAATACATCAGCTCCCGCTGAGGCGGTGCGGCATCATCGTTTGTGTCGCTTCGCAACGCATTGCGATTCCGCCGCTGAGCTATCGTTTCACGTCAGCGTAAGAGCCGCCGCCGTAGTATCACTACCCGCCCTCGAAACCGGGGGTTTTGGTGGTCCTGTTCCTCGCCGCGCGCCGGCTGAATTGCGTTCAAAGATGTTGATGGCCGGTCCCGACAGCTCCAGGTGTCCCGCATAGTTATTGAATACCGCGAGGTGCGGTATGAAATGGTCGGGCAGGTTGCTGTGGGTGAGCGTCACCGTAGTCGGAATGCTGTGCATCCCGTGGATGGCCGCGGCTAGCGGATCGACCACGGCGTCAGGCGGACGCATTGCTTTTACGGGGGCCATCGTCGAGCCGACTTGCGGAGTAGCCGCAGAAGGCCCGCAGGTCAGTTCAGCGAAACAAACCCAACCCTACCGGACCTCATGCACCACACCGAATGGGAGAGCTGTCGCGTCCCGCATCTACGTCATGACCGTGGTACGCCTGTCCGGCGCTGCGCCGGATCGGGTACTCAAATACTTCGACAATTACGTCAAGGCCATTGGGCGCGATGCAAAAGACCCGGTGCTGGTCACCCAGATCTACGAGTGACTTCGCATGAAGGCTCATTGCTGCAGTCAAGGGTAGGCGATGGTGAACGTGACACTGGTGTTGACGGTGCCGGCGGTTACGGTTCCGCCCGAGGCGATGTACTGCGCAAAATAGTTCATCGTCGCGGCGGTACCGGCGACACTGTATTGCGATGAGTTTTGGTCGGAGGCATTCGTGCCAGTCAGATCGATGGCCGAAAGCGAGGCCATATTGCCGCCGCTACCATTCAATAGCTGCACTTCGACGTTCTTGGCAGTGCCGCTATTCAGCAGATTGCCGCTTGCGGCGTCGATCGTCGCACCCGAATTGAAATAGGTCGCGACCTTGGTGACGCTCGTCGGGCAACCGGTTATCGAAATGCTGAAGGGAGTTCTGCCAGCCACTGATCCAGCTGTCGCCAATGTCTGAGTCGTTACCGGCTGCAGAGTTACCGCGATGTTCTGAGAGCCGGAGCTGACGCTGCATGAGGGCGCGATGATCGTGATGCTGGGCAGCACGAGATTCGCGTTGAGGCTCATGCTGACGGAGTACGGGCTGGGCCCCGCAGGGATATACCACCAGAACGGAATCAGGTTTATTGAGGGTATGACGCCGGGTGCAATCGGCCCGGTAGTAATCAGGGTTGCCGTGTAATTCGCTGTCACCGTGCCACTGGTTCCCGACACGGACCCCAGTACATAGCCCGCCGTACTGGTGGGTCCGCAAGCAAGACATGCGGCGCTTGTCGCCTGCACCGGCGTGGCTTTGACCAGCACCGCGAGGCCCGATACGCCGGTCGCAAAAGTGATGCCTGGGCCGGCCGTATTGTTTGTGCTATCCAGCGTGGCCAGGAATTGACCTGCCTGGATGGTGGCTGGGTTATCGGTTCTCGACAGACCCGTGCATGAGAAAGTCATCGTGGCGGTTCCCGTCGCCAGCGTGCTTCCCAACGCTACACCGGAGGGAGTGGCAACGCTGGTGGGAAAGTTGAGTGTCTTTGATGTAGCCGTGCAGCTGGGCGCGGCAACAACGAGTGGCGCCCAGCCGATGGAGACGATAGCCAGCAACAACCAGGCAAAGAGTCGGACACAGCGCGGAGCGTTGGTGAAACCGTGCATCATGTGCCACTCCTGGTGACCTGGGCGACCGCATTCGGGCGCACGCAGGTTGCCTCGATCTGTTCGTAAGCTTTCGCCTTCTTGCCTTTCGCCTGGGGTGCAAGCTGATAGGTAAACGAGCAGGACTGCGCTGTGCCGCTATCGTCCTGCCAGCGTACGCTCAGGCGACCGGACTGATCGACGCCGCGCACCAGCAGTTGTCCAGCCTGACCGACCACACCCAGCGAGGTGCCTTTCTCGTTGAACACTTCTGCACCGAACGGAAGTGCCTGACCGTTTTCGAAGACGGCGTGCACGATGATCGTACGGCCATTCTCGGTCTTGAACTTCAGTATCACCACCGCACCGGCATACGGTGCCACCTGTGCACTGGTGGCGTCGAGCTGCACATCCAGCGGTAGGCCCCTGGGATCGATCTGGACCGTATTCAAATTGTAGGGTGTGAGATAAGGCACCAGCGCATACCCGGCGTGGTCGATTCGTGCACCGGAAGCACTATCCAGCTGTGCGCCGGCGGCGCCGGGCACATAGACGATGCCGATGGTGTCGCCCGTCGGCTGGCCGAAGGTTATGCCGCCGGGATGTGCCACCACCGCGCCGCTTATACCGACCGACGCCTGTGAATAGCCGCTGCCGTCGCCGTAGCTGGCGTTGAACAGCGCGTAGGGGCTGCGGTACCCGGCATTCACGCTCCCTGCATTGCCGCCGTCGTTGCTGGCATGGGTTGCCGTAACGCCGTAGTTGAATTCATTGTCGCGGCCGAGCGTGCCATTAAGCGTAGCCTGATCCTGCGAGCCAGTGAGCTGGTCGTGAGTCAGGTTCAGCGCAAAGATTGGCGCGTGAGGACTGCTGCCCAATGGCACGCTGAAGTTGACGAAATACTGGTTGTCGTAACGGCCCAACGGGTCGACCGAACGAGTGGCCGAAACACTGTAGGACAGCTTGTGGAAATGGTTGGTATAGCCCAGCTGGAACTGCGTGTCGTTGCCACTGCGATTCCAATAGTCGCTGGCCGATACGTTGGTGTAGATCGAGCCGCCGCTCGCGCCCAGCGCCTGGCTGAGTGACAGCGTGAAGTTGTTGCGCTGACGTTCCAGACCTGCAGCCGAAAGCACCGGATTGTTGGTGAACGAGCTTCCTGCGAGCGCCGCTTGCTGGGCCGGCGTCAGTAGACTTTCCTGCGGAACGCCGTCGATCATCGGTACGGTCGATGGCGGCACATAATTGAATGCGTCGATGCCCTGGTGCGCGAAGTCGCGGGCCTGCGCGGCCTGGCTCACGGTCAGAAAGCCGCCGGTCGAGTAGCGATAAGCAGCGACCGACAGCGTCGTCTGTGTCGATGGAATGATCTTGCTGTAGGTTATCCGCATGCTCTGACCGGACTGCGTCGAGTAGCCGGGGATGTGCGCATTCGCCTGGGTGATATCGACGGCGAGGGCACCGTAGCGTGTGTCGATCGCGCCGCCCACCAAGGCTGCGCCATAGCCTTGCGAACCCACGATGCCCGCATAGCCGGTCAGCAGGTTGTTGAAGCCATGTTGGATCGTGGCCTGCGCCACTGCAGGTTTGTCGTGAATCGATGGATCGCGCAATTCACCGGCAGCGAAATCGAAGCGGGTGATTCCGGGCCGCAGCAGTTGCGCCACCGAGGCGTATGGCACGACGAAGTTGCTCACGCGGCCATCGGCTTCAGTCACCGTGACCACCAAATTGCCACCGTAACCGGTCGGGTAGAGATCGTTGATCGTGAACGGGCCGGGTGCCACGGTCGTCTGATAGATCTGCACGCCGTTCTGGCGCACGGTGACCTTGGCGTTTGTCTCGGCCACACCGCGCACGACCGGTGCATAGCCCTGCAGCGATTGCGGCAGCATGCGATCGTCAGTGCCCAGCTGTACGCCGCGGATACCGTAGCTGTCGAATACCGCACCATCGGTATAGCTGTCACCAATCGTCAGCAGCGCACGCAGTGACGACAAGTCGCGCTGCACGTATGTGTCGATGTTCTGCCATTGCTGCCGTGCCGGCGAACCGGCGGTGGCCGACTCCCAGTTGACAGTGGCGTCTTCACGCAGATGCCAGGGGCCGATGTTGAGGCCGCCATTCAAGCCCAGATACGAGGTGGTCTGGCTCTGGCCCTGGCTGCTGCTGTGGTAGCTGTTGAAGTTGTAGTTCAGCAGCGCTGCCGGTACGCCCGCATCCCAGTATTCCGGACTGACGTAGTCGCGCGGCATCTGGCCCAGGTAGGCCTGCGGCACGCTGGTGTCAAGCCGCAGGGCACCCATGTCGAACACCATGGTCGCGCCGGTGATCAGGCTGCCAATGTCTACGCAGGCGCTCGGGTCGTTGAGTTGCGCTTTGGCTTCGTCGGACAGCTTGGTTGGACGCAGCCCCAGTTGGTCGAGCAATTTACGGTCGACGCACGCCGTGGCGCTAGTTTTACCCGGAGCGTTGGCAAAGCGAATGTCGCTGCGCCCGACCCAGATATTGTTGAGATAGATGTCTGCGTTGTAGCTACCGGCCAGCACCGGATTGCCGTGTTCGAAGCGGGACAGGTCGGTGGTGTTCTGGCCTGCGCCGGACAGCAGGCTACGGTCGAAGTCGGCATAGCCACCGCTTGCGCTGGCATCGGCAGGGCTGGCAGAAGCATCCGCGCCACTGGCGGGAGCCGCGCTTGATGCTGCAGCCCACCCAGCCAACGTTGTGGCAATCATGGAGCACAGCAAAACACGGCGGCACGCCAGGGGCCAGCGCGTGCTTTGCTGCTTGGCGTGCCGAAGCTTCACGACGAAACGGTCCCCTTCAGAACAGCAACGGAACCGAAGTCAGTAATGCAGTTGTACTGAATCGCATCGCCGGCACGCGGCGCCTGCTGTGGGGCTGGAATGGCAATGCTCAGGTCGGAGCCCGGCGCGACCATGCCGCCGTCGAACTTATGTGGCGTGCCGCCCGCATTCAATGTGAACTCGCCGATGGTGACGTAGTAGGCCGTAGGGTTGTGCACGACCAGCGCAGCCGGTCCTGCCTTGAAGCTCAGTTCGCCCGCCGCCTTCTGCGGATCACCCGCCAGGTTGGCAGGGCGATAGAACAGCTTCAGGCGCGAACGTATCGCCATCTGCAGAATGTTTTTACCTTGGAATTGCGCGCCCGTGGGCTTGGGTGGGACTTCCAGCACGTTCAGCCAGAACACCGACTCGCGATCGGTCGGCAATGGCTGGTCGCTGTGGGTGAACAGTATGCGCAGGCTTTGATCGCGGTTCGGTTCCATGCGGAACAGCGGCGGCGTGATCAGAAATGGGGTGTGCACTTTGTCTGGCGTCGACTGTGCATCGCCGTTGTCGATCCATGCTTCGATCAGCGCCGGCGTGCTGCTCTGATTGGTCAGGCGCACCGTGACTTCGCCGTCTTTAGCCGGAAAGACCACGCGGGTGCCAGCAATGATGACGCTGGCTTGGGCCGGAACAGCGGACAGTGCGCAGCCAAAGGCCAGCAATGCCGCGGTCAGGACGCGAATCGGTTTGTTCATGGGGGGTCTCAGCTGCCAGGGGGCGATTACGCTGCGGCCGGTGCTCCGGCCGCAGCAGCGAGGCGGACGTATTACTGGTAGTTCAGGGCGTACACCACCGAGGTGTTTACGGAGCCGGCAGCGGTGGCGCCTTGTGCCACGTAGCCAGCGTAAAGCGTGTAGGTGTTGGTGCCGCCGGTGGCGAGCGGAGTCGGAGTCAGGCCCTGAGCACCTGACGCACCCTGCAAGGTCAGCGCGCCGCTCAGCGACTGGGTGCTGGAGAGCGCAACTTGCACGTTCGTGGCGGTGCCGAGGTTCTTCAGGTAGCCGGTGGTCGTGTCAATGTTCGCGCCCGAGAAGAACGGAACCACGGTGGTGTACGGCGCAATCACCGTGCAACCGGTCAGCACGATGTTCGTGGCCGTCCAGCCGGACGACGCGCCGGCAACTGCAAGAGCATTGGTCATGGTGGTCGGCAGCACGATGGTCGGGCTGGCGGAACCGGCAACGGCTACGCTACAGGTCGACGCAGCAATCGCGCCGGTGATGGTGATGGTGCCACCGCTGTTCGGGGCTGCGTTGGCAGCCTGCGGAGCGAAAGCTGCTACGCCGAAACCGGCGATCAATGCAGCGGAGAGAAGAGTCTTGTTCATGCGTGTTCCCTGTTGATAGTGTTGGTTTTGGTTAATTGATTTAGACGCGCTACTGGACAACATTTGGTTTTGTTACCCCCGACTGCAGCCTTGCGCGGCTGGGTCTAGCCCAGAAAAGGCAAGTTGCGTGCCAAGCTACGATTTGCAAGATTTCCCCCGGGTTTTCGGCCGCTGCAGCGCCTTTTTCCTGATGTCCGAAAATCTAATTCAGTGCTTAGTCGAGGCACCTGCGAACATTTTGTGTCCCAGAAGAATGCGAACTGCGTCACTATTTCGGCCGGTTTGCCCCCGCCCACTCAGCTCAAGATGACAACCCACAGAGGTCTAGGCCGCTGGTCGCGGGCAAGGGTGTGGTCACCAATGACAAAATGCGTCATTAAGTAGTGCGAACCACGTCACCTTTTTAACAGAATAGTTACATCTTCTCCACAGAAAACTGAAGCTGTGTTGACTTAGCCAACGGAACGTCAAGCCCGCTTGACATTGGCGGCCTTGAGCGCACGTTTATTACGCTGATGTTCTTGCGCGATTCCCGCGGTTATCAGGCGCTGCAAGGACTAGAGGTGAAATATGTAAAGCTCGCTTGACATGGCAAAACGATGCTCGTAGTGTAAATGTCAAGGTGACTTGACACTTAGCCTGGAGCATCCCTTGAATAAGCCCCGCCCGCTGCATCAGCGCTATTCGCGCGAATTCTGGCCCCCGATGATGGTCTACGTGGCGGTCATGCTTCTGCTGTGGCCGCTGCTGCCGCGGGTGCACAGCGAGTGGTTGAAGGTCGCCCTGGCACTTTTGCCGGTACTGCCGGTGTTGTTTGTGGTGCGCGCCATGGTGCGGCTCGTACTGGGCAGTGACGAACTTGAGCAGCGCATCCATCTGATCGGTCTGGCGATCGCCGCCACGCTGGTGAGCACGGCGAGTCTGGCCGGCGGCTTTCTTGCTGCGGCCAACATCATCAAGCTCGATGGTTCGATCCTGATCTGGATATGGCCAACCCTGGTGCTGCTGTACGCCGCAGGGCGTGGCTGGGCCAGCCGTCGTTACGGTGCTGGCGAAGGTGCGATATGCAATAACGGTGTTGGCTGGCATTGGCGCCTATGGCTGCTGGCAGCGGTGCTCGCCGTGGTTGCGTGGCTTGGGCGTGATCAACTGGCCGGTTATCAGCTCGACTTGCTGTGGGGCATGTGCGGTGTGTACGCGGCTTGGGGCGTTCTAATCATTGCTGTGCGTCGTCGCCGACGCCTCGGTGACGAGACACTGTGATGAGCAAGCATCCGTGCCGCTCGAAGAACAGCCATGAATAACCACGTGCGCGAACTGCGTGGAGAACAAAGCTGGTCGCAGGCCGATCTGGCCGAGCGGCTGGAGGTATCGCGGCAGACCATCAATGCAATCGAGACCGGCAAGTACGATCCCAGCCTGCCGCTGGCATTCAAGATTGCGCGCTTGTTTGGCCGTCCCATCGAATCGATATTTGTACCGGGTGAGGAGTGAGAGGCATGGCATTGAGCGGACGTACCGCCATTCGTATCGGCGCGGTAGTCGTGGGGCTGGGCTTTCTGGCCTGGCACCAGTTTCAACCGAAGGAGCAAGACGCGGCGGCCATTGCACCGACCGTATCGAGCAAGCCCCAGTCACCGGCGAAACCACGGACATGGCAGCTCGGCAGTGTGACGCTGACCGCGTGCGAATTGAGCCAGCCGAATAGCGGACTTAGCACGGCGGCGTGGTGCACGGCGTTCCCGGTGCCGGAAAACCGCGCTGACCCACACAGCCGCACGATCACTCTGAAACTAGCGGTATTGCGCTCCAGCGCACAGATAGCAAGCAAGGACATGCTGGTGTTTCTCGCCGGTGGCCCAGGTCAGGCTGCGACGGATTCCGCAGGCGCCATCGCTTCGATGCTGGAGCCGTTGCGCGCGCATCGCGATGTGGTGTTGCTTGATCAGCGCGGCACGGGTGGCTCCAATGCGCTCACCTGCAAGGATAGCGATGATGCAGCCATGCCGGACGACCCGGATGGCCTCGATGCCGACAAGTTGCGCTCCGCGGCCACCGATTGCCTCAAGCAGCTGCGCGACCGTGCCGACCCGCGCTACTACACCACCACCATCGCGGCGCAAGATCTGGAAGACGTGCGCAAGGCGCTCGGTTCGCCGCCATTCGATCTGGTCGGCGTGTCGTACGGAACGCGGATGGCGCAGCAATATCTCATGCGCTATCCGGATGCAGTGCGCAGCATGGTGCTGGACAGCGTGGTGCCGAACTCGCAGGCGCTAGGCGAAGACTTTGCGCGCAATCTGGATGACGCGTTGAAGGCGCAGTTCGCTCGCTGCACCGCCGAGCCGGCGTGCAAGCAGCACTTTGGCGATCCGGATCAGACGTTGTATCAGCTGCGCGATGCGTTGCGCGCGAATCCGCATCAGGTGAGCTTTCGAGATCCCGAGAGCTACCGCACTGTGAAGCGGATATTGAATGAAGACTCGTTGGCCAGCGTCGTGCGCATCTTTGCCTACACGCCAGCGACTGCTGCCTTGTTGCCGCTGTCGATCGACGCGGCGGCGCACGGCGATGTGGGTCCGCTGCTGGGACAGGCGAAAATCCTCTCCGGTGACCTGGCCGATCTGATGGGCAGCGGCATGCAGTATTCGGTGATCTGCAGCGAGGACGCCGACCTGCTGGCGCCACGCCCGCAGGATGCGGACACTATCCTGGGCACGCATATGATCGATGCGCTCAAGTCAGTCTGTTCGGTATGGCCGAAGGGTACGCGCCCGGCCGACTTCCACCAGTCGTTGAACACCACGACACCGGTCTTGTTGCTCGGCGGGCAGTACGATCCGGTGACGCCGCCGCGCTACGCCGAGGAAGTCGCCAGGGGTTTGCCCAATTCCCGTGTGCTGGTGCTCAAGGGGCAGGGCCACAGCGTGATGGCCACCGGCTGCACGCCACAGCTGGTCAAGCATTTCGTCGAGAAACTTGATCCGAAGACGCTGGATGCGAAGTGCCTGGATCAGTTGCAACCCACCCCGATATTCATCGACTTCAACGGAGCCACGCCATGATCGAGGTGAGGGATCTGCACAAAACGTTCGGCAGCGTCAAGGCAGTCGATGGCGTCAGCTTTGTTGCCCGCGATGGCGAGATCACCGGCTTGCTCGGCCCCAATGGCGCTGGCAAGACCACCACGCTACGCATGCTGTACACGCTGATGACACCCGATCGTGGACAGGTACTGGTCGACGGCATCGATGCAGCAATCGATCCACTCGGTGTACGCCGGCAGCTTGGGGTGCTGCCCGATGCACGCGGCCTGTACAAGCGGCTCACCGCGCGTGAAAACATCGACTACTTCGCGCGTCTGCATGGTCTAACCGAAGCGTTGCTGATCGATCGCCGCAACGCGTTGATCAAGGCGCTGGAGATGGACGATATTGCTGATCGCCGCACCGAGGGTTTCTCGCAGGGCCAGCGCGTGAAGACTGCGATCGCCCGTGCGCTCGTGCACGATCCGCGCAACGTGATTCTCGACGAGCCCACTAATGGACTCGACGTGATGGCCACGCGCGCCCTGCGTCAGTTCATGGGCCGGCTGAAAGCAGAAGGCCGCTGCGTACTGTTTTCCAGCCACATCATGCAGGAGGTGGCCGCGCTGTGTGACCGCATCGTGGTGATCGCGCACGGCCGCGTCGTGGCCGACGCATCGCCGGATGCTCTTAAAGCACAGACCGGCGAAAACAATCTGGAGGATGCCTTCGTGAAGATCATCGGCAGCGAAGAGGGGCTCGCCGCATGAATACCGTCCCGACAAAAATTCGCCGCAGCCGCGCATTTCTCACGGTGTTCGTGAAGGAAGTGACGGAAAACCTGCGCGACCGCCGCACCCTGATCAGCGCCTTCCTCACCGGCCCTCTGCTGGGGCCGCTGCTGTTCGTCATGTTGCTCAATATCACGTTGAATCGCGAACTGGACAAAGCCGAGCGGCCATTGCCGGTGCCGGTGATTGGCGCCGAATACGCGCCCAATTTGATCGATGCGCTAAAGGCCGGCGGCGTTGTGCCGGGTACGCCGCTCGCCGATCCGGAGCGTGCCGTACGCAAACAGGACGCCGACGTGGTGTTGCGCATTGCATCCGACTACGGCAGCGCATGGCGCAAAGGCGAGCCGGTACAGGTGGAACTGATCTACGACTCCTCGCAGCGCGATGCCAACACCGCGGTGGAACGTGTAAGCCAGTTGGTCGAAGGCTATGCCCGCCAGCAAGGCGCCATGCGGCTCGTGGCGCGCGGCCTATCGCCCACCACGGCATCGCCACTGCTGGTCGCCAGGCGCGATCAGGCAACGCCACAGTCCCGCGCTGTGCTGATGTTCGCGATGTTGCCGTACTTCTTCGTGATCACCATCTTCATGGGCGGCATGTATCTGGCGATCGACCTCACCGCCGGCGAACGCGAGCGGCAATCGCTGGAGCCGCTGTTCGCCAATCCGGTGGCGCGCTGGAAAATCCTCGGCGGCAAGCTGGCGGCCATCTGTGCGTTTTCCACCGTCAGCCTGCTGATCACGCTGCTTGCTTTTGCCGTGGTGGGGCGCTTCATTCCGACCGAGAAAGTGGGTATGGAACTGAACCTCGGCCTGCACTTCGCCGCCTACGTCCTGTTGCTGATGCTGCCGGTAGTTCTGCTGCTGGCTGCACTGCAGTCGATGGTGGCGGCATTCGCCAAGAGCTACCGCGAAGCGCAGACCTATCTCTCCCTGCTCATGCTGGTGCCGATCATTCCCAGCCTCGTGCTGGCGATCATGCCGATCAAGGCGCAGGCATGGATGTATGCCGCACCGCTGCTGGGCCAGAGCCTGGGCATCATGCAGCTGTTGCGCGGCGACGGTGTCACGGCGCAGCAGATTGGCTTGTGTCTTGGCGGCACCCTGGCAGCGGCGGTGATCGCCGTGTTGCTGACAATCCAACTGTACCGCTCCGAACGACTGGCGATTTCTGCCTGAGACTGGTTTTACTCCTCCCCCTGAGTGCAGGGGGAGGTTGGGAAGGGTCAATCTAGCCTTGGCCACACTCCCGTGCGAAGGATTCGCCATGCAACGCAAATGGACGCGTGCTCGAGAATTGAGAAATGCATCTACCGATGCCGAAAGTTGCTTGTGGTATTTCTTGCGTCGACAGCAAATGGCAGGGTGCAAATTTCGACGACAATATCCGCTGGCTGGATACATCGTGGACTTCGTATGCCTGCCGGTACATCTGATCGTCGAACTTGATGGCGGGCAGCATCTCGATGCATTGAAGTATGACGCCGTTCGCACCAGCGTGCTGGAAGGTCGGGGTTACCGCGTGCTGCGTTTCTGGAACGACGATGTTCTGTTGCGTACCGATGATGTGGTTGCTGAGATCTTTCGAGTGCTGGAACTGGTGATCAAGCTTTAAGAGCTTCACCCCACCCCAGCCCTCCCCTGCGAGCAGGGGAGGGAGCGCCGCGCCGTTACGTGGGGGCGCTCGCCTAGTTCAAACAGGATGAGCTGCACGACAGCGCTTGCTCCTCCCCCTGCTTGCAGGGGGAGGTTGGGAGGGGAGGCTTTTGATCTTGGTGCGGAAGAGCGACCCCACCCCAGCCCTCCCC
>Ga0302316_10000555_pt1 | contig 32278 bp, 20 predicted proteins | sample III_Palsa_N3_2_FD_200456 | JGI IMG/M metagenome (GOLD analysis project Ga0302316, IMG submission 200456) | Peat permafrost microbial communities from Stordalen Mire near Abisko, Sweden - III_Palsa_N3_2 | ecosystem: Environmental > Terrestrial > Soil > Palsa > Peat permafrost | place: Sweden...
AACACCCGCCAGAGGCAAGCCTCTTTGTTTTTACGGGTCACAGCCGTGTTGGTGATGGCCGCTGTCTTCGGCGTGGATGTCCTGCATGAACGTCGCATGGATGCCGCGCGGCTAGCAGCTCAGGTGCCGGCCACCTTACCCCAACATATCGGCGACTTTGCCCTCGAGCGCACGTGGGATGAAAAGCAGTTCGGAATACTGGTCTACAGCTGGGGAGAGTACGCGGAGCCCACGGTGAACGGGGTTCCGGGCGCGCACGTGATGCTGGGTGTCTCGCCGCAGACTGTGCATGATGCCGAGGTATGCCATATCGCGCGGGGAGAAGATCCGACCTGGCATGGACAGATTGTGGCTGCGACGGCGGGGGGCCCGGTAGAATTGACGGCCGCAACGTATAACGACGGCGCGACCCAGGAGCTCGAAGCGTCCACAGTCTGTGACAACGGCGCGTGCCGGCAGTACTCGGAAACCAGCCAGCATGTCACCGTGATCTACGCGCGCCCGCATCGTGGCGTTCCTCTTCAATCAGATACGACCCGGCCGATCCCCGTGATGCTCAAGGTTGAGAGCCTGGATACGATGACACCCGCAAATGCGATGGAACCGCGCCTGGCCGCAACGCTTACAAGCTTCTTAAAAAACGCCGACCTGCTCACCCTTACAGCGCCCTACGTCAAACAGTAATGGCGAAGGGGATACTGTCTGCCCGCAAGAGGGCTTTTCTGCTGATGGAGCGGAGAAAACTTCTGCTGGCAAATTACCGATTAAAGGCGAAAGCTCAAGTTTGACGGCCCATGGGTTCGCATGGGTTGCCGCTAGTCGCCTATAATCAAAGCTCTCCCCTTCGTGTACCGCAGGGCTGGAATCAACAGCAGAATCCAACAAGCTTTGACAGATTCAAAGAGCAGTGAGGGTGTGGTTATCTTTACCGGAATCCGAGTGAGCGCAAGCTCTCTGAAGTGTACGACCCAGCCAGTGCGCACGCGCTCGAGCCGATTGGGCACCCTTGGCTTTGGCCAAAACCGCTCAAGCTTGGACGCTGTTCTCCGCCGGGGCCTTTCGAGCCGGAGTCTTTCGAGCCTGGCTATCGCGGCTAGCTTGTTCCTCGTCCAAGCGCTGATATCGACCGCCGCTGCGCAGGTCCAGGCCACGCCGCAGTTCTCCGCGGAAGCGGCGCCACAAGTCCTGTGCCCCATCCAGGTCATCGGCAACCGGCGCATTCCCAAAGAGTCGATCATTGCCCGACTGTTCAGCCGCGCCGGCGACCCCTACGACCCAACGGTCGTGGAGCGCGACTTCAATTCGCTCTGGAACACCGGCTACTTCGACAATGTCCGCATCGAGAGGGTTCCGGGCCAGGGCTGCCTTCAGCTCGAGGTCTACGTTCGCGAAAAGCCCACCATCAGCGAGATCAATTACAAAGGCTTGAACTCTGTCTCCGTCTCGGACGTGATGGAACGCTTCAAGAAGGAGAAGGTCTCCCTCAACGTTGAAAGCCAATTCGACGAGACGCGTGTCAAGCGCGCCGAAGTCGTCTTGCAAGAAATGCTCGGAGAGCACGGCCACCAGTTTGCCGTGATCCGGACCGAAGTCAAAACCATTCCTCCGGCACGCGTCGCGTTGACGTTTGTCGTCAAGGAAGGGCCGACCGTTAAGGTAGGCAAGATCGCCTTCACCGGCAACCACGCGCTGAGCCACCGTGAGCTGGTGGCGTCGATGAAAAACCTGAAGCCCATCGGCATTCCGCACTCCATCATCCTCGAAAACATCTTTCCGCGCACTTTCGACGCCAGCAAGCTGGACGAAGATGCAGACCGCGTACGCGAAGCCTATCGCGACAAGGGCTACTTCAAAGCGCTTACGGGCGAGCCCCAGACCAACGTGCGTAACGCCGGCGGCATCAATCCCCTCACGCTGCATCCGTCCCATGGCAAGCGCGTCGATATCGTTATTCCGATTGAAGAGGGCGAGCGCTATCGCCTGGGCGGGATCACCTTTACCGGCAACAAATCCTACAAGAACGTGAAAGCCCTGCGCGCCCAGTTCCCCCAGAAAGACGGCGAATGGTTCAATGCGCGGATGTTCGGCAAGGGCATCGAAAATCTGCGCAAAGCTTACGGCGAGGGCGGATACATCAACATGGTGCCGACACCGGTCCCACGGACCGATGAAGCCCAGAAGCTCGTTTACCTGGACGTCGATATCGACGAAGGCAAACAGTTCTATGTTTCGCGCATCGAGTTCACCGGCAATACGCTTACCCGCGATCGCGTCATCCGCCGCGAGCTGCTGGTCGAAGAAGGCCAGGTCTACAACAGCCGGCTCGTCGACCTGTCGCTGCTGCGTTTGAACCAGCTGAGCTACTTCGACACGCTCAAGTCGGAGCAAGATGTTGAGACGCAACAGAATGCCGACGCCGGCACGGTCGACCTGCTGATCAAGCTGCACGAGAAGGGCAAGAACTCCATCGGCATCAATGGTGGCGTCAGCGGCCTGTCCGGTTCGTTCCTTGGCTTGAACTATCAGACCAACAACTTCCTCGGCCTCGGTGAAACGCTGAGCGTCGCCGCGAACATCGGCGATCTTTCGCGCAACATCAGCTTAGGCTTCACCGAACCGTACCTGCGCAACAAGCCGGTCTCGCTCGGCATCCAGGTGTTCGACCGCAAAACGGACTACAACCCGGCGAAGAGCTACGCGATCACCAGCGGCCAGAGCCAAAACCTGACCAACGCGCAGAATTCCCTGCTCAATAACTACAACCAGTCGTCGAAGGGCGTGACCATCTCCACCAGCGAGGCGCTGCGCAAGCTGTTCCGCCGCTCTGGCGTGGCTCGTGTCGCGCTCGCCTACTCGCTGTCCAGCTCTGGAATTACGACATTCAACCAGAACACGCTGAGCGTCTTCCAGACCCTGGCATTCCGGTCGGGCATCGCCGGTGCTAACTCGCTGAACGGCATCGTGACGTCGGTCGTGACGCCAAGCTTCAGCTTCTCCACCCTGGATCGCTCCATCGGACCGCACAACGGTAAAGATCTGAGCGTTGCCTTCCAGTTCGCGGGTGTTGGCGGCAATACCAAGTACTACGCGCCGAGCGCCTCGTGGCGTCAGTTCTTCCCGATGAAGGGTCTGAGAGTCAACAAGGAAGGCCATAACGTACTCGCCTATCGTGTCCAGGTGGCAAACATTGCCGGGTTCGGCGGCCAGGTCGCTCCTCCCTACGCCCGCCTCTATGGCGGCGGCGAGAACGATCTGCGCGGCTTCGACATCCGCTCCATCTCCCCGTACACCTTCCTTCCAACCAAGGTAATGTTCAACCTGACGAACCCGGACGGAACCGTGGTCCCGCGCGATCCCAGCAACCCAACACTAGGCAATGTGCAGATCCCTCTCCCCATCTATCGTCTGTCCCCCATCGGTGGCGATACCTCGTTTACGGCCAACCTCGAGTACCGTATCCCCATCGTCGACCAAGTCACTTTTGCGTTCTTCACCGACTTCGGAATGATTATGAACCTCGAGCCGACGCAGCTGCGTGAGAGTCCTCTGGGCATCTCTCAAGTAAACAGCCCGCTCTACGGTTGCCCCCAGGTGATCAACGGAAACTGCATCAATGGCTATCAACTGCCGCCGTTCTCGGAGTACCTGAAGACTGTTCCGGGAACAAACTACGTTCCACGTATGTCGACCGGAGCAGACCTGCAGGTGGTGCTGCCGATCATCAATGCGCCGTTCATGATCTATTACGCGTACAACCCCCTGCGTCTCTACAAGGATATTCCCCAGGAGATCGTTGCTCCCGGCGCACCCGCTTGCACGGGTCCGGCAGCCACTTGTTTCAAGGACTTCTTCCCGTTCGAGACCTCGCCAGGGGCTGCGGCCTACAGCTACCAGCAAGCACTGCAATATTATGGAGCGGACTACGTTCTGCGCGAGCCGCGCAAGACGTTCCGCCTGACCATCAGCACTTCCTTCTAAATCACCCGCTGCAGTCGAGCGCAACAGAAAAATGTGGGTTGGCGAAGATTACCTCGCCAACCCACATTTTCATGCCTGCGAATGCCCGTGGCCTACCCAGGCATGATTCCGTAACGAACAGAAGCTACGACTGCATGCAACGTCTAGCGGCCAAGATGCAGCGTGTGCCACATGCTGGCCGTAAATTCAATCAGGAGAGAACTCAACGCTGAGCCGCCGATTGAACCGGCGTACGCCTCCACGTTGTCCTTCACATTGCGATTGGACGCCGGATAGAACGCATTATTAAGAGCAGTTGAAGCAGCATAGCCCAGCAACTGGGCTCCATTAATCGTTCGCCGACCGCTATCGGTCCGGGTCAGCACTGGCCGCGTCAACGCATAAATCGCACGATGCATGACGCCGTATTGCTTGCCCTCCACGTAATAGCGAGGATCCTCATGCAGGAGCGGCGCAAAGACAGAGTCAGTAAACACGCCCTGTGTGGTTCCCCGAATGCCCGCGGCCCCCAGCCGCTGACCAAAAGCTCCGCTGTCCGTGCCATAATTCGGCTGGCCATTGCGCAACTGCTCATACGCGGCTGCAAAAATAATTCCGCTAAAGTTCATCGGGCTGTACGTACCCTTCAGACCAATAATCACCTTGTCGCGAGCAGTGATCGTCTGCGCGCGCATATCCGGCATGATGAACTTCCGATGAAGCGGCGCAACTTGGTAGCCTCCTGGCTGACCCGTCGGCACCGCCTCGCCGGAGGAATAAACCGGATCAACACTTAGGTCCAAGACCGATGGTTGCGGCTGCGGCGCATCGAACTCGGGCGTAGAAAACTCAACCTGCGCCGGATGCAGCATCGAAGGCGTGACCGATGCGATTTCGACAGGCGCAGTCACGATTTGCGCAACGGCGGTGCAAGCGATCATGCAGACCAATGCAAGTAGCGCCAACACCCTTGGCGCGCGGGTGCAACCTCGCTTCGATAGTTCCAAACATTGCAACCTGGTTGGGTCGATCTGCATAGGTACGCTCAACGCTTTTGTGCTCACTGCCGTGCCCTCTTATGCGTTCTTGCTCGTTCAGCGCACTGCGCCTCCAGGAATAAACGCTGTCTTTCTTACGGACGCTGTCTCGCCTCACATGGTTGTTCACCCAATTAAATCCATCGAAGTTATGCGTTCGCAGTCATTCGGCGACCCTCGTCTTAGTTTGCGCAGAGCTCGCGAAAATACACGGGAAGGCTTTTCACCACCAGTAACCAGCTAGGCACTCAGCGTTGACTCAAGCATCAACAGCGCCCAATCATGAAGGTTGGATCTTCAGCGAAAGGAGCCCGTCGTTGGCGAGCACTGTAGCGAGACAATTGCCCGCCGGTGCAGACCGACGGATGCTACCGACCGCCGTCCATAGAGACGCGCGCTCGACACCCGCGCGTCGATGGACCGCGGTCGCCGGATCTACCTTCATCGCTTTGGCGCTCACCACGGGCTGTCATCATCAAAAGCACCACGCTTACACACCGCCTCCGCCTCCGTTGCCGCGCACACAGTCCTCCGTTCGGCCGAGTCCGCCCGTCGAGACCCGCAAAGATCGCGAGCCCGTCCCCACCCCCGAAGGCCGACCCGAGTTTGTCGAGACGGGCATGGCCAGTTGGTATGGACCGAGCGGACATCGCGCTGCCGACGGTTCAGCCTACGACGGCACCGGCATGACCGCCGCTCACAAGACGCTTCCACTCGGCTCAGTTGTTCGAGTCACCAACCTTGCCAACGGGGAATCGATCATGGTCCGCATCACCGATCGCGGTCCGTTCTCGCATGGGCGTGTGCTCGATCTCTCCGAGAGCGCGGCCAAAAAAATTGATCTCTACCGCATGGGCGTTGCCCAGGTGCGCATCGAAGCCTTCACCAAGTCCACCCCCACCGTCGAGGCGAAATGGTGCGTGCAAACCGGCGCATTCCCAACCGAACAGGATGCGCTCGACCTCAAGAGCGCCCTCGCTCGCCGCTACGTCGGCTCAAAGGTCATCGAATTCGCGAGCGCCACCGGCTACTGGGTGCGCATCGACCCGGTGCGGCACGATCGCACTGAGGCAACCGCCATCAAAGACTGGATCGGCACCCCGCTTCCGCAGGTTGTGCCGTATCTCGTGCGCGTTAACTGACGTTCAATCCTTCGGCAACGCCGGCGGCGGATAGTACGGCACCTTCTGCTGCTCTTCATTCGCGCGCTTTACGGTGATGTCCGCGAACAGGAGTTCCGGAGCAATCGTCGTCCCCGGTACCGTGGCTACCTGCTGCGCAATGTAAGGCTTTCCTCCAGCAGCGAGAATACCGCTGCGTATCGCGCGCTGATCGAGCTCATCGAAAACAGCTCCGCGTACCAGCGTGCGCTTGCCATCCGGAGACACGCAATGCAACATGCGCGGCGCAAGCTCTCCGCCCAGGGTCTCCACCGAATACACGTCACGCCCCTGCTCTTTCGCCAGCGCCAGCAGCTTGGCGCGCAGCGCTTCCGCAGATAGCGGTTCGGACGACTTGATGATGACCACGCCCGCACGCGAATGAGCACTCTGCCCCAGGGCGGCGCGTCCGTGGCCGTTCGACTCGGGGAAATCCTTCACCGGCTGCCGGCCAACAAGATAGTTCATCAGCTTGCCATGCACGACGATATCGACCGGCTCAACCGGCACGCCTTCGTCATCAACCCTGTAGGCGCCGAGCAGCGCGCGTCCCTCAAAACTGCGCAGCGTCGGATCATCAACCACTGAAAGAAACGTCGGCAGGATCGGAGTCTTGTAGCTCGATTGGTACGCTCCCTGCGTGCGCGCGGACGTGCCGATATCAGGGCGGTCCGCTTCCACGCTCGGCACAAACAGTCGATTGAATACTTCGGCCGCGGCGTCGCCGGAGAACAGCACGGGCCCGTGATAGTCCTCGGCATCGACAACCGGCGCGTGGCGCAGGTCATTGAAGCTGATCAGATCGTCGATGACGCGCTTCTTCAGCGCCGCGTCGCTCTCAAGTCCTGCAGCCGTTGTCGCCACCGAGCCGTTACTGCGCGCAAGATTCATCCCATCATTGGCCTGCCCGCCAATGTTCACCACTTCGGTGTATCCGGAGTAACCATGCCGCAACATCGTTCCATCCGTATTTACCGTGTAGCGATTCACCACAAGCGCACTGATGCTTGCGGAGCTGTACTGCACGGCCTCTGCAAAACTTCGCGTTTCGGGCGACGTCGCGAAAAGACCGCTCGCTTCAATTAACCGATGCTTCCAGTCATCGCGATCAATCGACAGCGTAGCCAGCGGCTCAACCAGTGTTACTGCCTTCGCCGGCGAAAAATCATTCGCAGTCGGTGCGCTCTGGAATGTTTTCAGCGTAGCCTGCTTGGTCGCATAGGCACGCAGCGCATTCTTGTAGGCGTCGTCGGTTGCCGACCAGAGCGCATACTTCAGCGCTGCGGGATCTCCATCCGCGGGAGCAAGCTCCAGCGACCCGTCGCCGCGCGCAGAGCTTGAGTCCGACGTCTCGCTGCCAATGCGTACCTCGACGCGCACCACGCGTTGATGCCCCTCACTTTCGCGCGTGAGCGCGCCGTAGCTCGCGATCGCGTCGTACGTGTGGATGTCCTCCAGCCGATACTGGATAAAGTACGGCCGCAGCATGCCGGGAATCACGAGATCGGATTTCTCGCGCGCCAGCTCCTGTTGCATGGCGGTGAGAATCGGATCTGAAGGCTGCGGAACTTCCGCCAGGGCAAACGAACCAAACAGGGAAATGAGTAGCAGGGCGCGTAGTTTCATCAGCGGCCTCCATTCGGCGAGCTCGCAGGATTCACTGCTTCATCCAAAGGTGGTGGCGGCACGATCGGCGGCCGCGCTGTTCCTTGCGCCTGGCGTTGTGTTTCGATCTGCGAGACCAGCATAGCTGGCGCCACAGCACTCACCGGAATCGTCCCGGACTCCGCTCCGCACAACCCGTTGAACATCTGCGGCTGGTCGTCGGTTGCAACGATGCTGCGCAGCGCTGCCTGCGGCGTTCCCACAATCGACACGCCGCGCACTAGCTCATCCGGCCGCCCATCCACATAGACGCGATACACCACCAGCGGGATCACCTGGAACGCCTGTGGCGAGCGACGCGTCGTGACCGCGAATCCCGAGCTGATGTCCTCGAAGTACAGCCCGTACGTCTTGCCCTGCTTGCGCGCCGCTTCCTTCAGCATTTGCCGCAGCTTCGCATCGCTCACTGCCTTGGTCGACGTCACAATCAAATTTCCCTGTCGCCCCGTCGGCATCTTGCCGGTTTCCGCGCGGCCGTGTCCATTGGAGTTTGCGAACCCCGCGATCGGCAGCCGCGACATCAGGAATGTTTGCAGCACCCCGTCCTGAACCAGTTGCACCCGTTGCGCCGGCTGGCCTTCATCGTCGAAGAGATAATGCCCGCTCAGCGGATAACCGTTGTACTGGGTCAACGTTGGATCGTCTGCAACCGAAAGAAAGTCAGGCAGAATGGCCTTGCCCAACAGTTTGGTGAACGTCTCGCCCTCTTCATCGCCCCGCTGCCGCTGCCCCTCCAGCCGATGCCCCAGCACCTCGTGGAAGAACACTGCCGCGGCGCGTCCAGAGAGGATCGCCGGTCCGTTATAAGGTTCCGTAATCGGCGCCGTTCTCAGGTCGTTGAGCCCTTTCGCCATCGCCTGCGTCTTTGCCATCACCTCTGCCTGGTCGGGCAGATGGCCCGTCGAGTCCGCTTCGAACGTCTCGTCGCGGAACATATCCATTCCATCCGACGCGCGCGTGCGCGCAGCAACAATCAAGCGCGCCACCTGCTTCGGCGCCACCACCCTGGTGCCATCGCTCGACACAAAATAATTCGTCTCGTGCGTAGCCTGCAACACTGCTGTGTCGTAGAAGATGTTCGGGTACTGCCGAAAGATGCCCGAGATCTCACGCAGCCGCGACTCCCACGCGCTGCGATCCACATCTAGCGGCGGCTGCGGAGGCAGGATGTCTACCTGCGGGCGCTCGCGGGTGAAGTCAGGCGACGAATCCTCTTCGCGCGCGCGCACCTGTTGCTCTGTCTTCACCTTCTCCAGCGCGTCCAGCGCCTTGCCATAGCCCCGATTCGTCGCGTACCAAAGCGTGCGCTCAATAGCCGCACGATCATCCGTCAGTGGCAGCGACATCGTCGTGAGCGCACTGGTCCGATGCGACCCATGCGTGTTGTCCTCGACCGGCGATCCCAGGCGCACCTGCACATCCGCCGTGCGCTCATGGGTCTCGCTCGAGTTCATGATCGCGCCATACTGCGAGGTGATCGTCACACTCTGCGCGTCGGCCACCGAGTAACTGAGGAAGTATGGCTTCTGCGCTGGAATCTTTTCCCCGACCTTCGCCGCGCTCGACACCGCAGGTTCAGTCGCCGTGCCAAGCTCCGCCAGCGCGCGGTTCAACTCGGTCGACATCGCATCCATCAAGGCCGGCTGCGCCAGCGGCTGCTGCGCAGTTGCATTGTGAGGAGAGGTAGCATCCTGTGCCATGGCCGCGGGTGTCAGCACGAAGGCGGGCACGCACAAGCCAACGATCAGGGCGTGCCGAAACAATCTTTGCAGGAAGTCGGGGCGGGAAGCAACAGCATGGTGCATGTGAGGTGAGGTCAAGGAGGGGGTCAACTTCCAGTCTGTGCGCGTCATTGTGCGCCGTATGCTCTGAGTGTATCGAATTGCTCAAATCGATCGCTCATGCGCCCGCCGTCACCTGGCGCAATATCTTGAGACGAGGAAGCTTGCTCCCCAGGCTACAAACGTGCAGACTTGAGCCATCTTAAATTCTCAGCAAGGAACCCTATGAGCCTGCGTCGTTTGCCCATGCTGTTGGCTGCCTGTATCTTCATTGTGCTTACCGCCAGCCTTACCGGCTGCGCCAGCGAAACAACTGCCGAGCACGCCGCCAACGTGTATGCCGCGCAGGAACTCGCCGCGGCCCCGCCCCACGGCAATCTTCCCGACTACTCCCTCTCCCCCGCTGATCTCGCCAAGGCGCGAAACCTCAGCACCGTGTATGAAACCCTGCACTTCGGCGGGCGTATTTGGGAGATCGTCAGCCTGCTGTTCCTGCTCTCCCTCGGCGCCATCGCCTGGATGCGCGATACCGCGGTGAAGGTGAGCACCAACCGCTGGGCACAAGGCTACCTGTTTCTTTTGCTCTTTCTTCTGGCCAGCGCGATCCTCACTCTTCCGCTCGATCTCTACGGCCACCACCTGTCGCTGCGCTACGGCCTCTCCGTGCAGAGCTGGCCAAGCTGGTTTGGCGACCAGGCCAAGAGCTTCGCACTTACCTGGCTCATCGGCGGCCTGCTCCTCATGCTGCTTTTCTGGATCATCCGCAAGCTCCCCCGCACCTGGTGGTTTGCCTTCTGGTGCGTCTCTATCCCGATCGTGCTCTTCGGCATCTTCGTCGCCCCGTACATCGAGCCAATCTTTTTCAATTACGAACCTCTCGCCAAAACCAACCCCGCCCTCGTCGCGCAACTCGAGCAGGTCGTCGAGAAGGGCCGCATGAACATCCCGCCCGAGCGCATGTTCCTCATGAAGGCCAGCGCGAAACTCACCACCCTCAACGCCGACGTTGAAGGCTTTGGCGCCAGCAAGCGCGTCGTGGTCTGGGACACCACCATCACCAAGATGACGCCCGACGAGATCGTTATGGTCTTCGGCCACGAGTCCGGCCACTACGTCCTCGGCCACATCGGCAGCACCGTCGTCTTCACCTTCGCGATCCTCTTCGTCACGCTGTATCTCGGCTTCCTGTTCGTGCGGTGGGCGCTTACGAAGTTCGGTGTCCGCTGGGGCATCACTTCCCCAAATGATTGGGCTGCACTCGCGATTCTCCTTCTCGCCTTTTCGCTTTTCGGAACGCTGCTGGAGCCGCTAGAGAACAGCTACAGCCGAATGCATGAGCACGCCGCCGACGTCTACGGCCAGGAAGCCGTCCACGGTCTCGTCCGCGATCCGCAGGCCACCGCCGTCGGTGCGTTCAATGTGCTTGGCAAAACTTCGCTCGCCGATCCTAATCCCAGTCCGCTGTATGAATTCTGGACCTACACCCATCCGTCGATCGGTCGCCGCGCCGCGTTTGGCAACGCCTACAACCCATGGATTCCCGGAATGGAACCCAAGTATTTCAAGAAGTAGCCGCGCGGGTTTAGCATGCGCTCATGGCTACTAACTCCGACTGCCTCTTCTGCAGGATCGCCAGCAATGTGATCCCAGTCACACGGGTCTACGAAAACCAAGCCGTGCTCGCGTTTCCGGACATTAATCCACAGGCGCCAGTGCACCTGTTGATCATCCCCAAGCGACACTACTCTTCGCTCGCTCACACCCCGTCCTCCGATGAGATTCTCGGTCAACTCCTCGCAGCAGCTAACGAAGTCGCTCACCGGCAACACCTCGACAATGGTTTTCGCCTCGTGATCAACACCGGCGCGGACGGCGGACAGACCGTAGATCACCTGCATCTGCATCTATTGGGAGGACGGCAGATGCATTGGCCCCCGGGCTAAGTATTCGCCTTAGGTCATCAGAGAATGGTTACGAGAAATGAGCTGAGGTAATGCGCATTGCCCTTGCGGAGTAACATCGATTGAACCACCGAGTAACTCCAAAACCTTAGGGTTTACTAACACTTCAAGTGAGGGATGAGGTCGAGTTAATCAGGTTGGTTCACACTGCACAACACGCTCGTGGAACCCTTAAGCGTCGTTGCAGCTACTGCGAGCGTCCAATGCGGGGTGACCATGACGCAACCAGCCTTGCAATCGCGAACACACAAAGTTTTCTAACTGTCCGGTAACCGCCGCTGGTGTGCGGCTGTGGAAATTCTGTTGGAGGAATACGACGATGGCTTTGAAACAACCAGTTCCCACTCCACTTCTCGACACCACAGTTCCGACCAGCGGATGGCCTGCAGGACATCGCGAAAGGGCCGTCTTCGCTGGCGGATGTTTCTGGGGCGTACAGTCGGTCTTCCAGCGCGTGAAGGGCGTCGAGAAAACCGTCGTTGGCTACTCAGGCGGCTCGGCAGAAACTGCCAATTACCGCACAGTATGTGGCGAAGGGACAGGTCACGCCGAGGCCATCGAGATACTCTTCGATCCTGCGATCGTCAGCTATGGCACACTGCTGCGCGTGTTTTTCTCTGTTGTGCACGACCCGACGCAGTTGAACCGTCAGGGCGCGGATGTTGGCACCAGCTACCGCTCGGCGATCTTCTATACCGATGAGTCGCAGCGTGCGATTGCACAAGCGTATGTCCAGCAACTCGACGCAGCGCACCTCTTCGCGAAGCCCATCGTCACGCAGATCACGCCGCTGGTAGCGTTCTACGCTGGTGAGGACTATCACCAGGACTACGCCATCAAGAATCCACACAATCCCTACATCCAAGTCTGCGACATCCCCAAGATCGCAGCACTCGAGCAGCAGTTTCCTCATCTATTTCAAGACTACGGCCGATAAGGTATTCGCCAACTCGGTAGGTTATCCATCCAGCTAATCTCCTTCAACGTCCAATTGCCTATCCTAAGAAATAGGTGAGCGGAACAATCCCGCTCTCAAAACCATTGGAACGAATGGATGGACGAATGCAACCGCGCGCGCGATCACAATTCCCTCGGACCAGCCCCTCTCGATCGACTCGATCCGGACTGATCTCCAACGCAACACTCCTGGTTGCCGCGCTCCTTCTATCTCCTCTCGCCCGCGCACAAACCGTAACGCAACCTCCGACCACACCCGACCAGGCAGCAAAGCAGGATCAAGCCAACCCTCCGGTAAAGCCAGTTGATCCTGCCGGCAAAACATCGCAGCAGAACCAAACCTCCAAAGAAAACCCCGGGCAACCCGGTGAAGAAGCAGCCAGCGCGACACGGCTTGCGCTCGGACCACTCGATCCCTCCACGCCTCCGAAAAACGTTCCCACCGATCGCCCCATCATCGGCCTTGCACTGGGCGGAGGCGGTGCGCCGGCCATGAGCGAGATCGGTGTGCTCCAGTGGTTTGAAGAGCACCATATTCCTATCGACGTGATCGCCGGCACCAGCATGGGTTCGATCATCTCGGCGCTCTACGCCACCGGCCATACACCCGAACAGATGAAGCAGATACTCACCGAGGATTCCATCAACTCCGTCTTCCGCGTCGACCAGGCCTACAGCGCCCAAAGCTTTCGCCGTCGCGAAGATAGCCACGACGTTCCCAACGGCATCACGGTTGGCCTCAAGCATGGCGTTGGATTTCGCAACAGTCTGCTCACCGAGGCAGGCCTCAACGAGCTGCTCGAAAAGCAATTCCTCCGCTACAACGATCAGACCGACTTCAACAATCTCCCCATCCCATTTCGCGCCCAGGCAACCGACCTCACCGACGCCAAGACCGTCACCTTTGCGCGCGGCTCTCTGCGCGATGCCGTTCTCGCCTCCGCATCCATCCCCGGTGTTTTCAAACCGTTCCAGATGGATGGCCACGATTACGTAGATGGAGCGATCCTTGAAAACCTTCCCACGCCCGAGGTCAAAGCCATGGGCGCGAACGTCGTGCTTGCCGTAAGCCTGGACCTTGCGCCCGTGGGCACCGGCGATCTGAATAACATTCTCGGCGTGCTGCAGCGTGCCTTCGCAGTTGGTATCGAAGTGAATGAAGCACGCGATCGAAAACTCGCCAACGTTGTTGTCACGCCCGACGTCGACGGTTTCAATGCGGGCAGCTACAACAAGGTGCATCAACTCGCAGAACGCGGATACGCCGCCGCCGAAGCCGATAAGGCTGACCTGCTGAAGTATGCCGTGTCCGATGAGCAATGGCAGGAATATCTGACCGAGCGCAATGCCCGGCTACGCGGACCTCCAGGCAGCGTACTACGCGTGGAAGTCGATGCTCCTAATGCCGCGGTTAAAGCCGCTGCCGAGCGCCTCTTCGCTCCACTCGTCAATCGGCCCGTGGATACCGACAAAGTCGCGGCCCTGCTTTCGCAGCTGCGCAGCGACGGTCGCTACGATGCGGATTACACCGTCGGCTACGATCGCAACGTACGTGGGCGACCGATCCTTCTCGTTATGGTGAAAGATAAGCCGACCGGTCCACCGTTCCTCATCGCAGGATTCAATCTCGAGGCGCAGACAGGCGGCGTCACGCGCGCCTCCGTCGACACCATCCTCCTCTACCAGGACCTCGGAGGCTATGGTTCAGAGTGGCGCACGTACATCGACTTCGGTTTCGCCTCGCGCATTCAAACCGAGTACTACCGAAAGATTAACTGGGCTGGATTTTTTGTCGCTCCCCGCGCCGACATCACGCGTACACCCTACTACATCTATAGCGGCAACACGCGGGTCTCTGAGCGACTGGACCAGACCTTCGGGGGCGGCGCAGACCTCGGCTGGAGCAACAGTCGCACCCAGGAAATCCGCGCTGGCTGGCAGCTCCAGAACGTACGCTGGTACGTCACGACAGGCTATGACGGCCAGCCCGAATACCGCGGCAACGCCCAGACCGCGCGCCTGCAGTACATCTATGACTCGCGAGATCACGCGCTCGTGCCAAGGTTCGGCTTCCGCTCGCAGACCGACATCGGTTATCTGTACGCAACGCCCGACAGCCCCAGCGCGCCGCAACTCTTCAGCCAACTCGCGTTCTCCCACACCTTCGACAAGAAGAATGTAGTGCTGATGAACATGGAGGGCGGCACGATGTTGAATCGCGATGTTGCGCAACCGTTCCGCTTCACCCTCGGCGGACCATTGCGCCTCAGCGCAAGCGCGATCGACCAATACCGCGGCACGGACTACTTCCTAGTCACGCCCGGCTATCTGCGTCGCATCAAGTCTCTGCCCGCACCGCTGGGCACCAGCCTCTACCTCGGCGGCTTTTACGAGGTCGGACAGACGCGCGCACCCGACGCTGCCACCATCACGCGGCAGGACGTCTTCTTCGGCCTGTTCGTCGAAACACCCCTCGGCCTGATCTCGTTTGGTCCTGCCCTGGGAACCAACGATGAGCGCAAGCTCGTCTTCACCATCGGCAAGTTTTTCTAGCCGCGACTAGCGCCCCGCGCTGAGCCTGATAGCCAACCGCTCGGGCAGGTGCGCTTCACGAATCGCCGTTTGCGACTCGGCAACATCGTAGGGCGTGCGGAAGAAGGTGACCTGCCCCAGCGTCTCGTCATAAATCGCGAACGCCGCTCGCCAGTCTCCATCCCTCGGCTGCCCCACCGCGCCAGGATTGATCAGATGTCGCGACCCCAGCGGCACCTCCATAGTGTATTGCTCTATGCCTTCGCTGTTCTCAGGGTCATACTCCGGAAGATCTTCCGCCCAGTCTTCCTCGCACCGCGAAAACCCACCCTGCAGATGCGTGTGTCCGAAGAAGGCAAGTTCCGAAGTCATCCTCTGCAGCGGTGTCCACGCATCGCGCATCGAGGCGATGTACTGGTCCTCATGTAGCGGCGAACCGTGTGCGCAAAGTGCCCGCTCCGTAGCCTGGATCGGCCCCATCGGCAACTCGCGAAGCCATTCCCGATTGTCCGGCCGCAAGATTTGTCGCGTCCACGCAGCAGCCGCGGCCGCGATGGGATTGAACCCCTGCGAACTGCTCAGGCCACAACACACGCGATCATGATTGCCGCGTACATGAATCGATCGCGAGGTCTTGAGCGCCCGAAGCGTGTCAATGACTTCATTTGGCCGCGCACCATATCCTACGACATCGCCCAGGTTCCACAACTCGTCGAACCCTCTGCCGATGCGACTCCGCGCTACTCTCAGCACTGCTTCAAGAGCTTGCAAATTTCCGTGAATGTCTGAAACTACAAGGGCGCGCATAATGAGCCAGTCTGAAGATCTAGTCCGAAATTGATTAGACCCCGGACCGCACCATCGTAGCAAGAGGCCGGTCCCGAGGCGTATGCATCGTCGGTGCCGAAGCCAGAAGGTTACGTGTGTATTCGTGCTGCGGCCGCGTCAGCACCTCGGCAACACTGCCCTGCTCCACAATCGCGCCGTGCCGCATCACCGCCACCCTGTCCGCCACCTGCGCCACCACCGCCAGATCGTGCGAGATGAACAGCATCGATAGGTTGTACTCGCGCTTCAGCGCCTTCAGCAGTTCCAATATCTGCGCCTGCACCGTTACATCGAGCGCCGTGGTGCATTCGTCTGCGATCAGCAGACGCGGTTTACAGATCAGCGCCATCGCAATCACAATCCTCTGCCGCTGGCCGCCCGAAAATTGATGCGGATAATCCTCCATCCGCCGCTCAGGATCAGGTAGCGCCACCTCCCGCATCGCCGCCAGCATCCGCCCGCGCACCTGTGCTCGCGGCGTTCGCGGAGCATGCGCCAGCAGCGCCTCCGCAATCTGCCGCCCAACCTTCATCACGGGATTCAGCGCCGTCATCGGCTCCTGAAAGATCATCGCAATCGACTGCCCCCGATGCCGCCGCATCGCCTCTTCGGGCAACGTCAGCAGCTCTTCCACCACGCCATCCGCGCGCCGAAATCCAATACTGCCGCTGGTCGCCGCGCTCGGTGGCAGCAGCCGCAGCAGCGCCAGCGAGGTCGCAGACTTTCCCGAGCCCGATTCTCCCACCAGCCCCAGCGTCTCTCCCGGCGCGATGTCGAACGAGATCCCACGCACCGCCTCCTGCGCGGAGAACGCTATGCGCAGATCCTTCACGGCCAGCAACGGCAAAGCCTCATCCTGTGGATGCACACTCACCCTTCGAGCATAGCGGATCGCGCTCGTAAACTTCACCACGCCGTCCCTACTGCATCAGCCGGAACATCCGCCATGGGCTGATCTCCACTGCGCCGTACGCGCCCACACTCCACACTCTCCATCGATAGCGCCCGTTAGCATTGGCGAACTCCGCCAGTACCTGCGTGCGCAGAGTTGGGCTGCGGTCCTCCACCAGGTACAGTCGCGTGTCGGACCATGCGCCGCCCTCGCCGTGCTGCCATTCCACGACCTGCAGACCAGCGCCCCCACGGTTGTCCCACACCAACTGCGGTATCTGCGCCACACTCTGGCCGTCCAGCGGCGAAGCCTGCACGATCCCCTTCACGCCGGTACTCTGTTCCGCGGACGTCGGCGGACTGGTCACCATCAGCGCCTGTCGTTCATTGGACTGCTCGTACTGCCGCATGTCGAGCGACATATGCAGCACCTTCCACTGCCCATCTTTTCCTGCACGCAGCACCACCAGAGGATGCGCCACACCAAACACGCCCGGCGACGACACCACAACGCGCAGCCCAACTGCCGCCAGCCCACCGTTCGCCGAAGCTTCCGCCACCTGCACACGCACCCCGTCATTCGTTGACGCCGAGTTGCTGTTCGTGCTCCCCATGATCGCTAGCATCCGCCGCACACCGCGCGAAGAATCCATCACCAGGTCCGGATCGGCAACATCCCCGAGCGGCACACCGTTCAGCAATCGCTCCATAGCCGTCTTCGCTACTGCCGCCGCCCCTGCCTGCTTCCCGGTAAAGCTCGCCTGCACGCAGCCCGGGCAGTCCGACGTTGGCTCGCTCATCCACAACGCAAACGCGCGCGCCGCCTGCATGTGTGGCGCGTGCATCAGAATCGCAACCTCCGGCTCGCCCTCGGAGTTGTCCGTGACGCCGTTCGGATAGAAGACCGCAGGCTGCAACATGCCGAGCCCAAAGTCCGTGTCCATGCCACTCCACCACGCGGCCGGCAACGTTCCCAGCAATACGTCCGGGTAGTCCGCTGTCCCGCGAACCGCCATTAGTCTCGCCTTCAGCTGGTCCGGATCGACCGCGAGGAACCGCATCTGTAAATCCGGGAAGGCCTCTCGCAAACCGTCTCTCACCTGTTCCGCCTGCGCATTTCTCAACGGCCCCTGCTGCTGCGTCGGCGCTCCGGGATTTGCTGCCTCCGCAGGCGCGCCATTGCCATTCCCAGCTCCATACGTCGAAGCGTTCTGCCCCACATTGCTCGCCGCCGTGCCGTAGTTGCTTGCCGCCGTGCCATAGCTGCCCGCGTTCTGCCCCGCGGTGCTGCCATTCTGCCCGTAGTTGCTGGCGTTCGTCCCGTACCCCGCCGCATTCTGTCCGAAGTTGCTCAAATCTTTCTGCTGATACCCGATGCCGTTAGGCTTCGCGGTCGTAGCGTTCTGATCGGGTGGGATTGAGGGCGTGCTAATCGTAGTGCTATCCGCGTCCACCCCATAGCTTGCTGCGTTCTGTCCGTAGGTGGACGCATTCTGCCCAAAGGTGCCCGTCGTTTTCTCGCTGTAGTTCAGAGGCGTCGCATTGTGCAGCGCGGCAATCGCATTCAAATTCGATTGCGGCGGCCGCGTCGACGCCGCCAGATACCACACCACCAACGGCCCATGCCGAAGTGCACTCAACGGCTCGGGATCCTGCGCGTGCAGCGCACCGGCGCACATCATCAGCGTCGCCGACACGACTCCCGCCACACCCCGCCTTCTCCTCACCGTAGCCTTCGACGAAACGTTCAAGGCCGCCTCCAGGGTCGCCTTTACACCATAGACTTTCCTGCCCGCCTAATGCAGGATTGGACGCCCTGCCCGCGCGAATGTTTCAGAATCCTCGACTTTGCCGGCATCTCAAGATCGCCCCATCCGAAGTGTGTTCCCCATCATCTAAGATTCATGGGCACTCCCGCCAGCCAATTCCCTCTCCGCCTCTCGGTTCTCGACCAGTCCCCCGTCCCCGCCGGCTTCACGCCCTCGCAGGCTCTCGCTAATTCCCTCGACCTCGCCCGCCATGTCGACGCCCTCGGCTACACCCGCCTCTGGTACTCCGAGCATCACGCCATGGATCTCCTCGCCTCCACCGCACCCGAGATCCTCGTAGCCCGCGCCGCCGCCGAAACCACCCGCATCCGCGGAGGCACCGGCGGCATCATGCTCCCGCACTACTCTGCGCTAAAAATCGCGGAAGTCTTTCGCACCCTCCACGCGATGTTTCCCAACCGCATCGATCTCGGCATCGGCCGGGCTCCCGGCGGCGGCCAGCTCGAAGCCTTCGCCCTGCGCCGCGACCGCAAGTCTCCCGTCCCCGACGACTTCCCCCAACAGCTAGCCGAGCTCCGCGCCTTCCTCCACCCTGAGCGCTTCCCCGATCTCCTCGGCCCCAACCACCCCTTCGCCCGCATCCGCGTAGCACCCGACGCACCCGGCGCCCCAGACATCTGGCTGCTCGGATCATCCATGTGGTCCGCCGTCACCGCCGCCCAGCAAGGCCTTCCCTACGCCTTCGCCCACTTCTTCTCCCCCATCCAAACCCGCCGCGCCATTGAGTACTACCAGGCCAACTTCCAACCCAGCCCCGACCGCTCCGCCCCCGAAGCCACCCTCGCCATCGGCGTCATCTGCGCCGACACCGACGCCGAAGCCGAACGCCTCGCCGCCTCCGTCCGCCTCCTCCAGCGCCGCATCCGCATGGACGACCGCCGCCCCGTAGCCACCCCCGAAGACGCCCTCCGCGAGCTCCAGGCCCTGCCCACCGCGCCCAACCCGCTCATCCCCTTCACGGCGGGCAGCCTCGACGCGCCCGAAGAAAACGAGTGGCCCACCTACTTCACCGGCACCCCCGACAAGGTAGCCGCCCAACTCCGCGGGCTTGCCACGGAACTCCACGTAAAAGAAATCATCATCAACACCATCACCCACTCCCACGAAGCCCGCAAGCGCAGCTACTCCCTCCTCGCCGCAGCAATGCATCTTCCAACCGAAGAACCCTCCGCAGCAATCGCAGTCTGACCCTGTGTTGACCTGTGTCTCGGATAAGCCTACTTATCAGAAGTGATACTTTCAGTTGAAACCTTGTTTTTCGCAGGTTTCGAAGCGACACGTGGGCACCTGCCGAGCCAAAGACCTCCGACGAGGTACAGCCACAATGGACAAAAAAGAAATTCGCCGCGTCGCACAGCATACATTTGCTAGCCAGCAATCAAATGAAGATTCTTGGTATGCCTCTGCTATTTCTTTCCACGAAGCGGCAAAGATTTTTTGGCAACGTACGGATTCCATTCGCAGGGGATCGCTGGTAGTTCTCATGAATGCGGCTCTGTCTATCGAGCTATTGGTTAAGGCTATCATCGTTGCAAAAGGCGGAATAGCTCCCCAAACACATGAGCCGCTCGATCTTGCGCGTGAGGCCGATATTGCATTTTCGAAAAGCCAAAAAGCGACTTTAGAGCTTTTGGGCGAAGTTCTCAAATGGAGTGGACGCTATCCCGTCCCCAATAGCGAAGGAGCTTGGGATCATTACTATGATCATGTCCTTGAAAGACATGTGATCAGGGAAAGAGAGGCAAATATCGGACGAGTGAGGGCAAACCCGGAGACATTTCCGTCGGTTGAGAATTGTGAGGCGCTTTGGAACTTAGCCATTCGCAAATGGGACGAGATTCATACGCAATGAGCTCGAGACGAAGACAGAAACAACCGACAATCCAATTGCTCGCAAGTCATCGTGCCAACATCATCGATGCAACACTCAACCCATCAATTCTCCGAAGCCCCCTCCACATGATCCACCACCATCACGTCCACCACTGCCTTCCCCTGCACCAAATCAAGCCCCAAATCACCCTTCAGCGCTGACTTCAGCACCGCCGCCGGATCAGGCCGCACATCCGATTGCTCCATATTCACGTACGGCGTGAAGTCGATGATGAAGTCGTAGCGACCCTCCAGCCCCGTGCCATCCGTCAACGGCGCGTCCAGCGGATCCGACAGATAGTTCGCCAGCTCCTGCATCGTGATCGCCTGCGCAACCATCCCCGTCGCGCTGTTTTCGTGATGCATCTCGACCCCCGGCACCGACGGCTTCATCTTAATGCCACCCTTCGCGACGGTGAGCGTATACACCCGCATCTCCTTTTTCTCAGTGTGGAACGCAAGCTTGAATCGCTCGCTCAGCAGCGCGCGCAGCATGATTTGCATCTGTTCCTTAGTGGCATGCGGATCCGTCTTCGCCGTAATGTCATAACGCGTCTCCGTCAGCGAAGCCGGCCCACTGATCAGCGCCTGCGGCTTTGCGTAGGCCCACTGGATGCAGCTGCTTACTGTGACGTCGTGCATCTTCAGCGTCCCGAACGCAGCATCGGTCTTACCATTGCGCTCGAACTTCACTTGACCACTGCTCGGGCGAATCACCGCGACGTCAAACGCCGCCTGCGCCAACGCCGACGTCGCAACCAACACCACACTGAACACCATCAGCGCCGAGCAAACTGCGCGCCTCATCCTTGCTCCTGCAAGCATCTCTTTCACCATGCGGCGTCTCCATTTCCGGGCTGCATAGAGGGGTACGAGCCCTACGCGATCTTTGTTCCGCGAACGGCGCCCGCCAGCCCCCTCGCAGTCCCAACCCTCGCAGGAATAAACTCAATGCAGCAATGATTCGCGAAGTGGACATCCTCATCGCCGGTGCCGGACCCGCAGGTTGCGCCGCAGCCTACGACCTCGCCCAGGCCGGCAAGCACGTCATCCTGCTCGACAAGCGCAGCTTTCCGCGCCACAAACCCTGCGCCTGCGGCCTCACCCGCAAAACCCTCAAAGCCCTCCGCTACTCCGTCGACCCCGTCATCGAGCGCGTCTGCCACGAAATCGTCCTCCAATCCGCCACCACACCGGGTGCCCCAGGTCCGGATTCTCGGACCTGGGATTCCACCAATCTCCCCTCCCCCAAGTCCGCCGACGTTCGCGTCAAGACCCGCAACCCCATCTGCGCCATGGCCGTGCGGGAGCGCTTCGACGACTTCTGCCTCCAGCAAACCCTGCTCGCCGCGCGCCAGGGCGGCAGCATCGAGCTCCGCAAGATCGACCGCATCACCGCCCTGCGCGAATCTCCCGACTTCATCGAGCTCGACGTAGCCACCCCCCGCGGCCCCGAAACCCTCCGCGCCCCTATCCTCCTCGGCGCCGACGGCTCCAACGGCCAAACCCGCCGCCTCGTCCATCGCGAAGGCGACGCCCCCTCAGAGGACGATGGCTTTGCGTTAGAGGCCACCGTCGGCTACACCGACCTCCCCGCAACCCTCCCCAACGGCGCCGCCCCCCACGACCTCGTCTTCGACTTCTCCCCCCTCCCCGGCGGCTACGGCTGGCTCTTCCCCAAGGCAGACCACATCAACATCGGCGTCGGCGCCTTCGCCCCAGCCACGTTCAAACGCTCGCCGTCCGCGCAGGACTCGGGCACCCCATCCGTACGCGCTATTGGTGGACGGGAGGGATCGCCGAAGGACCTCAAGCAAGTCACTCGCGCTCTTCTCCTCGACTACGCGCAGCAAAAACTCGGCGTCACCCACCTCGCTCACATCACGGGCCAGCAACTCGGCATGGGCGGCCACACCTACATCCCCAGCGGCCGCGTTCTCCTGGTCGGCGATGCTGCCGGCCTCGTCGACCCGCTCACCGGCGAAGGCATCCACTCTGCCGTCGTCAGTGGCCAGGCCGCCGCCGCAGCCATCCTCGAATGCGACCTAAACAATCAGCCCAACGACGTAGCCGCCGCCTACGCCCGCCACCTCGCCCCACTCCAGAAAACTTTAGCCTTCTCCCACCGAGCTGCCCGCGCCTTCTACGCCCAACCCGAGCGCGGCTTCAAAGCCATGCGCCTCCCCTTCATGCGCTCCCTCATCCTCAAAACCTACGCCGACGGCCTCCCCCATACCAGCCTCATCACCGCTCTCGCCAAGCTCGTTTAGTCCTCCAATTAGAATCCAAAAATCAAAAATATTTGAGCGGACCAGCTGCAACAAGCGTGCATAACGCTATACTCACGGACATTCGCTGCATGTCACCTCTGCGCCCACGATCCCGCGCTGCCTTTGTGGACATGACAAACGTCATCGACTTTTGCTGACGCGACCCACTAGCAACACGGTTTACGCATTTCTATCCTCGTTCTTGTACTTAGTAGTCTTTCTTCGGAGCCCCCTCATGAGCCTCCCCCCTGCGCCCTCCCTTGAATCCGTGGATCCCACGTGTCTTCCCACCGGCGCCAACGAAGAACTCGCCGGACCGCCCCACATCGATACCCTCATCGCCCCGGACCCCATGTTGGCCACACGCCCGGTCGACCCTTCCGAACGCATATCGTCCGTCGACCTGCTGCGCGGCTTCTCGCTGATGGGCATCCTCATCATGAACGTCACCGACTTCGCGCTCGGTTTCTCGAACTACGCCATCCCCCTCTCCACCGTGAAGCCCGTCTTCAACGGCCCGCACTGGAAGATCAACACCACCGTCTGGTTCCTGCGTTGGATCTTCGCCGAGGGAAAAATGCGCGCCCTCTTCTCCATGCTCTTCGGAGCCGGCGTGATCCTTCTCACCTCTCGCGCCGCAGAGCGTGGCGCCGGCATCCGCGCCGCCGACATCTATACCCGCCGCAATATGTGGCTCGTCCTCTTCGGCATGGTTCACGCCTACGCCATCTGGAACGGCGACATCCTCTACTTCTACGGCGTCGCCGCGCTCATGTTCCTCTTCCCCTTCCGCAATCTCAAACCGAAGAAGCTCTTCTGGACGGCAGCCGGCATCCTCCTCCTCAACACGCTCGTCGTGCAGGTGGGTCAGACATTTGCAGCGGGCCAGGCCAAGCGCAACGCCGAAAAGGCCAACGCCGCTCTCGCTCATCACCAAACCCTCACCGAGGATCAGATCTCCGCCCTCAAGAGTTGGAAGAGCATCCAGGACCGCTGGCGTCCCAGCTCAAAGAAGCTCTACAAAGATATCGCCGCACATCAGCACGGATGGCTCTCGCAGGGTGCCGACGCCGGTGACGTCTTTCAGGGCGAAACCCTCGGCGCGTATGCAGGCTTCGGCGACTGGTTCGGCCTCATGCTCCTCGGCATGGCGCTCTACCGCGTCGGCTTCTTCTCGCTGAAGCTCTCCACACGCGCCTACGCGCTCACCGCCGTCATCGGCCTCGGCATCTCCTGGCCGCTCACGTTCTGGGGATGTTGGCACGCCTGGCGCGGCGGCTTCGACATGTTCCAGACCGCGCACGTGCTGCAATTCCCCTACGACCTAACACGCGTCTCCGGCGCCCTCGGCAATGCCGCTTTGCTTCTGCTACTCATGCGCGCCGGTTTCTTCAAATGGCTCTTCGCCCGTATCGCCGCAGTCGGCCAAATGGCGCTGTCCAACTACATCCTCACCAGCCTCTGCATGAAGACCCTCTTCGTCTGGGGCGCATGGCACTGGTACGGCTACGTCGAGTACTACAAGCTCTACTACGCCGTCGCCGCCATGTGGATCCTCAACATAATCTTCTCGAGCCTCTGGCTGCGCTACTTCCGCTTCGGCCCAATCGAATGGTGCTGGCGCTCCCTCACCTACTGGCAACGTCAACCCATGCGCCTCCGTAGCGCGCCCATTCCCGCCCTACCGCAAGCGGCGTAAGTGCTTACTCAAACCGCGGCAGATGTTCCACATCCCCAAGCGGCACCGGCTCGGTCGGCCCGCCCGCCTTCACCCACGCCTTCATGCCCCCGCGTATCACCTTGGTCGAGCAATTCTCTTTCTCCAGCATCCGCGCCACGCGCACGCTCGTCGCCTCGTGTGCGCACGAGCAGTAAAGATAAATCTCGCACTCCGGTTGCATGAACTCCCGCAGCGCCTCCAGCTCTTCCTTCAGACGGCTCGGCTCCACGCGGATTGAATTCTTGATCCGCTGCATCCCCGGATCGTAATACCCGTGCGAGCGCACATCCGCAATCACCACCAGCCGATCATGCGTTGCGGTGCTCGTGCGTTCGAACAAGTCTTCCGCCGCCACCTTATCCACCGCCGTGAGTCGCGACTCGCGCAGCGCACTCAACACCAGCCACAGCACGTACAGCAAAACAATCGCCGCCACCGTCGCCGCCGTGAAATGCGCCAGCCGCTGCACGTCCGCAACCAGCACGCGCAGGAAAGGCGCAAAGAGGTAGCCGGTGGCGCTCCACGCGCTCACATACAGCAACACGCCAAACCCGTCGGTGGACAGAAACCGCCGCAGCCGCATGTTCAAGCTGCCTGCCAGGATCGCCGCCACCGTCGCCAGCCCCGGGATAAACTTCGCAAACATCAGCGCCCGCGGCCCGCGCTTGTAAAACTGCCGTGCCGACGCGAACACGCAGAGCTCGGGATTCATGCTGAACCTGCAGATATTTGTCAGCATCCACCACCCGGTAAAGCGTCCGCCCAAATACATCAGCGTGTCGCCCAGCAGCGCAGAGCCCGCCGCGCAAAGAATCAGCACCCCGAGATTGAGCGACCCGCCATGCGCCGCCGCGCCCGCCGTCAATAACACCACCGAAAGAGGCATCGGCAAACCGCAACAAGCAACAAACATCGCGATCGACGTCACCGCGTACCCATGGTGAGCGATCACGTTCAGCAGGTTCATTTTTCTACAACTCCCAGGGGTCTTGTGTGTCTACGTAGATGCTATCCCGTTGGATGCATACCGTGCTCAACGCGTCGCTCCCCACCTGCCGAGCGCTCCGTCCCACGCACCACCCTGCGCCCTTGTCTATCCCCTATCCGCTGCCCTTATTCGAAGCGGGGCAGGTGCTCCACATCGTCGTGCGGCACCGGTTCCAGTGGTCCGCCGGCCTTCACCCACGCCTTCAGCCCACCCCGGATGACCTTCGTCGTACAGTTTTCCCGTTGCAGCATCCGCGCCACGCGCATGCTCGTCGCCTCGTGCGCGCACGAGCAGTAGAGATAGATCTCGCAGTCCGGCTGCGGCAACATGAACTCTTGCAGCACCTCCAGATCTTCCCTTATTCGCCCCGGGTCCACGCGTATCGAGTTCTTGATCCTATGCATGCCGGGATCGTAATATCCCCGCGAGCGCACATCCGCAATAATCAGCAGCGTCTCCTGCGTCACCGTCTGCAGATGTCGACGCAAATCCCTCGCCGCAATCTTCTCCACCTTCGGAAGCCTGGTCTCGCGCAGCAGGCTTAGGACCACCCAAAGGATATAAAGCACAACGATCCCACCCAGCATCGCCGCCGTCAGATGACCCACCCGCTCTACCCATCCAATCGCCACGCGCAGGAACCGCGCAAACACAAACCCCGCCACGCTCCAGGCCGTCACATACGCCAAAATTCCCAGCCCATCCAGCGTTAGAAATCTGCGCGGTCGCATACTCAGGCTACCCGCCAGCACCGACGACACCTCCGCCAATCCCGGCACAAACTTCGCCACCAGCAGCGCCTTCGATCCGCGCTTATAAAACTGCTGCGCCGACCCGAACACGCACGCCTCCTGGTTCATGCTGAACTTGCAGATATTCGTCAGCAGCCACCAGCCCGTATACCGTCCCCCCAGGTACATCAACAGATCCCCCGCAAGCGCCGCACTCCACGCGCACACAATCACCACGCCAAGATTCAGCGACCCGCCATGCGCCGCCGCCCCCGCCGCCAACAACACCACCGACAAGGGCAGTGGCAAACCGCAACACGCGCTGAACACCACCATCGATGTCACGGCATAGCCATGCCGACCGACTAACTCCAGCAGGTTCATGGTCCACACTCCCGGGGACTTATCTACGGGGATATTATGCCGTTCGCGGCAATTCGCGCCACCATTCGTCTCAATCCGACATTTCCCCCTAAAACTGCAGTCGAACCCCCAGCTCAATCTGCCGTTCCTTGCTCGTCCCGGTCGTCGACGAGCTCGGCGTCCCGAACGGCACCTCTGTCGTCAGCCCCTCCGTCGCAATCGCCGCCGCATTCTGAAACACCAGCGGCGTAGGCCCGGTTGCCGTGGAATTCCCAATCGTGTTCGCCGTCCCCAGCTGGAACGCCCGCGTCTCAACGCTCGCAATGTTCTCTGAATTAAACAAGTTAAACGCCTCCGCAAACAAATTCAAATGCATCCCATGCCCCAGCTTCACCTCCCGCCCCAACCGCAGATCCATCTTCCCACGCGGCGCCAGCCGCAGCGTATTCCGCCCCACCGTCGGCAGATACGTCGCCCCTCCGGACCCGTTGATTGACTCACGCCCACCCTTCAAATACGTCCCACCAAAAATCTTGTAGCTATACGCGGCCCCGCTGCTCGCCGTCCCAATCGCCGACACGCGCCACCCATCCAGCACCAGCCGCACCGCCTTCGGCCCTCTTCGCTCGTGCAGCGGCAGCACCAGCGCCCCGGCAAACCGCTGCGGAAATTGCTGGTTCGACAGCCCCTTGTCATACGCATTCCGAAACGGATCGAACTGCCCATCGATCGAAGGCGTCGCCGACGCCTGTGGCGCATAATCAATCGACTTCGAAAACGTATAACTCGCCCTCAGCTCCAGATTGCGCAACCCGTTCCACCGCAGCCCATGCACCTGCGCCTCCGCTGTCACCGCGTGATACGTCGCATTCGCATTCGACACCAGCGCCGTCACCGCTCCATAGTTCAACATCGGCCGCTGATCATACAACGGCACCTCAAACGTCTCGCCCTCATGCAGCCCCTTGTACCGGTTCAGCGTGCCATCCACACTCTGGAGCTCGTAACTCACCATCCCCGCCGACGGCGAAATGTTAATGTCCGTAGCACCCGGCAACTGGATCGCCATCGCCATCCCGTAACTCAGCCGCAGGCTCGAGCGATGCCCCAACGCCCGTTCCACCGCCAGCTCCCCGCGCTGCACCATCGGCACCCGGTAGCCGCTCGCAAACACCGTCGCCGAAGTCGTCGTCGCAACGGCCGCTGGTGGCGTCGTAATGTACGCGCACGGGTAGCCAAACCCCTGCTGCACGGCCGTAATTTGCGGACAATCCGTGATCGTCGTCGGTGTAATCCGCACATGGGTCGTCGTCGAAGGCAGCGCCGTATCCACCAGCGCCGCACGCACCGTTGCCCCTGGAATGTGGCTGTAAAACACTCCGTACCCCAACCTCACCGTGAACATCTGCCCACTCTTCGGTTGCCAACGCTTAGGTAAACCCCACACCGTTTGCGGAGCCCACGCCACCGCCGCCCGCGGCCCAAAATTATTCCGATCCTCCGGGAACGTACCAGTAGCTCCATGGATCACTCCACCAATCGCTGCAATATCCGCATCCAGCAGCGGATTCGCCGTCTGCGGTTTCGGCAACAGCGTGTAGTCGTAACGCAATCCCAGCGTCACCGAAAGATTGCTCCGCACCCGTATCGCGTCCTCCAAAAACCCCGCGACATTGTGCGTCACAAATTCCACCTGCGTCGCTCCAAAGCTCTGCGAGAAGCTGCGAAAGCAAAAGTAGTGCACGGTCGCGTCAATGCTCGGACAAGCTCCATTCGGATACGCATACACGCTGAACGTATAGTCGGTAATCCAATCCACCAGGCCGCCGTCCTTACCGTTGGTCGTGCCACTGTCATAGCTGAACGCGCCTTCCTGTGCGCTCAGTGTGTTGATGCGATCGTTTATCCGGCTCCAGTCCGCACCCGCCATCAACACGTGCCGCCCTACATGCCACTGCAGCGTATCCGCCACCTCAAGTCGCGTCTCGTCTGGATACGCACTCCTTCCTCCCGTCGCTCCCGGCGCCAGGCTCGACGGCGTTCCAAACGAAAATCCATTCGGCGCAATCGACACCTGCGGCGCATACCCATACGGCCCAATCGCTGGCTCCTGCGGCAACGGCGCATGCGGCGTCTCGTAGTCCAGGTCGTGCGCTACCTGCGCCCGCACCTCGTTGTTCGTGCTCTTCGAAAAGCCATGCACCCACCGCCCACTCCCCACATCCACATGCACCACGCTATCGCCCAGGCTTCCCATACCGCGCGCCACCACCGCATCCGACGCCTGCCCTAGCGCCGCACCCGATGGCGAATCAAACCGATTGCCCGCATAGCTCAACATCACATGATCCCTCGCCGTAGGCGACACATCCATCCTCACCGTCCCCATCACCCGATACGCATGCCGCTCCGTCGTTCCCGTCAGGCTCTCCAGGTACTCAAGCGCCGCATTCCTCGCCACTCCATCCACGCCGCGATTCGCCAGCAACGCCATCTGGTCATCCGACAGATTGTAAAAATTCGCCGCAGCCGGCGTCGACACAATGTGATCATCACGCAGCATCGCCTCCACGGACGCGAACAACGACAACGGCTCGCCCCTCTCCATCGCGCTTTGAAACTTCGATCGCCGCCGAGCCTTCACACCGTTGCTCTTCCCCAGCGGCACGCCCACCGCTCCACCGAACTGCAGTTGCGACCCCTCCGGCTTCACCGCCTCGCTCGTCACCACGCCGTTCTGATACTGCGTCGCAATCGAGAACGGATTCTTCGCCGCCCAACCACTCTCACGCGCCCGAACGAACGCGTCTCCATGCAGCGCCGAACTTGCCGCGCGCGTCACCACCGCCATCCCGCCCACCATCCCATACTGCGCGGAGAAATTTCGCGGCAACACCCGAAAACTCCTAACCGACCCTTGGTTATAGCTCGCCCCCGAACTCGCACCCCCGGTCGCCGACCCTCGCGGCCCCGAGCGAAAGCTCTGGTCACCCGACAATCCATCCACCGAAAACTCCCCTTGCGTCGACGACAGCCCCGCATAGCTCATCCCCGTCGCCGCCGCGCCATCCCGAGCGCTCACTCGGCTCGCCGGGTCCCCGTCGTCGTCGCTAGCGCTTACAACCGTCTGCGTGGCCGAGGTCTCTTCGCTCTCGCCAGAGTCCAGCTCCACCAGGTCCTCCCACTGCAGCGACTCCACCGGCAACAAGTCCATTTGCTTCGCCAGGTCGAGCGATCCCGGATCGTACAACCCCTCGCCAGGTCCACCCAGCGAGAGCCCCGGCACACTCGCCTGCGCACTCGGCCGCGGCGCCAACAACGTCAGCGTCACCTCGTCGAGATCCCCGCCTTCCAGGTCGAGCCGCACCGCAGCAATCCCCCCAACCCCTTGCCCACCCTCCGCCCGCGACGTCGCCCGTAGCTCATACTCGCCCGGCGGCAATCGCAGCAACAAAAAGTCTCCGGCGCTGTCTGCACCCACATCGCGCTCCACACCCCGATCCGGCGACGTCAGATGCACTCGCACATCACCCGTCGCGCACGGTTGTCGATAGGTCGCACACACCGCCGAGACATGTCCGCGAATCGCGCCGTCCACCGGCCCCTGCCCCCACCCCCGGGCACTCAGAGCCACCACGCCCGCCAGCAGCAACCACCGCAGTAAGATCAGCGCGCGCAGCCTTCCGCACACGCGCTTCGAACAAGCAGGTTTTGTCAGGAATTGCGCAGCCGAAGCCGCGACCGAGCGAGCCAGAAATACCACAGCCGAACTCCGCTCCGGGAAAGGCCGGAGCTCCTGAAACGCAAAGGGGAGTGACCGAACAAGTGGAACCGCCCAGACAGACAGGCGATCCGACAATCAACAAATTCGTAGCGCCAAGCTCTACGAAATCCGTGTACTTCGAGCCTAACGAACTGCGACCAATATGGGAAGCGATCCACGATTCCCATTTCGGGAACACATCTCGTCCTAACCCCTGCGCGGTCCTTGACGATCCGCACTTAACGGACACGGGTGGCAGCCGAAGCCGCCACCCGATCCTTCATGCCCATGCGTTTAGAACGTTACGTGCAGCGCCATCGTAACAGCCCGGTTACCGCCAATCGTTCCCGTTACTGATCCAAAATTGGCACCGTTGTTCGGACACGTCCCGCTAAGGTCAGCGCCATACGCAGTGCAGGATCCCTGACCCGGATTGAGGGTTGTCGGAATCGTGGTTGTCTTTCCGGAACCATTGAAAATTGGCTTTTGATCCAGATTGGTCAACGCGGTCTGCTGATCCGCGGTGGCCGGGCTGGTCGCAATCTGTCCGTATCCCAGATAGCCAGCCGCGCAATTGTTGTAACTGATGGCGTTCGCTGTATCCGAGCACGCAGAGCTCTGGCGAATCTGTGTCTGGTCCTGCGGAACATCCAAACTGGTCGTATTGAACAAGTTGAAAATATTGAACTCGTACTGGATCGCGATCCGGTCATTGACATGGAAGTTCTTACGGAAGGAAATATCCAAGCGCTTCTGCATTGCCTGCCGGAAGATATTACGTTGATTCCCAGGCGAGAAATCCGTCTCGTAGATGTCCACCGGATCACCCTCATTCCCTTGCGCCGCGGTCGGAACACCCTTGTCACCCGGCGCGATATAGTTGATCGCGATATCGTCCGGGTTCACCGTCGGAATGTAATCGCCGCCCGCACCGCGGAAGTTACCCGGGTTGCCCGTCAAGCCCGATGACTTCGCCGCCTTAGGATTCGCGATCGGCAAAACCGGGTTCATCAGCGTTGGATAATTGCCGAAGTACGCACTACCCACAGCACCGTAGTACTCATAGAGGGAATACGGCTCACCGCTCTGGATAACCGCAATGCCCGTCAGGCTCCAGTCGTTGATGAAATAAGACGTGACGGAATGCTGTTTGGCGAAGTTTGGCAGCAGCACTGCGAAGTTCATAGTGGTCGTGTGGGTGCGATCGAAGTCCGACGACGCGTACGACTGATGAAGATTATTCGGGTTGTTGCCCGTGAAGAACAGGCCGATATCGCTCTGCTCGTCGAGCGCATGGCCCCAGGTGTAGCTCAGCCCCCCTTGGAAGTGGTGCGAGAGTCGCTTCTCCACATGGAACTGAAGTGAGTCATACGCTGAAGTTCCTACCGATTCGAACAACGCCGCGTTCGGACTGAAGCCAACATACGGAGCGCGGAAGTCCACGTTGCCGCCGTCAATCGTGTCCCATGGCTCACTCGCAATCGGTGCATAGTTGTAATAGCCCGACTCCGCTGTATATACGTTCTGGTTCAGAACCTCGAAGCCATAAGTATCCGTCTCACCATGGATCGGGTTCGTTGCCGTCGCGAGTCCCGGCTCGTTGAACGGGATAGGAATGATCGAGTGACGACCCCGGTTTCCGCTATATCCAATCGTGACGGCGACATCATCGGTCGGCTGCCACTGAATATTCAACGCAAAATTGATCGTGTACGGCAACACATTGTTCTTGTCGTATGCACCAAAGTTCAGCGGCGTCGAGCACGTATAGTAGGTTGAGTTCTGTTGATTGTTTCCGCCGCAGTTCGGGCCCGCACCCGGTGTCGTACCCGTCATCCCATTCAACGTATCCTGCAACGCGATGTTGATCACGGCTGGGTCTGAAGTTGGCGGAGGCGCAGAAGCGTAGGCTCCCCCGATCGGATCTGCCAGAGACGTACCCGAGCCAATAATGTAGCTGGCTAACGGTGCCG
>Ga0302316_10000558_pt1 | contig 32119 bp, 24 predicted proteins | sample III_Palsa_N3_2_FD_200456 | JGI IMG/M metagenome (GOLD analysis project Ga0302316, IMG submission 200456) | Peat permafrost microbial communities from Stordalen Mire near Abisko, Sweden - III_Palsa_N3_2 | ecosystem: Environmental > Terrestrial > Soil > Palsa > Peat permafrost | place: Sweden...
CTACCTGCTGCCCATCGTGCTGTACACCAAGTTTCTGCTGTCCAAGCAGCATCGCTGGGCACGTAACGACAAACCCCGGCTGCTGTCTTCGCTGAAACTCGGTTCGGCCGCGATGCTTGTCATCGGCGTTGTCGCGATGCTCTTCATCTGGCTGGTGGCGCCGTATCTGGTGCCCCTCCTGTTTGGGCACAAATACGCCAACGCCTCAGGCCTGCTGGACATCCTGGCAGTGTGCGTACCGCTGCGCTTTCTGAGTACCAGCGTCGGCTCGGTGCTTAGCACGGGTGACCATATGCGGCATCGGGTAAAGCTGAAAACTATCTGTGCCATCGTCTGCATCGTACTCAACGTGGCGCTGATTCCTCACTACGGCACCACCGGTGCGGCGGTAGTCACCGTCATCACCGAACTGACCCTGTTGCTGCTTTTCACGGTCAGCGTAGTCAGGCGCTACGATCAATTGTTCAGCGATACGTCTCCCCAGGCCGCGGAAGCGCATTCATGAAAAATGTGATTTTTACCGGCTACTACGGCATGAAGAACTATGGCGACGATCTGTTCGGCGTCGTCAGTGCCTACGGTGCGCGAACGTGGTGGCCACAGTTCTCTCCCACCATCCTGGGTCCACGCATTGCCGGACAGACCGAGCGTTTCTCGGTCCCGACCTTCATCTCCGCGGATCGCTACGCCAGCGACGGCAAGGCCGGCAAACTGATACGCACGCTATTTTCGACAAAGGAACTGCTGGCCGGCGGCAAATTCATCTTCAGCGGTGGCTCGCTGTTTTCCTCCAACCGCTCCCGCATCATGGATATGGCCGAGCGTATTTCCCGGTTCAACGGCAAGAAGTTCTCCGCGATCGGTGTATCGATCGGGCCATTCGATTCGCGCGAATCCGAAGCCGCCGTGGTCTCTTTTTTGCGCCGTTTCGAGTATGTCTCGGTGCGCGATCAGGCTTCTTACGAACTGTTGCAGAGCTATCAACTTGATGCACACATCGCCGTCGGGCGCGACTTGGCCGGCCTTGCACCAGCGCTGGCGGGGCCGGTGGAAAAGACCGCAAGCGAGACCAAGGTGATCGGCTACGCGCCATGCAACATCGGCGGCAAGCCTGAAACCACGCGACGCATCGACGATCTTTTTATCGCTACTGTCAGCAGACAGCAGAGGGTTCGGGTCAGGATTTTCAGCCTCAACAGTCACCCCATTCACGGCGACAATCAACGCAGCGAGTACGTAAGCGAGCGCCTGAAGGCTGCCGGCATCGCCGTGGAATTGATCGACTATGCGGAACGCGGGGTTATCGGTACCTGGCGAGATATCGCCGCCTGCGATGCCGTGGTAAGCGTACGCCTGCATGGCGCAATCACCGCCTATCTCTGCGGTGTGCCCTTCATCCTGTTCGAGTATCACAAGAAGTGCAGCGATTTTCTGGACGATATCGGCCAGCCTGATGCCATCCGGGTTCGCACCGACGACGCCGCGCTGGCCAGCGAGCTCGCCGGGGATTTCGAACAAAAGCTCCTGCAGCTGTTCACCGATCAGGCCGCTCCGCGGCTGCCACCGGGACGCTATGCCGCGGAGTCGACCAGCCACTTCACCGGTGCGCCTTGGGCCAGCCATCAACAGAATGTGGTGGCCTGACTGATGAGCACGCAGCCTATTCCCGCATTCCGTGCGCCACGGGTTCCCGTAAGCGTTGTTATTCCGTGCTACCGCTGTGCGGATACGATCGGGCGCGCCATCAAGTCCATCGCCATGCAAACTCAACTGCCTGAAGCAGTCATCCTGATCGACGATCTGAGCGGTGACGGCACGCTGGAGCAGCTCCACCTGCTCCAGTCGCAATACTTGCCCGGCTGGATCCAGGTCATCGCGAAACCACAGAATGATGGTCCCGGTGCTGCACGCAACGCCGGATGGGATATCGCGAAGACAACTTACATTGCCTTTCTCGATGCCGACGACAGCTGGCATCCACGCAAGATCGAGTTGCAGTATCGCCTGATGGCTGACAACCCACAGCTTGCGCTCACCGGCCACCGCGGTAGCCAGCTCGAAACACCGGGCCAGCCCTCAGACGACCTCGCATTGCCGGCGCAGCACGATGGCTATGCCCATGCCGTGGGAAAGTCTCGATTGCTTCTCTTCAACGAGTTCATTACCCGATCGGTGATGTTGCGCCGAAATCTCCCACAGCGTTTCGAACCGAAAAAGAAATACTGTGAGGACTACCTGCTCTGGATGCAGATCGTCTTCGCCGGGCATGCAGCCAGCGTACTTGAGGTGCCGCTCGCCTTTGCGTACAAGGCTGACTTCGGCGAGGGCGGCTTGAGCCAGCAGGTATGGCGCATGGAGCAGGGCGAGCTGGACAGTTATCGCCGAATTTTCCGCGAGCAGCACATCGGGGTATTTACCGCCGTGCCAATCTATCTGTTCTCGCTGGCCAAGTTCGCAAGACGCTATCTGCGATCCAGGCTGCGTCGATGGAAAAAAAATCCGGCCGGGCCCCAACAGCCCGTACGTAGCTAAGCGTCATCTGCGGAGACACTACGTTGCCGAATAGCCTCAGACTCAATCCGATCAAAGCCGTGGCAACGTTGTTGCTGGTCTTTCTGTTCGTGCAGATTCCTTTGACGCAGAACACGGACGACAAGACGCACATCAACGTTTATCACATTCTGCTACTGACGCTGCCTTTCCTGTATGTCCCGTCGCTGAAGCATTTCCGCGTCAATACGGCCACGATCTTCATCGTCGTGCTAACGCTCACCACAATCTTCGCTGCGCCGGCCTACGGCGCTGGTCTGCGCTCGACCCAGCTGGTCTTTGTGGTGATGGCCTTCTTCATGGGCAGCATGTACGGGCGCAAGTTCGACGACCAGGACTGGACGAAGATCTTTTCGATCGTATTTGTTTGTACCGTGATCTTCGTGATCCTGCGTGACATTGCTTTTGCCGGCCAGCTGGCCGCGATCTACACGCGTACCGGTTATGCCGAAAACATGCTTTACCTTTCCACCGGCGGCCGTAACATCGAAGCCAGCTTGCTGGTGATGCTATCCATCCTGCTGCTGGGAACACGCTTCTACTTCCCTTCAGTCATGCTTGCCCTGCTTACCAGCGGAATGATGCAGTCTCGCGCGGGCTTGATCGGCACGGCCATATCGCTGTGGATCTTTCTCTGGCGCACCCGCAAGACCAAACTTTATTACCTGAACCTCGCGCTGGGCATGGCTCTGCTGGTGCTGGTTGCGGCACTGATCTTCACCTCGGTCGTGGATATCCCCGTACTCGACCGCTTCAATCTGAAATCGGAAACCGCGCTCGAGGAAAATGGCGTCGGTCGCCTGGCCTTGTGGCACTACGCCGGCGTGGCCCTGCACAAAAACCTGCTCGGCTACGGCATCGGCAACGGCGTGCCGGTGATGGAAAAACTGTCGGGCATTGATTTCGTGGAAAACAACGTCCACAACGTCTATCTGCAATTTTTGCTCGAGGGCGGCGTGCAGTCGCTCGTTGCGTACTTGATCATGATCGTGGCGATTCTGGCAAAACGCGCCACGACGCGAATACAGCGCAACGTCAAAGCCTATCTGATCTGCTACCTGGTCCTCAGCACAATCCAGTTCAATGGCTCCGAGGCGTACCTGTGGTTTTTCATCGGCGCCTTTTTTGCCTTTCCCACGTGGAGCGCGCAGGAGGAAAGCGATCCTCCAGTCACATCAGGTCGCCGCGGGTTGCCTACGGCGCAGGCATTGCCGCATGCAGATGGAGATAACCACAAAAGCGACAGCCTCGCGCTGATCCATTCGCAGGAGCCTCGATGAGCGATTTCCGCAAAGACTGCCAACGCTACAAATCCTTGCCCGGCTATCGTGGTCTGATCTGGTGGATGCTCGACCAGTCGTTCTGGGTGATCCTGACCTATCGCTTGTTTGCCAGCGCGCGGGGCAAATGGTTTCACTCCCCACTGCGCGTCTTCGAGAAGATCGCCGAGTTCATTTTCAAATGCTATTTGCCCACTACGGCGAAGATCGGACCCGGGCTGGTCATCTACCACGCCTTCGGCCTGATCATTAACGGCAAATCCGAAATCGGCGCCAACTGCACGCTTTACGCCAGGGTCTGCATTGGCAACCGCTGGCCCGGTGATGGCACGCCGATTATCGGCTCCAACGTCACCATTGGCACAGGCGCATGCATCTTCGGGCCCGTGCGCATTCCGGACAACTACACCGTGAAGGCTAATGCGGTCATCACACCATCAACAGTGCTCTTTCATTAGGGCGTTCAGCATGGATCACTTAACGTAGTACTCCGTCTTTGCGACACCGAATCAACTATCGCCCGTCAGGAAAACTTCAACACGTCCAGACAACCGCGCCCACGCCGTGAAACATCTATAGGAATGTCTATGAGCGCAAGACCGGTACGCCTGTCCATCATCATCATCACCTGGAACGAACTGGAGAATCTCCGGCGTTGCCTGGATTCCCTGCTGGATAAAGTCGATTTCGAAAAGGACGAGGTCATTGTCGTGGACAACGGTTCCACCGATGGCAGCGCCGAATTGGTGGCACAGCACCCGCAGATCCGTTACTTCCCGCTTGATCGCAATTATGGCGTCGGCCCAGCGCGCAATCGTGGATTGTTTCTGGCACACGGCGAGTACTGCATGACGCTGGACAACGACACCATTTTTCTGACCCCGGATCCGGGCACGATTGTCGAGGACTTTTTCCAGGCGCATCCGGATACAGGCGTGGTCGGCTTCCAGCTGCTCAACGTCGACCGCACCCGGCAAGACTCCACGCGTCGTTTTCCGCGCTTCTATCAGCCTATCGCGGCGCGCATTGCTGCCACGCGCAAGCTCAAGTTCGTCAATAAGGAACTCGAGCGTCACCTGATGACCGACGTGCGCTTCGATGAAGCCAGCGATCCGATGGAAGTGGATTACGTGCTTGGCGCCAACCAGACCTTCACCAAGAAGATCGCCACGCTGCTGATGGGCTACGACGACCAGATTTTCTTCGGTCCGGAAGACGCCGAATTCTGCGTGCGCACGCACAAGCTTGGCCTCAAAAACTATTACAGCCGATCCATCTCGATCGTCCACGACTACAAGCGCAGGACGCGCAAATTCTCGAAGCTGACTATCAAGCACCTGGCCGGCTTCGCCTACATGCTGAAGAAGCATGGCGGCATTTACCGCTATTCGCTAAGTGCGCGTAGCTGAGTTTTTTCACAGGAGTAAAGCCAATGAACCGGCGTGATTTCCTTCGTCACTCAAGCATGGCCTTGGCCGTCGCTGCATCCTTCGGTATAGGCACCCGCAGGGCGTTTGCCGCGACAACTGGCGGTCGCGCGTTTTACCTGGACGGTGAGGCCGGTAACGACAGCGCACCGGGCAATAGCCAGCAGCAGGCGTGGCGCAGCATAAACAAGGTCAACAGCGTCACCTTTCAACCGGGTGACAGGATTTACTTCAAGCGCGGCAGCAGTTTCCCCGGGCAGCTCCATCCGCAAGGTTCCGGCAGTGCCAGCCAGCCGATCGTGGTAGACAGTTACGGTAGTGGCGAGCTGCCGCATATCCACGCTTATGGCAAGGCGCAGTGCTCGGTCTACCTGCATAACGTCGAGTACTGGACGCTGCGCAATCTGCAGGTATCCAACAAGGGCACGCAAGCTCAGGGCAACCGCGCGGGCGTCTACGTGCACCACGAAGATTTTGGTGTGGCACACGGCATCGTGCTGGATGGTTTATACGTGCACGATGTCAACGGTTCGCCGATCAAGAAACAGGGCGCGGGCGCCGGCATCATGGTCAATGCGACCAGCAAACAGCGCCCCACCTATTACGACGGCCTGCAAATATCCAATTGCAGCGTCGTCAACACGCAACGTAACGGCATCCATTTTCTGGCCGGCGGAAGCCGCCAGGGTGGGCTGGGGCGCAACGTGATTGTGCGCGGCAACAAGATTCAGCAGGTGCCGGGCGACTGCATCCTGGTGATCGGCTGCGATGGGGCTCTGATCGAACACAACACGGTCAGCAACTGCACGGAACTCCCATCGGGTGAGGCCGCCGCCGGTATTTGGCCGTTCAACAGCGACAACACCCTGATCCAGTACAACGAAGTAAGCGGCCATCAAGCGCATGCCGACGGCGAAGCCTTCGACTCGGATCTGGCTTGTGCCAATACGGTCATCCAGTACAACTACAGCCACGACAACATTGGTGGGCTTGCGCTGATCTGCAATGAGGGCAACAAGAATCTTGGCGCTGGCAACAGTGGCACCATCGTCCGCTACAACGTCAGCATCAACGATGCGTTACGCCCTTCAAACAGTGCTTCGCTGCGGGTAACCGGCCCTGTTGAGGGCAGCAAGATCTTCAACAACATTTTCATTATTCCGCGTAGACAGGGCGGCGATGCAGGAACCGTGTTCAAGGCGGACAACTGGCAGGGCGTTCCCAACAACACGGCCATCCACGACAACATCATCGTCGCCGAGCAGATCCCCGGCGTAGAACTCAGCCTCGCTCAAAAAAGTGTCGTAAGCGACAACACGGTTCTGGGCTTGGCCGATGGCGGGATTCACACCGGGGTTGCCGGGCTGACAGCCATGGCCTTACCGAAAACCAGCTCTGGCGGTGCGCACGCTCAAATGCTTGCGCGCTACCAGTCATACCGGCCCACGCTGGCCGAGGTCGTGCAGTTGGTACAGAAATGCTTCATCAACGGTAAGGCAGCGCCGAATGCCTTCACATTGATCGAAAATACGGCTCGGGCAAGCTAGGCATCAAGCGCCGAACCTCGCCCTCCTCAGAACGCTCAATAAACGTTGGTAGCAGGCAGCAATACACGGCGGAGCAGCGTTTTTGCCGTGTTGGGCCACCTGCTAAAAATAGCTAATCCACACCCACTAGACGTCAGGCCTCAGACGAGGCCTGACTAGTTGCGCGCTGCAGCAGGGCAAGCGGCTCGCGGAGAGTCGGAATCGGTGTGGTTTTCAATTTAGCCCAAGAGCTGGTGCCCCTTGTTGGCGGGAGTGGCTGCGGCAATCGGCAGGCGTAACCTTCCTCGAACTGAATCAGTTGGCAAGGTGCACACGATATTCAGCCTGCAGTTTGGGTTTACGGCTGTACTATCAAAATGTATAGGCAATTGAGATGTTTATCACGTTTATAGGTTTTGGATAATTTGAGTAAGCGCCACATTGCAGAAGCCACAACTGCACTGTAGAGCTTGGTCAATGAAGATTCGCGAATCGAAAATCGCTGCGGCACTTTTCCTTCATTTGTACCGAAATTGCTCTGTATTCCGTAATTAGCAACTCGGACTGGAACAGGTAGAGCGCGAAGCACAGGCGCATGCGGCAACGCGGCATGAATTCGGCACCGCTCGAACCTGGTTAAACACGACCCGAGTCGAGCAATGCAAACCAGGCAAGGAGTCAGCGTGCTAGATATCACCCGTTCCTATCTCCCTAGCCTGACCAAATACCTCGGTTATATCGAGGGTATTTACGCACGAGGCCACTTGACCAACAACGGTCCACTCGTGCGCGAGCTTACCGAGCGCCTGGAAGCCTACCTCGGCGTGCGTAATCTGCTGCTTGTGTGCAACGGCAGCGCGGCGCTGGACCTCGCCTATCACGCATTGAATGTGTCAGGCAGCGTCGTGACGACGCCCTTCAGCTTTGTGGCCAGCAGCAGCGTTCCGGCGTGGCACGGGATAGACCCGATTTTTGCGGATATCGATCCATGGAGCTGGAACCTGGATCCTGGCGAAATCGAATCGGCCATGCGGTTCGATACGACAGCCATCGCTCCCGTGCACGTCTATGGAAACCCCGCCGATGATGCGCGCGTGAGCGAGATCGCCGCTCGATGCGGGCTGAAAGTTATCTACGATGCTGCGCATTGCTTTGGCGTGCGCAAAGGCGGGGAGAGCATTCTCCGCTGGGGAGATGCTTCGACCATAAGCTTCCATGCGACAAAAGTATTCCATACGGTCGAAGGCGGCGCGGTCGTTTTCCGCGACGACGATGTCTGCGAGCGGGCTCGCCGCATGATCAATTTCGGTATGGATGCAGGCACTGGCGAGATTGTTGAGGCCGGCACGAACCTGAAAATGAGCGAGATGCACGCCGCCATGGGCCTGGCCATGCTGGATGACATGGACTATGTACTTGAGCGCCGACGCAGCGTGGCTGATCTTTACCATCGGCGGCTTGGCGACTATGTGCAATGCCAGAAGATCGAACCCGATGTAACTCTCTCCGGAAGTTACATGCCGGTCGCCTTCGCCGACACGGAAACATGCGAACGCATCATTGCGCTTCTCGGTGATCAGGGCATCCGGACTCGACGCTATTTTTCCCCATCGCTGGATGCCACTGCACCTTATGCAAAGTTTGGCTCCGCCCGACATTCACAACAAATTGCCCAGCGTGTTCTGTGCTTGCCGCTGTATGCCGAATTGCTGCCCGACGACGTCGAACGGGTTTGCATCATTGTTCTTGGCGCACTGTCGACGACAGCAAGCTTTGCAACGCAAAGGTATGACTCGCTGCCATGTCCGACGGTGTAGTGAATGCAGACATGAAGGTACCGCACACGTCTCCGGTGGAGGCTGCAGCTTTTTTAGAGGGCGGCGGCGTGGCGCCCAGACTTACCGTCTGCGTCATCACCTACAACCAGGCGCCCTATATCCGTCAATGCCTGGACAGCATCCTGGCCCAGGACGTCGATGAGCCATTTGAAGTTGTCGTGGGCGACGATTGTTCCACCGACGAGACGCGCAGCATCATCGAAGACTATGTAGCGCGATATCCCGGCATCGTGCGCCTTGTCCCTGGCGAAAAGAATCGCGGCGCGACAGCAAATTATTTTGCAACCCATGCCGAAGCCAGTGGAGAATTCGTCGCCCATATCGACGGCGACGACTACTGCTTGCCCGGCAAGCTGCGCGCCCAACTGGACGCCATGCAACGACATCCAGACTGTACCGTCTGCGCCCACGACTGCGTCGTCTTCGATGAATCAACCAGCCGCATCGAGTCGAAGCACTTTTTCCGCAAGCGGTTGAAATTGAACCAGCAAAACGAGGCGGTGCTCGACATCTCCTTTCTCGCGGCACACCTACCTTTTTTTGCCCATTCGACAAAAATGTACCGCCGCTCGGCCGCCGAAGGTCTAATTTATGAGGGCCGCGAAATGATCGATTGCCACTGGCATTTGTATCATGCGGGCCGGGGATCGATCGTCTATATCAACAAGGTTCTAGGCGCGTATCGCCGGGGCGTGGGTGTAAGTCATGCCTCGCTGAGTGTGCAAGTGCCAAGTCAGTATCTGCGCGACATGTTCGAGGACTCGATCAACTATGGTGTTGCGCTGGGCATTCCGCGGGCGACATTGAACAGATCCGCCGCGAGAACCTATGGTCGCTGGGCGGTAAAGTTTGCGCTTGCCGGGCAGATGGAGGAGTTCAAGCAATACGCCAAAAAGTCGCGCCAATCGGGAAGGATCGCCGTTTATCTCTGGGTCATGGAGATGCTGGCTCCTTTTCCGTCCATGTCACGTCGGCTAGCAAAGCTGGGGATCTGGAGTCTGCGTTCCTGGAATGAGCGCGATGGGATCTGATCCGTTGGGCTGCACCGTGGTCGGCTTGGGACCTGCAGGCGCGGGCTTCCTGTTCAACGCGTTCAAGAGCGGTGAATACGAACGACTCTGCGCCAATGGCTTGCTCATCCTGGATGGCGCCAACAGTCTGGGTGATGGAAGGCTTGGCGAATATGAGGTGAGCGCCAATTCGGTCAACGACGTTTTTCTGAATTGTCTCGCCGATCCTTCGTTCGGCGATATCTTCTCGCCATTACAAAACCTGCCTGCGTATCAGCGGATGCGCGCCAACCCACAGGGCGTCTCCATGCTCCCCGAGGTGGCTAAGGTGCTTGGCGCCGCCACCGAATTGCTGGTCGCGCACATCGAACGCACTCATGGTCTGGTCGTACGACGGGGAAGCCGGGTGGAGGCGATCGTCCGACGCGGGGAACATTTCGCTTTGCGCGTGCGCGCACCGGACGGCTCCCGTTATGAGGTATGCACGGCTTCAGTCGTGATGAACATAGGAGGCATCCAGACGCCGCGCCTGCTGCTCGATGCGCTGCAGGACATGCACCTTGTCGCACCTGAAGAGGGCGAACGGTTGCTCACGTCCGACCGTGTTCTTAGCGAACCAGTACCCGCACTTCGGGCGCATTTCAGCAACCTGATGCAGGCCAGCCAATCGCTGGTGGTGGTGGGTGGTTCACACAGCGCATTCTCGGTGCTGGAACGCCTGGCATTCGAATTGGAAGCCGAGGGGCTAAAAGAAATCACGCTGTTGCATCGCTCGCCCATCAAGCTGTTTTTCGAGACGCGCGAGGCGGCACAGCTTGCGGGGTATGTCTTTGACGAAGAGAGCGATGTCTGCCCTGTATCGGGGCGAATCAATCGATCCGGTGGATTACGCTATCGAGCCTTCGAGATAGGCTGTGGCGTGCTGAGTGAGGGTTTGGTACCAGGTACTCGCGTACGAGTGCGCACATTGCAGGTCGGCAGCGGCGATGCTGTCCAGGCTGATGCCCAGCGTTGCCTGGATGCCTGCGCCGGCGTCATCCAATGCATCGGTTATCAGCCTTGGTTGCCCGAACTTCTCAACGATGATGAAGAGCCGATCATCTTGCGCGAAATCCAGGGCGGCCTGGATTCAGACCCTACCGGCTGCCCGTCTGACACGGCAGGACAGCGTATGGATGGGCTGCATCTATTCGGACTGGGTAGCGGCCTCGCGGTGGACCCGGAAATCGGCAGCGAAGCCTCGTTTCGCGGCCGCATCTACGGCATCTGGCAATTCCATCATGACGCCAGCCGGCCAGCCCTGGAGCGCGTGCTGACCAAGGCGGCCATGGCCTGAGTTGGTAACCGCGCCGCGTATCCAGTGATAGTCCACCGGAAGGAAGGCTTTGACCGCGAGTTGGCAACATCCATGCGCTTCTCCAGACAAACAAAGATTTGCGTTTAGGACAGGTCCGGCCTTTCCGCTCGAACTCAAACTTAGTTTCTCAACGAGATGAAGTTCGAATAGCGCTGTTTATCGGCGACATGAGCGCCGAACGGGAAGTGGACGACGCGACTGACTTCACTGCTGCGGCTTTGGCCTTGGCAGCGCCAGGACTGCTGTCACCCCACACGGCTGCGGAAACACCCGATATGTAGATTGGATCCTTGGAGAGGTTGACGGTAATCACGCCATTATTGGTAGTTACCGTGTGGCCATTGCCCATCCAGTCGTAGACCACAACGGAAGCAGCACCCGTGTTCACACTGACGTTGTTACGCGGGCCGTAATAGTCCCACAGGGCCAGCGTAGTATCGCTGGCATTCGCATAGGCGTAACCAATCGCCGTGCTGCCCAAGCCCGTCACCGGCTGAACACCGTGATGGCCTTCGAGCAGATAAGTCATTGCCGAATAGGCAGCTGCTGAGGGTTTCGGTCCTACCTTCGCCGGGTGATACCAGCCATTGGCGGGATCGAGATTGTAGTAGAGACCGTAATAGCCCTGCTCGGACGATGTCACGTAATCGGAACCGTAGAACGACACGCCCACCTTGAAGCCCTCACCCATGAGAATCAGGTTCTCGCGGATAAGACCCTGCGCCTGGCCAAGCTCCATGGATACGCAGGGCAGTTCGGAATCCGGGCATTTGGTATTGCCGCCGAACTCGGTGGAATACATCGGAAGATCGTGACCGAGGCGACTGTTGATCTGCTGCTTGGCGATCTGGATCGACTGCGCCAGTGTGTAGTAAGGGCCGGGCGGGGTTTGCGGGTCCGGATCACTCTGTGAGTGACCCTGTGCGGTTTCGGATGGCCATACGGTATAGGTATGCATGGCCAGCCCATCCGCGTACTGGAGCAGATTGGCATTGAAGAATCGGGTCAATTCGAACATGCGCTGGGCATCGTTCATCGCCGATGCGCTCGGGCCGGCCACGATGGCATGCGCATCGGCGGCATGAATCAGCGGATAGGCAATCTGATAGATGCGGGTGATCTGATCATACGTGCCCTTGAAGCGCGGCTCCCAGGTGATCTGATAGATGCGCTCGTCATAGGTCGTATCCGGGTGGAAGTCGACGAAAGCCTGAGCTGCCTGCTGGACGAAGCTCGCCCACCAAGTCACGCCGGCTGGATTGCCCTCGGTCAGGGCTGCCGTCATGAAGCTGGCCGTATCCAGGATCACCGGCAACGGATTGGTCTGCCAGTCCTTGGCCTGCGCATCTGGAATCGGATACATGAATAGCGTCGGGATTTCATACAGCTGCCAGAAACCACCTTTCCAGGTGACCTTGTCGGTAGAACCGGGGAAGGTGGGATCGGCCGTGCGGTGATTGAGAAACTGCCCCGGATACTGATGTTCGCCGTAGCGCCAGCCGTAATCCCAGCTGGCCAATGTCCAGCGCACACCGAGATTGGGTGCCAAATAAGTGATGGTGTTCGGCATCTGCAGGCCGAAAAAGGTCTGGCTAGCCGGGTACTGCACCCTGAGCGTGGGATCGGGCAGCACCACGTAAGTGAGATAACCGCCCGGCCGCGAGCGCAAGGCCGCAAGCGTCAGATTGGTTCGCATCAAATGGATGCCGGCGCGGTAGAACCCGAGCTTGATGCTGGGCACGGGAATGCACTGGTGCCAATAAAGTGCGCTGGGCACAACCGGCGTGTACTGATCGGCGATGATCGTCCCATCCGCGTCTTTAACCACCGTGTGCAAGGTGTCGTTGGCGGACATGCCTTGAACGGTGACGCATATGTTCGCCTGTTGGCCGATCGTATAAGTACCGTTCTTCGGATGATCCGTATCAGCGTAAAAATGAATCTGCGATACGTCAGACGACTTTGTGCCGCTGGCCGGCGTTTGTACCACCGTCTTGGCGTTGAGCAGGTTGTCCGATGCGTCTCCCGCTTCCGGCGCAACCGACAAACCTGGCGGCATCGGCGCGTGATCGTCATTAGGAGCATGCATTTCGAGCCGATCCACGGGCTCAGCCGGATCATCCTTGACCGAAGCAGCCTGGGCCGGCGTAGTTACAGTGATGTCTTCGGCATGAATCGTGAGCGCGGGAAGCAGCATACCCACGAGCAATAGTAAAAACGTTTCGCCGAACATCGATATCGCTGTGCGGGATTTAGCCATCTGCCGTACCTCTCCGTTGCTGCAATAAACTGCAGTGGTGAGCCGCATCGCGACGTCTAGTTTGACGTTAGTACGATGCACTAGCCGATTCTCGTGACTCGGTTCCAGTTTTTGACATCATTAATGTCGACGAAGCAGTGCCGATTTTCGATGCTCAAAAGGCTGGCTTGGTATGCCAATCCCAGGCACTAGCGAGAATGTCATCCAAATCGGTGAACTCCGGCTGCCAGCCAAGCAGTTCGCGTGCACGCTGCCCTGAGGCTACCAATGTGGGTGGATCTCCCGGTCGGCGCGCAACCATGTCATAGCTGACCTCTTGTCCGGTGACGCGCTCAGCCGCTGCAATGACTTCGCGCACGCTGAAGCCTTCACCGTTACCCAAGTTGAAGATGTGTGCGCCTTCGTGATCACGCATGAACTCGACCGCTTTGAGATGTGCCGAAGCCAGATCATTGACGTGCACATAGTCGCGCACGCAGGTACCGTCACGCGTGGCGTAATCACTGCCGAAAACCTTCAATGCAGATCCCTGACCAAGCAGCGAACGCAGGACGTTCGGTATCAGATGCGTTTCCGGAGAATGCGCTTCGCCGATTTCACCAGAGGGATCCGCTCCGGCCGCGTTGAAATAGCGCAACGCTACCGAACGCAATCCATAGGCATTTGCAGCATCGGCAAGAATCTTTTCGACCATCAACTTGCTCTGCCCGTAAGGATTGATCGGGTCAGTAGGATGCTGCTCGGTAATCAGTGGAGTCTGCGGATTGCCGAACACTGCTGCCGTGGATGAGAACACCAGCCGATCGACTCCAGCCGCCTGCATGGCTTCGAGCAGAACCAGGGTGCGCGCTACGTTGTTGGTGTAGTAGAGGTAGGGTTTGCTGACCGATTCTCCGACCAGCGAACGCGCGCAAAAATGCATGACGGCATCGAAGCGGTGCTGCGAAAAAAGCTGCCCCAACAACGCTGCATCGCCTATATCACCCACGACCAAAGTGTCTGCAGGCACCGACTCGCGATGCCCGGTGGACAAATCGTCGTAGACCACGACTTCATGCTCCCGCCTTAGCAGGTAGCGCACCATATGCGAGCCGATGTAGCCCGCACCGCCGCAGACAAGAAACTTCAAGCGATGTCCTTAAGAACAAGATAAAGATAATTAGGGCACGGCCCGCGAGTGCATTAGCCAACAAGGCAAACGCGCGCCAACCGAAACGTTTCAGGGAGTATAGACATTCAAAGCATTGGACCTTCAACATCGAAGGCGACTGGATTAAATTACCTGGTCGACGAATTTCAAGTGCGCAGAGCAGACGATAAATCGGCAGCACTTACACTTTTATGCTTTCCACTCTTGCCTGTTCTTCCATCTTCTTTTCGCTGTGCACGAAGCCTTTGAAAACGGTGAGGCAAATGATTTTCAAGTCGAACAGCAGCGACCAATTATTGACATAGTAGATGTCGTATTCGATTCGCTTGACCAAGTCGGTATCGCCGCGCCATCCATTGATTTGTGCCCAGCCGGTAATGCCCGCCTTCACCAGATGCTTGTGCATATAGCCAGGAATTTCCTGCTTGAACTTTTCAACGAATATCGTGCGCTCGGGACGCGGGCCGACAATGGACATGTCGCCTTTGAGTACGTTGATGAACTGGGGCAGTTCATCCAGGCTGGTCTGACGAATGAAGCGGCCGAAACGGGTATTCGTCTTGCTGCCCGCACCACCCCACTGCACCTTGCCTTGCTCTACGTTTACCGGCATGGAGCGGAACTTCAGCATTTCGAACTCTTCACCATCCAGGCCAATCCGGCGCTGGCGGTAAAGAATCGGTCCCGGGCTGGAGAGCTTGACGCCACACGCGACCACCAGCAGTAGCGGACTGATCAGCAGCAGGATAATTGCAGCTATCAGTCGATCCTCGAAAAACTTCCAGATCCAGGCATAACCCGATAAAGGGCTCGCGCGCAACGTCATTACCGGGGTACCTGCGAAGTCGTCCATCCTGTGGTTGATCAACTCACAGCCCAGCGTGTCGGGTACAAATTTCACCGTGATCACGCGATCTTCCGTGCAGTCCAGCAGGTGATTAATGGCGGTTGCCGCTTCGTTCACAGGCAAAGCAATCAATACCTGACTCCACGCCTGAGAGTCGAGCACGGCATCGATGTTGCTCAACGTGCCAACCTGCTCCACATCGACTGACCCCTCCTGATCAAAAGGAGTGCGAACGTAGCCGGTGATATTCATGCCCAGACTTGGGTCATTGCGCGAATGCTCAAGAATGCGCAGGCCGGCATCAGTAGCGCCAATAAGCAGGCAATTGGTGAGGCCGACGCCACGCTTGGACATGTCGCGCAGAATCACCAATGCGACGACGCGAGTGAGTACCAGCAGGGCCATGCCGATGGAGAAAAACAGAGTCACCCATCCACGCGAATAGCCCTCTGCGATCTTGAGCATATAACCCAGAGAGATCGCCAGACCAAAGATCGCAACCCAGGATGCCGCAACACAGCAAAAATGCCTCGCCGGGCGCTCTTCCAGTGGTTGCTCGTAGAGTTTTAGCGCACCGAAAACGGCGAAGGCAGCCACCAGAACCATGGCCTGTGCTCCGACGTAGGCGTTACTCATGCTAAATGCGTGAAAACGGATCACGTAGGCGATGTGGGCTGCAACCACGATGGCCACCAGATCGCTTACACGCAGCCCCATGTCGAGCAAGGCCTTGAAATTGGAGTAGTTTGATCTTGACGAATGCATGGCTTGTACCTTTCCTTTGGAAACGACTCGACGTCGATTTCCTTTGGATCCCAAAAGGTACGCGCCCCCTGTGGGCACGCCAACCCATCGTTGAAATGGGTCGACTCATCCATCACGTCCTCCACCTAGCAAATTATTTGACTAGGCCAGGGATGACGATAGTAAAAAACAACTCCAAACTTTTCGCGGTCTAGAAATTTATGTTGCACCGCCGCAAAATCATGCTACGCCGCGGTTGGATCAGGAGCAATCAGAATGTTTCGTATAACGCTGATTGAGCCTCAGATGGTCGCAATCTAGTGATGCCAGTCACACATTTGCATCGGTTCGCTTAACGTGCAGGGAATAAAGCCATCGCCTTAACAAGCCGCTTAGAACTTCGTTCAGATCCAACGGCCGATCAATCGCTCAGAACAGAAACGCGAGCCCGCTCTAATCTTATGAATTAACGCTTGCAAGCAGGTTACACAGTCGATTGTAGGATCGGACTCCAGATTGCGTAGCGTCAGGCTCGTTCATCCAAGCAACAGGTAGCAACATTCATGCTCACTGTGCGGAACCTCGCCATCCTTTATTTTTTGAATCAGGGACTGGTGAAGAAATACGAGCGAGCGTTGCCTGTTCGGGCGCGTGGCTTAGCTCTGTAAACCGTACGAATGATGTAATCCTCAGCACATACTGAAGCCGCTAGATTCAAGGTGGTTGTGCCATTGCGAATCAGAATTTCGCTCACTTGATCTAGCTAGTTTTGCATTCAAGGTGTACTTCGATCGTTAGCCTTGGCTTTGATGGGCCAGCAGGACACTGACTAAGAGGTTTTATTCAAAAATGAGTAGTCAAGCGTCGAAACTAAACAATCGCTACAAAGGCTCATCGTACCCATGAAGATATTTCCGATACTAGGAACAGTAGCTTGCCTCCTCGCGCTCAATGGATGCGTATGGTATCCCGGCCAGCACATGAACATCCGCGCCTCGGGTGACAACAGTAATCCGGATATTGCGCACTTCAAGGTGATACCCATCACGCCGAAGGAGATCGCCACTGATCAGGCGGCCACGCCGCCGCCGAGTATTCCTGCTGCACTGCTCTCTTATAAGCCAGCGGCCTATCGCATCGGCCCTGGAGATTCGCTGTACATCACGGTATGGGATCATCCCGAGCTGACCTCGCCAGCAGGTGCTCAGCAACAAGCTCTGGCGAATGGCCGTCTGGTTCGCCCGGATGGCACCTTGTTCTACCCTTATGCAGGTCTGTTGAAAGCATCTGGCAAGACAGTCGAGCAACTGCGCTCAGAGCTCAGCCGTCGCCTGGCCAAATATGTGCCGTCGCCGCAGGTGGATCTCACCATCATCAGCTATGGCAGTCAGAAAGTTACTCTCGGTGGCGCCTTCGTCAGTGCCACGCCGCAATTCATCACGGTGACACCGCTGACCCTTGCGCAGGCTATCGGCACGGCAAACGTCAATACCACTCAGGCCGACCTGTCGAACGTGGTGCTGAGTCGAGACGGGCACGATTACCATCTCGATATGGATGCGTTGAGCGGCGTGCCGCAGGGTATGCAGGATATCTATCTCAAAGGTGGCGATCGCGTATTTCTTTCTTACAACGACAACCACGAAGTCTATGTGGTGGGTGAAGTCATGCAACCGCAGGCTTTGCGTTTCAAGACCAGCACGCTGACGTTGACTCAAGCCATTGGGCGCGCGGGTGGAATGAATCAGCAGACTGCCAAGGGCAAGGCCGTTTATGTGATTCGGGGAGTCAAGAACCTGCAGCAGGAACCGTCAGCGGTTTACCAGCTTGACGCTTCCTCACCCGAAGCTTTTGCCATGGCCTCGCAATTTCCCGTGCGAGCAGGCGACGTGGTATTTGTCGGCGCCGCGGGCGTTGCGCGCTGGAACCGTTTCATTAGCCAGCTGCTTCCGTTCAGCGACCTTATCAACAATACCTCGAATGCACGTCTCACCAATGCACAGAGCAATCAGCTCTGATCGCAGTCTTCGCCAATCGGGCCGTCAAGCGCTGCACCGATTGGCGGTCATGACTGATATGCCGACTCGTCGACTTGCGAAAGACTGAATGGGCTTTTTATAGGCTGAGAGACGCTGAGCAGGAATATCGGACATGCGGCGTGCCGATCACACGTGGCCGGATATTGAACGCGTCGAGCCAGTGGCCGATTGGCTGACTAGAAGCCTAGCCTACGCAGCTGGCTACCGGGCATGCGTGGTAACCATGCCAAGCAAGTTGATGGCCACCTGCGCAATACGCATATGGCTAAAACAGCTTGGTACGCACCTTGGGCAGCAGCACGAGCAGCAGCGTGGCAAGCGGTCCGAAAATCAGCGACAGCACAAACCAGAGCAAACCATTGCGATTCTTGCCCTGCGCCAGCGCGGCATTGATCAGCGCCAGCGTGCCCCAGCCAACAAACCAAGGCGCGCCATTGGCCAACGTCAAATAATGATCCACTGTGGCTCTCCCAACCATTTCAGGTCCGTCGCGGTCGCGCGCCGGCTAGCCTGATTTCGACAAGTCATACATTAGACAGGCCGCTATCGTAACAAGCATCGCAGCGCGTGCCTGCCCCGATGGCCGGCTGGATCAGCCGCGCTTAATCCCGGCAGGGTATGCTGCCCGCTTTAGTTTGTAGACGGAAGCCAATGATGCGTGGACTGCACCGCCTTGCCCTGACCTGCGCCCTGTCGCTGGTCATCGTTCCAGCATTTGCCGATGGCATCAGCAAACAATCTGCATCTACCGGCCAGCCCAGTCCGTCGGCACAGTCACGCGACAAGGCGCTGCTGGCGTTTCAGCATGATCTGGTCAGTGTGCTCGCGCCGCGCGCTGATGCGCTGCCACTGCTCGCTGCCGCCATCATTTCGCGCCCGTTGACCGACCTGCCCAAGTTCAACAACTTCCACGGACTGATCGATCGCGCCGCACACGCTGACGGCGCCGCGGACATTGCGGCGGCGATCAGCTGGACGCGTCTGGCCGATTGCGACAGCAAGGCCGATGACTGCCCCAACACCTCGGCACTCGATCAGCTGATCACGCAAGCCCCGGATAACGCAGCAGTGTGGCTGCTCAAGCTGGCTGAAGACACCCGCAACATGAAGCAGGATGCGGCACGCGAAGATCTGACCAAAGCCGCCAACGCCAAGCTTTACGACGACTACGCCGGCACCAGCCTGAAGGCGCTCGCGAGCTCGATCGGCGTACTGCCACCACCAGCCAATACGTTCGACCCAAGCAACGCCAGTGGCGGTGCCGGGGTGCAAGCCGTGCTCGTCTACGGTCTGGCCAGCGCTCAGCCGCAGCCGGTGCTGCAGGTCACCGCCAAGCTTTGTGATGGCGCCACCGCTGATGCCGCGATCAAGTCCGACTGCCTGAAACTCGGCAAGATTCTCGAGTGGGGCTCCAGTCCGCTGGGGCGGTCGCTGGGTTTGCATCTGCGCGAAGTGCTGGCCGATGACCCGGCGCAACAGGAAGACGCCAAACACGCACGGCTGAGCCTGGTATGGCAAGTGCAGAACTTCAGCCAGTTGCTGGGTCGTGCACAAAATGACCCAACTATCGCGCAGCACTTGGTCAACATAGCGCGCCACGGCGGCACCGAAATGAGCGTGCTGCTGACCGCACTGCGCGACAACAACATCCCTACCGAAGCACCGGCCGACTGGAAGCCGCAGGCACCGAGCCAGCCTCAGAGTTGAGCTGTCGCGGCGCAGCTTTGCGCCGCATCCGCAGCCGTGTAGGCTTGGGCCACCTTCCGCGGCAGGGGTGCGTCGATGCTTACAACGCTGGTGGCAAGCAGCAAGGGTGGTTGCGGCAAGAGCACGCTGGTAACCCAGCTGGCCTCGCACTGGGCACAGGCGGGCCAGCACACGGCCATCATTGATGCTGACCGGCAGGGCTCCAGTTATCGCTGGGCCACCCTGCGGCCCGACAACGTGCCAGGCGTGCTGGCATTCGAGGGCGGGAAAAAGGCCCTGCAAAAGGTGCCGGCCGATACGCAACAGCTGCTGATCGACACCCCGGCTGGCGTCGGCGAACGCGAACTTGAGCCCTATATAGAGACAGCCAATGTGCTGCTGGTGCCGGTGCTGCCGTCGTCGTTCGACCTGCACGCCACGCTCGGTTTCATCGAAGAACTGCAGAAGATCAACCGCATCCGCCGCGGCAAGCTGCCGGTGGCGTTGGTTGCCAACCGGCTCAAGCCATGGACCCACGCCAGCCAGGACGCGGTCGCCCAGCTTGCCGAACAATCGCCCTTTCCCATCGCGGCGCAGCTGCGTGACAGCCAGGCCTACGTGCTGCTCAGCGCGCTGGGCAAGGGCATCTTCGATTACCAGTCCGAGCAGGTGCGCAACCACCAGCAGGACTGGAAGGCGCTACTGCGCTGGATCAAGCGCCATCAATGAACGCCACATTCCGATGAAAGACCAGCCAAGCAGGCGCCGAGCCATAGAGAGCCGGATCACCGTCGCCTTGCGTGGCCTGTATCAATCTGCCCGCCATCCTTTTTGCGGGCAGTCCGCGCGCCAGCAGCGGCGCGATATCACCCGATGGAGTCAATCATGCAAGAACTCATTCTGCTGCGACATGCCGAAGCCGTACCCATAGAAAAGGCCGGTGACGATCAGCAACGTTCACTCAGCGCGCGTGGCGAAAAGGAAGCACAGGCTGCCGGGCTATGGTTGGCCGGGCACGGTGCCCACCCTGACCGCGTGCTGTGTTCCCCGAGCCGCCGCACCGACGAAACCGCGCGACTGGCCCTGGCCGCCATCAACAATGCTCCGGTGCCGCAGCTGGCCAGCGAAATCTACGACGCCTCGCCCGGTGAACTGCTGGCCCTGCTTGACCAGCACGGTGACGCCGACACAGTCATGCTGGTCGGCCACAACCCTGGCATCGAACGCCTGGTGGCGCTGCTGGTGGAAGGCCGTTCCGACGAATTTCGCGGCATGCCGCCGGGTGCGCTGGCCGTGCTGCATCTCAACGGTGCGCTGGAGCCGGGCAATGCCCGATTGGACGCTTTCTGGTCACCGTGAGTCATCCGGTTGCCACCGCTCTTGCATCCCTTCTTCTCGCCGCGCTGGTGCTCGCTGCACCAGCAGCCCGCGCGCTGGACTATCGCATCAACCCGACACGTTCGGACGCCGAATTCGGCGTTCGGCTGCTCTGGCTGCAAACCATCAGCGGACACTTCACCCAGATTGCCGGTGAGGTAAAGCTCGACAGTCACGGCCTGGCTACAGTCGACGCGCGTATTACCGCGAGCAGCATCAAGATGAATTCCGATCGATTGCGCCGCTGGGTGATGGCGCCGGATTTTTTCGACGCCGTGCAGTACCCCACCATCCACTTCCTGTCTCAACCGATCACCTTCAGCATGCTGACCACCGGCGGCGTGCTGGAAGGCGAGCTGACCCTGCGCGGCATTACCCAACCCATGCGCTTTGAGCTGCAGCCTTCTCACTGCACACCGACGGCGCTACAAACCTGTCTGATCGAAGCCCGCGGCTCGCTATCGCGCAGCGCGTTCGGGATGAACGCCCATCGCACAGCCCTGTCGGATCAGGTGCAACTCGGGCTGCTGATCGCGCTCGAACACGCGCCGAACTGACCCGGACAACCCGTATCATGCAGGGCATGTCCCTGCGCTTCCTTTCCCTCTTGACCCTGCTCGCTGCAGCCCTGCTGCAAGGCTGCGTGGCCTCGAAAGCGCAGATCCGCCGTGCCGACGCCGTGGTTGCCGCGACAGTCGATACGCGGTCGAGCTGCGATCGCCCGGACCATTGCGCGGCACCCTCGCTATTGCTCGATGCAGCCACCGACGCCGTGGCCGCGTCCACGCTGAAACAACCGGTGCATGTGGTCAGCCTGCTCAACGACAGCGAGGCAGCGATGGTGGCGCGGCTCAATCTGATCCGCGCCGCACGACATTCGATCGACGTGCAAACCTATATCTGGGAGGAGGATGACGTCGGCCAACTGGTCCTTGATGAGCTGGTGCAGGCAGCCCGACGCGGCGTGCAGGTGCGCATTCTGGCCGACCAGCTCTCCTCGTTCGATGACATGGCCGTGCTCAACCGGCTGGCGCGGGTCAGCCCGAACCTGGAGGTGCGGCTGTACAACCCGACCTTCCATGATGCACACACCTCGCCACTGCAATGGGCCGCAGGCATCGCCTGCTGCTTCTTCAAGTTCAACCAGCGCATGCACAACAAGGTGCTCCTGGTGGACGACAGCGCTGGCATCACCGGCGGTCGCAATTACCAGAACCGGTACTTTGACTGGGACAACGACTTCGATTACGTCGATCGCGACGTGCTGGTCGGTGGCCCCGCCGCCAAGGCGATGGCCGACAGCTTCCTGCTATTCTGGAACCACCACCGCTCGGTGCCGCTGACGCATCTGCGCGACGTCAACCGATACATCGTGACGCATCCGGCCGCACCCGACTGGCCGGCGCCAACCTTCCTGCACCCCCAGCGCGTGTACCGCGCGCAGCAGGAAGCCAGTGACCCCGACTGGCTGCGCACCCACGTGCTCGCAGACAGCATCCAGACCGGCGACGTGGAATTTTTCAGCGACATGCCGGCCAAGACCGACAAGCCGAACAAGAAAAGCGCGCGCGAATTCACCCGCCATGTGATGCAGATGGTCGCCAGCGCAAAAAGCGAAGTCGTTCTGCAGACGCCGTATCTGGTGATGAGCCGCCGCGCGCGCAAGATTTTCGACAGGTTGCACAAACAGACGCCGCCACCGCGCATCGTGGTGTCCACCAACTCGCTCGCCTCGACCGATGCGTTTGCGGTGTATGCGCTGTCCTACAAGCATCGCAAACCGTATCTGAAAAAATACGGCTTCGAGATCTACGAGCTGAAACCGCACGCGCCGGGCCCGGCCGAAGCCAACGCGTTCGCCAGCATGGACTCGCCCGTGGAAAACGCGGCGAACGGCAATGGCGATCCGCAGGATAGCAACGAGCATGGCGGCGCCAATGGCCAGTTGACCGGTAATGTTCCGTCCCCGGCTGGCGCGGGCAGCAACAGCAAAGGCAACGATGCTTCGCACCACTTTGTCGATACTGAAAGCCACGGCCTGCTGGGCAGCCATGGCAGCAGCGGACGCCCGGCGCCCCTGCTCAGCGGTGGCCGGCGATTTGGGCTGCACGCCAAATCGATCGTGATCGACGATGACATCGCGATGGTCGGCTCGCACAACTTCGACCCGCGTTCGGATCACTACAACACCGAAGCCGGCGTGATCATCTACGATCAGCGCTTCGCCACCCAGCTACGTCAAAGCATTCTGCGTGACACGCAGCCGGAGAACGCCTGGGTAATCGCGCCACGGCGTACCGGTGTACCGGTGCTCACGGATATCAATGACGCGATCGGCAGTGTTTCCGAACAGCTGCCGCTATTCGATCTGTGGCCGTTCCGCTATGCCACTAGCTACCAGCTCAAGGCCGGCTGCCAGCCGATGCGTGTCAGCGATCCAGGCTTCTTCGCCTGCTACGAACCCGTCGGCGATTTTCCTGATGTCGCGGTCTCGCCGAAGATGTTCTACACCATCCTGATTACCGCTTTTGGCGCCGGCGTGACGGGCATTCTCTGATCGTCGAGTGATGTACCTCAAGGCACGCTGGCCAGCGGATCCTCGTGCGAGGAAAAGCGCATCGGCAGATCCGCGCTCAGACCATCGGGATGATCCGGCGGCACCGCGAAACGCCAACCGCGTACGCTGCGTAACGCATGCGCGTCGAGCACCGCGTCACCGCTGGAATCAACTACATTCGCCTCGGTGACATGACCGCGACCATCAACAGCCACATGGATCAGCACACGGCCGTCCAGATGGTCGCGCAGCTCGTCATAGGCAACATCGCGACTGGCCGGCATGTCCAGCGGCACGAGTTCAGGCGGCAGAGCCGGCTCGTCGTGATGCGACTGAGGAACAGACAAAATCCGCGTGCGATGGCTGCGCGACGTCTTGCTCTCCACAACGTGAGCATGCACAGCCGTCATGGCAGGGCGATGGCGATGTAGCGTTGGCCGCTTCACCGACGCGACCAAAGGCATCGCCAGCTGCTCGTCGGAACTGCGCTGGCTGAGCCAGTCGGTGCCTGCGATGCAAACGGCCATCGCAAGCGAGCTCAGGACAACGGTGGTGCGCAGGCGCAGCATGGCTCGATGCGCGGCCAACTACGGCCGTTCGAGAATCGCCGTCACGCCCATGCCGCCGGCGGTGCAGATCGAGATCAATCCGCGACCGCTGCCTTTTTGCTCCAGCAGTTTCGCCAGTGTGGCCACCACGCGCGCGCCGGTGGCGGCGAACGGATGGCCCACCGCCAAGCTGGAACCGTGCACATTGAGTTTGGCTGGATCGATGCTGCCCAGCGGTGCATCGAGGCCGAGCCGGTTCTTGCAGTAGTCCGCGCTTTCCCACGCGCGCAACGTGCACAGCACCTGTGCGGCAAAGGCCTCATGGATTTCGTAGTAATCGAAATCCTGCAGGGTCAGGCCATGGCGCGCCAGCATGCGCGGTACGGCGACCGTCGGCGCCATCAGCAGGCCTTCGCCATGCACGAAATCTACCGCGGAAACCTCCGCGTCCAGCAGATAGGCCTGGATGGAGAGGCCGCGTTTGGCCGCCCATTCATCGCTGCCCAGCAGCACGGCGGCAGCGCCGTCGGACAGGCCGGTGGAGTTGGCCGCCGTGAGGGTGCCTTGGCCGGAGGTCTTGTCGAAAGCCGGCTTGAGCGATGCCAGTTTTTCCATCGTTGAATCGGGACGCAGGAAACCGTCACGCTTCAGTCCGCGGAACGGCACCAGCAGATCGTCGAAGAATCCGTCCTCGTAGGCGCCGGCCAGCTTGCGGTGACTGTCCAGCGCCAGCTGATCCTGATCGACGCGGCTGATGTGCCACTCCTTCGCCATCACCTCGCAGTGATCGCCCATCGACTTGCCGGTACGCGGCTCGGCCACGCCCGGGAAGGAGGGCTTCAGTTCGCTCAGCGAGAATCCGCGGGTCGCGGCCTTTAACTTTTCCATCGGTGTCTTGGCGCGATTGACCGCCAGCAGCCGCTTGCGCAGGCGTGTGCCATAGACAATCGGCACGTCACTGGTGGTGTCCGAACCACCGGCGATGCCGGCCTCGATCTGCCCGGCGGCAATCTTGTTGGCGATGATGATGGTGTTGTCCAGCGAGGTGCCGCAGGCCCGCGCCGTGGTGATACCCGGCGTGGTCGGCGCCAGACCCGAACTCAGCAGCGCCTCGCGCGCCAGGTTCCATTCCGACGAATGCTTGATCACCGCGCCCATCGCCACTTCGCCCAGCTCCACGCCGTGCAGGCCGAACCGTTCGACCAGCGCGCCGAGGACTTTCACCGACATGCCAAAATTGCCAACGTCGGCGTAGGCCGTGTTGTTGCGGCAGAACGGGATGCGTACACCACCGATCACCCCAACGCGCTTTTGCGTTTTTTCCATGGTCAGAACAGTCCGGAACTCAAGTCCCCCAAGGCTAACCCGCGATGCCGTGTGGCGGAAGCCCAAAACGCTGAATGGTACGATTCGCGTCTTGTTTATACGTTTTGGAGCTGCTTTCCGTGGAAGCGCAAACGCTGCTCGCCCTGCCAATCGTGCTGGCACTGGAACTGGTGGAAGGCGAAGCGCCTCCGCGATTCACTTTCAATCGCGATGAAGCGGCGGAGCTGGCAGAACTCGTCGCGGCCGATCTGCACGGGCTGGTGCCGCAGGTCAATCAGGGGCGCCTCGCACTGACCGGCGCGCTGTTCGATCAGGTCGAACTGCTACGGCCCGGCTTTCCAGTATGGGCTACGCTGGACGAACTCGCACGGCGCGTGCCGCGTGGCCATCTGGATAATGTGGTCGCTTTCGGCAGCCATGACGGACATATGCCGGCGCAGCCGCTTGAACCTTCGCCGCAGTTCGCCGATGGTCCGATGCGCCTGCTGCCGCTGAGCCTGCTGACACCGGAGGTCTTGGCTGAAGAGCTGTCCGAGCAGCTGGAAGTGCAGCTGGTCGGCCGCGGCGAAGCCGGCGCCCGCACCGCCGACTGGCTGATGCGCACGCTGGGCATCCGGCTGGAGCACGTGCGCTATCTCAGTCGCAACGACCTACTCGCGCTGACCTGCGTGCAGTACGAACACGTCAACCTGGCCGCACTCTGGTCTTTGCTGGAGGCAGCGCTACTCACACCGTATCGCAACGAATCCGCGGTGACTGCGCGAGGCCTCGCCTTGCAGTATGCCGACGGCAAGGTGTTCGCCCAGTCGCCGGCACAGTGGCTCGCCGAGCAACCGCCGGACGGCGGCGGAGACGCACCACGCCGCCATGCGCTGGCTGGCATCCTGTTCGAGTTACGCCAATATGCCACGTTGCTCGAGGCGCATCAGCTGCCATTGCGGCTGCAACCGATGACCGATCGCGAGGCCGGAGTGGGCGCCAGCTACCTGCTGGAAACCCTGGCCGCCGTCGAGCCCGGCTACGATCCACCAAGCTTGTTCGCGCATGAAGCACCGGGATTGGGCGTGGTCGCCATCACGGTGGCACAGCGCGGCAAGGGTGGCCGCGCGCGCGCCTTGACGCACGGCTATCCGCTGCAATCGCAGGCACTCGGTCCGCTCTTGGCCCTGCTGGCCGAACGCTACGGTATCGCCGCCGACCTGCACGCACTGGGTCGTATCGTGCTGGATGAGCATGGCGCATTGGGAGCGCCGCCAGCCGCTTTGCATTGACCAGCCCAAGTCACTGTGCAACCGCAGCGAGCGGGAGCATGATGGCCTGAAAAGGGGACGGGGACGAGCATGCAGCCGCACGAGCCTGCGAGGGTATCGCCATCACCAGAAAAGGATTCGCAGGAGTGGGCTGCGAAGATTCTGCGTGGCGCACCGGCCTTGCTCGCCTATCTCGATAAGGAGCAGCGCTTCCGCTACGCCAACGAAACTCACCGCACCTGGCTCGGCGTCGACCCACAGGAGCTGATCGGCCGCACCGTGATGGAAGCAGGTGGCCGCCGCAACTACCAGAAGATCGAACTTGCGCTGGGACGCGCCTTCGCCGGGCGCATGGCCAGCTACGAAGGCGAAATGTTCGGCGGCAGCGAGCGGCGCTACGTGCATGCCAATTTCCAGCCGGATTTCGATGAGTCCGGCACGGTCCGCGGCCTGTTCACCACCTTCGTCGACATCACCGAGCGGCGCACCCTCGAGCTGCAGCTGCACGAGAGCGAGCAGCGCTTCTTTGGCGCGTTTCAGCACGCGGCCATCGGCATGGCGCTGATTCATCCGGACGGCCATTTCCTCAGGGTCAATTCGGCGGTATGCCAGATGCTGGGCTATCGCGAAGACGAGTTGCTGGCGCTGGATATCACCGCCATCACGCACCCGGACGATCTCGACGGCGACATGGAGCTGCTGAGCCAGCTGCTGAGCGGACAGCGCGATTCCTACCAGCTGGAAAAGCGCAATTTCCACAAGGACGGTCGGATCGTGCATATCCAGCTCAGCGTCTCGGTGGTGCGCGATGAATACCGCAAGCCGCGCTATTTCGTGTCGCAGGCGCAGGACATCAGCCAGCGCAAGGCGTTCGAGGACGCGCTGCACCGCGAGCGCGAGTTGGCCGAGGTGACACTGCGTTCGATCGGCGACGCCGTCATTACCACCGATACGCAGCTGCGCATCACCTCGCTCAATCCGATTGCCGAGGCGATGACCGGCTGGACCAGCGGCGAAGCCCAGGGCCGGCCGATCGAGGAGATCTTCCAGCTATTTGATGCGCAGACCGGCCTGCCGGTGATCAATCCGTTACGCGCGGCGATCGAGCACAACACCATTGCCGACCTGGTCGGCAAGACCCTGCTGCGCCACCGGCATGGTTTCGACACGCCGGTGGAAGATTCCTCCGCACCGATCCACGATCACGCCGACAATGTCATCGGCGGCGTGCTGGTGTTCCACGATGTCAGCGAGAACCGCGCGCTGGCGCTGAAGATGATCCACCTTACCCAGCACGACACGCTCACCGGCCTGCCCAACCGCAGCCAGCTGCACACACATATCGAACAGTCGTTGATTACCGCCGCCCGGCGCCAGCAGCGCGCCGCCGTGCTCTATATCGATATCGATCGCTTCAAGCAGATCAACGAACTTTACGGCCTCAACGATGGCGACCGTGTGCTTCGCGCGCTGGCCGCGCAGTTGCGCCGCAGCCTGCCCGGCGGCGAGTTGATCAGCCGTTTTGGTGACGATGAATTCGTGGTGATGCTGCCGCATCTGGGCAGCGTTGGCGAAGTCGCCAGCCGGTGTCAGATCCTGATCGCACATTGCCAGGAGACAAAGGTTGCCGACCTGCCCGACCTGTCCCTGCGGGTGAGCGTTGGCATCAGCGTTTATCCGGACGACGCCAGCGACGCGGAGGCGCTGGTACAACAGGCTGAAACCGCGATGTACGCGGCCAAGGCCCAGGGCCAGCACGGCTATCGTTTCTTCACCGCCTCGATGAGCGAGCGCACGCAGGCACGACGCAAGATCGAAACCGCATTGCGCCGTGCGCTGACACTGCAGGAGCTTGCGCTGGATTATCAGCCCAAAGTCGATGCACAAAGCGGCCGCATCGTGGGTGTCGAAGCGCTGCTGCGCCTGCGTGCCGACGGGCACGAGTTGTATGCGCCGGACCAGTTCATTCCGGTCGCCGAGGACACCGGCCTGATTCTGCCGATTGGCGCCTGGGTGCTACGCGAGGCATGCCGGCAGGCGCAGCACTGGAAGGACGCTGGTGTGTCCGTTCCCATTTCGGTGAATGTGTCGCCGCTGCAATTTCAGCATGCAGACTTCTATGTGTGGCTCGATGGCGTGCTCAACGAAAGTGGACTCGATGCCAGCCTGCTGGAACTGGAGCTGACCGAACGCATGGTCATGTCCGGCGGGGACACCACCACCGAGCTGCTGCAGCGGATCAAGCGACGCGGGGTGCGGCTGTCGCTGGATGATTTCGGTACGGGCTACTGCAGCCTGTCCTACCTGAGACATTTTCCCGTCGACGCGCTGAAGATCGATCGCACCTTCGTGCGTGATGTGACCAACGACGCCGACACCGCCACCATCACTCAGGCCATCATCGCGATGGCGCGCAGCCTGCAGAAGGACGTGATCGCCGAAGGGGTGGAAACGCTTGCACAAGGCGACTTTCTGCGCCGCGCCGGCTGTTCGCAGCTGCAGGGTTTCCTGTACGGCGCGCCGATGCCGGCCGTAGCGCTCGAAGCATTGCTGGTCTAAGCCTTGTCACCAACTGCCAGCGAGCTTTCGTACATCCAGTAGTGACAGCGCTGCATGCCCAGATCGGCGTAGGTGGCCTGCGCCTGTGCATTCTCGGTTTCCACATACAGCCTCAGACCAACTGCCCGGGCCGCCAGCGCACGTTGCTCCACCTCCGCATGCAGCGCACGGAAGACGCCGCGGCGGCGTGCTTCGGGCGCGACGTAAACGCTCTGGATCCACCAGAAGTCACCGCAACGCCAGTCGCTCCATTCGTAGGTCACCATCAGGCTGCCCACAGGTACGTCGTCGCGTTCGGCGATCAGATAGAAACCGCGCTGCGGCATCGCGAACACCCCAGCGATGCCGCGTCCGAGCACGGCCGGATCGAGCCGCTTCTTTTCGGTCTCCCAGGCCATGGCGGCGTTCCAGTCGAGCAGGATGGATTGGTCGTCAGGCGTGGCGGCGCGAATCAGCAACGGGGACACAGGCAGCTCCGATAGCAGCGTCAGGTGGACTATCGTAGCGTGCGTGATCTTCACGCGGCGGCGCGTAACTTTCTCCGCCAGTACCGGATGCTTGGCCAGTCACCACACGCAATACTGGTGGTGCGGACGCATAGAGGCATGACGCCGGCTGTGCCACTCTGAACACCCGAAGGAAAGCTGGAATTGGATATCGGCCGCACACTCGATTTGCTGAAATTGCGCCGGTTGCGCGCTTTCCGTCGCCAGCGCGCCGCCGCCCGCACCCGACCTGAGCAAGAGCCGGCCCTGCGCTCGGAATTGTTCAGCGCCGACCAGATGGAGCGGCACGGCCGCGTGCTGGCCGGACAACATCGACTCAGCCCGGACGAAACCAGCAACCTGCTGCTGGCCCGCCTTGGCGACAACGAAGCCGTGCTCACACACACCTGCGAACGGCTGACCGCCGCCACGCGCCATCGGCGGCGCATTACGCCGGCGGGCGAATGGCTGCTGGATAATTTCTATCTGATCGAAGAGCAGATCCGCATTGCCCGTCGGCATCTGCCCAAGGGCTACAGCAAGGAGCTGCCGAGGCTGGAGAGCGGTCCCTCGGCCGAACTGCCGCGCGTGTATGACATTGCGCTGGAAATCATTTCGCACGGTGACGGTCGCGTCGATACCACCAGCCTGTCCCGTTTCGTCAACGCCTATCAGACCGTGACGCCGCTCAAGCTCGGCGAGCTGTGGGCGATCCCGATCATGCTGCGGCTGGCGCTGATCGAAAACCTGCGCCGCGTCGCCGCGCGCGTGATTGCTGACTGGCAGTACCGCGGCAAGGCCGCGCGCTGGGCCGACAATCTCACCGCCACCGCCGAGAGCGACCCGAAAAGCGTCGTGCTGGTGGTCGCCGACATGGCGCGCTCGAAGCCACCGATGACCGGCCCGTTCGTCGCCGAAATGGCGCGCCGTCTGCAGGGCCAGAGCCCCTCGCTTGCGCTGCCGTTGAGCTGGATCGAGCAGCGTCTGTCCGAATCCGGCCAGACGATCGAGCATCTGGTGCAGCTCGAAGCGCAACAGCAGGCTGCCGATCAGGTGTCGATCGGCAACAGCATCGGCAGCCTGCGCGCGCTGTCGGCGATCGACTGGCGCGACTTCGTCGAACACACCAGCATCGTCGACCAGCTCCTGCGCGAAGACCCGGCCGGCGTCTACGCCAGCATGGACTTCACCACGCGCGACGATTATCGCCACGTGGTCGAGGCCATTTCGCGCAAGCACCGGTTGAACGAACCGGACGTGGCCAAAGCGGTGCTGGCATTGAGTCGCAGCGCCGCGGCAACGGATGGCACCAGTAACGCGGTTGCACAGCATGTCGGTTTCTACCTGATCGACAAGGGCCGCCGCATGCTGGAGCAGCAGCTCGGCGTCACGCCGACGATGGCGGAGATGCTGCGCCGCGTGCTCGATAGCGCGCCGCTGACTATCTATCTAGGCCTACTGGCCTTGCTCACGTTCGCGTTCGCTCGCGCGCTGGTGGTATCCGCTTCGCACAACGCCCTGCCGACTTGGGGGCTGATCGGCATCGCCATTCCGTCAATCATCCTCGCCAGCCAGCTGGGGATGAGCCTGCTCAACTGGGTGGCCACACTGACGGTGCCACCGCGGCCGCTTCCGCGGATGGATTATTCGGCCGGCATCCCCGAAAGCGCCCGCACAATGGTGGTGGTGCCCAGCCTGTTCGGCAACGCGCATGACATCGAGGAACTGGTTGAAGCGCTGGAGGTGCGCTTTCTCGGCAATCGCGATCCGCAGCTGCATTTTGCGCTATTGACCGATTTTCCGGATGCAGCGACTGAGACCTTGCCGGGCGACGAGGCGCTGCTGCGCCTGGCCAGGCGACGCGTCGAGGCGCTCAACGACAAGTACGCTACCGCCGAAATGGACCGCTTCTTTCTGTTCCATCGCCCGCGTCAGTGGAATGCGGCCGAACAGACCTGGATGGGCCACGAACGCAAGCGCGGCAAGCTCGCCGACCTCAACGCGCTGTTGCGCGGCGGTGCGCGCGACCGTTACCTGCTGATCGTCGGCGATGTCGACACGCTGCCTACCGTGCAATACGTCATCACGCTGGATACCGATACCCAGCTGCCGCGCGAATCCGCGCACGAGTTTGTCGGCGCCATCGATCATCCGCTCAACCGCGCGGTGTACGACCCCGCGTTGCGCCGCGTGGTGTCGGGTTACGGCGTGTTGCAGCCGCGGGTGGGTGTCAGTCTGCCCAGCACGGCGCGCTCGCGCTATGCCCAGCTGTACGCCAGCGATGCAGGCATCGATCCGTATAC
>Ga0302316_10000567_pt1 | contig 31643 bp, 29 predicted proteins | sample III_Palsa_N3_2_FD_200456 | JGI IMG/M metagenome (GOLD analysis project Ga0302316, IMG submission 200456) | Peat permafrost microbial communities from Stordalen Mire near Abisko, Sweden - III_Palsa_N3_2 | ecosystem: Environmental > Terrestrial > Soil > Palsa > Peat permafrost | place: Sweden...
TTCTGGACGCGCGAAGAAGACATACAGCACGATATGTTCCGGCCGTACTACTACGACAAGATCTCGGCGGGACTCGACGCGAACGGCAAGCCGATCGCGTGGCAGCATCGGATTGTCGGCTCGTCGATCCTGGCGCGCTTTGCGCCGCCCGCATTCAAGAACGGCATCGACCCCGACGCGGTGGAAGTTGCCACTGATCTGCCGTACGACTTGCCGAACCAGTTGATCGACTATGTGCGTCAGGAACCGCGCACGGTGCCGACCGCATTCTGGCGCGGCGTCGGTCCGACGCGCAGCACCTTCGTGGTGGAGAGTTTCATCGATGAGCTGGCCGCGCAAGCCAAAGTGGATCCGGTGAAATACCGGCGCGATCTGCTCGGCAAAACGCCGCGTGCATTGAATGTGCTCGACACCGCAACCCAGGCGGCCAACTGGGGCAGCACAAGCCTGCCGAAGGGGCAGGGCCGCGGGGTCTCGGTCATGCACGCGTTCGGCAGCTTCTTTGCGATGGTCGTGGACGTCACCGTCGACCAAGGCGAAGTGACGGTGAACCGCGTGGTCTGCGCGGTCGATTGCGGGATGGTGGTCAATCCAAACACCATCGAAGCGCAGGTGCAAGGCGGCATCATCTTCGGCATCACGGCGGCGCTGTACAGCGAGATCACGATCAAGGACGGTCGCGTCGAGCAGAACAACTTCACCGATTACCGGATGCTGCGGATCGACCAGACACCGGGCATCGAAGTGCATATCGTGAAGAGCACCGAAGCGCCAGGCGGGATCGGCGAGCCGGGCACGGCGGCGTTGGCGCCGGCGCTGGCAAACGCGATCTATGCCGCTACTGGCAAACGGCTGCGGCAGTTGCCGGTTGGCAGCCAGCTGCAAAACGTCTAACCGGAGACCGGCCATGATCAAAACATTGAAGGTTTCCGGCACGGCATTGGGTTTCGCGCTGAGCCTGGCATTGCCATTCGCCATGCAGTCGAGCGCGCATGCGGCAGACGATGCCCTGGTGCAGCGCGGCGCATATCTCGCCAAGCTCGGCGATTGCGTCGCCTGCCACTCGGCCCCCAAAGGCAAGCCGTTCGCGGGCGGATTGCCGATGACGACCCCCATGGGCAAGATCTACACCACCAACATCACGCCTGATCCTGACACCGGAATCGGCCGTTATACGGAGGAAGACTTTGCCAAAGCGTTGCGCGAGGGCGTGGCGAAGGATGGGCACAATCTCTATCCGGCGATGCCGTATCCGTCGTACGCGAAGGTCAACGACGACGACGTGAAGGCGCTGTACGCGTTCTTCATGAAGGGCGTGGCGCCCGTGCAGCAGGCCAATCGCGAGTCCGACATTCCGTGGCCGCTCAACATGCGCTGGCCGTTGAAGTTCTGGAACGTGGTGTTTCTGGACAAGGCCGTCTATCAGGACAAGTCTGGCAAAGACGTAGCGTGGAACCGTGGCGCCTATATCATCCAGGGCCTTGGACATTGCGGCTCGTGCCACACGCCGCGCGGTATCGCGTTCCAGGAGAAGGCGCTCGATGAAAGCGGCAGCGCGTATCTGACCGGCGGCACACTCGACGGCTGGTTCGCCGCCAATCTGACCCAGGAGCATAACGTCGGACTTGGGCGCTGGTCGGAGGCGGATATCGCGGCGTTCCTGAAGACCGGGGCGAACGCGCATGCATCGGCGTTCGGCTCGATGACCAGCGTGATCAACAACAGTACGCAAGCCACCAATGACACGGATATCGCCGCGATGACGAGCTATCTGAAGTCGCTGCCGGCCGCTGGCGGTACGGGCGCGCCGCAGTATGCCTACGACCCGCAGGCGACGAAGGTGTCGCTATCCCGTCCAGCGAACGACGGCGGCGCGCGTGTCTATACCGAGTACTGCATGCATTGTCATGGCGTGGATGGCCGCGGCTTCGCGCCGATGCTGGCGCCGCTGGCGGGCAACCCGAATGTGCTGGAGCACGATGCGTCGTCGCTGATCAACGTCACGTTGAACGGCACCGACGATCTGGTGATTCAGGGCGTTCCGGCGCCGTACCCGATGCCGAACTACGCACCCGTGCTGAACGACAGGCAGATCGCGGATGTGCTGACGTTCGTCCGGGCAGGGTGGAATAACGGCGCGCCGGCGGTGACTTCGGACGAGGTGGCGAAGCTAAGAAAATCGACGCAGGCGGCGCGCTAGGATCGCAACATTGGAAGGCGGCAGCGTGGTTTGCGGCAACCGTAGCCGTATCCGGTTGCCGCCTGCCATTTCAGTCCGTCACCGGTGCTGCCCAACCTTCTGCCGTTTCTCCAGCGCACGCGCATACCAGGTGAGCGGGAAACACATCGCGAAGTAGATCAGCGCCACCATCCCGTAGATCGGAAACGGCCGGAACGCTGCGTTGGTAATCATCGTGCCGGTCTTCGTCAACTCGGTGAAGCCGATGATCGAGGTCAGCGCGGTGCTTTTTACCACCTGCACCAGAAAGCCGACCGTCGGCGCCACCGCAATCTTTTTAGCCTGTGGCCACACGATGTAGCGCAACTGCTGGCCGAACGTCATGCCGAGACTCGCGCCCGCAGCCCACTGGCCGCGCGGCACCGCCTCGACACAACCGCGCCAGATATCCACCAGATAGGCGCTGGTATAAAGCGTCAGCGTCACGATGGCGGCTGTCCACGGCGAGACATCCACGCCTAACAGCGGCAAACCGAAGAAAGCCAGGAACAGTTGCATCAGCAACGGCGTACCCTGGAACAGTTCGACGTACACCGACACCGCCCGCCGCAACCACGGCAGCGGCGACACGCGCATGGCCAGCAGCGCGAATCCCACCAGACCTCCGCAGACAAACGCGATCACGGACAGCAGCACCGTCCAGCGCGCGGCGAGCAACAGATTGCGGGCGATGTCCCACAGCGTAAATTCGACCATGATCAGCGCTCCGTCGGGACAGCGCGCGGACCACGCCACGCGAGCAGCACGCGCCAGCCGCGCGGCTCGTCGGGACGGTGCGGCATGCGGCCGGCAAAGAGGCCGCGGCCGAGCCAGTTGAGCACCTGCCGCAACACGATGGAGAGCACCAGATATGTCACGGTGATGATCACGTAGCTTTCGAACGAGCGGAAATTGCGCGACTGGATGAAGTTCGCCGCGTAGGTCAGATCCGGCACCGAGATCTGCGATACGACCGCCGAGCCGAGCATCACGATCAGAACCTGGCTCAGCAGCGACGGGAACACGTTGGCCAGCGCCTGGGGCAGCACGACGAAGCGGAACACCTGGCGTCCGTGCAGGCCGAGCGCCTGCGCCGCCTGCACCTGGCCGCGCGACACCGATTCGATACCGGAGCGCACGATCTCGATGGCATAGGCGCCGAGGTTGACCGTCATCGCGAGAATGGCGGCCTGGATCTCGTCGATATGGATGCCGAGAGTCGGCAGGCCGAAGAATACGAAGAACAACTGCACGATGAACGGCGTGTTGCGGATCAGTTCGACATACACCGCGATCAACCTGCGCGCCCAGCGCGGTCCGGCGACGCTGACGCTTGCGCCGCCGATCCCCACCAGCCCGCCCAGCACCGTGGACAAGGCAGTCAGCCCCAAGGTGACGGCGGCACCGCGGGCAAGCATGCCCACATAGATGCCGAAGCCGCTGAAATCGAACGCATAACTCATGACATGCCGCTCATCGTGAATCGGACTCCCGCCGGGCCACGTCAGGCTCCGGACAAAACGGTTATAGATCGGCCGGCAGCGGCGCCCGCAGCCACTTCTGCGAAATCGCGTTCATCGTGCCGTCCTTGCGGGCGCGGGCAATCGTGTCGTCGATTTTCTGCTTCAGGCGCGGTTCGTTCTTGTTCAGGCCGACGTGATCCGGCGAACTGAACAGGGCGAACTTCTGCTCGGGATCGTTGGGTGGATGGCGCGCCAGGATCGTCGCCCCGACATCGTTGCCAACCACCATCAACTGTACCTGACCAGAAAGAAACGCCGAAATTGCACCGTTAGGATCGTCGAAACGTTTGATCGTCGCGCTGGGCGGCGCGATCTTCGTGACGCTCAGGTCTTCCAGGGTGCCGCGTGCTACCGAGATGGTCTTGCCGGCGAGATCCCCAGCGTTCTTGACCGGCAACGCTTTTGGGCCGAACACGGCGAGGTAGTAGGGAGCGTAAGGCTGCGAGAAGTCGATGACCTTCTCGCGTTCCGGCGTCTGGCCAACCGAGAGCAGCATGTCGGCCTTGTGGTCGGCCAGGTAAGCCATGCGGTTGTCGCCCGTCACCTGGACCAGTTCCACCTTCGCGTTGAGCGCCTTGCCGATCAGGTTGGCGACGTCGATGTCGTAACCTTCCGGCTTCATGTCCGGACCGATCGAGCCGAACGGCGGGTAGTCTTCGAATACGCCGATCCGCACCACGCCGGATTTGGCGATCGAATCGAGCGCATCCGCATGGGCCGCGGGGGCGATGAACGCGGACAGCGCCACAAAGCCGGCGCATGCCAGCGTCGTGGCGGCCGTCGCCAGTCCACGGCGCAGTTTCCCCAGATGCCCCGGATGGCCCAGATTCCGCAGATGCCGGGTAAGCTGTCCGTACCGGACACGCGGAGCAGGCCGGCCACGCGAGACGCGTGGAGCAAGTGAGTCGGGAGTCGTCATGGTCGTTCCTCTGTCAAAGCGTGGGTATCTATCGGATCAGTTCAAGATCGTCGTTTCAGTGCGCGGCGCGGGCCGCGATCAGCTTGCAGGCATGAGGCGGCAGCTCTGCCAGCACCGGCATGCCGAGCATCAGGCCGGGCGTTTCACGCGGGGTTGTCGCGGCGGTGAGCGTGAAGCCGGCGCAGTCAATCGTGGCTTCGAGCGAGGCGCCCACGTCACGAATGAAGCTGACCGTGCCACTCAGGCGGTTCTGGCTTTGGCAGGCGGTGTCCGAGCCAATCCTGACGCAGACATCCTCAGGGCGGATCAGCAGGCGAATCTCCGAGGCCGATGCCGGCACGCGCGCCGGCGGCGTCACGAGGATCTGCTGGCCACCTGGCAGGCTTACGCCGCCAGCGCCGTCGTAGGTCACCGGCAGGATGTTGCCGAGGCCGATGAAGTCGGCCACGAACTCGCTGACCGGATCGCGATAGATGTCGAGCGGCTTGCCGACCTGTGCAATCCGGCCTTTCTCCATGACGACGATTTCGTCCGCCATGGTCATCGCTTCGCGCTGATCGTGCGTGACCATGATCGTCGTGATACCGAGGCGCTGTTGCAACAGGCGGATTTCCACCTGCATGGCTTCGCGCAGTTTGGCGTCAAGCGCCGAGAGCGGTTCGTCGAGCAACAGCAGCTTTGGCGACGAAGCGATCGCGCGGGCAATCGCCACGCGTTGCCGTTGCCCACCGGAGAGCTGCGTCACCGGACGGTTTGCCATATGCGGCAACTGGATCAGTTCGAGCAGTGCCGTGACGCGCTGGCTTTGCGCAATCTTGGCGGTCTTGCGCAGGCGCAGCGGATAGGCGATGTTCTGCGCCACCGTCATATGTGGAAACAGCGCGAGCGACTGGAACACCATGCCGAAGTCTCGCTGATTCGCAGGTAAATGCGTGATGTCCCGGCCGGCGAAGCTCACAATCCCTGAGCTCGGCGTTTCCAGCCCTGCGATGATGCGCAACAAGGTGGTCTTGCCGCAACCGGACGGCCCGAGGAAGCAGATCAGCTTGCCGTCCGGCACGCTCAGATCGACGTGGTCGACGGCGTACGCTGCGTTAAAGCGCTTGGTCACGGCCTGCAACGTCAGATGAGTCATGAGAGGCTCCTGCTGGGCCAGAATCGCAAAGGAATCAAAACAGCAACACACTGGGCGTCGCGGCGCCGCATCAAAGGGCGACACCTTCATCGCCAATCAGTGTCTCGAGCAGCCAGATCAGCGCGAAATCGATCGCGACGATGAAGACTGCGAACGAAAACACCGTCGGATCGAGCGACGACACAGTCCGGCTATACAGCCACACCGGCAGCGTCATGGTGTCGATACCGTAGAGAAAAAACGTCACCGTAAATTCGTTGAACGAGATGATGAACGCGAACAGCATGCCGGCGAGAATGCCGGGGCGCATCAGCGGCAAGACGACGTCGATGAGCGCGCGGCCTGGACTCGCACCCATCACGCAGGCGGCTTCCTCGAACTCCGGTCCGATCGCGGCGACCGACGCGGCGCAGTTCTTCACCGTGAACGGCAGCGCCAGAATCACATGCGCAATGATCAGACGGAACACGCCGAGTTCGACCGGCAGCGCATTGAACACCAGCAGCAGCGAGAGCCCGAGCATCACGAGTGGATAGACCAGCGGCAATGCCACTAACTGCTCCACCGCCGGTTTGCCGCGAAACCGGTAGCGGCTCAGCGCATAGGCGGCCGGCACGGAGACCAGCGTGGCGATGATCATGGTAGACACGGCCACGATCAGGCTGGTGGTGAGCGCACTGCCCATCGACAGCACGTCGCTGGCGTCGGGCGCGACAAAGCTGTGCCACGCCGCGCGATACCACTGCAGACTGTAGCTGGACGGCGGGAATTCGAGCGTGTCGGAGGCACTGAACGACATGGTGATCATCGTCAGGATCGGCAGCGCGGCGAGAAACAGCACGATAGCGGCGAGCAGGGCCGCTGGCTTGCCGAGCCGGCCGGGCATGGTGGCCCGCAGGCGCAGCGTACGCATCCGGCTGGGGAGGGCAGGCGTGTTCATGCGGACGGCTCCTCGGGAGCGAGACGTTGGGTACGCCGCACGAGACTTTGCGAGAGCGCCATCACGGTCAACGTGGCGACCATCAGCACCACACCGGAGGCCGACGCGGCCGGCCAGTTCAGCAGCGGTGCGACCTGGTCATGTACCAGCACGGCAAGCATCGGCACGCGGCGCCCGCCGAGCAGCAACGGCACGGCGAACGCGCTGGCGTTATAGGCGAACACCAGCAACGCGCCGGAGACGAGACCAGGCATCGCCAGCGGCAGCATCACGTGAAGCAGGGTCTGCCAGCGGGTTGCGCCCAGCGTGGCGGCGGCCTCTTCATAAGAGCGCGACACCGCGCGCATGGCGCTCGACATCGGCAGCACGGCGAGCGGAAACGCCGTCTGGATCAGCCCGAGCAGCACGCCGTGCTCGCGATACAGCCATAGCACTGGACGCTCGATCAACCCACTCGCGAGCAGCGCGTGATTGAGCAATCCGGCCGGCCCAAGAATCACCAGCCAGCCATAGCCTTGCAACAGCAGATTGACGAGCAGCGGCAGCAGCACGCCCGCCAGCAGCAGGCGCCGCGCAAGCCGCGACTCGGTGCGCGCCATCGCGAGCGCAACCGGGATCGCCAGCAGCACCGCGCAGATCATGCTTTGAAACGCCAGCTTCAAGGTGATCCAGAGGGACCTCATGAAGTAGCTATCGGCCAGGTCCTGATAGTTCTGTAGCGTGAAGCCATGCCACTCGCTGCCCTGGGTGCCAAAACTCATCCGCAGCACGACGAGCGCCGCCGCCGCAAGCACGGCAAGGAACAACAGGATCGGCGCCAGCAGCAGCCACGGCCGGGCCTTCGCCCAGGTGGCGCCGGGCGCGGCGGCGCAAGCCGGTTCGTCCGGCGCACCATCGGCACCCGAGGTTCCCGGCGCATCCGCCATGCCGGGTCCCTCCGAGGTCCCGGAAGCGCGCTGCGAGGAGCGCGCGGGCATCGCCGTCATGCCGAGAAAATCTCGGTATAGCGTTTGATCCACGCCGCCTGCACCGAGGCCAGCGCCTTGTCGTCGTGGAGGATCGCTTTCTCAGCGATCTGCTTCGGACTGGGTACGAACGCGCGGCTCTCGGCCGGGATCACCGCCTTCGAATTGACGGGACCATTGAGGACGTCCGCGGCCATCCGGCCTTGCACGCCCGCATCGAGCGAATGGTTGATGAAGGCGTGAATCAGATCGCTGTCGCCCGGATGCGACTTTGGAATCACCGTGAACATCAACTGCGTGGCGAAGCCTTCCTTCATACCGTAGGTCACGCCCATCTTGTACTCGGGCTTGCGAATCTGATCGGGGAAGAACGCTGGCGAATAGATGCCGCCGATGTCGAGCGAACCGGTGCGGAACAGGTCGGCTACCTGGTTCGGGTTCTCGCCGAGCGTCATCACGCGCTCTTTCAGTTCCGCGAGCTTCTTGAAGCCGGGGTCGATGTTCTGTTGCGAGCCGCCCGACATCCTGGCGGCGATGATCGCGAGATCGACCGCTTCGGCCCATTCTGGCGGCGGCAGGAACAGGCGGCCTGCGTACTTCGGATCCCATAACGCCTCGTACGACGCAGGAGCGGTTTTGACGGTCGAGGTGTTGTAGATCAGGCCATCGGACCACAGCAGGTAGCCGACACCGAAACCGTCCGCGCCAGTGCGGTATTGCGGCTCGACTTCCTTCAGGTTGGGCAGCTTGTCGAGGTCGGGTTTGACCAGCAGACCCGCATCGCCGAGGCCCGAGGCGCCCACGCCCGCGAGCGTGATGACGTCGTAGGTCGGGCGGTCGCCCGCGGCCTTGACCTTGGCGACCATGCCCGAGGTGCCGTCGGCGCGATCGGCGATCACCTTGGCGCCGGTCTTCGCGGTGAACGTCGCGGCGATATTGCGCAGTGCCGCGGCGCCCGTATCGTCAGACCAGGTCAGGAGACGCAAGGTCTTGCCGGAGAACTTCTGCTCCTGCGCCCTCAGATTCACGAACGGCATGGGCAGCGTCGACGCTGCCAGCGCAGCGCCTAGCGCCTTGATAGCCTGCCTTCTGCCGTATTTGATGTCCTGCATGAGCGTTTCTCCCGGGTTGAACAGGGCAACTTTCGCGCGAGTCGTGCCGTGCGAACGCGTTGCGGGTGGATGCACTCTAGGTTTGCCAAAATCACCCAACAAACGAAATCTCTGCATGGACGCCATGACGTAAGCTCATGCGCCGGGCCGAAGGCATCGGCCGGGCACGGTGTGTCGTGGCATGAGCGCCGCGCATGCAGCCCTCAGGTGGAATGAACCGCGAAGTTTTTTGATCGCTTATGCTGAAGGCTCGCCGGGCGCGAGCAGCCCCCTCGCTGCGCGTTTTGGCGATGCGTTTTCCTGATACCAAGACTGGGCCCATGCGACGACTTCCCCCGCTGAACGCGCTGCAGATCTTCGAGACCGTGGCGCGCCACCGCAGCTTCACACGTGCGGCCGACCATCTCTGCCTGACGCAGGGTGCGGTCAGCCGGCAGATTCTCGCGCTTGAGGACTACTACAAGTTTCCGCTGTTCAAGCGTCAGGCGAAAGGCCTCACGCTCACGGCTGAGGGCGAGTTGCTGCTGCCCGCGGTGAAGGAGAGCTTCGCGCGTATCGAGGAAATCTCGTTGCGGCTCACGCGCCAGCGTACCGATCTGGCCTTGAAGGTGCCAACCTGCGTGATGCGCTGGATGCTGCCGAAAATCATGCAGTTTCAGGCCGAGTACCCGGATCTGCACGTGCAGATCACCACCACCTGGCAGCATGACGTCGATTTTCAGGTCGAGCCGTTTGATGCGGCGATCATTTATGGCTCTTCACCCGGCGCCGACGTACAGGCGTTGGCACTCTTCGAAGAGCGCCTGACGCCCGTGTGCGCGCCGGAACTGCTCAACGACAAGCCGCTCGATAGCGTCGCCGATCTGGCGCGCCATACGCTGCTGCACCCAACCCGCGATCACCGCGACTGGAAGATGTGGCTCGATCATGTGGAGGCGCGCGATATCGACGCCACCCACGGTCCGAGCTTCGATACGCTCGATCTGGCAACGAACGCAGCGTTACAAGGGTTTGGCGTCGCGATCAGCGACCTCGCGCTGATCGACGAGGACGTGGCGGCGAAGCGGCTGGTAAGACCGTTCGACACGGTGTTGACAACGGGGTGGCGCTACTACTTCGTCTATCCGGACTGTGTCGCGCATCAACAGAAGGTTAATCTGTTCCGCGAGTGGATTACGGAACATTGGACTGAGTGAAGCTGAAGGCGCTGCGACTTTACCGTGCGAACACACCGCAAGACCTCACGGCGCAAACGACAGAAACAGATACGCCGCAAACAGCGACAAGTGCACCGCTCCCTGCAGGATAGTCGTACGCCCGCTACTCAGTGTCAGGGTGCCGACCAGCAGTGTCAGCGCCAGCATGACCATTTCCTTGCCGTTGATGCCGAGTACGAGCGGCTGACCGGTCCAGAGGAACACCGCGGCCACAACGGGAATCGTCAACCCGATACTGGCGAGTGCGGAGCCGAGCGCCAGATTCAGGCTGTTCTGCAACCGGTCTGCCCGTGCCGCGCGCACCGCAGCGAGCCCCTCGGGCAACAACACCAGCGCCGCGATCACGATGCCCACCACTGCAGCTGGCGCGCCGATATTTTGCACGGCTGTTTCGACCGTCGGCGAGAGCAGCTTGGCGAGCAATACCACGGCCACCAGACACACCAGCAGCAACACACCGGCGATCCCGGCCTGCGTCACGCTGGGCGGTTCGGCGTGAACGCTTTCGTCGGGCGTGGCGGCGAGAAAATAGTCTCGGTGCCGGACGGTCTGGACGAACACAAACACGCCGTACAGCACTAGCGACGAAATCCCCGCAAATGCCAGTTGCGACGACGACAGCAACGGACCCTCGCGCGTGGTGGTGAAATTCGGCATCACCAGCGTCAGCACCGAGAGCGACGCGAGCACGGCGAGCGTGGCAGCGGCGCCCCGTGCCTGGAAGTCCTGTTCGCGATGGCGGATGCCGCCCACCAGCAGACAGATGCCGACGATCCCGTTGCACACGATCATCACCGCAGCAAACACGGTGTCGCGTGCAAGGCCGGCTTTCTCAGGACCGGACGTGAGCATCACCGAGACGATCAGCGCGACCTCGATCACGGTGACGGCCACCGCCAGCACCAGCGTGCCGAACGGTTCGCCGACCCGGTGCGCGACCACCTCCGCGTGATGCACGGCGGCGAACACCAAAGCGGCCAGCGCCACACCGACGAGTGCCAGTATCACGCCGTATCCGGGCAGCGCAACGGCAGCGCCGAGTATGAGCCAGCCGGCGATGGGAGCGCCAATGGTCCAGCGGGGCAGCACGGGCGATGTTGTCGACATCCGGTCGTTTCCTTTTTCTAATGCTTATACAGTGAGGGCGAGGCTTGCCTGCGCATTGATGCAACCTGATGCAATGAATCAGGAGTACGCGCTAGTACATTAAACTATAACGAATATGTATCAATGGCGAACGCGTGTTTTGAAGGAGACGTTGTGATTCGAAGCCAGGAAACCCTGAATCTGTTGCTCGACAGCATTATCCGTTTTGTCCGTGAACGTCTGGTGCCGAATGAGGAAATCGTCGCGGAAACCGATCAGATTCCCGCCGCATTGCTGCAAGAAATGAAGGATCTTGGTCTGTTCGGACTATGTCTGCCCGAAGAGTATGGCGGCCTCGGCTTGACCATGGAAGAAGAAGTGCTGGCCGCGATCGAACTTGGCAAGACCTCACCGGCGTTCCGTTCGGCAATCGGCAGCAATAACGGCATCGGTTCGACGGGTATCGTGATCGATGGTACGCCTGCGCAGAAGGAGAAGTATCTGCCGCGCCTCGCCTCGGGCGAGCTGATCGGCTCGTTTTGCCTGACTGAGCCGGAGGCCGGTTCGGATGCCGCATCGCTCAGAACCAGCGCGGTGCGCCATGGCGATCATTACGTGCTGAACGGCACCAAGCGCTTCATCACGAATGCGCCGGAGGCCGGCCTCTTCACCGTGATGGCGCGTACCGATCCCACCGCGAAAGGCGCTGGCGCCATCTCCGCGTTCGTCGTAGAGGCGGGTACGGCGGGGCTGTCGCTCGGCAAGATCGATCGCAAGATGGGTCAGAAGGGCGCGCATACCTGCGACGTGATCTTCGACAACTGCCGCGTCCCCGTGGCGAACCTGATAGGTGAGAAAGAGGGCGTCGGTTTCAAGACCGCCATGAAGGTGCTCGATAAGGGGCGCCTGCATATCGCTGCTGTGGCGACAGGTGCGGCTGAACGCATGCTCGCGGACGCGCTGCGCTATGCCATGGAGCGCAAGCAGTTCGGCAAGCCGATCGTCGAATTCGAATTGATTCAGGCCATGCTGGCCGATAGTCAGGCGGAGATCTACGCATCGCGCTGCATGATCGTCGATGCCGCGCGCCGCCGCGATACGGGCGAGCGGGTCACGAGCGAAGCGTCGTGCGCCAAGATGTTTGCGACGGAAATGTGCGGACGAGTCGCCGATCGTGCCGTGCAGATCTTCGGCGGAGCGGGCTATATGAGCGAGTATGGAATCGAGCGCTTCTACCGCGACGTGCGCCTGTTTCGCATTTACGAAGGCACCACGCAGATTCAGCAGATTGTGATTGCGCGTGAGATGCAGCGCAGTTTCAACGGGTGAGGTGCGCGCGGGCTATTCGGCGCGAACAGACTGGAACTGCAATTGAGGCTAAAAAGGAAGCGGGCACAACCCCCGGTCCTACAGGGTTGTGCCCGGTCTGATGCGATTACTGACCGATCGCGCGGATCGTCAGGTCGTTCTTTACCGACGTCACGCCTGCTACGCCTTGTGCTGCCTGCGTAGCGATGTCGCTTTGACCTTGTTCCGGCACGGAACCTTCCAACGTCACTGCGCCGCTGCGAGCACGAACCGTGATGTTGTTCACGCTGAGACCCTTGGTTTTGGACAGAGCCTTACGCACGCTGCGTTGCAGAGCACGGTTGGAAGCCTTGGTCGACTTGGCGCTCGGGGCAGCCATCGCGCCCGATGCAGCCATTGCATCGCTGCTTTGTGCATAAGCGTTAAGGGACGCTACGACGATGAGCGCGCCGCCGATGACCTTCATTGCCTGGAATGCTTTCATTCAAGTTCTCCTGTTGTCATGATTCGTCACGGTTCCGGATGGAAACCGCAGGGTTGCACCAACGGTACTTCGGGATCAAATCTGAGTGAAACGATGTTGCGAGTGATGCAAACCTGTTTGCTGATCAAGCGGCCCGAGGCACCCGCAAGCCCGCGAGGGCTGTGGTACCGACCGGAATGTAACGATACCTTACTTGAAAGAATCCTGAACGCAAGCGTTTGCGGAAATGCTGCTTTTGCACAACGGACTGACCGACAATTGCAATAATCAGCAGATCATTGCGCCGCATTGCCCCCCGCCTCTCGTTGCATGGGCACCTTTATCCGCCACCTTGCCATGACCGATACACCGCTTCCGATCCTGCCGCTGCGCCGTGACGACCTGCCCGTCGACACGGTCGAACTGGCCCGCTACATGGTCGGCAAGTATGTGGTGCATGACCTGCCCGAAGGACGCATCAGCGGGCGGATTGTCGAGACGGAAGCCTATCCGGTCGGCGATTCGACTTCGCATGCGTTTATCGGTCTGCGCGCCTATAACGCCTCGCTGTTTATGGCGCGGGGCCATGCCTATGTGCGGCTGACCTACGGGGTCTCGTACATGCTGAACATGTCCAGCGAGGAGGAAGGGACGGGCGCCGGCATCCTGATCCGGGCGATTGAACCGCTCGAAGGCCTTTCCCTCATGCAGGCGCGTCGTCCGGGCGTCAGTCTGCGCGATCTTGCCCGAGGACCCGGCCGGCTCACGGTCGCGCTCGGCATCGCAGCAGCGTTCGACGGACGCGATCTGTGCACTGGCCACGATCTCTGGATCGGCCGTATGGAGGCAGAGGAGATGCCCGTGGCCGCGACCACACGCATTGGCCTGTCGCGCGAGATGCACCGTCTGTTGCGCTTTTATGAGCCCGGTAGCCCGTTCGTCAGCGGGCCGCGCAAGCTGCTGATGCCGCTCTCTCGCGTGCCCATTCGGTCTCTCTGAGCGGTCCAGCGGTCCTGTTTTCCGGAAGCTACGACCGGTTTAGAAAGCATTTGCTTAACAAATAGCTTGCGAAGCTTACGGAATTGGCAATTGCTACGCAATAATTGTCAGGTCGATGTGTTTTGCTCGGGTTCCCCACTTACTCTTGCGAATCTCGCAATTATATATCTCGAAATTAAGGGTTTTCCCTTGGAGCGGTGGTGGCTAGACTGGAACTACTCGCTTTTCACATGGTGTGTCAAGCGATGCAAAAAAACCAAGTCTGGAGGTAAGCCATCATGAAGTCACTCATCCAAGCTGTCGCTATTGCCGCAATCCTCGCCGCTCCGGCCGCTGCGTTCGCGCAGGCAGCAGATACCAGCCAGCAGCCTATGACGCGTGCTGAAGTCAAGAATCAGTTGATCCAGCTGGAGCAAGCCGGCTACAACCCGGCAGAGGCCAATGACCCGAACTACCCGGCCGACATCCAGGCCGCCGAACAGCGCATCCAGGCTCAAAACCCGCCGGTAGCACAGCAGGGCGTAGCGGATACGACCGGCTATGGTCCGTCGACGAGCGGTTCGTCGGCTTCCGGCACCATGCAGCAGCCGGCGACCCCGACCGTGCCGAGCCAACGGATTTATGAAGGCCATTAATGTGGTTGCAGTCAGGCGGGCGGGTATGCAGGATGACTGGTTCGCAGTGAGATAAAGCGCTAAAAGGCGGGCACACCGGACGGTGTGCGTCGCCACACAATCGGGTGGGGTGCCGCTGCGATCGACGTGAATCGATGCGCGCGGCATATTCGCCGACACGAAAACGCAGGAACCTCCGCTGCCGCAAGGTAGCTTTGCCCAACCCTTGATGGCTTGGGCTTTTTTTGCGGCGGCGACCGTCGTGGCTACGCGGCGGAGGGTCAGGGATGCTCGCCCGTGATGTAGAACTCGAGCTGCTGAATCGTGAACTGCTGCTCGGCGATGATGTTCTTCACCAGATCGCCGATCGACACCATTCCCACCAGTTTGTCCTGATCGATCACCGGCAGGTGGCGCATGCGCCGCTCGGTCATGAGCGCCATGCATTCGTCGGTGGTCTGGGTGAGATGCACGAAGCGCACCGCGCGGCTCATGATGTCGCGCACCGGCGTGGCCTTTGACGCGCGGTCCATCAGCACGACCTTGCGCGCATAGTCCCGCTCCGTGACGATTCCGGCGATGCTGTCGCCCTCGGTCACAACCAGCGCACCAATCTGCTTGTCCGCCATGAGTTTGATCGCGTCATATACGGAATCATCTGCTGCAACCGTGTAGACGTCCCGATTCGGTTTGGATTTGAGAAGTTGCGCAACGCTAGTCATAGAGCGGCTCCATATCGCAGTGCAGCACGTCGCCTCGGACGCGCGGTCGGAAAGGACAGGCGATTCCAGTATAGGCCGCGTAGGGTCATCAGGCACTCATGGGCAAATCCCTGGTGTTGTGCTTCATACGGATGGCTGACGATGGAGAGGGTGGTTTGCCGGAGCCTGCTTCGCCGACAGGCACGTGTGCAGGTGAGCGGGGCCGATTAGCGGTAAACTCCAGTTCCGTACTTTATCCCCGGTTGTTCACGGGTTCATGTCAGTGCCTTTGTCTAACGCCATGCCCACGCCTCAAGATCTGTCGATTGCAGACGGCCAACATAACGGTGAATGCGTCATTCTCGACGCGGTCGCCACGCTACCCACCCGCTACGGCACATTTACGTCCTACGTTTTTCGCGTTTGCGACAGCGGCGCCGAACACCTCGCGCTAGTGATGGGCGACGTCGCCAACAACGAACCGGTGCTGACCCGCCTGCATTCGGAATGCCTGACGGGCGACGTGCTGGGCTCATATCGCTGCGATTGCGGCGAACAACTCGATCTCGCGTTGCGCTATATCGCCGCCGAAGGCCGCGGCGTGCTGCTGTATCTGCGTGGCCACGAGGGGCGCGGTATTGGCCTGTCCAACAAGATTCGTGCATATGCATTGCAGGAGCAGGGCCGCGATACGGTGGAGGCCAATCTGGATCTCGGCCTGCCCGACGATTCGCGTGAGTACGATTCAGCGGCGGGGATCCTGCGCACGCTGAAGGTCACTTCGGTCCGGTTGATGAGCAACAATCCGAAGAAGTTCGATACCTTGTCGGAACATGGCATTCCCGTGTGCGAGCGGGTCGCGCTGGCGATCCCGATGCGCGAGGAGAATGAGCGGTATATCCGGACGAAGCAGGTCAAGTTTGGGCATTACTTTGACGAGAACGAATAGGTAGAGCCTTGTTCGTTCGGGGAGCCCGGATGTGTGGGGGCTCTTTTCTCTGGACGCCTTATCTTGCTGCTAATTCCTCGATGAGCACTTCAGGGTGCCGCACTGCAATGTTCAGCAGCCGTTGGGCGGCTCCGGATGGTTCGCGCCGGCCTTGCTCCCATTCTTGAAGGGTGCGCACCGACACGCCCAGCGCTACCGCGAACTGGCTTTGCGACAACCCCACCTTGCGACGAGCTTCGCTCGCGGCGCTAACCTGGACGGTGGTAACGCGGCCGACTTGTCCAGCCTTCATCTGCTGGACCGCCTGCAGCAACTCTGCACCGATATCGCGCGACTTGTCGCGTTCGATGAGCTCTTTTTCAGTCTTCGGCATGGTCAAGGGCCTCCTTGATGGCCTTGAGCGTATGAGCAGGGATGTTTTCCCGCACGCTTTTGGCGTAGATGGTTAGCAACCAGATTTCGCCATTCGCGAGCCGGTTGTAGTAGATGACGCGAACGCCGCCACTCTTTCCGCTGCCCTGTCGTTTCCATCGCACCTTCCTACATCCACCAGTGCCGGGAATCACGTCCCCAGAGTCTGGATGTTGGGCGAGCCAAGAACAGAATTCACCGCGCTCATTTTCGGTCCAATAGTCGGACACGCGTTGCTTGAACAGAGGCGTTTCGACAATTGTCAGCATCGGGGTTATTGTACGTCTTTGACGTATAGTCGGCAAGCGGTCGGCTGCGTTGTGGGGGGGGCGGAATTTTCCGTGGCAATCGCGTGGTCCACGCCTTTCCCGGGAACTCGAGCGCCGCGCGGTCGAGTGGCTGATATCCCAAACGCGCGGGATGCGCGAGGCTTATGTGCAACGCGCGAAAACTTAGCAGGTCGGATGTTGGATGATGTAAAAATTGGTCAAGGCCTGTCGTTCCTGACCGAACAAGAATGCGCGTCGAGCCGTCGCGGAGGGTTGGGAGCGTGCGCTTCGAGTATTGGGTTGATTGGAAGATGGACGAGAGGAAGTGGGCCGCACCAGGCGCGGCCGCTGATGAGCGCAATCGTCCATCACCGCGCTCGTTCAGCTTGCTGCTGCCTCGACCCGCGGCAGCATCGCCGCCAGCGCCTCTGCTAGCCCCGTGGTCCCAAAGCGCCGTTCCCCCACGCCCGCTTCGACATCGATGCGGTCCGCGTTGTGCGCTTCGTAGAGATCCGTGATCAGCCGTGCGTGTTCGGTGCTGAGGCCGGCATGCAGCAGCATCGGTGTCCATGCCTCGCGCTGCAATGCCTGCGCGACCACCTCACGCCCGCTTAGCTCGCCGAGCGTGCGCGCGACATCGAGCGCGCTGATGCGCTGCGGCCCTTCGATACTGACGATACGCGGCGTAATCTCCCCGGCCGGGTCGTCGTCGAGCAACAGATCCGCGGCGAGCCGACCCACGTCCTGAGCCGAGACACTCGGAAAGCGTTTGTCGAGCGGGTGATGCAAGCTCGGCAGCACGCCTGCCTTCAGCGCGGCGGGCATCACACGTCCCCAGTTCTGCATATGTTCCGCTGCGCGCAGAAAGGTCAGATGGCTCTCCACCGGCTTTAACTGCGCCTCCAGGTGGTGAAACAGCAGCGTGATGCCGGTGCCATGCTCCAGCTCCGCGCCATAGTCGGACAGGGCGAGGATCCGCGGCGGCGGGTTCGCTCGCAACGCGCTGGCCGCGGTCTCGATCATGTGTCGCATCGAATCGGCGGGATGCGGATCGTTATGCGGTACCGGGCAGAGAATCTGCACCGCGTCTGCGCCCTCGATCGCTTTGGCGACGGAGGCACGATCCGTGAGGTCAGCTAACGCGATCTCGCAGCCGAGCTTTGCCAGCGCTTCGCCCTGGTATTCATGGCGGACAATTGCCCGCACCGCACGGTCTGCATCACGCAGACGGGCCGCTGTGATGCTTCCCGCATTTCCTGCTGCTCCAAATATCACATACACGTTGCGCTCCTTGTGGACAGATAGGGTGTGGCCATCATAGGAGCGGCTAACAGGCAAAACGCACACAGATGGATTGAAGCGAGCAGATCTGGATGGTGGTTTTTGTGGCGCAAGGTGACGTTGATTTGCCGCTGCTTCGCGTGGCGGCATCATGCTTCACGCACATTAAGCGAGCCGCGCGAAAACGTCGCACAATGCAGGCAACATCTGTCGCCATCCTGGAGGGCTGCAATGAACGCCGCGATTCCTATCCCCGTGCCGCACTCCGGTTCCCGCATCAGTCTGCGATCGAGCGCTGGACTTGGCTGGCAAGGATTCGGCGCAGAACTGGTCAGTGTGGCCGCGGGGGTGCACCGGATTCCGGCTTTGCAACATCACCGGGTCGGCATACATGTCGGTACGCCGGTCAAGGCGCGCTGTCTGTGCAATGAACGCCGTCATGTGCGTTTGCAATCGCCGGGCGACACGGACGTGATTCCGGCGGGAGTCGACGGCCAATGGGCCGATGAAACCAGTTGCACGATCTTCAGCGTCTGGTTTGCCGACGCGTTCGCGCAGCGTACGTTAGAGCAAATGGATCTGCGTGGCAATCGGGCGGAGATTCGTCCGCAGTTCCAGATGCGCGATCCGCGTTTTCAGCATCTGGCCTGGGCGTTGCGCGCCGAACTCGAGGCGGATGATGCTTCCGATCCGCTTTACGCAGAAAGCCTCGCTACTGCGATGATCGTGCGCTTGCTCGAGGAGGCGCCGGCACTCGAAGGCAAGCGCAGTAAACGGCTCGCCCCGCGGACGGCGGCGCGGGTGGTGGAGTTTATCGAGGGTAATCTCGATCAGCGTCTCACACTCGCGGAACTGGCTGCGCTAGCCGATCTCAGTGTGCCGCATTTCAAGGTGCTGTTTCGCGAGACGCTTGGTATGCCGGTGCACCAGTACGTCGTGCAGCGGCGCGTCGAGCGGGCTCGGGCGCTGTTGCTGCAGGGCAGGTTAAGTGCGAGCCAGGTGGCGCTGGAAACCGGGTTTGCGCACCAGAGTCATATGGCGCATTGGATGAACCGGTTGCTGGGGATGACACCGCGGGATTTGGTGAGGAGTGGAGAAAGTCATGCGACGGCAGACGCCCAGCGCGGATCGAAATTGCGCTTGATGTAACGCTAGTCACCGGTCGCATAGCGTGCGCGGGGGTATGCCGCGCACTCCATCACCCCCCCTTCGCCGTCAACTGCGCATACACATCGTGCGAAAGCTGCAGCAGCACCTTGCGATCAATCCCGCCTGAGACCGCATACCCATAATCCCCATCCACCCAATAAAACACATTCACCGGCCCATCCTGATACAGCTTGAACGCGGTGGTGTTCGAATTCACCTTGCGATGTGAGATGCACAACGTCACCCGTTCGTCGCCAGGCCCGCGATACATGAACTGAGCAACCGGACCGTCCGCACCAGGCAAGATACGTCCACCGCTCAATTCAAACCCGCTTTTGTTGAGCAAGGGCGCATGAACATCGGTGCCGAGCTTGTTCGACAGCCATTGCACGAAATCCTGATCGTGGTCCGTGCCCGTGCTATCGGGCACCTGCACAGCGGGCATGTACACCACATGCGCCACCGCCGCCTGACGGGCAAGCCCATCGGACGCATCCGCACTGACCGGGCGCGTATCCGACGAGTTACCACCCATGCTCATGGAAGTGCCCATCGTGCCCGGCACTTCCTTGCCCATCTGCGTCCCCACGCCAATCCCCACACCCAGCACCAACGCCGCCGCCATGCCCGCAAACTGCGGCCAGTTCGCTGCGTCCAGCCAGCGACGCTTCGGTGCAGGCGGCTGCAGCCGCTTGGGCACCGGCTCGCTCAGCACGCGGTCGTAGCGTTCATGAAAGAGGTTGTTCAGCGAAAAGTAGTCGCTGACGCGTGCGGCCAACTCGGGGCTCTGCTCGAGTGCGCGCTCCACCTGGGCGCGGCGCTCGTCGGATAGCGTGCCGTCCACGTACGCGTGGAGGTCTTCTTCGCCGATTGGAGTCACTTGTTCGCTCATCGCACCACCTGTAATTTCGCACCGGGCTGCGTACCCGCCATCAAAGCCCTGAGTCGTTCACGTCCGCGTGAGAGCCGCGACATCACCGTGCCGATCGGGATATCCAAAGCGAGCGCCACGTCGGCGTAACTCATCTCTTCCAGCCCAACCAGCAACACGACCTCGCGCTGCTCGGTGGGCAAACGCTGCAACGCGTAGTCGAGATCGCGCATCTCAAGCGAGCGGGTCGCGTCCGCGGAGACCGCGAATTCGCTTTCCGCGACGCTTTCGTCGTCCACCGAAATATGCACGGCCCGCACCGAAGCCTTGCGCGCCTGATTGGCAAACACGTTGTGCATGATCGTAAATAGCCACGCACGCAGGTCGGTACCGGCCTGAAACATCGACGTGCGCCCTAACGCGCGCTCCAACGTGTCCTGCACCAGATCGTCGGCCAGGTCCCGGTTGTTGATCAGCGCCCTTGCATAGCGGCGCAACCGCGGGACGTGCTCCATTAACTCATCACGGATGTCCATTGCCCTTACCAGTGAGTGCCCCCGAACCGCTCCCTCCCTGCCATGCCTGCGAAGGCGAAATCACCCGGTGGGAGACGGTCCGGCGCTTTCCTGCGAAATATGCCACGTCAGTCGCCCGCCCGGATGGGTTTGGACGATCGACGGCGTTCCAGATGCAAACACGCCTGTTTACATTTTATTCCCGGCCTGACCGACGAACGGCAACAAGTTCTTTGTTCAGACAAGACCTAGCGCATCGTCATGAAATCGGCGGCGCGCATCAGGCCGTGTGCGTTAGCGGCGCCAGCGAGCACATAACGTTGCTGCCGGGCCGTCCAGCTGAGCAGCCGAAGCGTGCCAACCCGCCGGGCGCTCCACTGTGGCTGGGCCGCTGCGGCCGGCAGGGCGGGCGCGACCAGCAGCACGACCGGCTCACCCTGGGCGTTGAGATAGACGTATTCGGTTGCCCGGGCGAGGGCGCCGAGATTCAGTGTCCGGTGGCTAACCAGGTGCATACCGACCGGCACGAGATTGGGCGCTACGGGATCCGCTGCGGGGGATCCGACCGTCGGAGCCATCTTCGCGCCAAAATCCTCGCCCGCGGCCTGGGCCAATGCCATCACCGCGGCGTTGTCCAATGCGTCCTGCGAAACCTGCGAAGCCGCCATCCAGCCGCTTGTGGCCACCATGGCCAGCGCCAGCATGAGCGCCAACGCCAGCATGGCTCGCAGGGGATGCAGCCGGATCATCTGCATCCGCCGCGTCAGCCATCGGCCAGCGGCGGTATGGATGAAGCCCGACGTCGCCGCCGGAACAGGCGAGGGCTCATCGGTCGGCTGAAACGCATGCTGGATCTGCTGGTTCAGCTTGCCGTAGAACGCCACCCGGCGAGCTTCGCCCGGCCGCTTGCCGAGGTAGTGGCGCAAGTGGGCGGCGCGTTCGGGCGTGAGGAGGCCGTCGGCGTACGCCTGAATATCGGTTTCGGAGAGCGGCGGGTCGTGCCGCGAGTCATCGGATTTCATAAGGGTTGCGCCAGAAGTTTGCTGTTACTGGGCTAACACGATCGGGGCGCCTTTATTCCCTCACATGAATGCATTCGTGTCCGGAATAAACGCAGAAGACGTGTGTTCGCCGTCACGCAGACCCGCTTGAAAAGCCCAAAGGAGTCCTTGTGACAGATCCATCATTTCCTGCACCCGGTCGCATTTGCGTGCCATGCCGGCTCGCTGCGATCGGTGCCGTCGTGCTGACCGTGGCCGGCGGTTTCGCCTATGTAGCCGGCTGGCTTACACCCCAGCGCCTGACCACGCATCGCATCATCAACGCCTTTGAAGCGGACAACGGCAGCCATCCGGGCTTTCGTCGCAACCATGCAAAGGGTGTCTGCGTGTCCGGCGATTTTGACAGCAACGGCAACGCGTCCGCACTGTCGAGTGCGGGCGTGTTTGCGCCGGGGCTGACGCCGGTGATCGGCCGTTTTGCGATTCCGGGCGGCAATCCGTCTGCGCCCGACACCAGTGTGCCCATCCGCAGTCTTGCCCTGATGTTCACACAGCCCGATGGCGAGCAGTGGCGCTCCGGGATGAATTCAGTGCCCGTGTTCCCGGTCCACACGCCTGAGCAGTTCTATCAGCAACTGGTTGCCGCGAAGCCGGATCCGGTCACGGGCAAGCCAAACCCGGCAGCGCTTAAGGCATTCGCCGCCGCGAACCCGGAAACCAAACCGTTTCAGGCATGGGTCAAGGGCCATTCGCCGTCGTCGAGTTTTGCCAATGGGTCGTACTACAGCGTGAATGCATTCCGTTTCGTGGACGCCAACGGCCAGGCGCACGCCGTGCGCTGGGCGATGGTGCCTGAGACGCCGTTTGCCCCCATTACGGACGCGCAGAAGAGCACGCAAAATTTCCTCGACGCCGATCTCGCCCAGCATCTGCAGGACGGTCCGCTGCGCTGGCATCTGATCGTGACGGTGGCCGCGCCCGGCGACCCGACTGACGACGCCACCCAGACGTGGCCAGATGGGCGTCAGCAGATCGACGCCGGCACGCTCGTGATCGAGCATGAGACCTCGCAGGACGACGGTCCATGCCGCGACGTCAACTTCGATCCGACCGTGCTGCCCGCGGGCATCAAGACCTCGGACGATCCGCTGCTGGCCGCGCGTTCCGCGGCCTATTCGGTTTCGTATAACCGGCGTACTCGCGAAGAAGCGCTCAACCCCAACCTGCACCATCCGCAGCCGAACGGAGATCGGTCATGACGCCGACGCACACACATTTCAGCCCGCTGCAGAGACTGCTGCACTGGACCATGGCGCTGCTGATCCTCACGATGCTGTTTGTCGGGATCGGCATGGTCGCGACCGTGTCGCATGCGCACGATACGCTGATCGCAATTCACCGGCCGCTTGGCATCGCGATCCTGCTGCTGCTGGTGTTGCGCATCGGCGTACGGCTCAAGCGTGGCAGCCCGCCGCTGCCGGACGATATGCCCGCGCCGCAGCGCGTCGTCGCCAAACTCTCGCATCTCGTCTTGTATGCGCTGATGCTGGCGATGCCGTTGATCGGGTGGTCGATGTTGTCAGCCGAGGGGTATCCGGTGACGTTGTTCGGCGCCGTCCATTTGCCGGCGATCATGCCGCATGATGTACGGCTTTTTGCCGCGCTGCGTGCATTGCATACGTACCTGGCCCTCGCGCTGTTTCTAACCGTGCTGGGTCATCTGGCGGCCGCGTTGTTTCATGGCCTGATCCGCCGGGATGGCGTGTTTTCGAGCATGGCACGCGGCGCTCGCCGGGCCTGAAAAACGCCGCTCACGTCGTTCGGACGTGGGCGGCGCAAGCAAAGCGCGGCGCGGTGCGGCGGGGTCAGCTTTTGACGCGTTCCGAACGCGGATCGTATGGTGCTTTCAGATGAAGGGTGGCGGGCAACAGATCTCCGGCCACATCGATCTCGTATCGCCCGCTCGTCAGATACGCGGCATCGGCAATGCCGTCCGGGTTGTTGACATACCCCATCGCCACCGGACAACCCACCGTATGACCGAACGCCGCCGAGCTCACGAAGCCGACCGGTTTGCCGTCGCGCAGGATCGCTTCGCCACCCCATAGCATGCGATCGGCGGCGCCATCGGCCGTAAGCACGACCATGCGTCGGCGCAGAGGCTCGTCACGCAGCTTCAGCAGAGCCTCGCGGCCGCGGAACGGAATTTCCTTGTTCAGCTTGCAGGCAAACGAGAGGCCCGCTTCGAACGGATTTGAATCCGGCGTCAGCTCACGTCCCCAGGCACGGTAGCCTTTCTCGATACGCAGAGAATCGATTGCGTAATAGCCTGCGTTGAGGAGGCCGAACGGTTTGCCTGCCGCATGCAGCGTCTCGAAGACGCCCGCGGCAAATTCAACCGGTACGTATAGCTCCCAGCCCAGTTCACCGACATAGGTGAGCCGCGTAGCGCGCACTGTGGCATAGCCGATGTCCACCTCCCGGCTCTGGCCGAACGGAAATCCGGCGTTGCTCCAGTCCGCCTTCGAGATGCTTTGCAGCAACTCGCGCGACCGCGGGCCCATCACCGCCAGCACTGCATATTGGCCAGTGACATCCACTAGCATGCAGTGCTTGTCGTGCGGGATCGACTTCTCGATGTAGTCGAAATCGCGCGTGGTCTGCGCCGACCCGGTGACGATCAGGTATTGATCGGCAGCGAGGCGGGTCAGCGTGAAGTCGGACTCGTACGTGCCACGCTCGTTGAACATGCCGGTATAGACGGTGGTGCCCGGCGGCACGGCGACATCGTTGGCGACGATGCCTTGCAGTACGTCCTCGGCATCACGTCCCTTGACGAGGAATTTCGAAAACGACGTCATATCGAACAGCGCCACGCCTTCGCGGCAGGCGCGATGCTCAGCGCCGCTCCAGGGCAACCAGTTCTGCTGACCGAAGGCGTAATCGATTTTCGCTTCGGCCACGCTCGGCGCGAAGAAGTTCGGCCGCTCCCAACCCATCTTGCTGCCGAAAGTTGCGCCCACGTCGCGCAACATCGGGTAGAGCGGCGAGCGGCGGAACGGGCGGGCGCTATCCAGTTCGCGGTTCGGCCAGGGCATCGCGTAATGCAGGCCCAGCGTTTCCTTCACGCGATCGTGCAGCCAGGTGTCGTTGCCGTTGAAACGCGCAAAGCGGCGAATGTCCACTGGCCACAGGTCCATGGTCGGCGTGCCGGCGACGATCCATTCGGCAAGCGCCATACCCGCGCCGCCGGCCGAGGCAATCCCCATCGAATTGAAGCCCGCGCCCACGAAGAAGTGACGCAGTTCAGGTGCTTCGCCGAGGATAAAGTTGTTGTCCGGTGTGAACGATTCCGGTCCGTTGTAGAACTGCCGGACCTGCGCGCTCTCGAGTGCGGGCACGCGCTGCAGGGCGTTTTCCATCAGGATTTCGAATTGATCCCAGTCGTCGGGCAACAACTGGAATTCGAAATTCTCGGGGATACCGTTCATGCCCCACGGTTTCGCGTTCGGCTCGAAGCCGCCCATCACCAGACCACCGACTTCTTCCTTGAAGTAGATGAAGCCGTCCGGGTCGCGCATCACGGGGAGATCGGGATGCACGCCGGCAATCCGCTCGGTGACGATGTAGTAGTGCTCGGCCGAATGCAGCGGCACGGTCACGTCGCAAAGCCGGCCGACGGCCTTCGCCCATTGACCCGCGCAGTTGACGACGATCTCGGCGTCAATGGTGCCTTCGGCGCCGTCCTTGTTGTGCCACGCGAGGCCACTGACTTCGCGACCGCCCGGCGTCTGCCGTGTGTGGATCGCGGTGACGCGGGTGTTCTCGACGATCCGCGCGCCACGCGTGCGGGCGCCGCGGGCGAGGGCTTGCGTGAGGTCGGTGGGGTTGGCCTTGCCGTCACCGGGTAGCCAGACTGCGCCGAGCAGGTCGTCGGTGCGCATCACGGGCCACAGATCGCCCGCTTCTTGCGGGCCGATCACATCGCAGGTCACGCCATAGGCGCGGGCGACGGCGGCGGTGCGCTTGAGTTGCGTCATCCGCTCAGCCGTGCGCGCAACTGACAGCGAGCCGCATTGTTTCCAGCCGGTGGCGAGGCCGGTATCCGCTTCCAGCTCGGCGTAGAGCGCGGTGGAATAGCGAATCAGCTTCGTCATGCTTTCCTGGGCACGTAGCTGACCGACCAGGCCGGCGGCGTGCCAGGTGGTGCCGCAAGACAGTTGACCTTGTTCCAGCAGGACCACGTCGGTCCAACCCATTTTCGTCAGGTGATACGCGACGGAGCAGCCGACGATGCCGCCGCCGACGATCACAACCCGGGCGTGCTGGGGGAGAGGTGTAGACATCTTTTAGGTCCTGCTCGAGGAATGTGGATATGCGTGGAAATTGGTGTGCGTAGAGTGCAACAAAATGCCAAAAAACGCAACGATGTCACGTAAAATTCATCGGCAATGGATCTTTGTTTCACCATAAATTCCTTACAAAACAATGGATAAAAGGGCGAATAATCAAGTAACGGTGATTTGGTTGGATATGTGTGGAAATAGCTTCCCCAGACATGACGCCTTTGCTAGACTGGGCGCCACCCGCATCTTCCCGTCCCCGGTATGTTTTCGACCCAACGCCAATCCGAAATCCTGCGCATCGTGCGGGCGCAGCACACCTGCACGATCGCCGAGCTGGCCGACGTCTTCGCCGTGTCCGACGAGACCATCCGTCGCGATATCAAGCCGTTGATCGCCGAAGGGGTGTTACTGAAGGTGCACGGCGGTGTAATGCTGCCGGAGCGGCTCGACGAACCGCCGTTCCAGCGCCGCCTGCAGGAGAACCTCGAAGCGAAGCGGGTAATCGCGGCGCGCGTGGGCGATCTGGTACAGGACTGCGACTCGCTGATCCTCGATGGCGGTACGACCTGCGTCCATATCGCCCAGGCGCTGTGTGCCCGATCGCGCCTGACGGTCGTGACGAATTCCGCGGAAATTGCCCGCACCCTTGCGCCGCGCAACGGCAACCGGGTGTTCATCGCCGGCGGCGAACTGCGCGCCGACGACTCGGCCGCGTTCGGCGAAAGCGCGCTGGCGTTCATCCGCCAGTTTCACGTCCGCTATGCGTTCGTCTCGGTGACGGCAATCGACGCGCAAGGCCGCTTCATGGATGCGCAGCCCGATGACGTGTCGTACTCGCTCGTCGCTTTTGCGCAGGCCGAGCGGCGCGTGGTGGTGGCGGACCACGCCAAGTTCGGCCACAGCGCGCTCGTGCATGCGTTTGGCCCCGAGGCGTTCGATCTGCTGATTACCGATGAGGCGCCGTCGTCCGCGCTGGCGCAGGTGTTTGCCGCGGCTGATCTGGAGGTGAGCTTTGGCACGCCGGCGGACGCTGCGGCCGGCGTCGCGCTCTGAGCGATCCGGCCGCGGCACATCCCGCTTCAAACGCGTATTTGTTTTCTTGACACATCCGCAACGGTGATGACCGGCAGATGCGTAAAATAGTCGGTTTGCAGTGGCGAATGCGGCCCCCGCCAACCTTGGGCAGGCCTCGCAGAACAGCAGATGATCTGCAAACCGGGTCACGTTGCTCCCGCATTCCCACGACGTTGCCGCTCGCCTGAACACGCATGGATGGGTCACCCGGATGTCGTCAGTTTTCTACGATCGAGAACACGTTACGAAGTGGTTGGGAGCCAGAACGGTCGAGAAGGCGCGCGACTACGTCGATGCAGTTTCGAACCTGCACTGGGAAGACAACACGCTGAGCGGCGAAGTGCAGGGTACGCAACGGCGCCCGTACCTTGTGGAGGTGCAGTTTCATGACATCGGCGACGAGCTGTGGGTCGAGGGCGACTGTTCCTGTCCGGTCGGCTACCAGTGCAAGCACATGGCCGCGCTGCTGATCGCGGGGCTCGAAGGGGCGGTCGAGTCGCAGCCAGGCGTGCGGCCCGAACTGGTCAGGTGGATGGAAACATTCCGCGCCCGCGCCGAAAGCGAGACTCCGAGCCAGCGCACCCCAAGCGCCGGGCCGATCCATGCGCTCGCCTACCAGCTCGGCTGGTCGCGTTATCAACAGCGTCACGAGATCCAGTTGTTCAAGGCGCGGCTCGATGCGCAAGGCGTGATTAGTTCGATCGACGAGCCGTGGAGCAATGTCGAAGCCGCCTTGATCAAGGCGCCAAAATTCGTTTCGGACGACGATCTGGTCATCTTGCGCAGTTTGTGGCTCGGCCATTCGCGTCAGAACCACGGGCATTTCATCTTGCGTGGTTCGAACGGCGGCGATGTCCTGCACAAGCTCGTGGCGACAGGGCGCCTGTTTCCCGCAGACCCGGCTGATGGCGCGCCGCGGCCACTTTCGAAGGGCTCGGCAAGAGCGGGCCGCATCGAATGGGAAGCGCAGGCGGACGACCGTCTGAGGCCAGTGCTGCGCACCGAGCCGGCGGCCGCGATGGTGCTCGCCACCGAGCCGGTCTGGTACGTCGACGCCGAGGCGGGCGAGGCGGGCATCGTCGAGCTGTCCCTGCCGTTCCCGCAACTGCCCGATTACCTGTCGATGCCGCCTATCTCGCTCGCCGAAGCGCCGCTGGTGGCCGCGGTGTTGCGCGAAGTCGCCCCCGATCTGCCGCTGCCGCCCGCGCTCGATACGGCCAAAGTGCGCGTCATCGACGTAGAACCGGTGCCGGTCCTTGCCCTCAACAGCTTGTCGATGGCTGCGCTCGGGCTCGGCAAACACTTCCAGCGCAATCAGATGCTGGACTTCGCAACGGCCAGCTTCGACTACGACGGCGTCAGCATCAAAGCGGAGAGCAGCTCTACGCTGGTGCCAGTTCCCGGCGGCAGCGTGCTGCATATCCGGCGCCGCTACGATGCTGAAAAGAAGCGTCTGCTCGAACTGCGCAAAGCGGGCCTGCAGGTGGTGCCGGCAAGCGGCGGACATGCGCGGCATACGCTGCCCGAGACTCTGCTGGCGTTACCCGACGCCGACGCCTGGCCCGCCTTCGTGGACGAAACCCTGCCGGCGCTCGCTAGCAAGGGCTGGCGCGTGACGATGGCGTCCAGCTTCCGCCATCACGTGATCGAGATCGACGCAATCGAAGGCACCGCGCGCCGCACCGGCGACGGCTGGTTCGATCTCGAGATGGGCATCACCCTGGGCGATCGCACGGTGCGCCTGGAACCTCTGCTGGCCGGACTGTTCCGGCGCGACCGGCGCTGGCTCGGCGGGGCGCTCGAAACGATCGACGATGACGAAGCCATCGAACTGACTACCGACCGCGCCGAACGCTTGCGTCTGCGCGCGGGACGGCTCAAGCCGGTGGTGCGGGTGCTGGTCGATCTGTTCGACGGTCTGGGCAGCTGGAAGGGTGACGAGAACCTCAGGATTCCTGAGCTTGATGCCGGACGCCTTGCTGCGCTGACCGATACGGGGCGCTGGCAGTTTCAGGGCGATGCGTCGATCCGCCAGTTGGCACAGCGTCTGCAGACCGGTGGCGGCGTGCACGAAGTGCCGGTGCCGCGCGGACTGCGGGCCGAGTTACGTCCGTATCAGCATCAGGGCTTGAGCTGGATGCAGTTCCTGCGCGAGCACAACCTGGCCGGCGTACTGGCCGACGACATGGGCCTCGGCAAGACAGTGCAGACGCTCGCCCACGTGCTCGCGGAAAAGGAAGCGGGGCGGCTCGACCGTCCCGCGCTGATCGTCTTGCCGACCACGCTGGTCCATAACTGGCGAGAAGAGGCGCAGCGTTTTGCGCCGGATCTGAAGGTGCTGGTCCTGAACGGGCCCCAGCGCAAGGAGCGCTTCGAGCTGATTGGCCAGCACGACCTGATTCTCACGACCTACGCGCTGCTGTGGCGTGATCACGCTGTACTCTCGGAGCACGAGTACCACCTGCTGATTCTCGACGAGGCCCAGTATGTGAAAAACGCCACTACCAAGTCGGCGACTGCCATTCGCGATCTGCGCGCACGGCACCGTCTGTGCCTTACCGGCACGCCGCTGGAAAACCATCTTGGCGAGCTGTGGTCGCAGTTCGACTTTCTGTTGCCGGGTTTTCTCGGCACCCAGAAGGACTTCACCAAGCGCTGGCGCAATCCGATCGAGCGCAATGGCGATGGCGTGCGGCGCGAGCTGCTGGCGCGGCGGATTCGTCCGTTCATGCTGCGCCGGCGCAAGGACGAAGTGGCGAAAGAACTGCCGGAAAAGACCACGATTGTGCGTACGGTGGATCTGGAAGGCGCCCAACGTGACCTGTACGAAATCGTCCGGACCGCGATGCAGGCGAAAGTGCGCGCAGCGGTGAACTCGCAGGGACTGGCCCGAAGCCACATCATCGTGCTCGATGCGCTGCTGAAACTGCGTCAGGTGTGCTGTGATCCGCGCCTCGTGAAACTGGAGAAGGCGGCGCGCGTCAAGGAGTCGGCCAAGCTCGAGCTATTGCTGGCGATGCTGCCTGAGTTGATCGAAGAAGGCCGGCGCGTGCTGCTGTTTTCGCAGTTCACAGGCATGCTGGACCTGATTGCGGCGGCGCTCGATAAGGCCGCGATTCCTTACGTCACCTTGACCGGCAGCACCACCGATCGCGCCACACCCGTGCAGCGTTTTCAGCGCGGCGAGGTGCCGCTCTTCCTGATCAGCCTGAAGGCAGGCGGTGTCGGCTTGAACCTCACGGCGGCAGATACGGTGATTCACTACGATCCATGGTGGAACCCGGCGGCCGAAAATCAGGCCACGGATCGCGCGCATCGTCTCGGACAGGATAAGCCCGTGTTCGTCTACAAGCTGATCGCGGCGGGCAGTATCGAGGAAAAGATTGTGCGGCTGCAGGAGAAGAAAGCGGCACTGGCCGACAGCATTCTGTCCGAGGACGCGGCGGAGACGGTGAAGTTCTCCGATGACGATCTCGACGCGCTGTTCGCGCCGATGCCGGAGATTGCGCGAGCGGGGTGAAGTAAGGGGTGAGACGCGAGGGGCGCGACCATAGACCAACCCGGAGAGTTCGAGTCGCAATAGAATGCGAACATGACGACCTATATCGCTCTCTTGCGCGCCGTAAATGTGGGCGGCACCGGCAAACTTCCGATGGCCGAACTACGGGCCATGTGCGAATCCCTTGGCTTTACGAATGTGCGCACGTACATTGCGAGCGGCAACGTCGTCTTTGCCAGCAAGCTCTCTGAAAAGTCCGTCAAGGCGAAGCTGGAAGGTTGCCTCGAGGCCTACGCCGGCAAGCCCGTAGGCGTGCTGGTCCGAACCGGCGCGGAAGTGGCAGCGGCGCTTGACGCTAACCCTTTCAAGTCGGCCGAGCCGAACCGGACGGTGGCCATCTTTCTCGATGGAGCGCCGCCCACGGACACCTTGAGCAAGGTGAGCGGTCAGCAGACAGAAGAGATCGCGCTCGGAACCCGCGAGATCTACGTACACTACGCAGACGGGATCGCAAACTCAAAGCTGAAGATCCAGGCCGCGGGCAATGGAACCGCACGCAACATGAATACCGTGGCGAAGTTGGCTGAATGGGCGGCGGAATAGTCGGACGGCCCGGCGATGCATTCCCGCTACCTGACGAACAAACAACGATACGCATCAGCGGAGACACGGGGAATCCAAAATGAATAAAGGACGGCGCTGCCTGTTCGCCTTCGTTGTGTCGATGCTGACCTGGGCGGCTGGATGCACGACGGGGAGCCCGCAAGACGACAACCAACCAGTATTACCCTCGGCAGATAAAGTCACCAGTCACTGCCTCGCGCGCACAGCGTCCGGCAGCGAGCCTCGCCCAGCGATCGACCAGTTGAACTCGGTGCAATGGCACAGCTATGTTGCCTGCGCGCTGGCGAGCAATCTCATCGTCGCTACCGCGAGCGTTCCAGAGAACCCGGAGGGGATCGTATCCATCCGCCTTGATCCGCTTGGCGCCGTGAGCTCGGTGACGTTGCTGCATTCGAGCGGAAATCCTGCGTGGGACGCTGCCATACAGCGCGCAATCGTAGCGGCGTCGCCGTTG
>Ga0302316_10000570_pt1 | contig 31514 bp, 23 predicted proteins | sample III_Palsa_N3_2_FD_200456 | JGI IMG/M metagenome (GOLD analysis project Ga0302316, IMG submission 200456) | Peat permafrost microbial communities from Stordalen Mire near Abisko, Sweden - III_Palsa_N3_2 | ecosystem: Environmental > Terrestrial > Soil > Palsa > Peat permafrost | place: Sweden...
CGCACCTCTTCACGAGGAGCAATCTCACGCGGCGCCGCAGCCTCTACACCAAACTCATCCGCCTCATTCCCAACCGGCGCCTCTGCCGAAGCCTCACCCGCAACTCCGCGTCCACGCCGCCGTCCGCGACGCCCACGCCACCGACGCTGACCATCAGCACCCGGAGCACCCTCACCAATCTCTTCCTCATCCCCACCCGCACGCGGCGCCGCATCCAGCACCTCATCATCAACCGGCGCATAGCTGCTCGGAGCAAAACTCCGAGCCTCTTCAACCGGGCTCTCCGCACCGCGATCCGCCGGCAACGCCTCACGGCTACCACGATCGCGATCGCGCCCATCTCGCCGCCCACGCCCACGCCCTTCGCCGCGTCCTTCCGAACGTCCTTCACTACGAGGCCGCTCACCCCGAGGCGCACGCTCCCCGCTGCCCGCCGCGCCATCAAAGTCCGCAGCGTCTCCGGCTTCTTCCATGAAGTCCGTAATGTAAAGGAACGCATCGCGCTCGAGCCCAATATCCACAAAGCTCGACTGCATACCCGGCAGAACGCGTGTCACGCGTCCGTTGTAAATCGAGCCGGCAAGCGTGTATTCATTCTCGCGCTCGTAATAAATCTCTGTGAGTTCTTCTTTTTCGACAATCGCCAGCCGCGTTTCATGGGGCGTGCTGGATATATAAATTTCTTTCGACATTGCTCTGCTTTCTCCTCGCACCCGGCTCTCAAGCCGGTGTGCTCTGGCAGAACAAGCGAAGATCGCGCTGCACAAGCTCTAACGCCCTGCGTTAGCTCCCTGCAACAGCCTCCTGGGATACGGACAGAAGATGAGTCGCGGAAACTGGATGCAACTTCCCAAACCTTTGCGCGCCCGCTACAGCACGCCTTCCCGCACACGAAATCCTGCGCTCTTCGCGCATCCGCATGCCGGAACCGGGAGAAAACTTTGCCAGTGTTGTACCGCCTGTCGTGGGCCCACTATTTCTGCCCCTCGACATCATGCCGTCAACGGAGTTTGTGACCAACGCAACCTCAACCTGAGGCGGGGCCGTTAACCGTCCGTTTCCGTTCATTCTCAAAACCTGTCCGGCCATCGGAAGTTGATCCGCGCCTGGCCGGCCTTCTCAAAATCTTGTTTCTAAAAGTCTTGTTGCTAAAACTTGTTAACCTCGGCAACGGGAAAAATCATCGCATCCGTGCCGCAGTCCCTATAACCGATCAGCCCTGTGGCAGATCGTCTGCTTCTAGTATGCACCAAATTTCGGCAGTTTGCTCTCCCTGCATCGCAATTCCACGAAAACCGTTGCCTTCCCGATACCCCCGCATCTAAAGTTCTCCCATCCCCCACGGAGCCACGCCCATGCCCGCTTCCCCCGAGATCATCCTTCAGGTCACCGACCTCCGCGCCGCCACCAGCTTCTACCAGCGCCACCTCGGCCTCACCATCTTCCTCCGCCGATCCAACCTCATCGGCCTCGACGCCACCGCCTTCCGCCTCTACCTCGAAGAAGCTCCACCCCTCGGCCCCGTCCTCGAATTCTTCACCGAAGACCTCGCCCAATCCAAGCGAGACCTCGTAGCCGCCGGCTGCCAGATCATCGACTACAACCCAGCCCTCCCCCGTTGCTACGTCCGCGACCCCTTCAACCTCGTCTTCAATCTAGCCGAGCGCAAACCCTAACCTCCGCTCTAAGGTCTTCTCTTCCTCTATCCCCTACCCTCTATCCCCTGTTTCAATTCACGAACCGCCGCATCCGCACATTCATCACGATCCCCAGCGCCAGAAACATATAGATAATCGACGACCCGCCATAGCTCATCAGCGGCAGCGGAATCCCTGTCACCGGCATCAGCCCAACGCACATCCCGATATTCACCGCAATCTGAAACAGCAGCACCCCCACAATCCCCATCACGATCAAGCTCCCGGGCGGATCAGCCGCCGTCTGCGCATTCTGAATCAGCCTCACCAGAATCAAAAAGTAAAGCAGCAGCACCCCAATCGCTCCAATAAACCCATGCTCCTCGCAGAACGCCGCGAAGATAAAATCCGTATACGGAATCGGCAGAAAGTCGCCCTGCGTCTGCGTCCCTTTACTCTGCCCCTTGCCCCAAAGCCCGCCCGACCCCACGGCAATCAGCGACTGCTTGATCTGGTATCCCGAAGCCATCGGATCGCTATCCGGATTCATAAACGCCGTCAGCCGCTGCTGCTGATACGGCTTCAACAGCTTGCCCGACCACAGCCCCACCCCGCCCACCAGCAACACCGCCAAAACCAAAATCCCCGCCTGCTTCCATTTGATCCCGCCCAGAAACAGCCCCACCACCAACACCGGCAAATACGTCAGCGACGTCCCCAGATCCGGCTCCTTCAACACCAACACCAGCGGCACGCCAATCAGTAGAAACGCCTTGCCAATATCCTTCCAACTCAAATCGCGGCCATTCTCCACAATGTCCCAGAAGAATCGCGCCGCCACCAAAATCAAAATCAGCCGCACCCACTCCGACGGCTGAAAGTGAATCCCGCCGCCCAAATTAATCCATCGCCGAGCCCCCAGCACCTTCGTCCCCACCACCTTCACTGCCAGCAGCGACACGATGCTGACCCCATATGCCCAATACGAAATCTGAAGCAGCCGGTGATAATCCACCAGCGCAAACACGAACATCCCCACCAGCCCCACGCCCAGAAACACAAGCTGCTTCTGCTGGAACCCATGGAACTTCGTCATCTCAGTAGCCGACCGAATCTCCAGCACGCTCACCACCGACAGCACCATCACAATGCCCAGCAGCATCCAGTCGAAATCCCGAAACCGCGATCCAATCATTCCATCCCCAGTCTACCGTTTCCCACCCAATCCCCGCCCAAACCCCACCACCCAGCATCCAACCCCACAACCCCACCCCGGTACACGCGTACCTCTACACAAATCATCGTCATCCTGAACGAAGTGAAGGACCCCTGTAGTTGCCTTTGCTCTTGCTCTTGCTCTTGCTCTTGCCTTTGCTCTTGCTTTTGCTCTTGCTTTTCTTTCTGTCATTCCCTCTGGGAATCTGCTTCTTCCGTTACCGTTGCCTCTGCTTCTGAGATAGGTCCGGGCTTTAGCCCGGACATTAACAGCCCACCCAACCGCCGGGCTTGAGCCCCCGGGACATTCTCCCTTACCGCTGCCACTTCCCTTGCACTTGCCCTTGCTTTTCTGTCTGTCATTCCGAGCGCAGCGAGGAACCTGCTGTCTCCCGTTCTTGCCCTTGCCCGTCCGGATTAGCAGGGGGCTTTAGCCCCGGGCCTTTGAACTCGCTCTCACTCGCCCGCGCCACCCCACCCACCTACTGCACAAGATACTGAGTCACACCTTCCGCCACGAAGGAGACCGCAATCAAAAGCACCCTGCCGCCACTTCCCCCTCCCGCTATCCGGAAACCGCGAGTCTTCCGACTTCTGTTCTCTTTGAAGCTGACCTCCGACGATCCCCACGAAGGCAATGCAGGACAAACCCCCTGCGTAGATCAGGAACTCACTAAGCGCCGTCGGCCTAGGCCCCCCTGTCCAAAGCAAACTCAGAGCAAAATGGTGAATCAACACATGGCAAGCGTTGACCAGCAACTGAAATCCCAATAACACCCGCGACCACTTCTCGTCTCGCTTCACTTAGACCTACCCATTCACGACTGCCTCACTCAGCCGAAGGCGCCACTGCCTCCCCCGCCGTCTTCGGCGCCTCGGTCTTCGGCACCGCCACCTCTTCCATCTTCAAATTCCCATCCCCCTTCCTCTGCTTGGTCACATACGTATCAATCACCTGCGCCGCCAGCTTCGCCGAATTATTCCCCCAATACCCGTGCTCCCACAGCACCGCCACCACAATGTCCGGATTCCTTCTTGGCGTCATCCCCACAAACCACGAATGCGGCAACGTGCTTTTATCCGTGCTACCTTTCTTTCGCCCGCCCACGACGTCCGCTGTCCCCGTCTTCCCGGCAAGGTCAATGCCATCCAGGTGCGCCTCCGCCGCCGTCCCAATCGGGCTCAACACGTTCGCCATATCATCGGTAATGATCTGCCAGTTCTCGGGCGTCAGCGGAATATGCGCCACGCCCGAGCCCGGAAACGTAGTATCGATCGTGCTCTGTTCCTCGCTTGTAATCTGACCAGGCATCAGCACATGCGGCCGCACAAATATCCCGCCCGACGCTATCCCGCTCAACGCCCGCGCCAGCTGTATTGGAGTCACCTGGGTCGCCCCCTGTCCAATCCCCACCGAAATCGTCTCGCCCGCATACCACTTGTCGTGCTGCGTCTTCAGCTTCCATTCCTCACTTGGCACTATCCCCGCCTGCTCGTCAGGCAGATCAATTCCCGTCTTCTGCCCCAGCCCCACACTGTGCGCGTAGTTCGCAATTGTCTCGATCCCCAGCTTATTCGCCAGCGTGTAATAAAACGTGTCGCACGAGTAAGGCAGCGCATTATGAATGTCCACCGACCCATGGTGCTTGTCGCAGCCAAAGAAGTGCCCATAGAACGTAGCGCCGCCGTTGCACGCCACATGCAATTCCTGCGCCGCATTCTCCTGCAATCCCGCCAGCGTCATCACCACCTTGAACGTCGACCCCGGCGGCAGTTGCGCCTGGATCGCCTTGTTCATCATCGGGTGATTTGGATCGTCCATAATGCTCTTCCAGTACGCCTGTGACAGCCGCACCGCAAACTGGTTCGGATCAAACGCCGGCCGCGACGCCATCGCCAAAATCTCGCCCGTATGCGGATCCATCGCTACAATCGAGCCGTTCTTTCCCTCCAGCGCTCTCTCCGCCGCAATCTGCAAATCAAGGTCAATCGACAAGTGCAGGTCCTTGCCCGGCACCGCCAATTCCTGCCCCATCAGCCCCACTTCTTTGCCATGCGAGTTCACAATGATGTCGCGCGATCCGTCCTGCCCGCGCAGAATCCCGTCATAGGTCTCTTCCACTCCGAACTTACCCACCACGTCGCCCGGCTGATACGCGGCAAATCGTTCATCATTAAGATCCGCTTCGCTCACCTCTCCCACATACCCAATCAAGTGCGCCGCAAACCCATCCTTCGGATAAAGCCGTCGCTCCGTATCCAGCGTCTCGAGCTCCGGCAAATCATCGCGATGCGCCGCAATGAACGCCTGCTCATCCGGCGTAATATCCTGCTTCAACGGAATCGGCTGATACTTCGGCGCATATTGAAAGTGATGCAGCGTCGCTTGAATCTGCTCCAGCGGTATATGCAATCCCTGCGAAATCAACGGCAGATCCGTATCCAAACTCTTCTGCTGCTCGCGAATCAAAAAGCAAGTCACCGACGGATAGTTGTCCACCAAAATCCGTCCATACCGATCGAAGATCCGTCCCCGCGGCGCAAGCACGGGAACCTTGCGCACGCGATTCTGCTCGGCCAGCACTCGATACTGATCCGCCCCCAAAATCTGCAGCCGCCACAACCAGCAACCCAGCACCACGAGCACCGCCGCCACCACGTACTGCGACACATGCAGCTTCGTAGCCGACAACTTCTCTTTCCGATCGATGCTCTCCAAACTCATCCCGCCACCGCTCCTCACCTAAACTCTACGCTGCCTTCACCACTAGTCTCTAATCCGAAACCGATCCAGCACAGCAAACATCGGAATCGCGACCACGCAATTCGCCGCCGCAGAAATCAACTCCACCACCGGCAGAAACCGGTACGACACATCACCCAGCAGCCAGTGCGCAATCACATACAGTAACCCGCTCTGCGCCATGCTCAACGTAAACACCAGCCCAACGCGATTGATGATGTTGTCCACATCCACCGCAAACCCAATGCTGGCGGCCACATACCCCACCACCCCCTTAGCAATTCCATCCACCCCGAACGGATGATTCGTCAACCCATCCTGAAACAGCCCAATCAACGTGCCCGTCACAGTGCCCGCAATCGGGCTTCTTCTCGACACCGCAAAAAAGATCGTAGCAATCAGCGGCAAATCAATATGGATCAGCCAGGGGAACGTCTTCGGCAGCATAGCCTGCAGCAGAATGCAGACCAGCGGCGCCATCACGGTCACCCCCGGATGGAACCCATACTGGTCCAGCTCTTCGCGGCTTGTATAACTACGCTCTGCCATCGCCCTCGCCCATCGTTATTACTCTTGCGGTTTCTGTGGCGCCGAAGCCGGAGCACCCGGCGTCAACTCCGTCGCCGGCGGCACCGTTCCCGGCGTAAATTTGTCCGGATGCACCGCAGGCTTCGGCCGCGGCAGCCCCGAATTGATATACCCCACGGCCCCACCCACCTGGCTCTCAGGATCATCCGACACCGGCTTCCCATCAGCCCCCGCCGCAGGCGGCGAAGCATCCCCTTCCGGATGCAAACTCGGCAGCTTCTCAGCAATCAAATCCGCCGCCCGCTGATTTGCATCCTGCGTCGCCTCTGCGGTCGCCGCATCCTGCGCAGCCGCAGGCGGCAACGCAGCCGACGTCCCAGTAATCACCAGCACCTCTTCCAGCCGATTCAAATTCGCCGCCGTCTTGATCACAATCGCGGTATACGGCTGATGCAGCGGGTCCGGCGCAATCGACTCAATCGTTCCCACCGGCAGCCCTCGCGGAAATACCAAATCCCCACCCGACGTCACCACCGGCTCCCCCGCCTTAATCCGCGAATCCGCCGTCAAGTTATCGATCTCCACCCTTCCCGTCGCCGTCCCCTTCACAATCCCGCGTATCCGCGTCGTCGCCAAAATAACCCCCGCGCCCGACGACGGATCGCTAATCAGCAGCAGCTGCGACGTATGCGGAAACACATCCCGAATCTTTCCCACCACGCCATCCGGAGTAATCACCGCCATCTCCGGCTTCAGCCCGTCCTCCGAGCCCTTATCCAGATACAGCACATGCGACCGCTCCGACCCACTCGTGCCAATCACCTGCGCCGCCACCGTGCTCGTCACATACGATTCCTTGAACCCCAACAGCGTCTGCAATCTCCGCCCCTGCTGCGCGTCTTCGGCAAACGAAGCCTCTTCTTCCCGCAGCCGCGCCACCTCATTCTTCAACTGCGCATCCTGCTGCCGCGTATGCAGCAGGTTGACGTAATTCCCCCACGCGCCCCGCACCTTCACACTCGACGAATGCACCGCCGTCTCCAGCGGCGTCATCGCCGTCACCGTCCACCGCCGCAGCAACGACACATGCTTTCCATCAGGAGCCGACCCTGCATCCTCCATCGCCCGCGCGCTCGCCGGCATCTCCGCGTCCTTCGACGGCCGCTGCACCTGCATCGCCAGCGCAATCACCTGCAGCAGCACGATCGTGATCAACACCAGCGGATTCCGAAATCGATAAAAGAATGAGTCCATCGTTGAAACGGCAACCGCGCGCCGCCAGCTTCCGCCGCACGCTCCTCCATTATTTCATTAGCCGATCATTTCATCTGTGACCGCCGCCCGCGCCATAACTCTGCCCCACCGTACCTCCGCAGCTACCACCCACCCCCATCTGCTCTTGCCCTTGCCTTTGCCTTTCTTTGGACAATTTCTAAAAGAAATTGTCATTCCGAGCGCAGCGAGCGAACCTGCTGTCTCCCGTTCTTGCCCTTCCCCTCCTTTCTGTCATTCCTTCCACGAATCTGCTTCTGCTCTTGCGCCCACCCAACCTCTTTCGCAGAACCTCCACTGCTACCATCAAACCCGATGCCGCTCCAGCTCTCCACGCCCGTAAAATTCGTCAAGCGCATCGGCGACCGCATCGCCGCCGGCCTCGCCGACCGCGGCATCCTCACCATCGAAGACCTCCTCTACCACCTCCCCTTCCGCTACGAAGACCGCCTCCACCCCAAGCCCCTCAGCCTCTACAATCCCGGCGACATGGCCTCCCTGATCGGCGAAGTCCGCGGCACCACCCTCCTCCGCACCCGCTCCGGCCCCATCTTCGAAATGACTGTAGGCATCACCCCTCCCCCAGCAATGTCCGGATCGAACAACATCAATCCTGGCGAGCGAAGCCCCTCGCCGTCCGCGCAGGACCCGGGTGCCCCATCTTCGCCGACGGCTTCATCGTCGGCTAAGGTGGGTTCGCTGGATGCCGATCCCGCCCCATGGGTTTCCGCCGATCCTTCCATGGCCGGACTTCTCAACCCGCGCGCCCCTATCCTCGAAACCGTAAAGTGCATGTGGTTCCACGGCACCTATCTCAAAGACAAGTTCCACGCCGGCCAAAAAATAGCCCTCTACGGGAAGCTCGAAGGAAGCCGTAGCGGCAACGCCCTCGGCGCCATCCCCGGCTCCACGCGCTTCAAAATGATCCAGCCCACCTTCGAAATCCTCCCCGACAGCAACGCCACCGGAGAAGACGCCGAATTCATCCTGCTGGAAATGGGCCGCATCGTCCCCATCTACGAATCCCTCGGCGGCAAAACTCCATGGGGCACCAAACTAACCTCCCGCTGGACCCGCCGCATCCTCTGGACCATCTTCAAAGACCTGGCCGAATCCGAAGCTGCTTCCACATCTATATCCCCAGCCACGCAAAGCCCCTCGCCGTCCGCGCAGGACCGAAGCCCCTCGTCATCCCCGAAAAGTTCGGGTGCCCCATCCATGCCGACGGCTCCATCGTCGGAATGGGTGGGAGTGAACCAAGCCAACCCCGCCACGCGAAGCAACTCGCCGTCAGCGCAGTCCGACGAAACCCTCCCCACCTCCCTTCGCCAGCGCCTGGCCTTCCCCACCCGCATGGAAGCCCTCCGCGACCTACACTTCCCCCCCGCCGGCACCGCCATGACCGAGCTCATGTCCGCCCGCACCCCAGCGCACCGCCGCCTCATCTTCGAAGAGTTCTTCTACCTCGAGCTAGGCCTCGAACTAAAACGCCGCAAGCTTCGCAACCGCCAGGGCACAGCCTTCGTCACCAACGACCAGGTCCGCGAAGCCCTCAAACAAATCCTCCCCTTCAAACCCACCGCAGCACAAAAACGAGTCCTAGGCGAAATCGTCCACGACATGCGCCGCACCCAACCCATGCGCCGCCTCCTGCAAGGAGACGTAGGCTCCGGCAAAACCATCGTCGCCTTCCAAGCCGCACTAGTAGCGATAGAAAACGGCTATCAAGTAGCCCTGATGGCGCCAACAGAAATCTTAGCTACGCAGCACTACCTCTCCGCCCGCAAGCTTCTCGCCGAAAAGATTTCACCCCGCACGAAACGCCCCTACCGCATAGGCCTCCTCACCGGCAGCCTCGACGACCGCACCAAACGCGACACCCGCGCCCACATCTTCCGCGGCGAGATCGATCTAGCCATCGGCACCCACGCCCTGGTCGAAGAAAAAGTAGACTTCGCCAACCTCGGTCTGGTCATCGTCGACGAGCAACACCGCTTCGGCGTCCAACAGCGCTTCCAACTAATGCGCAAACCGAACACCGGCACCGCCACCACGCAACGCCTCTCGGATAACCCAGACAGTTCGGGTGCCCCATCCATGGCGACGGCCTCATCGTCGACATGGGTGGGAAAGAACGAGGCCGACACTACCACGCGAAGCTACCCGCCGTCCGCGCAGGACCCGGGTGCCCCATCTTCGACGACGGCTTCATCGTCGACTAAGGTGGGATCGCAAAACTCCGACACCTACAGCGAGCCGGACGTCCTCGTCATGACGGCAACCCCCATCCCCCGCACCCTAGCCCTCACCCTCTACGGCGACCTCGAAGCCTCCATCATCGACGAGCTCCCCCCCGGCCGCACGCCCATCCAAACCCGCAGGATGCCCGAAGAGCGCTCGGCTGAGGTTTGGGATTTCATCCGCAAGCAAGTAGCTGCCGGCCGCCAGGCCTACATCGTCTACCCCATCATCGAAGGCGCCACCGACGACCAACCCGAACTAGACTTCGCCCCCTCGGGCGAGGACCTCTCACAACAATCCGCATCGGGCGATACCACCCCAACGCCAAGCGCCCGAGGCGCGCTCTATACCAGCGTAGGGCGAAGCCCTACGAAAGCGTCGAAAGTTAATAAGAGGGCCGGAGGCCCGACCTATAGACTCGCCAACAACACCCGCGCGAAGGCCACTACCCGCTCCCGCCAACCCCTCCGCTCCGCCACCGACATGCACCACGACCTCCAAGCCGGCCCGCTAGCCGGCCTGAAACTCGGCCTACTCCACGGCCGCATGTCCCCCGACGACAAGGAAGTCACCATGGCCCGCTTTAAACGCGGCGAACTCGACGTCCTCGTCTCCACCACCGTCATCGAAGTAGGCGTCGACGTCCCCAACGCCACGGTCATGGTCATCGAACACGCCGACCGCTTCGGCCTCGCGCAACTCCATCAACTCCGCGGTCGCGTAGGCCGAGGCGCTGCCAAAAGTTTCTGCATCCTCATCACCGCCGCGACGGTAACCCCCGAAGCCGACCAACGCCTCAACGCCATGGTCCAAACGCAAGACGGTTTCGCGCTAGCGGAGCTAGACCTCCAGCAACGAGGCCCCGGGGAATTCTTCGGCACCAAGCAAGCCGGCCTCCCAGAGTTCCGAGTAGCCAACCTGGCCCGCGACCGCGACCTCCTCGAGCTAGCCCGCCACGAAGCAGCCCACTTCGCCGAGCAGGAAGACCCCACCATGCCCCGCCCCGAAATCGACGCCGTCTGGACCCGCCTCAAGCAACAATGGCAACGCCGCTACGGCCTCGTCGAAGCCTAATCGTCATCATTCCAACTCCGTCATCTCGACCGAAGCGAAGCGCAGTGGAGAGACCCTGTATTCCTTCAAGCAGCCACCGCGCATTGGGTGCCCCATTCATGACGGCTTCATGTCATGAGTGGGATCGCACAATCTCCCCCCACGCAAAGCCTCCCGCCGTCCGCGCAGGACCTACAATCACTCCATGGTCATCTCTGAACCATCCGGCCAGGGCCTCACCCAGTTCCTCGAACTGGGCCTCGCCTTCCTCCTCAGCGCCGCCATCGGCCTTGAGCGAGAGATTCGCCACAAGAGCGCCGGCCTCCGCACCTACACCGTCGTCGGCACCGCCGCCGCACTCTTCCTCCTCATCTCCAAGTACGGCTTCACCAACGTCCTCATCAACGACCGCGTCGTCCTCGACCCCTCCCGAGTCGCCGCACAAGTCGTCACCGGCATAGGCTTCATCGGCGCCGGCCTCATCTTCGTCCACAATGAAAAAGTCAACGGCCTCACCACCGCCGCCACCGTGTGGCTCGTCACCGCCGTCGGCATGGCCTGTGGAGCCGGCCTCCCTTGGCTAGCCCTCGCCGTCACCCTCGCCTACTTCATCGTCGCGCTCGTCTTCCCCAGGCTCATGCGCCTCCTGCCCGGCGAACCTGTCCCCACCGAACAGGCCCACCCCACCGAGCACGACTAGCGCACCAAAATCCATAACGCGCATCCCGAAACTAGGCTAAATACATCGCTGAGTAACCCGAAACCGGGCTAAGTCATACACGAAACTCACGGATTCCAGCCCTAACTCGCCATCGCCACCTGCGCCGGACCCTGTTCCACGCTAACCGACTGCACCTGCTTCTTCGGCCCCCGCTTCCGCGCCACCAGGATCCGAATCCTGTCCAACACCTCCGCCGGTGTGCACGCCCCCTTTGGCAGAAACGCGTCCGCCGCAGCCGCCCGGTCAAAGCTCGTCACCGTCCCCGAAACCAGTAGCGTCGGCAGCGTAGGATGCACCTGCTTCGCCTTTCGAATCAGCTCGTTACCGTCCATCGACGGCATGATCAAATCTGCCATCAACAGGTCCACCGACCCCTGGGCCGCACCCTGCAAATACTCCAAAGCCTCCGCCGCCGTCGTCATCGCCAGCACACGATATCCCCGCGTCTCCAGCAAAAACTTCCTCACCGAAAGCACCTGTTCGTTATCTTCCACACACAAAATCGTCTTCCGAGGTCTCATCGTTTCTCTCCATGCCGGTGGTCCCCGGCTTTTTGGTTGACTAAGTTCAAATTATGCGGCGCTTTTCAAATCAATGACTTGCGAGGCGCAGTACGTCCATTGCTGGGAGCCGAGTGGAATCGTTTGCGCCCAAAAGGCGCATCCATCCTCCGCTCAGGGTTGAGCGTTTCAGTTTGCCGCGAAACAGCCATTTTCCCCGCAAAAAGGCCCACTTCGATCGCGCCAAAGCGCTGACCGTGCGTCTGCTGTGGATGGTTGTGGATTGCCGTGGAAAAGGCGCAAAAAGCCTCCCCACCGCCTCACAACCATCGTGAAAGCAGTGCCTCTTTACAGCTCAAGTTGGGATTACCCCCAAAGAACTGGTTCGTAGCTCGCAATAGCCCAGTCACCCTCAAGATTCTCTACAGCGCGCGGCCTTACAAGCTTTCATCGCAGCGCAGAGAACACCCGTTGGCGCCTTTGCTATCACACAGATTGTTGGTAAATCAGGCGAAAATCGCGTCTTCGAAACATTCAGTTCGTTGACGATTTGCCGAGCATACGGAGCCGCACCCCTCGTTGCAACAGTGAATTTTTGGCGAAAATGCAACGACTTTGGAGTGGCGCTTCCACCGCCGCGACACATTGCTCGTCCCTGTTGGCGTTTGCGATTCCCCCCTTGTGGAAAACTCTCGTTTTCAAGGCAGGAAAAACCGTCCTTCTGCCACAGAAATGGTGCGTCCCGAAACTTCTACCGAATGAACCCTCTCTCCCTCAAGCGTCGCCCGCACCCCAATTCGACTCGGCCGTTGAATCTCAATCCCCTGCTCAATCAATACTTTTCGCCCGGATGCAGCCAGTCCCTTTCTTACTAACCAGGCAATGCAGCAGCCCGCCGCCGAACCAGTAGCTGGATCCTCACCTGAATAAAACTGCATGCGCGCATGCCAATCCGCCCCGCCCGCTTCCTGAGAATCCAACGGCGCAATGCAATAAAAAAAATGCGCATCATTCTTCGCTGTCCATGCCTGCGCCTCAACTTGCACCAACTGCAATCGCTGCGACACTTCAAGCGACCGCAGCAACACAATGCAAAACGGCACACCTGTCGACACCGTCTGCGGCAGATACTCTGCCGAAAGATCCTCGGCCTTCAACCCAAGCGCGCATGCAATCTCCGCTCGATCGTGCGTCGCGCCAAACACAGGATCCTTCTGCACCATCGTTGCTCGTACTCCTGCAACGCCCTCCTCCTGCGCATCGAAATGCACGCTGATCTTCCCCACATTCAACCGCAGCGAAATCGTCTCCGCGCCACGCAGTGTCGGGTGATTCAAATACAACCACATCGCCGTACCCAGCGTCGGATGTCCCGCGAACGGCAGTTCTTCCTGCGTCGTGAAGATGCGTACGCGAACGCCCTCTCGCTCTTCAGTCGCGGCATCCTCAGGAAGGATGAATGTTGTCTCCGAGAGATTCGTCTCGCGCGCGAGTGCTTGCATCTCCGCATCCGACAAGCCGCGCGCATCATGAAAAACAGCAAGCGCATTGCCTTCAAACGCCCGCTCTGCAAAGACGTCTACCACTGAGTAATTAAGTGTGCGAGCCATGTCTCCATGCTACCTGCCGCAATCGTAACTACGCACGTTCCTAGCTCGTCGCCGCGCCTGACCTTGACATCCGAATCGCTCCGCCGTAACGTAATGAACAACCGCAAGGGAAGCGAAACTGCTTCCGCGCTGGCGCTAGGCGCCCGCGGCGGTACTAAGCTTAGAAGCACTCAACTCAATGACCGTGACCGTCTCCAACTCGATGCTCTGCTGCTGTGGTTGCTGCCGCTGTTGCTGCGGCCCCACACGGGTGAGCGGATGAGCGAATCGAGACGATAGCAAAGCGTCAAGAAACGAACATCAAGACCCACCCAAGGCTCAGCCGGGTGGGTTTTCTGCTTTTACAGACGACTCCACCGATCGGACAAACTTCACCAGAAGGATGGAAACCACCATGTCACTCCGCATCAACGATATTGCCCCCGATTTCACCGCCGACACCACGCAGGGCACAATCCACTTCCATGATTGGATCGGGGACGGCTATGCCGTTCTCTTCTCGCATCCCAAGGACTTCACTCCTGTCTGCACCACTGAACTCGGTGCCGTAGCAGGCCTCGAACAGCAGTTCGCGCAGCGCGGCGCCAAGGTCATCGGCCTCTCGGTCGATCCCGTCGAGAGCCACACCAAGTGGAAGCAGGACATCGAAGATGTCGGCGGCCACAAGGTCAACTACCCGCTCATCGGCGACCCCACCCTCACCATCGCCAAGCTCTACGACATGCTCCCAGGCGATGCGGGCGAGACCAGCGAAGGCCGCACCCCCGCCAACAACGCACCCGTTCGCACCGTCTTCGTGATCGGCCCCGACAAGCGGATCAAGCTGCAGATCGCCTATCCCATGACCACCGGCCGCAACTTCGACGAAGTCATCCGCGTACTCGACTCCATCCAGCTAACCGCCAAACATAAAGTCGCCACCCCAGCCAACTGGAAGCAGGGTGAGGACGTCATCATCACCGGCGCCGTCTCCAACGAAGATGCCGACAAGATCTTCCCCGGCTACAAAACCGTGAAGCCTTATCTCCGCACCACGGCGCAACCGCAGTAATTTCTCCGCAGAACGTTCTGCCGTGTATCGTCAGCATGCACAGCAGAATCATGAGCACCGGTGGCGAAGTGGCTAACGCGCTGGTCTGCAAAACCAGTATTCATGGGTTCAAATCCCATTCGGTGCTCCATAAATTCAATAGTTTACGCGAAATAGCGTGGGGCCTTAACACCACTAAACACCACTGAGATAAAATATGAGTATTGCTGGAGGCCCGCAATGCTCAAGAAAACGGTCGATCGGTATCAACACGGCTCTGTACGAAAAGTGAAACGGGCACAGGGATTCGCCTGGGAGTTTCGCTATTACGTCATGGAAGGGTCGGTACGGAAACCGAAAGTACAGACCTTCGACCCGGCGATCTACAAGACTGAGAAAGCTCTCCGGCAACACTTGGAGAGCTTCATCGTTAAGCTCAACGAGAAAACTGAATACGCCCGCTCAGCCGGCGTTACGTTCGGTGCTCTTCTCGACCGCTACATCGCCGAGGAGATGCCTCAGCGAAAGTCCACCAAGGGTGGATACCTCTCGATCATCAACAGCAAGCTGCGGCCTCAATGGGGCTCCCTGCTTTTGTCTGAGATTCGGCCCGCTCAGGTGCATACTTGGTTGCAACATCTCGACCTCGCACCGGTGACCAAGGGGCATATCAAGAGCCTCATGCACAAGCTCTTCGATCTTGCGACATTGTGGGAGTACCTGCCCCTTGAACGGCGCAATCCCATAGAGATCATCAAGGTCAAGAACGTCACGATGAGAACCAACGAAGTGCTCGTCTTATCGGCTGAGCAGTTCCGTGAGATCGCGCCGAGACTTCCAGAGCATGTCAACATGATCGCGATGGCGGCGGCATGTCTTGGTCTCCGAGTGAGCGAGATCTTGGGCCTGCAATGGTCAGACATCGACTGGGAGAAGCAGACCGTTTCGATTCGGCGTAGCGCCTATCGAGGGGCTATTGACGACACGAAGAATAATTCCTCGAAGGCCAAACTCCCCCTACATCCCACCCTTGCAACACTGCTTCTAGCTTGGAAGATCAAGTGGTCGGAGCGGGAAGAGACAATGCAGAAGCGCGCGGCATTACGGAAGCGGAAACGGCCTCTCAAGAAAAATGAATTTGGATGGTTGTTTGCCAACCCAAACACCGGAATGCCGTACATGTCGCCCAGCCTTCAACAGCGTTGGATTCGGCCCGCTGGCGAGGCAATCGGACTGGAAGGTCTAGGGTTCCATTCGTTGCGACATTCGTATCGGACTTGGCTGGATTCGGCGGGCGTAGCGCCTGGTGTGACCAAGGACTTGATGCGTCATTCCGCCATTAGCACGACGTTCAACGTCTATGGACGGGCGCTGTCACCTGAGAAGCGTGAGGCTAACAACAGAGTCATCGAAATGCTTCTACCCTCCCTGCCTTCGACGGCTGAGGCTAGCTAGCTTCAAGCCAATCCCTAAGCCGTTCCTTAGAGAAACGCCAAAGTTTTCCAACGCGGACGGCAGGGATTTTGTGAGCTCGTGCCATGAGGCGCAGGGTCTTCGGGTGGCAATGCAGGACGGCGGCAGCCTCCTTGAGATTCAGCACATTGTCCGATGAACGATCCTGCTCATGGGGAAAGCGGGCCTCATGGATATTGTCCATCGTTACGCTCGCGGGGGGCTTCTTCATGTCAACCATGGTGACTCCAGTACGCAAGGCTTACGTCCGATTCCAACTTGGCCGATGCAACAGGTCCATGTCCAATGAAAAGGTGTGTCGGCACTATTCCTCGGCGGAATAGTTCTCGGCCAACTCAGCCCAAAGTCTGCAACATCTCAAGTGCTAGAGCAGGGGTTCACATGTTTCGTCCGGAGTTTTGGGCCCATGAGTCAGATTGATTTTCGCCTTCTCCAATCCGCCATCGTTTTAGCCGATGAGCTTAGTTTTTCTCGCGCGGCGTCCCGTCTTCATTTGACTCAGCCTGGGCTTACCAAACAGATACAAGACCTTGAGTCTCAACTCGGCGTCATTCTCTTTGAACGAAGCAGCCAAGGCGTTGAACTTACGGAGCCCTGCCGGGTGTTCATTGAACAAGCAAAACTGGCTGTGTTTCATTTGGAGCGTGCTGTGCATCTGACTCGCGCTTCGGCCAAGGGAGCGGAGGTCGTAGTCAACTTCGGGAGCTCTCCCTATATTGACCCGTACATCGTTTCGACAATGCTCTCTGTTCGACTTCCGTTATTTCCAACGATGCGAGTTCATGCTCGCAGCAACTTCTCGCAGGAATTGACTCGCCAAGTTAGTTCGGGTGAGCTAGACATAGCCATCATTGCAGCCGAAGAGCAAAGCCCTCGTTTAAATTTCTTAGAACTCGAAAGCCACCCTTTGTACGGTCTGATGCAATCTCAGGACCCCGTCTCGCGAAAGCGAGCTACATCTTTAGGAGACCTTGATGATCGCGTGTGGGTTCTCTTTGGCAAACACGTTCACCCCACAATGCATGACTCTCTACTTTCCCGTGCCGAAGGACTCGGTGTCATGCCTCGCGAAATTCAATATTTCACAACGGCGGAAGAAGCAGCGTACCTCGTAGCCAAGCATGAAGGTATAGCTTTCCTGAATCGTACAAGTGCCTGGCGCGTGGCCCGTAGCGGATTGACTATGCGCCCCATAGATGAGCCTGGAATTGCGGTTAAAACCACGCTCATTACTCGTTCGGACGATCGAACTCGTTTAATCAGCGAATACGTGAGATCTGCCATGACAAAGCTGCAACGTAAGAGCCACGCCAACCAACAGTCGCTTCCTTTGACCATTTAGCGGCGGAGACGCTCGTCTAGCTCTTCGATTACTGCCTCATTTAGAGTGCCATCGTGCCCGCATTGCGAGCAATGAAACACACCCGCAGCATCAGGCGTTCCATCCGGATCTTCTCGCCTCGACGCACGACCACAGATGGGGCAGATGTGGGCGTGGACTAGTGGAAGCACTACTGGATTTTTGTTCTTGTCCTTCAAGGTCTATGCCTTTCAAGAATGTCGGGTTATTCCCTGATTTGCCGTGTTCTACTCTGCGCGCGAATTACCGTGAGAGTGTGGCCTCAATGGCGCATCAACGTGGCAATGGGGGCGGTCGAAGAGTTGATAGGGTGCTTTGACGTTGCGGTGAGTTCGCTGAGGCTGTCCACTGCCGACTGCTAATAATGCAGCATGAGAGATACGGACTGCGCTGGACTCGTCACCGCAAACTTGCTCGCGTCAAAGCTTGGTGGATGGCCGCTGGGATTGTTGGAGATCGCGAAGCCCTCTTTGGGCTTTCCAAACGCTCCTCGGTCGAGAATTCCATTGCCGTTTTCATCGTGGAAGGTAAGGACGGCATAGTCGCCAGACGGAAGATCCTTGAATGTTGTCTGTATCGTGCCCTGTTGCGCCTGTGAAGCGTCGATCCAGACCGACTGAAGCGCACTCGCCTCCTCCTTGGGAAAGCCTTTGGAGGAGTTGAATATTTCAATGCGGACTTTGCCGTTGGGACTGCGTAGACCACTAACCTTTACAGTCAACTGATCGTTTCCGCCAGTTTGTGCTACGGCCGGGGGCACACTGGGTACCAATAAAAGGGCGAGGAACAATGACTGTTTCAACATGGAGTTCTCCTTTGCTTATTCAAGTCTTGCGAGAGTTGGGTTAACGGTTAGCGATTTGCAGTAGAGGAGAGCGCCTGCGCTATTGCTTTTGTAAGCCGAGGGAAGAGCTTCTCTGCGTTGTCCTGATCGATTGCAGATTTCTCTTTGTCGGAAAAGCCTTCAAATTCACTTACGCCATCCTTGGCCTTGCCGATTGCACCGGGCGGCATGAACGGGAAATCGAATCCCATAAGAAGCTTGGAAGGGTCATGCGTTTCCTTGAGCGACGCGAGGTAGGCTGGACTGGTCGCGGCCGTAAGGTCAAAGAAACATGACTGGACCTGCCTCTCGACCCGCATGATGTTGATGAGGGCGGAGAGTTTGTTGCCACCCTTCTTGGCAATCATGAGCGGGCCAATGCGAGGAACAAGCAAGGGTAACGCTCCTCCTCCGTGACAGAGGATGAATCGCACATGGCTGCAACGTTCGATCGTGTCTGTGTCTAAAAGACTGAGCATCATGCGCGTCGTATCGAACGGATATTCGAGCATCGGTGCTGGATATCCGAGCGTAAGGCCGTCAGAGCCCAAAGGCTTCGTCGGGTGGACGAATGCGACGGCCTGGCGCCGGTGAAGTTCATCGAGTATCGGAGCAAATCGGGTATCGCCAAGATATACGCCTTCATAATTCGTGAACAAGCCGATGCCATCCAACTTGAGCACATCGAGCGCATAAGCAATCTCTTTGAGCGAAGCCTCGATGTTGGGGAGGGGCAGCAACGCAAACGCGCCAAATCGAGTAGGATTGTCGCGGATGATTTCCGAAAAAAAGATGTTGATATGTCGAGCAAGGTTCGCCGCCAATTCTGGTTCGGCGAACTCCAGCCCTGGAGAGGACAATGACAGCACGCACGCCTGAATATCGTGGTGGTCCATCATCTTGAGATGGTCTTCCAGGCTCCAGTCAGGCGTAGGATAGCCGTCAATGTTAGTGACGCCAGCCGTTTGAAGGGCTTCCAAATAGATGTGAGGAAGAACATGAGAATGAACATCGATGGTTGACATGAAGTGAACTCCTCTTGTGTCGCTCTTTCGGCTGGCGGTTCAGGGGTACCCCGAGCGGGCGCTGTCGATTCGATTTATTCAGCTCTAAGCGGCGGCTACGAAGCCCGAAGCTTTTGCTTTCGTGAGGCGCTTAGAAACGCTTTTTGCGGCGCTGCGAGCGACTCCGAGACTGTCTGAATCGTCATGTTTGTTGCTCTTCAGGCTCTTTTCAAAGACAACTGCCCCTGCTTGATCGGTAAGGCGAACCGAAAAAGCGACCGAGGTCCGGCCAACGAAGAGCCCAACAGGGCCGGTTGCGGAACGCAACTTCTCGTTGCCTTTCTTGAAGGCACTTACGGAGATATGCAGGGTCTCCGCGGGGCAACCGGCAGCTTGATCTCCCACACGGACGACTGTTCCACCGGTGTATGACTTTCGCAGTTCTGTAACCAACTGCTCATACAAGAGCACGCGATATTCAGCGGGCAACTGCAGGCCGCTCTCGTCGATCGGTGCGATCAGGAGCACATTTGACGTAGCGGCCTCATGACAGCTAAGGGCGTCAGCGTCCTGATGAGGCGAAGCTGCAAAGGCCGCAAGCTGTTGTTGCGCTATCCCAGCTTGACTCTTTGGCACTTCAAAGACCGCTCCGTGATAGCCCGCTTGAACATCCTGATATTCAATGGTGAGCACATCGACCTTCTTGCTGGTCACAACGCCAGTAGCGAATCCGATTCCATACAGCGGGATCTTTCGACCGACCTTTCCTGCGGCCCCGCCGGTCGCAACCCGTTCGTCTCCGATGGACACAGAGGTGATTTGCTTCAGCGATATCTGCTCATGGGCGTCATGGGTTGAGAAGACGAGGTTGTCTGCCGTAATCCTCAGTGAGCCGGACGTGTGCTGCTTCAGATCACCGAGGCCTGCAACGTAGGTAACTGAATCCGAATGCCAGGAATCGGGCGAAGCACTTTCTGGGTCAGGAGAAACAGTCTGTGCGAGCGCAAGGCAAGAACTAAAGCTAACGGTCAGAATGGCCGTGCCAAATATACGAATTTGAGTGTCGAACATGATTCCCTCCGTGCGTATCAAATCCTAGATTAGAGTACCGTACCGATCCGTTCGGAATAAAGATTAGACTCCGGCGCGATGCAAAGGTTTCAAAGAAAAACGGCTCTGGCGTAAAAAGCCGCCTAACGGCGATCACTTCTTTGCGGCTACTTCCTTTTCCGAGGGAAGCTGCGTCGTATCCCATCCACCTCCGAGCGCCTCGATGAGCTGGACACTGCTAGTCATCTGCTGCACACGGAGCGTCACCTGGGTCTGCTGATCGGTTAGGAGCGAGCTCTGGGCGGTGAATACGTTGAGATAGGTATCGACTCCGGTCCGATAACGGACAAGCGATAGGTTGTAGTAGCGCTGCGCAGCCGTAATCACATCCTGCTGTTGTTGTAGCTGCTTGGCAAGAATGCGCTGAGAGGCGAGTGAATCCTCAGTCTGCTGGAAGGCGGTGAGTATGGTCTGGCGATAGCTGGCAACGTCCGCGTCGTATTGGGCCTTGTACTGCGCCACTGTGGCGCGGCGCAGCCCTCCATCAAAGAGCGTCTGCGTTGCCGATGGGCCCAGCGAAAAGAATCGGCTGGGCCAGGTGAACCAGTTCTTCACCGCCGAGCTCTCAAGGCCGCCTTCAATCGAGATGCTGAAGGTGGGATAGAACGCGGCTGTCTCGACACCAATGAGGGCGTTAGCTTGGGACATCGTGCGTTCGGCTGCCGCTATGTCGGGACGGCGTTGCAATAGTTGCGAAGGCATGCCCAGCGGAATTCCGGGAACCGCCGTTGTCAGCGGGTGCGATGGCATGGAGAACGAGGACGCAGCCTGTCCGATAAGCAGAGCGATTGCGTGTTCGTATTGTGCACGGGCGATACCCAGATTGGTGGCAGCGGCCTCTGCCATCTTGAGGTTCAGCTCAGCTTGAGCGACAGGCTGGTCACTGTCGATACCCGTCGTGCCGAGAACCCGAGTGAGATCCAAACTCTTTCGGTAGGCTTCGATGGTCTGCTTGTACAGATCGATGAGTTGGTCTTGCCCGCGAAGCTCAAAATAGTATTCGGCCAGGTTGGCTTGCTCTGTTAGCTTTTCGTTGGCGAGGTCAGCGGCACTTACCTGCGCGGCATTTGCGTACTCTTTGACGGTATTGCGAACACGTCCCCAGACGTCCGGCTCCCACGAGACATCGAAGGGCAGATCGAAGTTATTGCTGTTGAGGTTCGTATTCCCCGGAACCTGACCGACGACGTTCGCTGAGGTCCGTGACCGTGTGTAAGCGGGTGTCGTGGTGATGGTGGGCGAATAACTTGACCGTGCTTCGCGGACCTGGGCGCGTGCGGCCATCAGGTTCTGAAAGGCCTGCGCTATGTTTTGATTAGAACCGTTCAGCTTGTCTTCAAGAGCATTGAGTTCGGGCTCCTGATAGATCTCCCACCACTTACCGCGCGACGCGGCATCCTGCGGCTTCGCTGTAGTCCATGTCGTGCCGTCGGGAGCGGCCTGGTCCGCAGTCTCTTTGAACGCAGGCGGAGCCTGAACGGCGGGTCGAACGTATTTGGGTCCGACCATGCAGCCCTGCAGCAGTGGCAAACAAGCAAACCCCAGAACGATGATTCTGCTATTGATGGTAACGGATCTGACGATTTTCATAGTGTCCATGTTGGTTTGTCTCTCTAAGCTGTTGTTGCGCCGGTTGTGAGTTCAGTTGATTTACTACGGCGATGTTTGAACCACTGACTGATCCGGTCAAAATACAGGTAGATGATTGGGGTGGTGTACAGCGTAAGCGCCTGACTGAAGATGAGCCCGCCAACAATGGCGATACCCAGCGGCCGGCGGAGTTCCGAGCCCACGCCGTGACCGAAGGCGAGAGGCATCGCTCCGAAAAGGGCAGCCAGCGTCGTCATTAGAATGGGGCGGAAACGCAGCAGACATGCCTCAAAGATGGAGTCCTCAGTGCTCTTACCCTCAAGGCGTTCAGCTTGAAGAGCGAAGTCGATCATCAGGATCGCATTTTTCTTTACGATTCCAATAAGCAGCAGTATGCCGATGAGGGAGATGACATCCAGTTCGCTCTTGAAGAGAATCAATGCAAACATCGCGCCGACGCTTGCCGATGGAAGCGTTGTGAGAATGGTGATGGGATGGATCAGGCTTTCATAAAGAATGCCGAGCACGAGATAGATTGCAACAATGGCCGCAAGGACGAGAAATGGTTCCGTGGCGAGTGAGCTTTGGAAGGCTTGCGCAGTGCCCGCGAACTGGCTCGTGATTGTCGTCGGCGTTCCCGCCCGCTGCTGCATATCGGTAATCAGTTTTGTCACCTCTCCAAGCGAGACGCCAGGAGCGAGATTGAACGATATGGTGGCCGAAGGAAAGAAAGACGAGTGATTGACGGACAGTGGCGAGGTGGAAGCCTGCATGTGCGTAAACGTGCTCAAAGGCGCCGCGCTGTTGCCCGACGAATGAACGTTAGTCGAGTTGAGCGTGGAGGGTGAAGTCAGCAGATGCGGGGCCGCTTCCATCACCACGTAATACTGGTTCAGCGAGGTATAGATCGTCGAGACCTGTGACTCGCCAAACTCGTAGTAGAGTGAGTTGTCGATCAGTTGCGGAGTGATCCCGAGCCTGCCGGCAGTGGCACGGTCGTAATTCAGGAGCATCTGCAGGCCGCCATTCTGCAGGTCGGTCGTCACATCCTTGATCTGCGGCATCTTCAGCATCTGGTGGTACAGAACAGGTGCCCACTGGCTGAGAGTGTCGACTGAATCCGCTGAAAGCTGATATTGGTACTGGGCGTTGCTTTGCCTTCCGCCGACGCTAATGTCTTGCGCGGCCTGAAGGAATGTCGAAGCCCCGGTGAGCGCAGCTAGTTTAGGCCGCAGGCGGTCGACTACCTCACCAGCGCTGAGCTTCCGCTCAGCCAAGGGCTTCAGACTGACGAAGACAAATCCTGTGTTGCTTGCGCCTCCACCCGGGCCACCTTGCCCGCCAGTAAAGCCTGCGACCTTGCTGACCGCGGGGTCTGCCCTGATGACAGATTGAATTTCCATGAGCGAACGGTTCATCGCCTGGAACGATGCATCCTGCGAGCCTTGAAAGCCGCCAAAGATGGTGCCTGTATCCTGCAACGGGAATAGGCCCTTCGGTACTCGGACAGCGAGCACGACATTTAACGCAAGAGTCACCAAGAGGGTGAGTGCGATCAGCGCGGGATGGCGAAGTGCCCACACCAGAGTGCGCCGATAGAACGCAAGCAGACCGTCGAACGCCCGCTCGCTGAAGCGATACAGGCTGCCATGACTCTCACTGTCATGAGGCTTGAGAATATAGGCGCACATCGTTGGCGTCAGCGTAAGCGACACGACCATGGAGATGGCGATCGAGACCGAGAGTGTTACGGCGAACTCATGAAAGAGCCGTCCTGGAAGACCGCCCATAAAGAGGATTGGGACGAAGACCGCAATGAGTGACAGGCTCATCGAGATCACCGTAAAGCCAACCTCCTTCGCTCCGTCAAGCGCCGCCTGCATGGGCGGAACGCCAAGCTCTATGAGGCGCGTGATGTTCTCCATCACAACGATCGCGTCGTCGACGACAAAACCGGTCGATACCGTCAACGCCATCAACGATAGGTTGTCCAGCGTATATCCGCAGAGATACATCACGGCGAACGTGCCTATCAGCGAGACGGTAACGGCAACGCCGGGAATGAGCGTCGCGCGCGGGCTCCGCAGAAAGACAAACACAACCGCGATGACGAGCACGATTGAAAGCACGAGCGTGCGTTCTACGTCGTTGACGGAGGCGCGAATGGTTGTCGTCAAATCATTCACAATGCCCAACTGATCGCCTGCTGGGATGGAAGCGCGAATGGACGGCAGTTCCTTCTTGACGCGATCGGAAGTCTCGATGACGTTTGCGTTTGGCAGCCGATAGACCAGAAGGATGACACTCGCCTTCCCGTTGACGTAGCCGGCGGAGCGCAGAGTTTGCACCGAGTCATAGACGTTCGCCACGTCGCTCAGACGAATGACCTTTCCCTTACTCGAACCGATGACGAGCGGAGCATAGTCCTTGGCCTTCGAGATCTGATCATTGGCCTTGATGTCGGCCGTCGTGGCCGCATCGCTAATCTGGCCCTTGGGTCGGTTCGAGTTCTGCACGGAGATAGTCTGCGCAATGTTCTGGGTGCCGATTCCATAGCTGTTGAGCTGGCTGGGGTTCAAGTCGATCCGCACTGCAGGAAGGGAGCTTCCGACCACCTGCACCTGCCCGACGCCCTGCAATTGCGATATCTTCTGCTCGATGATCGAGGAGGCGGTGTCGTAGAGGGTGCCCGTGTCGTAGACATCGGAGGTGAGGCTCAGCACCATCATTGGAGCAACGGCGGAATTAATCTTTCTGTACGTTGGGTTCGAGGGGAGATTCGCCGGCAGATATGTCCGAGCGGCATTGATCGCTGCTTCAACGTCTCTGGCAGCCCCATCGACGTCCCGGCTCAAGTCGAACTGTAGCGTCACCGAAGTGATGCCGAGCGTGCTCGACGATGTCATTTGCGTGACCCCAGCGATGTGTCCGAACTGGCGTTCGAGCGGCGTTGCCACCGAAGAGGCCATGACCTCCGGGCTTGCGCCGGGCAGCGTCGCGGCAACCGTAATCGTGGCGAAGTCGACTTGCGGCAAGGACGCCACTGGCAGCTCTTCAAAGGCGATCGATCCTGCGATCGCTATGGCGACGGCGAGGAGTGTCGTCGCGACTGGACGTTTGATGAACGGAGCGCAAATGTTCATGACTGCTCCGCAGGCATCGACTGGTCAAACGCGGGCTTTGTACGGCTTCCGAATCGCTGGCCGAGACGGTCGAAGAACACATAGATCACAGGAGTGGTGTAAAGCGTAAGAATCTGGCTGACCAGCAGGCCGCCGACCATCGCGATGCCAAGAGGACGCCGTAACTCCGATCCAATGCCTGAACCGAAGGCGAGCGGAATCCCTGCAAACAACGCGCACAAAGTTGTCATCAGGATGGGACGGAAGCGAAGCTGCGAAGCCTCAAAGATTGCCTGAACCGAGTCGAGCCCGCGCGTTCGTTCCGCATCGAGCGCAAAGTCGACGATGATAATTCCGTTCTTTTTTACAATGCCGATAAGAAGGATGATTCCGATTACGGCGATGATGCCGAGGTCCTGATGAAACAGTCGAAGCGCCAACAAGGCCCCAACGCCAGCGGACGGCAGTGTTGAAAGGATTGTAAGGGGATGGACAAAGCTCTCGTAGAGTACGCCGAGAACGATATAGACCGCGACGAGGGCCGCAAGGATCAGGATTGCTTCATTAGAACCGATACCTTTGTAGGCAGCCGCAGTTCCCTGGAAATCGGCCTGAACGCTTGCAGGCATGTGGAGTTGTGCTTGCGTCTTCTCGACTGCGTCAACGGCCTGTCCAAGAGATGACCCCGGCGCGACGTTGAACGATATGGTGACCACGGGAAATTGACCCTGATGGGCGATCGTCAGCGGCGAGGGAGCAGTCTCGAAATGACTGATCGCGCTTAGGGGAACCGGCGTCGGCTGCGCGGCGGATGAATTGGATGAGCCAGATGTACTCTGCAGATTGGATGAATTGGGAGAACTACTTCCGGAACCTTGACCACTCGACGACATACTTCCAGACGAGGAACTACCGGAAGAAGAAGCTAAGACACTCGTCGGCGTAGTCGATGCCAGACTCTCGTTGGAAGAAGGCGTAAGCGTAGTCGGCGTGCCGTTTGAACTTGACGACGTACGTCCTGACGTACTCTGCGCTGAAGATCCAGAGGCGGAAGTTGAACTCTGGATGTAAATGTCGTTGAGCTTGCCTGGGCCCTGCTGAAACTGGGGCAGCGTTTCGAGGATGACGTGATACTGGTTCGACTGCGTGTAGAGCGTGCTGATCTGCCGCTGCCCAAACGCATCGTAGAGTGTGGAATCGATCTGGTCTGGCGTGATGTTGAGGCGCGATGCCGTCGCCCGGTCGATGGTGAGGTTCGCGCTTACGCCATTTGTCTGCTGATCTGTAGCCACATCGGTGATCTGCGGCAGCTTGCGAAGTTCCGCGACCAGCCGAGTAGTCCATTGGTTCAACTCCAGGGTGTCCGGATCTTCGAGCGTGTACTGGTATTCGGTCCGGCTCACGCGGTCGTCGACAGTCAGGTCCTGCACCGGCTGCATGTACACCTGGATCCCCTGCACGTTGCGCAGTCTTTTTTGCAGACGCAGGATCACGTCACTTGCGGTCATGTGGCGCTGCTCGATTGGCTTCAGGTTGATCTGGATGCGGCCGCTGTTTAACGTTGTGTTGATCCCATCGGCACCAATGAACGAAGAAAGGCTTGCCACTGCCGGGTCCTTCAATATCTCGGTCGATAGCTCCTGCTGCTTTTGCGACATCGCGGTGAATGAGATCGACTCCGGCGCCTGCGACACGGCTTGAATAATGCCGGTGTCCTGGGTGGGGAAGAAGCCCTTTGGTATCTCGATGTACTGGAAGACTGTGAGCACGAGCGTCGTCAGAGCGACCAGGAGCGCAAGCGTTTCGTGCTTCAGCACCCACTGCAGGCTCCGTCCGTAGGCAGCGATGATGCGCTCGAAGATATCTTCAGTCCATCGATAGAACCGGTTCTGTTTAGATTTTGGCGTATGCCGCAGAAGACGCGAACTCATCATCGGCGTCAACGTCAAGGAGACTACCGCCGAGATCAGGACGGTCACTGCGAGCGTTACCGCGAACTCCCGGAAGAGACGACCCACGATGTCCCCCATAAACAAGAGCGGAATCAGCACCGCGATCAGAGAGACGGTCAGCGAGATGATCGTGAAGCCAATTTGATCAGCGCCTTTGAGCGCCGCTTCCATGGGGCTCATGCCCTCTTCAAGGAAGCGTGAGATGTTCTCGATCATCACGATCGCATCGTCGACCACGAATCCGGTGGAGATGGTGAAGGCCATCATCGTGAGGTTGTTGATGCTGTAGCCAAGCAAGTGCATTACAGCCAATGTGCCGATTAGCGATAGTGGCACGGCTACGCTGGGGATGATGGTTGCGGCGACGTTTCTAAGGAAGATAAAGATGACCATCACAACGAGAGCAATGGTGAGCATCAGCTCAAATTGAACATCCTTTACCGATGCACGGATGGTGTTCGTGCGGTCAGTAAGAATCTTCACCGTGACTGCGGCGGGAAGCGTGGCCTGTAGCTTCGGCAGCAGTTTTTCGACCTCGTCCACGACGGCGATGGTGTTCGCTCCCGGCTGCCGTTGAATATTCAAGAGGATCGCAGGCGTTTGATTCATCCATGCGGCGAGCTTCTCGTTTTCTACTCCGTCGTTGATCTTAGCGACATCGGTAAGCCTCACGGGTGCGCCGTTCTTATACGCCACGAGCACATCGCGATAGCCATCGCTCGAGAGGAGCTGATCGTTAGCGTTGATCTGAAAAGCCTGTGACTGCCCGTCGAAGCTGCCCTTTGCGGAGTTGACGGTCGTGCTGGTCAGCGCAGTCCGCAGGTCTTCGAGGTTAAGCCCGTAAGAAGCAAGCGCCACTGGATTTGCCTGAATGCGGACCGCAGGCTTTTGGCCGCCGCTGATGGTCACGAGGCCGACACCGCTTAGCTGTGAGATTTTGGGTGCAAGGCGCGTATCGACGAGATCTTCAACCTTGGAAAGAGGAATCGTCGACGACGTAAGCGCGAGCGTCAACACGGGGGCGTCCGCTGGGTTCGATTTGCTGTAGACCGGTGGAACCGGAAGGTCCGTTGGGAGGTAGGCCTGCGCGGCGTTGATGGCCGCCTGCACCTCCTGTTCCGCCACGTCGATGTTCAACGAAAGCGCAAACTGCAGGACGATCACGGAGCTGCCGTCGGAGCTGGTGGAGGTCATCTGCGTAAGCCCGGCGACCTGTCCGAACTGCCGCTCCAATGGAGCGGTCACTGCCGAAGACATCACATCGGGGCTTGCGCCGGGATAGAAGGTCTGCACCTGGATCGTCGGGTAGTCCGCCTCCGGCAATGCGGAGACGGGCAACGTGAAATATGCCGCGATCCCGACGACAAGAATTGCGGCCATCAACAGCGCTGTCGCGACAGGCCGAAGAATGAAGATTCGCGATGGGCTCATAGCTATTTGCCCATATCTTTCGTGGAAGCATTCTGGACGTTACTGCTGCCGCCGAAGGAGACGATGCTCTGCACGTTGACCTTCGAGCCGTCGAGGAGTTTGTCGAAGCCCGTAACCGACACAACCTCGCCGGCATTGACCCCAGTCACGGCGGCCACGTTGTCCTCCGTGGAAAGCTCTGAGATGTTCCTGATCTTTGCTGTGCCGTTGTCGATCACATAGACGAACGCCTGCGTACCGTTGCGTTGCACAGCCGCCGTGGGAATCAGCACAACCCCCGTTAGTGTCTTTACGAGCAGGCGCGCATTCACAAACTGGTTCGGATAAAGCGTCAACGCGGTGTTGTCGAACTGGCCTCGGAAGCGCACGGTTCCCGTCGATGTGTCGACCTGGTTATCAAGGGTAAGAAGTCTTCCGGTCGCGATCTTCGTCATCTGTGACCGGTCCAGCACGTCCAACGGCAACGACTTGCGCCGAAGAATCTCATCATGCACCTGCCCCAGACTGTCTTCCGAGACATTGAAGACGACGGTGATCGGCTGGAGCTGTGTGATAACAACGATGGAGGACGAGCTACCCGAGAACACAGTGTTCCCCGGATCGACCAGGCGCAGACCGACCCGCCCTGTGATCGGCGAACTGATGTGGCAGTAGCTCAACTGCACTTGAGCGTATCTGACCTGGCCTTCATCGTTCTTTACTGTTCCCCGGACCTGTTCGACTGTTTGTATCTGGTCTTCATAGGTCTGCCGCGCGATGGCCTGCTGCGCCGAAGCCTCTTTGTACCTCGCGAGATCAGTTTCGGCCTGTGCAAGCATGGCACGGTCATGATCCAGCGTCCCCTGCACCTCCATGAGTTGTGCCTCGTAAGGGCGCGGATCGATGTCGATCAGCGGATCGCCGCGATGCACCATCTGGCCTTCGACGTAATGGACGGCGTCTACCTTGCCGTTGACCTGGCTGTAGAGGGTTACCGTCGCCAGCGGTGTCACCGTGCCAAGCGCTTCCAGGTAGGAGCCCATATCGCCGACACGCGCAGTTGCCGCCTTGATGTTTGCAACGGCTGTCTGACCTGCATCGGCAGAGCTAGCCGCCGGTTTTGGCTTTCGCGCAATGGCAAAGACGACCAAAGCAAGAAGAATTGCGCCTACAAGGATCAGTATCCAATGCCGAGGCCGACTCGGCTTTAAATCAGCCTCCTTTGAAGTATCGTTCAATTGGTGAGCTACGGGCGTTCCCTCGCCGTGTACTACGGAAGCCCCGGGGCTTTGTGTCGCGTCATTCATGGGCGCTGATCCTTCCTGATACACTAATAACCGAACCGTTCGGTACTGTCATCTTAGATTAATCGGCTCGGTTTGGGATTCAAAATTCTTGTAAGGTTGAAGATTATGGCAAAAAACAAGAAGAAGACGCTGTCCTCGTCGAGTGACAAATCCGAGATTCTGACCGAACACTTGCTGGATACCGCAGCCTCGTTTTTCCTGGAGAAGGGGTTCGCTGGATCGAGCGTGAGCGAGATGGCGCGCCATGCACGTGCTTCAAAGGAATCGTTTTATAGCCGCTATCCGACCAAGGAAGAGCTCTTCCGCGCCGTCATTCGGCGACAGACTGATCGCATGTCGGGGCAGATGAAAGCGCTGTTTCTATCTGAAGCTCCTACGGAGATCACATTAGCGCGTTTTGGAGAGGGACTCTTGGAGCAATTGATGGCAGATGAGACCATCACGCTCCAACGAACGATTTCCTTGGATGCAGGAAAGTTTCCAGAACTCGCCCGGATCTTTTGGGAAGTGGGGCCTGCCCGGATGATTGCCGCTTTGAGCCATTATCTTGAATCCCAAGTGATTCAAGGCAAGTTGCGGAAACTCGACCCAGAATCCGCCGCGCTCCACTTCGTGGGCCTCATCAACTCCGAGACGATGCTCAAGGTAACGCTCGGCATTACTCCAAAGCCAAGTAAGGATGTCCAACACCGCAGAGTAAAATCCGCAGTCGATGTCTTTCTGCACGGATACGCTGAGTGAGGCCGCACCAATGGCGCGGAGGATTGTGAGATGTATGTGACATCTTTACTCCTGCAGATGGACCATCTTCTGTATCCGAGGTTTCAATCTACCGAGTTCAATCAGCATGCACCCAGCGTTGTGACCTGGAGCAGAAACCTCTCCGGTGCGTGCGCGGGGCTGCGATGGTCGCTGCCGTTGCTTGAATCTGGGTCAGCGGCTGTCGCTGCAATCCTATATGCTCCGGAAGACGAGGTCAGAATTCGATTCTCGCCTGGAACGCAATACTGCGAGGTGAGCTATTGCCTCCAAGCCCTACTCCCAGCAATCCGGTTGGGGGCGAGATTGTGCTGGAGATTGAACCGAAGCCTGTCTGGGTCGCTGGCTTGCCCGGTGTTCCGGCCTGATTGGAAGGGAGCGCAAGGTTAGGGTGATTGAAGACATTGAAGAACTGGGTATCGAAACGGAAGACGACGCGATGGGGCAGCGCAATCTTCTTGGTAACGTAGAGCTGCGAGTAGGTGAAATGGGGACCACGGAATTGATTGCGACCCGAGTTGCCAAACTGACAGTTTGTGGGCGAATCGCCTCCGGCACAGGCTCCCGTGCTAGGGTCAACCACTGAGGCAAACGCATCTGGGTTGAGCCATTGCTTCGTGCCTGTCACCGTCACTCCAGAGACAGCCGTCTTTCGATAGAGCGGTACGCCGGGAACAAGGTTGGAGTACTGCGGCCCGCTACCCTGAAAGATGCCCTGGTTATTCGCCGTGTAGGGTGCGCTGAGTACGCTAAACGGAACGCCGCTGTGCAGGAAGACAGTCTGCGATAGTTGCCAGCCGCCGAAGGTTTGGTTGAGGAGGCGGCTGGTGGCATGAAATGGCACCTCATAGACGGCGAAGCCCGAGAGATTGTGGCGTATGTCGTAGTCGCAGTTGCCATACTCGCGGCGCAGGTCGCCCGGTAACGGGGAGATGATGCCGAGAGTCGAGAACGGCAGCAGGCCGCCATTGGAGATCTCGTCGAGGCAGTGCGAGTAGGTGTAGTTGCCCTGCACGGTAAGGCCGGCGACCTGTTTCATGATGACAGTCTGCAA
>Ga0302316_10000575_pt1 | contig 31286 bp, 20 predicted proteins | sample III_Palsa_N3_2_FD_200456 | JGI IMG/M metagenome (GOLD analysis project Ga0302316, IMG submission 200456) | Peat permafrost microbial communities from Stordalen Mire near Abisko, Sweden - III_Palsa_N3_2 | ecosystem: Environmental > Terrestrial > Soil > Palsa > Peat permafrost | place: Sweden...
CGTCTCGGGCTACCGGATAACGGGTATCTTCCAGTACCAGAATGGCTTCCCCGTCAATATCGTGGCCACGAGCGATGGATACAACGGCAACAGCGGCCTGATCCGGCCGAACCTGCTCGGCAAGATAGCACGCACTAAAGTTCAGGTGGCGGGGCAGTCCTATATCCAGTACCTGCAAAACCCCGGCATCGAGAACTATGGTGGTAACGTCTGCGACGTCACGAATGTGACCTCGGCGTGTGCGCTACAAATCGCTACGTCGCAGAAACTGATCACCGCGCCGACGACGACCTGCACGGCCACGATGCTCGCCGCCTTGACCGCGGCTACAGCGGCTGTCAACAGTCCCTGCGTTGCTGCGCTCCCCTACGACGGCGGGCTAGGCAACATCCAGCGCAACTACGGTGTCGGCCCGGGCTTTGCGGACTTCGATCTCTCCGGGGAGAAGCAAACGAAGATCTTTGAGAATCTCACCTTCACACTTCGCGTGGATGCTTTCGACATCCTCAACCATCCCAATCTTGGTTCGCCGTCGGCCAATGTTCAGTCAACGGCTTTCGGCCAGATCACCGCAACCCGCTTTGCCACCAGCGACGGCGGCTCTTCACGTCAGCTCCAGCTCAGCGGCAAGTTCGTTTTCTAGATGTAGCTATTCCAGTGTGCGCTTTGCCCAACTCGAACTTGAGCAAAGCGCACGTCTATTTCGACCTCAATTCGCTCTCTCGATCGAGACAATGCGATCCTCAACCGGGCAGCGAACGTACCTTAAGAACAGTCGTGTAAAATGCCGGATGTGCCTGATGTCATTGTCAAACTTCCGAGGGTACCGAACCTCACCGAGCTGGCTTACCTGAGCCTAAAGCAGCACATGCTGGATGGGTCACTGGTAGAAGGCTCGAGGCTGACCGAAGAGTCGCTGGCTACGCAGCTTGGCATTAGCAAGTCCCCTGTGCGCGAGGCGCTGAACCGGCTTGAGAGTGAAGGGCTCATCTGCATCGAGTCGCGGCGCGGCGCCTACGTGCGTAAGTTCTCCATCGAGGAGACGCGAGACCTTTTCGATGTGCGTGTCCTGCTGGAGGTGCATGCGGTTGGGATCGCAAAGGTCACACCGGATCTGCTGAGGGAATTGGCGGAAAGCATCGACCGGACCAGAATGTATCTTGAATCGGGCGATAAGGTCGCGCACGTCGAGGAAGATATGCGCTTTCATAGCTTGATCGCGGCCAGCACCGGAAACGGCGAGTTTTACACGGTCTTCGAGAGCGTGCAGCACAAGACGATCCTTTCGCGCTCGAAGACGTACCATCTGTCCCCGAGGAGCGCTCCAGTGAGCCATCAGAGGATCTACGAAGCCTTGAAAAAGGGCGACCGCCATGAAGCCCAATGGGCCATGAGCGAACATATTCTGTTCCTGCGTGACTCACTGCTCGCCTTTCTTCGGGAAAGCGGTGAAGGCGCCATGCCCAAACGCGAATCAGAGATTCTCGCGGCCAGTGAGCTGACGTAGCGGACAATATTCGCTTCCGAGACATTGCCCCGGCAGTTATATCGACACGCAGAAAGAAGAGGCCGTCTATGCGCTCCGCTCCACTTTGTGTGCTGGCACTGGCAGCGCTTCACGCCGCCGCCTATGCGCAAACAAACGAGGCTCTGCGCAAGGATTTGGCCGCTCTTAGCGGCACGATTGCCGTGACGGGCTATGAGACTGACCTGATGCAGTACATCAGCCAGCAACTCGCCGGCCTGCATCCGGAGCAGGACGCCATGGGCAACATCACGGTCACGTTCGGTTCGGGTGCGCCTCGCCGGCTGCTGGTTGCCTCGGTCGATGAGCCGGGCTATGTTGTCAGCGCCATCCAGGCTGATGGTTACCTCAGAGTGCAGCGGCTGCCGCAGTCAGGCCTGCCGCCGCACTATAACGAACTCCAGAACGCGCAGCCGATGATGATCGCCACGCGCGACGGACGGTTTCTGCCCGCTGTGACCGCAGGGCTTTCAATTCACCTCCAGCCGGGCCGCGCCAACTCGCCCGACCCCGACGATATCGACAACCTCTATATAGATATGGGGGCGCAATCCGCGGCGGAGGTCCGCAGCTCCGGCGTGGATGTTCTGAGCCCTATCGCAGCGGACCGGCGCCTGCTGCCCGTGGGAGATACCGAATGGAGCGGGACAGCTATTGGCGACCGGTTTGGGGCGGCAGTGCTGCTTCAGTTCGCCCGTGAGCTTCAGGCTGCTCCTGTAGAGGGCACCGTGACCCTGGCCTTTGTGGTGCAACAATGGGCCGGATCGCGCGGCCTCACGCGCATCCTACAGCAGCTTCACCCGGATGAGGCGATCTACATCGGCCGCCCGCGATCTGTGCCGAGGTCCGCGGTGGCGACGCCCGCACTACCGGCCGCAACACCTCCAGGGTTGGGCTCAGGCGTTTGGATTTATGATTCTTCCGATTCGTCCGCTTCATCTTCCGACGCGGCGGGCCATGATACTTCCTTGCAGCAGGAGCTGGAGCGTACTGGAGTAGAACTCCATCACCTTTCAGCAGCACCTTTGCTGGCACGGGGCTACGGCTCCGGGGTCACACTTCCGGCCCGCAGTCTGCATGTGGGTGTACCGTTGCTGTGGCCGGCGACCGCCGGTGAGACGCTGGAGGAGAGCGACCTTGATCAACTGATGCGGGCCGTTGCAAGCTACCTCGGGCTGGCTCCGCCAGCCACGACTCCGCGCGTCTCCGCTGCGATGCCTTATCTCGCTCTTCCTGCTCGACCGTCCAGCGCGCCTTCGTCCGAGGCTCTGCTTGAAACCCTTAGCCTGACCTATGGAGTGAGCGGGCAGGAGGCGATGACGCGTCACGCCGTCGAACAGATGTTGCCTGCCTGGGCCCACCCCACCACGGACGCCAGTGGCAATCTTGTGTTGCATATGGGCCCGGCCCCTGAAGCGGGTGGTGTCGTCTTTATGGCCCATACCGACGAGCTTGGTTTCCGTGTGCGCGCTATTCTTCCCGATGGGACTCTGGATCTCGAGAACAAGGGAGGTGGCTCGCCGGCGTTTTATTGGGGGCATCCGGCGGTCATTCACACCGCTGCAGGGATGCGCGCAGGTGTGGTCGAACTACCTGAGAATTGGGACACGCCGCAATTTCACTTCCCCTCGGACTTCCGTATATCCGCAAAGCTTTATGTCGGCGCCGCCACTCCAGAGGCTGTTCATGCCCTTGGCATCGATATTGGGGACACGGTAACCATCCCAAAGCACTTTAGCCGTCTGCTGGGCAGACGGGTTTCGATTCGGAGCCTCGACGATCGCGTTGGCTGTGCGGCCATGTTGCGGGCGGTGTGGGAGCTCGGCCCCACATTCCACAGGAACGTAACGTTCGTCTGGTCAACCCGCGAGGAGCTCGGTCTCGAGGGAGCCGGGGAGTATGCCGCGGCAGCGGAGAAATCCGGCGAGGTGCCCGCGACTGTGTTTGCCATCGACACCTTTGTTTCGTCCGACTCTCCTGTCGAATCGCACCGCTTTGCCGGCGCGCAGTTGGGCAAAGGTTTCGTGATCCGCGCTATCGACAACTCCAACATCGCACCATGGAAGGATGTGAGACGGTTAGAGGAATTCTCTGAACACCGCAAGATCCCAGTGCAGTATGGTGTAACCGGGGGAGGGAATGACGGGTCTACTTTTCAGCGCTACGGCGGTATCGATGTGCCGCTCAGCTGGCCGCTGCGGTATGCGCATTCGCCAGCAGAATTGATCGACCTGCGCGACCTCGATTCTCTCGCAGCGGTGACCGCGGCACTGGCCCGAGACTGGTAGCGCCGCAAGAATTACCCGGGCAGAGCTCTTGATCTTGAGGACGCCCAAGAGCGTTTGCTATAGATGCTTCGACGCCTTGATGGGAGCGTCCTTCTGATTAGTGCTTTACTGGCTTCGTTCGTTTGGGGTCGAGAGAGATAGTCCCCGTATCCACGGGGTTAGTCTCCAGTGGAACAAACGTAGCTCCGGAGGGGATAAGCGAGCTATCGACATCAGCCTTGCCGGCATTACCGGTGCGAACCTCGATGCGAGCGGCGTCGATGCCCTTCTCGTCAACCAAATACTGCTTCACGTTGATCGCGCGTCGTGCTGCGATGTTCCCGGCTTCGTCCGGCTTCTGGTTCCCAACCAGTACCAACCTGGCGTCGAATTGATGTTGTAGGGTGAGCGCGATGTCGTCCAGGCACGCCTTGGCTTCATTATTGACGCGGCTGGGACGCTTCGGGTCTCGGTCGAAGGTGACGCTGCATAGTCCGACTGGTTGCGGGACTGGGGCAGACACAGGCGCCGGCACGGAAACCATTACCGAAGTAGAGGCGGTCGCGGATTTTCCGAGGTCATCGACCACATTGCAGGTGATCTGGATGGTGCCGGCGCTGGTGCCGGCGGTGTTCAATATGGCTGTGCCGGTGTTGCCGGCAATCTGGCCTGCGTCGGCGGAGTAAGAGTAGGTCAGCGGCCGGCTTTGCGGGCTGAGGCCGATGCTGGTGATGGTCGATGGATCACCGGCCATGACGCTGGCGGGATTGGCGGTGCAAGTCACTGTCGGCGGGTCGAAGTCGCGGATCGTATAGGTTGCGGAGCAGTCCGCGGATTGGTAGGGCTTGGGTCCCTGGGTTACGTGACCCATCACCGTATAGGCGCCGGGCTGCGTGCCCTTGGTCGAGATTGCGGCTGTCTCTGCATGCGCGTCAACCGTCCCGCCGGTGGTCTTCCAGGTATAGGCGGCGGCCTTTTTAGCCTCGATGTTGGACGCGACGGCGGTGACCAGGAGTGGATCACCTGCGAAGCTCGTTGGGGGCTGGACAGAGCAGGTGAGGGCGATCGGGACCTTCGGGTTCATGTCTCCGAAGCGCAGCACGATGCCCGCGGAGAGGCGGTAGGCCTCAATCAGGCCGAGCCCGCCGGAGACGTCGGCGGGTGTGACGAGCGGGCCGTAGTTCACCCTCGAATATTCGTAGTCGGCCTGAATAGGACGGATGGCGAGGTGGTTGCCGAAGCCGTGGAGGATGTAGTCGAAGCCGATACCGGCCGTGATACCGAGGCCCCATGTACAGGGTTGAAAGACGGGGCCCCCGACCTTCGCTCCGCCGATCAGGGCATGGGCGAAGGGCACAAACCTGCCGCGCTGTATACGAAAGATGGGGCCGGCCTGCGCCGTATAGACGCAGTCGTCCGGTCCGTTGGGGAAGAAGCTGCCTTCGGCCTGCACGCCCAGGTTGCGGGTGAAGTAGCCGGCGATGCTGGTGACCGCTCCGGGATTGATGGGCAGGTACTCGATATTGTTGATGTCCGAGTTGATCGGATGGAAGTAGCCGTAGCCTCCGTAGAGGTCCAACCGCGATGCGGGCGGTTGCTGCTGTATTGCCGGTGATGTTGCGGGTAGCGGCGCCTGGGAATGTGCCCGGACTTCGTGGAGCATTGGCATCGCGGCAAGCATCGCCGCGGCCAGAGCGAATCGCAGGCCTGGGTGGTATCGGTTCGACGATTGCGGTGACATCATTCTAAGCTCCCGGGTGGTTCGTACTGCTTGCTGATCGACAGTGCCCAATCTGTGTTGACGGCGTAGGTTGCGCTCCTTGTACTGGGGCATGTTAGTCTGCCAGTCCGACGGACAGGATGACGGTGGTCGATGCCGACGGCGTGGTGATGTTGGTGCCGGTGATTGTGATTGGATAACTCTTGAAGGCGGAGTTGGGGCAGCCGCAACCGGCCATGCCCATCATGCCCACAGCTGCCAGACAAACCAACAACAGACGTATGTTGCGGGGATTGAGGCGGCGGCGCCAGATGAACAGCATCCCGATGCCGCCCAGGGCGAAGGGAAGCATGGCCAACGATGTAATTGAAGGAGAGCCGCTGGATGGAATTCCGGGCAGCTTGAGTAGCTGGGCATCCGCAGCCGTATTGGTCACGGTCATCAGCGTGGTCGCCGTGCCATTGGCCGTTAAGGTGAGCGTGGCGGCGGCGAATGTGCAGGTTGCATCGGCGGGCATGCCGGAGCAGGTAAGGGCCACCGGGCCGGTAAAGCCCTGTAGCGAATTCACAGTCACGGCATATACCGTGTTGCCGGCGCCGCGAATGTATGCCGTCGGCGGTGTGGCCGAGATTCCAAAGCTCCCGGAGATGATTTGGGGGAAGGCAACACTGCTGCTGGCAAGGAAGTTGAGGGTTCCGGGTAAGTAGGTCGCCGTGATGATGTGTGTCCCGTCGGTGAAGGTACTGGTGCCAAAGGTTGCAACACCAGCCGCATTCAGTGTCGAAGTACCCAGCAGTGTGCCGCCGTCGAAGAAGCTGACGGCGCCAAGGGGCGCGCCGATCACGGTTGCGACGGTCAGCGGTGCGGTGACCGTCGCGGTGAAGGTGATGGCGGTTCCGGGCCTGACCGGAGAGCCGGAGGTTGTCAGAGCGGTCGTGGTCGGAGCCACTGTGATGGTGAGCACGGCGGGAATGACGATTGCGGTATAGTTGGCCGCGTTGGCACCGCTCAGTGCAGCTGTGATGGAATATGTGCCCACGTTGCTGGTAATGGTTGCGGTGGTGCTGAACGCGGCGGTGAGAATGTCGCCATTGACCGCGCCAGTGATGACGCCGACGAAGGTTGGATTGTAAGTCCCGTAGATGCGGGTCGCGTTGTTAGGCGTGATGGTGACGTTCACCGCCAGCGGCGTTATGGTGAGCACGCCATTGGTGGTGGTGAGCGTGTAGTTGGACAGTGCGGCGCCGCTGACGGTGGGAACAATCGTATAGGTCCCGATGCCCGTGGTCGCCGTGGCAGCAGAGGCATAGGTCGCCGTGACGGTGTCTCCATTGAGCAGGCCGGTCGCGGTGCCGGTGAAGGCCGGATTCGCCGAGCCGTACGTGCGGGTCGCATTGGCGGCAACGACGCTGAGCGGCGCCGCGGTTACGGTGAGGGTGCCGTTGGCGGTCGTGATTGTATAGTTTGCTGTGGCCGCGCCGGAGACAGTCGGCACAATGGCATAGGGGCCGATGGGGCTGGTGAGGACGGCGGTGGTGGCATAGGTGATGGTGAAGGTGTCGCCGTTGAGCGCGCCGGCGATGGTGCTGGTGAAGGTGGGGTTCGCGGCTCCGTAGAGCCGGGTTGCATTGTTCACAGCGACGGTGAGCGGCACCGTTGCCTTGGTGATGGTGAGGGTTCCGTTGTTCATCGTGACGGTGTAGTCGCTGAGATCGACGCCTACGATCGGATCAAGAATTGGGTAGGCCCCGGGCGCCGAGGTGATGGTCGCAACTGTCGAGGTTGTGTTGGTGAAGGTGTCGCCGTTGACTGCGCCGACGATGGTGCTGGTCAAGGCAGGATTCGCAACACCGTAGGCGCGCGTGAAGCTGGCGACGTTGACGGTAAGTGACGCGGGTGTGATGCTGAGCGTGCCGGGGACCACCGTGACGCTGTAGTTGGCGATGTCCGAGCCTGCGACCGTTGCGGTAATTGGATAGACCCCAACCCCGGATGCCTGGGTTGCCGTCGTCGAGTAGGTCAGCGTGAAGGTATCGCCGAAGAGTGCACCGGATACCGTATCCGTGAATGCGGGGTTGGGCTGACCGTAGACGCGAGAGACGTTGACGATGCTTATCGTCAGCGTAGCTGCGGTGATGGTCAGTGTCCCCGGCGTGTTAGTCACGGCATAGTTCGCAAGACTGGTGGCGCCACCAGGGGTCAGCGTCGCCGTAATGGGATACGGGCCGATGGGCGATGTTTGCAGCGCCGTGGTTGCGTACGCCGGAGTTACTATATCTCCGTTGAGCAGGCCCGTGAGTGTGCCTGTGAGCGTCGGGTTCGCTTGCCCATAGAGCCGCGTAAAGCTGGTGACAAGCTCGGTGAGTGGGGCGGGCGTTACGGTGAGGGTGCCGTTGGTGGTCGTGATCGTGTAGTTGGCTGTGGCCGCGCCGGAGACGGTCGGCAGGATGGCATAGGGGCCGATGGGGCTGGTGAGGACGGCGGTTGTGGCGTAGGTGATGGTGAAGGTGTCGCCGTTGAGCGCGCCGGTAATGGTGCTGGTGAAGGTGGGGTTAGCTGCACCATAGAGCCGGGTTGCATTGTTCACGGCAACATTGAGCGTCACTGATGCCTTGGTGATGGTGAGGGTTCCGGGGTTGATTGTTACTGTGTAGTCGCTGAGATCGACGCCTACGATTGGATCGAGGATCGGGTAGGCTCCGGGAGCGGAGGTGATGGTCGCAACGGTCGAGAGCGTGTTGGTAAAGGTGTCTCCATTGACTGCGCCGACGATGGTGCTGGTGAAGGCCGGATTTGCAACACCGTAAGCCCGCGTAAAGCTGGCGACGTTGACGGTCAATGGTGCAGGGGTGATGGTCAGCGTCCCGGGAACCACTGTGACGGTGTAGTTGGCGATGTCTGAACCTGCGACCGTCGCGGTAATCGGATAGACCCCAATGCCTGAGGCCTGGGTAGCCGTCGTCGAGTATGTCACGGTAAATGTATCGCCGAAGACCGCGCCGGAGATGGTGCTGGTAAAGACCGGGTTGGGCTGGCCGTACACGCGCGAGACGCTGATCACGCTCACCGTCAACGCGGCTGCCGTGATCTTGATTGTTCCAGGCGTGTTGGTGATGATGTAGTTCGAAAGCAGCGTCGTGCCAACGGCCGTGAGCGTTGCGGTGGTGGGATACGTTCCTGCCGGCGAGGCCTGGGTGGCGGTGGTCGAGTAAGCCACCAGGATAGTGTCATTGTTGACCACGCCGGTAAGCGTGCCGCCGAGCGTGGGGTTGGGCTGGCCAAAGGCGCGGGTATAGCTGGCCGCGGTTACGGTGAGCGGCGCCGGAGTAACTGTGAGCGTGGTGGTGCTGGTGTTCGGCGCGTAGTTGCTGTCGCCCGAGTAGGTGATGGTAACGGTGTACGTTCCGACTGAAAGCCCGCTATTGGCCGCGCTGCATGTGCTTGCCGGTGAGAGTGTGCCGGTAACGCTGCACAGGGTGACGCCGTTGACCGAGTAGGTGATGGTTCCCGTGGCTGCGGTTGTTCCGGTGCCAATGCCGAGGGTAGAGTTCTCCGCGAAGGGATAGCCGTAGACCTCAGTCTCGGTAGTAGCGGCGATGGTCACGGGCAGGATGACGTTGCCATTGCCGGTGAGTGTGATCGTCTCCGGGCTGTTGTAGGAGTTCGATTGGAGGATCGAATAGGCGATATAACTCAGCGTCGCGGTCGGGGTGAAAGTAAAGCCAATATTGCAGAAGGCGCCGGGGAGGATAGACGTTCCACAGCTGGTCGTGGCGGAGTTCACCGAGAAATGCGAATCGGTTGTGCCGATTGCCGAAAGCAGGCTCAGGTTATCGGTGCCGGTATTCAAGAATGTCTCTGTGATGACTGGCGAGGTCGTGCCCACAATGACCTTGCCAAAGGCCAGCGTCGGGGACGGGAAGGTGATCTCGCGCACCGAACTGGCGCCGCTATCGACGACAAAGATGTCTCCCGAGCTGTCCAGCGCTACGCTCAACGGAGCGTTGACCTGGGCGAGGATGCCGGGGCCGCCGTCTCCTGTGCTGCCTGCCACGCCGGTGCCCAGTACGGTGGCAATGTTGACGCCGGAGACCGCGGCTTCATAGACGGCATAGACGCGGTTGGCGGCGGTGTCCGCGATGTACAGGTCGCCGGCGGCATCGACCGCGATGGCCGTCCCCAGCGCGACGCCCGGCTGCGTGGTGGTGGTGGTCCCATTGCCAGCGAGGATGTGAATGAGGGCACCGCCGTCGATGGCATAAACGCGATGGCCGCCGGTGTCCGCAACGTAGAGCACCCCGTTGACATCGATGAAGAAGCCGCCGGGGGAGACGAAACTGGCAGTCGAGGCCAGGACATTGTTCGCGCCCACGACCGTGCCACTGCCGGCAACGGTGCGGCGCAGCCCTGAAACATATAACTCGATCACATTGTGGGCCGTGCCCTGCTGGGCGATGTAGATGTTTCCAAACCCATCCACATAGATGGCGGAAGGCGCGATCAGGCCGGTAACGAAGGTAGTGTTGACCGAGCCATCGGAACCGAATCTTTCTACTGTTCCATGGGTGGCGTCGACCACATACCAGTTTCCGGCGGCGTCGGTAGCGAGGCCCGATGGAGTGAGTAGCCCGGTGCCCGGCTGGACCGCGAGCTGTGAAGTGACACCGCCGGGCGTGATGATCCGCACGTCTGCTGTGCCTGCGGTGGTGCCGGTTTCGAGCACATACGCATTGCCGCCGGAGTCGGTTGCGACGGCAGTGGGTGCGTTTAGTTTTGAGGCCACGGTGGCCACGTTGCCGGGAGAAAACACGCCCAGCGAGCCGGTACCGGTACCCTCCAGTCCAGTGGCTACGATGCCGCCCGCGGTGGCATCCGTAATCGTCATATGCGAGTAGCGGATTCCGGGACGAGTGGGTCCAAAGCGAACGAAGACCTGGCAGGTGTTGGGCAACGCGCCGGCAATAGCAGCAGTTTGCGCGCCCAGGCAGGTATCGCTGGTGATGAGATAGTCGGGCCCCACATTTACCGACAGGTTCGAGGCTTGATTGATCACAAACGTCACCGGCTGCGAGCCGCTGAGACTGGGGACCGAGGTGTTGGGAAAGGTGTAGTTGTAGTTGAAGAAGCGGACGATATTGTTGAGCGAATCGGTGACGTAAATATTGTTGTTGCTGTCGATCGTCATGCCCTCAGGCTGATTCAATGTGATGTTCAGCGCCGAGATTCCGTCCTGGGCCGTGCTGTAGCCGCCGTTCTCTCCATTCAAGGCACCGGCGGCGAGGCTCAACGTACCCAGACCGGGGAGAAAGCGCACGATATTGTCCGGGCTCGACTCGCTGATGAACAGTGCGTTGATCAGCGAGAACACCATGCCGTAGGGATGATGCAACGCCGTTGCTGAAGTGCCCGTGCCATCATTCGCGCACAGGCCGACCGCAGTGGTCTGCGTGGCGCTGCCGGTGATCAGGCGCACGCAGTTGTTGCCCGTGTCCGCGATGTAGAGGTTGCTGTTGAAGTCGATGGCGAGGCCGGAAGGCGCGTTGAGCACAACATTGTTGGTTACGCCGCTACAGGTGGTTGGCACATTGACCGAAGGAGTTCCCGCCATCACGCAAAGGGTCGCCGAATTCACCGCAAACGAGTTGCCGGAGACAACGGACTGGCGAACGACCTGGTAGGTGCTGATCAGCGGACTGATCTCCGTATCCTGGAGCGCGATATAGATGTTGTTGAGCGGGTCGAGAACGATTCCGCTGGGGGCCGGCGTGGCGGAGAGCGCGGTGTTCTTGTTGCAGGTGCCGGCCACGGTCACGAGACTCGCAGTGCCCGAGCTTCCATTGGGAAGCTTGCGAATGCAATTGTGCCCGGCATCCGCGATATACAGGTTGTTGTTGGTGTCCAAGGTCAGGCCTGAGGGCAGATACAGGCCCTGCGCCGATGTGGGGGCCGTGTTTGTCGTGGTATTGCAGGTATCTCCCTGTCCGGAGACAATCAAGCCGACCAGCGTGGTCATGTTGCCGAGCAGGTCGACCTTGCGGACGCAGTTGTTGCCGGTGTCGGAGAAGTATTGGTTGCCCGTGATATCCACTGCCATGTGGGACGGGTGATTGAGGCTGAGCGCGGTGTCCGCGCCGAAGTCTCCATTGAAGCCGGCCGTGCCGGTCCCGGCGAAGCGTGTGCTGGTGGGGACCAGGGTCACGGCCTGCGCCATCAACGATAAGGAGACCAGTGAAGTTGAAAGCGCAATTGCCAGGGCTGCAAGAGCACGGACACCATTACGGTGAGATAGATTCATTGGTACTCCTGGGCCCACACGCCCGCGTATGCCGGAAGGTTCCAGCATCGAGTGCGCGATCTTCAATTTTCTTGAACGGTCTGAAAGCTATGACGGTTCTCTGCTGAGAAAGGTTGTCGCAATGAGAATTCATGCGCTCATGCCACGTCTTCTAGCTGGCTAGAATGAAGTCTCGCATTGTGCGCGATAGAAAGATGTACCAGACAGCTCACTTCTGGAGGAAGCAGATTCTTTATGCCAAAGAGAGCAAACTTGAATTTCGCTGTCGAGCTTGTTTGCTGTGCTTCGCCAAAATGCGATGGAGGGGGATGGCTTGGTTCTTAACCCTATTCAAGGGTGAGGGCACATTTTGCCGGGGCCAGCCTGGCTTAAGTGCGATCAGGCCGGCCTGATCATTGCCAAGCCGTCCATGCGGATCACACGGGTCTGCGACCCGGCAGAAGACGATGGCAGACATCCTGGCCGCATGTGTTAATACATCTGGAGCAGTTCCGGCACCTGCACCGCTGCGATGCCGACAATCATCGGCTATCGAAACCATTGGGTCTATTCTGTGCCTGGAATTAGATAGTGCTAACGGGCTTTCCCTCGTTAGTAGGGGAATGTTACTGTTGCCGCAGTGGTCCCGGATTTACCCCAAAGAGCTGTTTCGGCATCCGGTGTGCCTTTACCCCATAGGGCAGTCTTGCCCCACAGCGCCGTGTAGGCATCGGGGTCGCTCTTACCCCAGAGTGCGGTCTTGCCCCAGAGTGCGGTTGAACCGTCGTCGGAAGCGATGAAGGCGTTGTTGCCGTAGACGCTGGATGCGGACCACGGGCCGGTCTTGCCCCAGAGAGCCGTTTGGTCGGTGACTGCTGTGGTGTTGCCGGTCGTCGGGTCGTAGGTTGCGATCGGCGACATCGCGGTGCCGGAGGGCACAGAGCCATTGTTGATCTGGGCGGCCGAGAGGGTACTGGAGATGTCGAGATAGCCGGCGCCGATGGTAAAGACATCGTAGTTTGCGTTGTAGACGATGCCGCTGTCGGTGACGCTGCTGGTTGCCGGGAAGTAGCTGCGGTCGCCATTCACCATGACGAGAGCTTTCACCTCGTCGGGGGTCAGTTTTGGCACTCCCTGAAGCAGATCCGCGATGGCGCCGCTGGTGACTGCGGTTGCCATGCTGGTGCCGCTGAGAGGGAAGTAGTTACTGGATGGAGCCTGCGCGCCGTTGGTTTGGTAGAAGGAGTACCAGGTGTAAAAGGTGGGGTTATCCACCGCTAGCGGATCCTGGTAGAACTGCAGGCTGCTGACGAGGTTGCCGGGTGCGACGATGTCGGGCTTTACGACGTCATCGATGAAGGACGGGCCCTTGGAGCTGTAGCTGGCGATGATGTCGTCATTGATGGGGGCCGTCTCCACGGTATTCATGGCGCCGACGGTGAGGACATAGGGGTCGTTGCCGGGGGCGTTGATGGTTCCGTAGCCCTCGGGATTGAGGTTGAGGTCGCGTCCATCGTTGCCGGCAGCCACGACGACGACGATGCCTGCCTTCCAGGCCTGTTCGACGGCCTGGCAGAGCGGGTCCTGGGTGTAACTCTCGTAGATGGGACGGCCGAGCGAGAGGTTGATGATACGGATGTTGTAGATTTTCTTGAGGGCGATCGCTCTTTCGATGGCGGCGATCACTGAGGAATCGGTGCCTGCACCGTTCTCATCGAGGACCCGCAGGTTGATGATGTTGGCGTTGGGGGCGACGCCGGAGAAGGTGCGGAAGTACTGTGGCCCGGTGGAATCGTTGCCATTTCCGGCGATGAGGCCAGCGACATGCGTGCCATGCCCGTAGTGGTCTAGCGCGTCATACGCGCCGGGAACGAAGTTTTGGCTGTAGACGATCCGTCCGGTGCTCCAGGGCGCCACCTCGTCGAAGATCGAGAAAAGTTCGCCTACGGAGGGCGCAACCAGGGGCAGGAGAGAGGTTGCGTTGATGCTGAGGTCGGGTACTGGCGTGATGCCGCTGTCAATGACAGCTACCCCAATCTGCGTGCCGACGTAGCCCTGCTGCCAGACCGCCGGAGCGTTGATGGGCTCGGTGGTGTACTCGGCTGCCGTGATGGTGCCTGCCTGGCGCGCGGCGAGCGGACGGTCGAGGGAGATGTAGGCAACGCTGGGGTCTGCCGCGAGCTGGGTGAGTTGGCTCTGGGACACGTTCGCCGTAAAGGCGTGGATGGAGTGCAAGGGCGATTTGACCAGGCCGCCAAGTCCGTGGACGTGATCACTTTCCGGTGTTCCGGGATCGTACTGATACTGAATGATGACCGGCAGGGTTGTGGAGGCCGCTGCCGACGCCGCATCGGAAGATATTTTGGGGTTTGCCGACTGGGCACCGGCAACTGCGACGGCTGCCGCCGAGATGAGAAGCCCGAGCACTACACGAAGACTACGGGGAGAGTGAGTCATATGACCCCAGCACTACAGGTGATTTCTGTTATCTTTCTGGGCCCAATGCTGTCAGTTGCTTATTGCCTCGCAAACATCTCACCGTGCGCAGGTTAACTACCTATTGAATTAAAAACTTTAGTGAGGGTAGCACCAGGCCGCAATGACACTCAAGTTGTAGACGGATTTAAGGGGACTGGAACAAAAGTTGTAGCCGGATTGGCGATGGTTGGAGAATGATTTGCTGGCACTGCGGTCCGGTCGCGGTAGCTGAGCAGGATCTCCGGCGGGACCGGCAGCGCTTGGAGCAGAGCGAGCGTGGCCGGGTGGCGGGCCTGGCCGATATCCCCGATCGCCAGGCTTTCTACGATGGTCCCCGCGTCGAGGACGGCGATCCGGTCGCTGAGCTGTAGGACTGACACGAGGTCGTGCGAGATGTACAGGAGCGTGGTTCCGTGCTGCCGCTTCAGCCGCTTCAGCAACTCGACGATCTGGGTTTGGGTGACGGGATCCAGGGCGCTGGTGGGTTCGTCCGCGATGATCAGGGCGGGCCGGTGCAGGAGGGCGAGCGCGATCAGGACGCGCTGGGCCTGGCCGACGCTGATCTGAGACGGACGCCGGCGGAGGAATTCCGGGCTGGAGGGCAGTTGGACCTCGGCGAGCAGGGCATGAAGTCTCTGCGTCAGGGTTGCGCGCCCCTGTTTTTCGTGCGCCCGCCACGCCTCGTCGAAGTGGGTCTGGAGGCTGATGGCGGAGTTGAGTGCGGACATCGGACTCTGCGGGATCAGGGCGACTTGGCGTCCCCGCAGCTTGCGGAGGTCGCGCTCGGGGAGAGTTAGCAGATTTTGCCCGGCGAGCAGGACTTCGCCGGTAACGCTTCCACCGCGCCAGGGCAGCAGGCCGAGCAGCGAGAGGACCAACGTGCTCTTGCCCGCTCCGCTGGTTCCCACCAGGCCAAGCACCTCGCCGGGCTGGAGTTCGAAGCGAATATCATGCAGCACGGGCTTGCCCGAGTAGGCGGCCTGGAGCGTGACCCGGAGCAGAGGTTCGCCGCTCATCGCGTCCCCTGTAGGCGGAGGCTCTCGACGTTCCAGACCAGGCCGGGCTCGAGCACGGCGGGGTGCACGCCCAGCAGTTTGGGCGAGACCGCGTATAAGGCGTTGGGATAGACGAGGTAGATAAACGGCTGCTGGTCGGCGACGATCTGCTGGACCCGGTCGACGGCTTGCTTGCGGTCTGAATCCTTGAGTGAGCCGGCCTGTTGATTCATTGCCCGGTCGATTTCGGCCTCCCACGGAGTGGCGGGCGTCTTTTCGGATGGGCTCCACTGGTGGTTCGGCGAGGAGCTGAGCCAGATATTCATCATGGCGTTGGGATCTGGGTCTACGTTTTCGAGGCCCAGCAGGCAGGCCTGGTAGTCCTGGGTCTGCATCAGGCGCTCGATCAGGGCGGGGAAGTCGAGGGCGACGACGGTGACCTCGATTCCCAGCGCCTTGAGGTCTTCCTGAATAAGTGTTGCCATCTTAAGACGGGCAGCGTTTCCGGAGTTGGTGAGGATGGAGAACTTGACCGGGTGGCCGGCGGCGTCCTGGAGGACGGAGTCCTTCAAGCGGAAGCCGGCGCCTGCCAGCGCGGTCTTGGCGGCAGCTACATCTTCCTTGGGCGCGGAGAGGTCGCGGTCGTACCAGGCGGTGTTGGCGGCGGAGATAAAGCTGTAGGCGGGGGTGGCGTGGCCTTCGTAGGCGATGCGGGCGAGATCGGCGCGATGGATCGCTCGGGAGACGGCAACGCGGAAGGACTGACTCTGGAACCATGACTTTTCCCACGGAGGAAGCGGAGATGCAGGGGACTGGTTGAACCAGAGCTGTTCGGTGTTGAGGGACGGGCCCATATCGCGCACCGCAGCGGGCATCTTCTGCTTCAGCAGGCCGAAGTAGTCGGGCGGGAGGCTGTCGATGAGATCGTACTCGCCGCGTTCGAAGAGCCTGATCTCCTGCTCGTGGTTGTCGAGGACGTCGAGCCGGATGCCGGTGGCGTAAGGCAGCGCGGCGCCGCTACTGTCGTGCCCGAAGTAATGAGGGTTGCGGCGGAGGCGCACGAACTGGGTGCGGTGATAGTCGGCGACGACGAATGGGCCGGCGCTGACGCGGGCTTCGCTGGGATGGTCGGTGGGCTCGATCGCGATCTCGTCGAAGACCTTGCCGATGCCGATGACGCGCTGGGGAAGGTGGACGACGACGGTAGTTTCGTCCGGGGCTTCGACTGTGACGCCGGCGGCTGCGAGGAACTCGTCAGCGACTGGAGCGGCGGTTGCCGGGAGCAGGACGCGGCGGATCGACCAGGCGGCGTCTTTGGCGGTGAGACGGCTGCCGTCGGAGAACTGGAGGCCGGGATGGAGCTTGAAGGTGAGCGTCTTGCCGTCCGGGGAGACGGCCCAGCTCTGCGCAAGCTGCGGCTCGACTTGCTGGGTGGAGCGGTTGAAGCGCAGCAGGACGCCGGCGGTGAGATAGCGCACCAGCTCTGATTCCTGGTCATCGACCTTGGCGGGGTCGAAGGTTTTGGGATCGTAGCCGATGGTCCAGGCCAGCTCTCCCGGTAGACGGGGCGGGGCCTGGGCGGCACAGGCTGCGGCGAGTGTTAGAGGGAGAACGATGGCGGCGGATTGGGCGAACAGACGCATGGTTAAACCTCGACAGCCAGAGCTTCCAGCAAGAGCAGGACGACAATCAGTAGAGCGATAGGAAGATACACCCATGGAGTCCGCAGCAGCATGGCGGAGTTATCCAGTTCGAGCAGCATACCTCCCCAGGAGGGAAGCGGTTCGCCAATGCCGAGGCCGAGCGCGCCGAGGTTGGCTTCGGCGATAACGAACGCGGGGATGCAGATGAGGAACTGGGGCAGCAAGAGCGGAAGCAGGTTGGGCAGCACGTAACGGACGATCTGGGGGCTGCGCAGGCCGCCGGCGCGGGCCTGGAGCATCCATTCGGCGTTACGCAGGCCCTGTGTTCCTCGGTAGACAGCGCGCGCGCAGGCCGGCCAGCCCAGGGCCGCGAGGACGAGGAAGGTAACTTCGGCCGAATGTACTGGCGAGGTGGTCAAGGGGAGCGCGGAGCGAACCATCATGAGCAGGAACAGCCAGGGCAGGGCGAGAAAGACGTCGCAGACGAGCATAGCGAGGCTACCGAGAGCTGCGGGACTGAAGGCCGCGAGCGTGCCTACTCCGGCTGCGGCGGCGGTGGTTGCGGCGGAGGCGGCGATGGCGCCTGCGAGGCTGAGCAGGAAGGCAGCGGCGACGCGGACCATGCGGTCGCGGCCGAGGGCGTCGGTACCCGCGGGATGGTGGCTTGATGCGCCTGCGAGCGGGAGAGCGCGGTCTTGCTGGGAGTAGCTGCTGCCGGGCGCTGCAATGACTGCCAAGGCGATCAGAACGAGACCGAGCAGCAGCCACGCGGCGATGCGTCTGGACCTCATGCGGTCTGCCACTCGCCGGGAGGCTCTGAGACCATTCCGGCGCAGGTGACGGCGATGGCCATGATCATCGTTATTGCAAGCAGCACGGGGAGGTCGCGGTTCAAGGCGGCGTTCCAGGCCAACTGGCCCAGGCCCGGCAGGCTGAAGATTACTTCCACGGGGACGAGTGCGCTGAGCGCGGTCACAATCGAAAGCGTGGCGAGCGCGAGCAGGTGTGAGGCAATGTTCGGCAGGATGTGCGCGCGCACCAGGCGCAGGGTGGTGACGCCCTGCGCGCGGGCCTGTAGCAGGTGCGGGTCGCGCCAGGACTTGCGCAGGATGCGATCCAGGAACTTGAAGTCGCGCGCTGCGATCAGCAGGGTCATTACCAGCACCGGGCCGCCGCTATCGGCGAGCAGGCAGAGGGTAGCCATCGCAGCGGTTGGCACGGCCAGCAGGAGTGCCGCAGGCGCGTGCCATAGCAGCGATGGGTTTCGGCCCGCGCTGGAGAACAGTGACAGGCACAGGGCGAGTGCCCAGGCCAGGAGGATCGACCGCAGCATCAAGTTGCCGGTTACGGCCAGCCGGGGGACGATCAGTTCCAGCACTGGGACGCCATACTGACGCGAGAGCCCGAAGTTGCCGTGAGTCCATCCGCCGATCTCGGTTGCGAGCATGTGGGGCAGAGAGCTGCTGCGCATGGCTTCCTCCGATAGCTCAACGCGTGCGGCTGCCGCATAGCGCGAGTCCATCTCGCGGGCATCGCTGAGATAGCCGGGAGCGAAGCGCACCAGGATGGTAGAGCCAAGAACTACCAGGAGCACGATTACGGTCGTCCGGGCAAGCCGCTTCACCAGGCCCACGACGGAGTTCATAAGATTGCCAGTCTTTCCACGGCGGGCAGTGTCTCGCTGATCTGGAGGACGGCGTAGAAGGCCTGCTTCTGCAAATACATGCGGCGGTCCGCGGTGCCGAGGAGATCTTCGGCACAGTCACCGTCTTCGGGGTAGAAAGACATGCCGACGCTGGTGGAGACATTGACCTCCAGATTGAGACTGGCGCAGGCCCGGTTGACGGCCTGTTCGAGAATTGTGAGAGGACGATGCGCCGACTGGACGTCCATCGAGGGAAATAAGAAGACGAACTCGTCGCCTCCCATGCGAGCGACTGTATCTCCCGGGCGGCAACCGTTGCGGAAGGCGTCCGCGATGAGGCGCAACATCTGGTCGCCCTTTTGGTGGCCATGCCGGTCGTTGACGGCTTTGAAGGAGTTGAGGTCACAGACGGCGATGGCAAAGTGTTGTCCGGTGGTACGTGCTTTTTCGGCCTCTGCTTCGACCTGCTCCAGGAAATGGCGCATGTTGGGAAGCTTTGTGAGGTGGTCGATCTTGGCGTCGGTCTCCGCGACGACGAACCGCCGGGCATTCTGCAACGAGAGTGAAAACTTCGACTCGATGGCCTGCAGGATGCGGAGATGGTCCCTGGAGAATGCTGCGCTGGCGGCAGAGTACAGAGTGAGTGCCCCAAAGATGACGCCGTTGGGATCGCACAGCGGGAGCGAAAGAGCGGAACTGGTGGCGCTGAACAAGCCGGTCTCGGCAACATAGTTGGGTTCGACGGTCGGATTGCCGTTAACGATAGGGTGCCCGTTGTGCGCGACCCATCCGGAGAGCCCTTCGCCCACGGGAGTTCGCCGGGTGGAGAACGCCCGGGCATGGCGTCCGTCAATGAACTGCGGGGTAAGCGCTTCATCGGACTTGAGGTAGACCACAAAGCAGTCGTAGGGGATGAGCGATTGCAATCGTCTCGACATCATGGAGCTGGTCTCGCGTGCGCTGAGCGAGCTGCCGAGCATCTGGCTCATTTCAAAGACCGCCTTGGCCTCCTGACTTGCCGCTGCGATCAGATTCAACGACGGATAGTGGAGTGTCGACGCTCTGTCGGCATCGGTCTCCTCGCTCAACTCTTCCCGGTCCCCGGGTACAGCGCTGCTATGTTCGGGCTCGAAGCCCGCGCCCGGCGCCGCGCCCCGAGGAACGAGCATATCCGTCTTCAGCGGTTCAATGCCCTCAATCCGCTGCCTGGCCATTTCTTCCAACTGGATATAGTGCTGTTCGAGGAGATCGACGATTTTGGGGTCGAACTGAGTGCCGGCCCTGCTCCTGACATGCGCCATCGCCTCATCGAGCGGCATAGCCTTGCGGTAGGGACGTTCGGAGGCGAGAGCGTCGAAGCAGTCAACGACGGTAAGGAGGCGCGCTCCGATGGGGATCTCCTCGCCCTTCAGGCCGTCGGGATATCCGCTGCCGTCCCAGGCCTCGTGGTGCGATCTGACGATGGGCACGACCGGATAGGGAAAGCGGACGCGTTCCAGGATGTTTGCGCCGACAACGGGGTGAATCTTCATCTTCTCGAACTCTTCGTGGGTCAGCTTGCCGGGCTTGTTGACGATGTGCTCGGGGACAGCCAGCTTGCCGATGTCGTGCAGAAACGAGGCGGTCAGGAGTGCCTGCATGAGGGACTGATCGAGACCCATCAGCTTGGCCAGTTCCGCAACATAGATACGCACGCGCAGCAGGTGCCGGTGGGTGCTGCGGTCCTTGGCCTCAATGGCCATGGCAAGACCTTCGATGGTGCGGAGGTGCAGGGCTTCGGTGTCGATGGCATATTGCTCACGGTCGCGCACGATGGCCATCTGCGCCGAGTAAGCGCGGTACATGGTGTACACCATCGGAACCAGCAGGAGGGAGGTCATCCAGCCGTAGGTTTCGCCGATCAGATTTGCGAGCACGGCCAACATTGCACCGACGAGATAGAAGGGCAGGTACCAGAGGAAGTCCTTGCGCCACTGGGCATAGGGCGAGGAGTGGGTGTCGGATGCGATGACCAGGGCTAGAGGGATGGTGTTAGCGAAGAAGTAGATGGCTGCCGCTAAAGCGAGGGCCGGGGCGACCTCGAGATGCAGGTGGACCAGGCCGGCGTAGCCGCGGCAGGCCAGCACCGTAGCCGTGGTGACGTTGGCGATGTTAAAGATGATCTGCACCAGGGTGAATGGCTTAACGACCCGGATGCGGCTCTGCGCAACAACGCTGAAGACTGCCAGGCCGACTGCCTGTAGCGGTGAAAGTTGCAGGATGCCGAGCAGGATGAAGGGGAAGTTGACCGACATCGTCCCCTCGCTCTTGGGCAGGCCGACTTTCATCCCCGAACTGAGAAGGATGGCTGCGAGGTATACAAAGAAGTGGAGCCATTGTTGAGCCGGGTGCCCGAGAACGGACCACAGGTTGGCGATACCGCCAACCACTACCAGGCACACAAGAGCTTTGATTCGAAGCGCCATGATGGTTCCCGAGTTGTTCTCGACGCCGGTGCACGTCTTCTTTTGACGTGCTTCTTGCCTGCCGCCCAGAACTTGGAGATGGTCAACTCTGCTCGTACTCTGGCAGCAGTCTATCCCAGGTGCGGTCTAAAGCCCAAGGCATCTTTAGTTGTATGTCGACCCAGATCGTCTCGGGATTTAGCTGGAAGCCGGTAATTTTTGGAGAGCGGAGGGCCGGGAGTCCAAATCTCTCCGGTCCGAGCATGACAACCGAAGTCTTGGTCACTTATAACGGGTCAAACAGAGGATTCCTTCCTCCGGCGAAATAGTTACGCGACAGGGCTCAAAGACCTCCATGCGGACAGTTGCGTTTTCGTGAAGGTCGATTTGCGCGAGGCGATGGGATGCGCTTTCATCCGACGAGATGGTGCAGCGCCAGAAATCGCCAGAGTCCGACCAGTCGATACTTAGCCGCTTGTCGTCATGATGACGCTGCACCACCAGATCGTTGTTGCGCAGATTGCAGGCCAGACGTCCGATTACGGTGGGGTCAGCCATGCGTTGATCGACGATTTCGGCGAGTTCCAGTGATGTCATGAGGTCCTCCGGCTGCGGCGAGCCAGTCTACCAGACCGAAGGAGAGATAGTGAATGGCTGTGCCGCTGTCTGAAAATCAGAGGCCCGCAGGGCCAATCGCCGCCATGATCCCTTGCAACAACAGGTGCGGGGCGCAGCCGAGCAGAACGACTGCCGCGGCAAGCAAGACGATGACGGTTTGAGTAAGAACCGATGCCTGGATAGGGGTGGCCTCGTCAGGAGGGCTTGCCACGAAGACCCGCTTGAGAACTTGCAGGTAATAGTAGAGAGAGACAGCACTCATAGCGATGGCGAAGACTACAAGCCAAAGCAGTCCGGAAGATCCCGGGGCGACGTTCAGCGCGGAGACAAAGAGATAGAACTTGCCGAAGAATCCCGCCAGAGGGGGAATTCCGGCCAGGGAGAGAACAAAGACAAAGAGACAGGCGGAGAGCACCGGGGCACGGCGGCTAAGACCGCTGAAGCTGGAGAGCCGGTCGGTGCCCGTCTGCTTTTCGACGACTCCGACCACGCCAAAGATGCCCAGGGTCGCTAATCCATAGGTGAGGACGTAGTAGAGAAGGGCGGCGAGGGACTGCGGCGTATGCGCCACGAGGGCGAGCAGCATATACCCGGTATGAGCGATAGCAGAGTAGGCAAGCAGCCGCCGCACGCTGGTCTGGACGATGGCTACCAGATTTCCAAGCAGCATGGAGAGAGCTGCAATCACAGCGACGAGAGGGACCCAGCCGTTTACGAAGTGCCGCCAGGCGGCACTGCCTGCAATCTGTGGGAAGCCTAAAAGCATTACCTGGAAGAAGATGAAGAAGCTGGCGACTTTGGATGCGGATGCGATGAAAGCAGCCACAGGGACGGGAGCGTGTTCATAGACATCCGGCGCCCAGAAGTGGAAGGGAACGGCTGCCACTTTGAAGCCGAAACCGATCACGGTGGTGACGATCGCAATGACCAAAAGCGGATTGAGCGGCGTGTGAATTGCCGACGCAATCTGGGTGAGGTTGGTCGAGCCGGACAGGCCATAGAGCAAGCTGAATCCAAAGAGCAAAAAGGCGGACGAGACGCCGCCGAAGAGGAAGTATTTCAGTGCGGCTTCCGAGGATTGCGGTGTGCCTTTGTCGAAGGCGGCGAGAATGTAGAGGGACAGGCTCAGGAGTTCGAGCGAGATGAAGATGACGAGAATGTCCTGCGCCGCGACGAGGAACATCATGCCGGCGGTTGCCAGCAGGAGGAGTAGAACGAACTCGCCGACATGCTCAGTGAAGGTTGAATCGACGGAGAGCAACAGGGTGACGATGGTGAGAAGGAGCAGCGCCGCCTGAACGAGATGCGTGAGCGGGTCAGCTAGAAACATTCCGTCAGAGAGATTGGATTGCACAGGAGCGAGCATCAGCTGGAGGATTGCGATAACGCAACCGGCCGATGCGAGGGTTGCGGCCACGGTGAATCTAACCCGCGTCCGATAGTTGCGCAGAAAGAGGAGATCGAACGCTAAGGTGACGAGCGCTGTGAGTACGACGATGACCTCGGGCATGACGAGGTGCAGCAACTGCGAGTAGGTGGTGGTGTTCATCTCCAACCGCCTTTGCGCAGCCCGTCAAATAGCGGAGAGTTCAATGCCGGGGCGATGACCCTGAGGAGCATCTGTGGGTAGAGGCCGATTGCGACGCTTGTGGCGATCAAGAGGACCGCGCCGAGGCGTTCGGGGAGCGAAATTGGCGGTAGCTGCGATGGAGCCGATGTTTCGGCGTCGCCAACAAAGAACGCTTTTTGCATGGCCCGCCAGATGTATACAACACCGATCACGATACCGGCTCCGACGCATACGGCGAGGACAGGGAAGGCGTGCCAGGCGCCGACGAGGATCATCAACTCCGCGACGAACCCACTGAAGCCGGGAAGGCCCATGCCTGCCATGCCGGCTATGACAAAGGTGACCGCGGCAAAGGGGATGGCCTTGTTGAGATTCATCGGGCCGAGTGCGGCGAGTTCGCGGGTATGGGTGCGGTCATAGACCATGCGGCCGACGACGGCGAACAAGAGACTGGCGATGATTCCGTGCGAGAGCATTTGGATGATGGCGCCGGAGAGTCCGATCTGATTCAGGGTCATCAGGCCGAGCAGGATGAAGCCCATGTGGCTGACGCTGGAGTATCCGATAACGAATTTGAAGTCTTTTTGCACCAGGGCAACTAGTGCGCCGTAGACGATTCCGATGACCGCGAGGACGGCGAAGACATCGCGCCATGAGCCGAGCCCGAGCAGATGGAAGCCCCACGGACCGAGGCCGAGTGGAAAGAGAGTCATGGCGACACGCAGACAGCCATAGGCTCCGAGCTTCATCACGACACCGGCGAGCAGCATGGAAGCCGCGGTAGGCGCGGCGACGTGGCCGGTAGGCGCCCAGGTGTGGAACGGCCATAGACCTGCAAGAATGGCGAAGCCGACGAAGACCAGGGGGAAGGCCAGCATCTGGAAGTGGAGCGAAAAAGGGTATCCGGCCAGAGAGTCCAAAGACATAGACTTTGCGCCGGCGGCGACATAGGCGGCGATGAGTCCAACGAGGACCATGGCGCTGCCGATGAAGGAGTAGAGCGCGAGCTTCATCGCGCCGTACTCGCGGCGGGTTGAGCCCCAGGTGGCGATTAGAAAATATTTGGGAATAATCACGATCTCGTAGAACACGAATAAAAGAAATAGATCGTAACTGAGGAATACTCCGTAGACGGCGCCGATGAGCAGGAGATAGAAGGAAAAGAATTCCCTGGTGCGCTGTTCGATATTCCAGGAGAAGAGAACACCGGCAATAGCGATGATTCCGGTAAGGAGAACCAGGCACAGGCTGATCCCATCGGCGGCGAGGTGGTACTCGATGCCAAGCGTGGGTATCCAGGGGATGCGCGTTATCGTCTCAAGCTCACCCGACCTGTGTTGCAGAAATGCAGTGAGTGCGATCGCAAAGCCGGCGGAAGCTGTCAGCAGCGCGAGCACGCGCGCGGCTGTTGTGCTGCGCCTGGGCAACAGGAGCAGAGCCAGAGCTCCGAGAAATGAGATGTAGATCGTACCCGCGAGCATAGTTAGAGTTCGTTCAAAACTTGAGTTGCTGCACCATCTGTATCACTGTGTTGTTGACGACCCCAAGGACAAGCTGGGGATAAAGACCAAGCGCAAACATCAAGCCGATCGCAGGCGCCAGGGAGATTTGTTCAACTGTGGTGAGATCGGGGAAGTCTTTCCATTTTTGGTTGAGAGGCCCGGTGAAGACGTGTTGAAGGATCCCGAGAATCACCAGGGCTGTCAGCATCAGGCCAATCACGCTGAGTGCCGTGGCCCATGTGACTAGCGGGAAGGAGCCTTTGAAGATGAGGAACTCGCCGATAAAGCCGTTCAGGCCCGGCAAGCCGAGCGACGAGAACAACGCGATACCCATAAGACCGGTGAAGACCGGCGCCACTTTGCGCAGGCCACCGAAGTCGTTCAAGCCACGCAGGCCGCTTCTTGCTTCGAGCATGGCGATGAACCAGAAGATGACCGCCGCAGTGAGGCCGTGGTTGAACATTTGCAGCAGGACGCCGTCCATCGCGGCATATTTTTGCGCGATCAAGGACATGTCTCCGCCGGTGAACTTTGCGACGGCAAAGATACCCAGCAGACAGTAGCCAAGATGATTGATGGAGGAGTAGGCGAAGATGCGCTTCAGGTCCTTTTGCGCGAGAGCGGCATAGGCTGAAAGGACGACCGTCGCAACGGCGAGCCATAGAAGCGGCGTCAGTACGGCCCGCATCTGCGGTCCGAAGAGTGGGAGGAGAATGCGGAGGAAACCGTAGAGGCCCATCTTCGACATGGCGCCGGTGAGGAGGATTGTGGCGCCTGTGGGGGCTTCGGCGTAGGTGGAGGGCAGCCAGGTGTGGAACGGTATGAGCGGCACCTTCACAGCGAAGCCGAGGAACACTCCGGCGAAGAGGACCATCGGGAGATGGTGGAGCATCAAGTGGTGTCCGGCAAGCTTAGCAAGGACAATGGGCATCAGGTTTCCGTTGCCGGCCAGTTGCGTAAGCTCGATGAAATCGAATGTTCCTGTCGCCAGGTAAAGGGCGAGAAACGCCAGGAGCATCGCAATGCTTCCGACCATCGTATAGACCAAAAACTGTGTGGCTGCCGGCGTACGGCGTGGGCCACCCCAAAGTTTGATGAGAAAAAATGCCGGGACCAGACTTAGTTCCCAGAAAGTGAACCAATGAACGAAGTTCAAAGCGGTGAAGGTCCCGAAGAGGCAGGTCTGCAGAAGCAGCATCAGGGCGAAGTAGAGGGGCACCCTCTCCTCGATCTTCCACGATGCGGCCATTCCGATGGGAACGACGATGGACGAGAGCGCGAGCATCAAGAGGCCGAGGCCGTCGATGCCTACGTGGTACTCGATGGCCAGTGCTGGAACCCAGGTATAGTGTTCTTGAAATTGCAGAGAGCCGGTGGCGGGATCGAAGCGATGCCATAGGAGCAGGGTGAGCAGTAGCGCGACGAGACTGAAGGCCAGCGCGAGCCAGCGCGTGAGATTCTTGTTGCGCTCACCGGCCACGAGAAGGGCCAGAGCGCCAGCGACCGGCGTGGCGGTTAGGACGGTGATCCAGGGAAACATCATCACGCCCTCGCTCCCCAAAGCATAAAGATTACGAGCACGATGAGCGCGAGGCCGATCATCCGTAGATAGCCCTGAATGCGGCCGGCCTGTAACAGAGAGAGAGTTCGGCTGCCGCGGGAGACAGTTTGACAGCCCGCGTCAAAGCCGGCGTTTACAACGTTGATGTCGAAGAAGTTGTCGAGCCACGCGAGAGCAAGTACGAGATGGGAGAACGTTTGTACGGCGCCGTTCCAAATCCATCGGTCGAGCCAGTCGCAGAGGAGGGCGGCCCATGTGTTCAGCCGCACGATGGTCGCGTCATATAGCTGGTCTACGTAAAAGGCATGTTCAAGAACAGAGAAGATATGCGGTTGAACCTGTTCGAGGGCGTCCGGCGCCTCGCAATCTTCGATGGGCTTGCGTCCATAGAGCAACCAGCCGAGGCCGAGGCCGAGGAAGACGAGCAGCGAAGAGACCAGCATGAGCGGCAGGGCTGCAGTAAACGGAGCGAAGCTGAAAATGACGTGTTCGCCATCGAGGAACGACTGGAACCAGGGCCACAAGGGCGTGCCCATGAAGCCGAGCAGAACGGCGAACACCGCGAGGATGACGAGCGGCATGGTCATCACCGCGGGGCTCTCGTGGGGTGCGTGGTGGCCGTGCTCGATGGCAGCGGGCTCTTCGTGTGCAAAGTCCTGAGGGGCGGCGGGGCGGTTGGACGCGCCGACGAAGACGTAGAAGAGCTGGCGTGTCATATAGAAGGCCGTGAGCAGAGCTCCGAACGCGCCCATATAGAAGGGCACGCGCGTGAGGCTGTAGGCAAAGGCCGCGTGCAGGATCTCGTCCTTGCTCCAGAAGCCGGCGAAGAGCGGAAAGCCGCAGAGTGCCAACATGCCGCAGGTGTAGGCGGCGAAGGTGAGTGGCATGAACTTGCGCAGGCCGCCCATGTGCCGGATGTCCTGCTCGCCCGAGCAGCCGTGGATGACCGATCCGGCACCGAGGAAGAGCAGCGATTTGAAGAAGGCGTGGGTAATGAGATGGAACATTCCCACGCTGACACCGCCGACTCCAAGCCCCATCATCATGTAGCCGAGTTGCGAGACGGTGGAGTAGGCGAGAATGCGCTTGATGTCGTACTGCGCGACGGCGACCAGTGCTCCGAAGAGGGCGGTGCAAGCGCCGACCCACGTGACGACCTGGAGCGCAACGGTAGGTGTGAGCACGGACAGCGATGCTATGTGTGCGCTCATCAGGGGATATATTCGCGCGATCAAAAAGACGCCGGCTGCGACCATCGTTGCGGCGTGGATGAGAGCGCTGACGGGGGTTGGGCCTTCCATCGCGTCCGGCAGCCAGACGTGCAGCGGAAGCTGGCCGGATTTTCCAGCGGCGCCACAAAAGATCAGTAGAGCGATCCCGGTGGAGATGGTCAGACCAAAGATAGTGGTGTGGGTGACAAGAGCTGTGAGCGCGGAGTGTTCCAGGCATCCGGCTCCGCCGTCGAAGAAGAGCAGCGTGCCTGTCTGCGAATACAGCCAGGCCATGCCGAGGAAGAAGGCGAGATCGCCGATACGCGTGACAAGGAAGGCTTTTTTTGCCGCCGCGGCAGCCCTGGGGTTTGCGTACCAGAAGCCGATGAGGAGATAGGAGGTGAGGCCGACGACCTCCCAGCACATAAAGAGCAGAAGCAGGCTGTTGGCGATGACAACGCCGAGCATTGCCCCGGCGAAGAGCGCTAAAAAGCAGAAGAAACGCGTGAAGTTTTTGTCGTCTGCCATATAGCCGATGCTGAAGATGAAGACCAGCAGGCCGACGAAGGTGACCATCAATAACATTACTGCGGTAAGGGGGTCGAGTATCCAGCCGAGCTTCAGCCATTCATTGCCAAACTGAAACCAGTTGAAGTTGAAACTCTGCCGCACGCTCTCTCCGTGACCGAGCGACAGCACATGCACAAATGCGCCGAGGGAGAGAAAAAAAGAGACGGCCATGGAAGCGATGGCAAGCGAAGCGGCGAACACGCGATGGCGCTGCTTTGCAAGGGCAATGATCGCTCCGGCCAAGATGGGCAGAGCGGGAACCAGCCAAAGATTTTTGACAATCCAATCCATCGAATCTTTCAGTGGCTCAACCCTTCATGGAGTTGAGCTGGTCCAAATCGGTCGTTTTGGTATGACGGTAGACGGCGAGGATAATACCCAATCCGACAGCGGCTTCCGCTGCGGCAATAGCGATTGAAAAAATGGCGAACATGATCCCGGTCAATGCCGCGGGGTTAGGGCCGTAGCGCCAGAATGCGATGAAGTTGAGGTTGGCTGCGTTGAGCATCAACTCAATACCGATAAGGACGAGGATGGCATTGCGTCGTGTTAGCACGCCGGCCAAACCGATGGAGAAAAGAAGAGCCGATAGAAGGAGATATGCGTTGAGTGGACTCATGGTGTCTCGCGTCTTTCCGGCATTGCGACAATGACGGCGCCGATGAGGGCCGCGGTCAGGAGGAGGCCTATGATCTCCAACGGCAGAGCGAACTTGTGCATCAGGGCGTCTCCGATTTGATTGACGGAGACGGCGGGTTGCGGTGGCACGATCTTTGTCGATGGCAGGGCGGAGGAGATTGCCCATGCGAGAACCGCGAAAACGACGACGGCTACAGCACTTCCTGACAGCCATGAGCGCGAAAAAGCAGGCTGCTGGGGCGAGCCTGCGCTTCGGGTCATCATGATGGCGAAGACTGCGAGGATTGCGACCGCGCCTACATAGACCAGGACCTGGGTAAAGCCCACGAACTGCGCGCCTAGCTGAAGATAGAGCACGGCCAAGCCCACCAGGCCGAGCGTGAGCGACAGGATGCAATGGATGGGGTTGCGCAGCGACATGGCCGCGGCTGTTCCGACGATCGTAAGTGCGGCGGCGATGAGGAAGAATAGGGTCATCTCTACTCGGCAAAACGATAGGTGCGTATTTGAAGTTTCTTGCGCTGCTTCAGCCCGCGGCTGAGCAACAGACATGGAACGATGAGCAGGGACGTGCATACGAGCCAGCGTGTAAATCCCGAAGGCATAAAGTGCCAGACGCCGGCGGTGAAGATATTGAGCAGAGTCATCGGCAGCATGAACTTCCATGCCAGGCCCATCAACTGATCCATACGCAGACGTGGAAGCGTGCCGCGAATCCAGATGAAGACACAGATGAGCGCCAATAACTTTGCGAAGAACCAGATGTAGGAGGGAATCCACGTAAGGAAAGAAAACGGGGCTGCCCATCCACCTAGAAATAGCGTGATTGCCAGGCCACTGGTGGCGAACATGCCGAGGTATTCGCCCAGGAAGAACAGGGCGAATTTGAAGCCGGAGTATTCGATGTAATAGCCGGCGATGATCTCGGATTCGCCTTCGGGCAGGTCGAACGGCGAGCGATTGGACTCTGCTGTGGCGGCGATCATGAAGAGGACGAACCCGGTGAATCCCCAAGGCGTAAAGATGAACCAGTGAGGCCAGATGGAGGTGTAGCTTGCCTGCAAATTTACGATGGCTACGGTGGAGAGCGAGCCTGACGCCATGATGACGACGATGGATGCCAGGACCAGGGGCACTTCGTAGCTGATCATCTGTGCGACCGCACGCATCGCTCCGAGCAAGGAGTATTTGCTGCGGCTGGACCAGCCTGCCATGAAGACTGCAAGTTCTACCATCGAACCGACAGCGAAGAAGAACAACACTCCGGCGTTCAGATTTGTGAGCACCATGTTCCTGCCGATGGGCAGAACTGCGTAGGCAAGGAAGGCCGCCATGACCAGCAACAGTGGCGCGAGGAGGTGGACGACCTGGTCGGCGCTGCGCGGGACTATATCCTCTTTGGTGAGGGACTTGATGCCGTCGGCGATGGGCTGCGAGAAGCCGTAGGGGCCGACGCGGTTTGGGCCGTAGCGGTTCTGGATGCGGCCAAGACCTTTGCGTTCGAGGACGGTGGTGATTGCAAACAGCAACGGGAACACGACAAGCACAGGTGCAACCGACAGTATGGCCGAGACGATCGGCTGTAGAGCTGTTGGTACATAACCGAGCAGCCAGTGCTTCGAGAGGACGAAGATCTGATCGACGGTATCGGGAACGATCATAGTATGTCGTCTCCGTTCGTCGGAGGCGTTGGTGGTATTGGCGGCGCTGCGAGTTTTTTGGCGGCTGCCGCAGCTGCCGATGCGGCTGCCGCGGCGGCGGTCTTGGCGCGGGCAGCGGCGAGTTCCGCGTCTACGGCTGCGGCCTCGGTGGGATGGATCTCGTGGTAGTAGTTGTTGGACTTGGCGAGTTGCTGCTTGTTCCAAAGCAGAGCGTCGAAGCGGTCGGTTGCGCTCAACTCAAAGGCGTTATCCATCTTGATGGCGTCGAAGGGACAGACTTCGACGCATATCTGGCAGCTCATGCAGACCGAAACATCGATGTTGAATCTGGCAGGGTAGAACTGCGGTTTGCCGGTGGCGTCGGGTTTTTTGTCCGTGCTCTTTTCGATGAAGATGCACTTGGGGGGACACTCTTTTTCGCAGATGAAGCAGGAGACACAGCGCAGGCCTTCCTGCGGGTCAGTGCCGTCGTAGACGAGGAAGGGGAAGTTTCGGCTTGCTTCGATACGTGGGGCGCGTTCTTCCGGAAATTGGACGGTGGTCAGTCGATCTTTGCTGACGTAGCTGCCCAGGAAATTTCTGGCTGTTTCCGCGAGACCTTTCAGAATCCCTGCACCAAGCATCGATCTTGAATCCCCAAAGATGAAAAAACACCGCAATTCCGGTTGATATCCACTCTAGTCGCACTTCGTCTAGCGGTCTACCTCGCCCATCACGATATCCACACTTCCCAGGATGATGACGACATCCGCAATGTTTTGTCCCAGACACATATCCTCAAGAATAGTGAGGTTGATCAGGCTGGGCGGGCGCACGCGGTAGCGATAGGGGCACGGAGAGCCGTCGCTGATGAGATAGAAGCCGAGCTCGCCCTTGGGGGCTTCGATCCTTCCGTAAGCCTCGCCGGTTTTGGGGCGGAAGCCGCGAATCTTGGTCTTGGGGTCCTGGATTGGACCGCCGGGA
>Ga0302316_10000577_pt1 | contig 31231 bp, 21 predicted proteins | sample III_Palsa_N3_2_FD_200456 | JGI IMG/M metagenome (GOLD analysis project Ga0302316, IMG submission 200456) | Peat permafrost microbial communities from Stordalen Mire near Abisko, Sweden - III_Palsa_N3_2 | ecosystem: Environmental > Terrestrial > Soil > Palsa > Peat permafrost | place: Sweden...
AAGGCTTTACCATCTGACATCGGAACGGTGGCTCTGGTTTATGTTTGGTCGCACAAACATCTTTACCTGAAGTCACCGTTCTTTTTTATCGGGGTGACCCGGACTTCCGTGAAGAACCTTTTTTTTGCGCCATCGTCGGACAGCTGCGACCGTAGCTCGCGCCTTGAACCGGCTGCTGCAACACCCAAAGTATCGACAAAGCTGGATATCGCGACTGCCTTCACGCCGCCTTGTCTCTGCTACTCGTACTTGAGTGGACAGTTCGCCAAACGCAATCCAACCTGCGTTTGACTCGTCTCATCAAGCAAGTCACGCCTTGCTTCGGAGTTCCCCATGAAAGCTGTTGCGCTTACCCGTTACCTGCCCATCGACGACGCGAACTCCCTGATTGACGTCGAGCTGGCCAAGCCGAAGGGCGGCGAGCACGACTTGCTGGTGCGTATCGAAGCCGTCTCGGTGAACCCCGTCGACACCAAGCTGCGCTCGCCGAAACCGCAGGTCGAGGCGCAGCCGAAGGTACTCGGCTACGACGCGGCAGGAACGGTTGAGGCGGTCGGTGGATCGGTCGTCGGTTTCGAACCTGGCGATCGCGTGTACTACGCCGGCGACGTTACCCGGCCCGGCAGCAATGCCGAGTACCAGCTGGTCGATGCACGCGTCGTCGGCCATGCGCCGCAATCGCTGGATCCGGCTGCGGCGGCGGCGTTGCCGCTGACCGCGATCACGGCATGGGAACTGTTGTTCCAGCGCATGCCGTTCGATAGCGAGCACGGTGGCGAAGGCAAGTCATTGCTGATCATCGCCGGTGCCGGCGGGGTCGGCTCGATCGCGATCCAGTTGGCGCGGCGTGCCGGCTTCAGGGTGATCGCTACCGCGTCGCGCCCGGAAACCATTGCGTGGTGCCGCACGATGGGCGCACAGCACGTGATCGACCATCGCCAGCCGTTGGCGCCACAACTGGCGACGCTGGGCTTCGAGCAGATCGATGTCGTGCTCAGCTTCACCGATGCCACCCCTTACTGGGGCGCTATCGGCGACATCCTCGCACCGCAGGGCCACGTCGGGCTGATCGTCGAACCGGCCGGCACACTGAATATCGGTGACCCGTACAAGGCCAAATGCATCGGCATCCATTGGGAAATGATGTTTGCCCGGCCACGCTTCAAGACCGCCGACCAGGCCGAACAGGGCCGCATCCTTGAGCGCGTTGCCGCACTGATCGACGCTGGCGACTTGCGTAGCACGCTTACCGAAACCCTGGCGCCCATCACCGCGGCGAACCTGCGCGAAGCACATCGCCGGCTGGAGTCGGGTAGCAGCATCGGCAAACTGGTACTGGTCGGCTGGTAGTACGCGCCTGCACCGACGGAGCAGCGCATGCGCCCGGTCGGTGCAAGCAGCGATCGGCAATCAGCCGCGCTTGCCGGAAGCGGACTTCTTGCCCGGCGCCGCCTTGGCCGGCTCACCTTTCTTGCCCAGCTGTTCCAGTAGCGTATTCATGTCTTCGGCATGCTCTTCCTCCATCGCCAGGATGCCTTCGAGCATGCGACGCGTGGTCGAATCGTCGGTACCGATGTAGTCGATGATTTCGCGGTAGCTGTCGATCGCGATGCGCTCGGCGACCAGGTCTTCCTTGATCATGTCGACCAGGTCGACGCCTTCGACATAATCGGCATGGCTACGGCTGAGCATGCCATCCGGCGACAGGTTCGGCTTGCCATCCAGCTGGGTGATGCGCTCGGCGATCAGGTCCGCATGACCCTGCTCCTCGTTCGCATGCTCCAGAAATTCTGCCTTGACGCTCTGCGAGTTGATGCCTGATGCCATGTAGTAGTGGTACTTGTAGCGCAGCACGCAAACCAGCTCGGTGGCCAGCGCATGATTGAGCAGCTTGATGACGGTGGGCCGGTCAGCGGCGTAGCCCGCCGTCATCGCACCCTTCTCGATGTCCTTGCGCGCACGCTTGCGGATGTTCTCGATGTCGCTGACGAACGGCTTGGTCTTGGCCATGGCTTGCTCCTGTGGACGTGGGAATGAGTATCGGCACGGACGGCGGCCGCTACCAACGAAACCTCCACAGCGTAGGAATGCGCATGAAAAAGCCAGGTGAAGAACCCTTCACCTGGCTTGAGTCGGCGCAGCCTTGAGGTGGCAGTCCCTCGGGCCTTGGGAGATACCCCTCAGCGTGCAGCGTATCGCTCAGCACGAGCAATGGTCGCCTGCATGCTCGGAAGAACCTCCTCGATGAGATCCTCATGCCGACGCCACTTCTCGGGTGCGGGCTGGGATACGGTGTAGCGCGACAGCGGCAGTGCCTCGTTGAGCGGACGATCCCAGTCTAGCTCAAGCGCATTGCACAACCGCGCCACTTCATCTGCGGGATTCGCGAGCATCGCGTCGTAGCGTGCAACATGACAACGGCCCGGCGGCAGCGCCTCGAGGTCGTCGAGCAAGGTACGTGTGGTGGTGTCCCACTGCGCAGCAACAATCTCCTGCAGGGATCGTCCATTCAGCCCGCGCCACCCCGGTACCAGCAACAGCGACCACGGCGGCCCATCCCAGCCGGCAAGTTCCGGATACGTGCGGAAACGACCTGACTGCCAAGCCTCGATCATGCTGCTCAGCGTCTCACGCGGATCGCGATGCAGATAAACGAATTGCGCCTGTGGGAAGACCTTCGCCAGGAACGGAATGCGCAAGGCATTCTTCGGGGTTTTCTCCAGCATCCGCACTTGCGGCTGGGACGCTGGCTGACCCGTCCTGTCGCGCAATTCAGCGAGGAAGCGGCGGCGTAATTCTTCGGTCAATGCCGGCGTCGCCGCCGCTGCATCGAGCCGGTTGGAATCAAAGTCGCAGTTCATCGGATGCAGAGCCGGAATGCCTTCGATCAAGGCATGACTCTCCTGGCCAATCGTAAACAGGCCTCGGGCCTGCGCCAGTGCCTCGAACAGCATGGTCGAACCCGCACGCGGCGACGAGACGATGAACACTGGGCGATCGAACGCATCTTCACGATCATGGGTGGCAGCGCGCGGACCCGGCACGGTGGCAGGTTGCCGTTGTTCATAGGCACCAAGGTCTTTACCGGAGTCGGCGATAGCGACATCCAGGATCATGGGTCGCAGGATGTTCATGACCATCGCACCATTGAACACCCTGAGCTGTGCCGCAGCCTGCGTCATGGCCTGCTCGAAGGCGTTCAACGTTTCGCGATACGCCGGCCAACCCGCGCGCTCGGTACCGTATTGCGCCCACAGCGTCTTCCATTTGGTGATGAGCTGCGACGACATCCGCTGTACTGCTGCGAGTTGCTCATGCGGCTGCACTTCGCCAAGCAGAAACACCATGTGTTCCTGCAGCTCCCACGGCGACATCACCGTCGGCACGTTGACCGACTCGAGCAATAACCCGGGACGTTCTTTGCCCCTCGGCGCAATGGCTTCCGGGCGCCAGCCCTCGAAGTCACCCGTCCCCGGTGCACGGCCGCGTTTGACCAAGTCCCAGAACCGGTCACTGCCCACCGTATCCCCTACCAGGTGGATCCGTTCGTCCTCGTCGGCATTGATCACCTGATGATTACGCCAGGTATCGAAAATCCAGCATTCGCCGGGCGCCATGTTGACTTCACCTTCTCCACAGATGAAGCGAACCGACGGCTTGGTCACGATGGGCACATGGACGCGCGCGCGCTCACGCCAGTAGTAGCTCGCATCGGCGTGCGGCGTCACCTCTGCGTGCCCACTCAACTTCATCAGCCGGGTGCGTCCCCACACGGCACCTATCTGATTCAGCACCTGGATCAGATAGGGGCATCGCGCGAGATAGGGCGTGGGACGCATCGGGCCATTGATGGCGTCGGTGTTGGGATCGCCATTCACCGAAATCAGCGGTAGCGCAAAATTGCCCGGATAATTTTGCGGATGTATGCGCCAGCTCGCCTTGTCGAAACCACGCACTTCGTCATAGAGTCGTTCAGCGTCGAATTGCAGCGGCAACTGGACGAATGGAACTGAAAGCTTCATCGGTTATTCTCATACGCGCTGTTTGATTTCGCTGCCGGCATGGGGTGGCCCGGCAGCGCCTTCGCCCATTCTCATCGATTGCCCCGAACTCTTCCATGGCCCGCGGTGCACCTGATCACTCAGCGTGCAGCGAATCGCTCGGCACGAGTGATCGTGGCCTGCAGTCCCGGCAGAACCTCCTCGATCAGCGCGGCATGCCGACGCCATTTGTCGGATGCCGGTTGGGTCACGGTATAGCGTGAAAGCGGCATCGCCTCGAGCGGACGATCCCAGGCGAGGTCAAGCTCGGCGCATAGCCGTGCAACCTCCGCCGCAGGATCGGCAAGCAGCGCATCGTAACTGGTGGCATGGCAACGACCTGGCGGTAGTGCCTCAAGATCGTCGAGGAGGGTGCGCGTGGTGGTTTCCCACTGCGCTGATACGATCTTGTGCAGCGGCCTGCCATCCAGCGCGCGCCAGCCCGGCACCAGCAGCAGTGACCACGGCAATCCTTTCCAGCCGGGGAGTTTCCGATACGTCCGGAACCGGGCCGATTCCCAGGCCTCGATCATGCTGCTCAGTGTCTGGCGCGGATCGCGGTACAGATAGACGAATTGGGCTTCCGGAAAGACCTTCGCCAGGAACGGCACACGCAATGCGTTCTTGGGTGTCTTCTCCAGCAGGCGAATCGGCCGCTGTTGCGGCGCATGACCATTTCTGTCGCGCATTTCGGCAAGGAAACGGCGGCGCAGTTCCTCGGCCAACTCGGGTGTCGCTATCGCCGCATCGAGTCGGTTGGAGTCATAGTCGTGATCGCGAGGATGCAGCCCCTGCAAGCCTTCGATCAGCGCATGGCTTTCATCGCCGATGGTGAACAGGTCCGGTGCCTTCGCCAGGAGCTCAAACAGCATGGTTGATCCCGAACGCGGTGCCGAAATGATGAACACCGGGCGGTCGAACAGCGGATCGCGTTCGTTTTCGCCGGCGTGCGGCCCTGGCGCCGTAGGTATGGCGCTCTGGCGTTGCTCACCCACGTTGGGGACGCTGTCGCTATCGCGCAGCGCCACGGCAAAGACCATGAGTCGCAGCGAGCTCAACAGCGGAGAGTCGTTGATCAACGCCAGCGATGCCGCCGAGCTCTCCAGCCACTGCTCATACGCGTTCAACGCCTTGCGATAGGCCGGCCAGCCCGCCTGATCGGTACCAAATTCCGACCACAGTGCCTGCCAGGCGCCAAGAAAGCGTGCCGTAACCTGCTGCGCCGCCTCGAGCTGCGGATGCGGGCGCGTCTCTCCGAAAAGAAAACCGATGTGCTCGCGCAACTCCCAGGGCGTCATGACTACCGGCAGGTTGACCGATTCGTAGCGCAACTTTGGATTCAATTCATCCGTCGGCACCACGGCCTCTGCGCGCCAACCCTCGGGTACGTGATGGCCGGGCATCTGACCATCGCGCGCCAGCTCGCTGAAATCGTCGCTGCCGACGGTATCCGCGACCAGGTGGATGCGCTCGACGTTGGAAGCATTGATCACACGATGCCTGCGCCAGGTGTCGAAGATCCAGCATTCGCCAGGCGCCATGTTTACTTCACCGTCGCCGCAGATGAAGCGCACTGATGGCTGGGTCACGATGGGTACGTGCACGCGCATGCGCGCGCGCCAGTAATAGTTGATGTCGAAGTGCAGACCGACCTCGGCCTGCTCGGTGAGCATCATCAGCCTCGTGCGTCCCCACACGGCACCCAGTCGCGACAGCACCTGCATCAGGTAGGGACACTGCAGCAGATACGGCGTGGGTCGCATGGGACCGGCAAACCCATCGTTGTCGGGATCGCCATCAACCGCAATCAACGGCAACCAGAGATTGCCGGGGTATTTCTGCGGATGCTCGCGCCAGTGCGATGGGCCGAATGCCGCGATTTCCCGTGCCAGCACCTCGGCATCGAATTGCAGCGGCAACTGTATGAAGGGAACGGGTAGTTTCACGGATCGGCCTTTACTCGGGTCGATAAAGTTGAGCGCCGGTGGCGCGGAATTCGGCAGCCTTTTCGGCCATCCCCTCGTCGATCGCCTCGAACGCTTCCATGCCGTGCTCGGCGGCGTAGTCTCGCACGTCCTGGGTAATCTTCATCGAGCAGAATTTTGGCCCGCACATGGAACAGAAGTGCGCACTCTTGTGCGCATCCTTCGGCAGCGTTTCGTCATGGAATTCCTTGGCCTTTTCCGGATCGAGGCCCAGGTTGAACTGGTCGTCCCAGCGGAACTCGAAGCGCGCCTTGCTCAGCGCGTTGTCGCGTACCTGCGCACCAGGGTGACCCTTGGCCAGATCCGCCGCATGGGCGGCAATCTTGTAGGCGATGATGCCATCGCGCACGTCCTGCTTGTTCGGCAGGCCGAGATGCTCCTTGGGCGTGACGTAGCAGAGCATCGCGGTGCCGAACCAGCCGATCATCGCCGCGCCGATCGCACTGGTGATGTGGTCGTAGCCCGGCGCGATGTCGGTGGTCAGCGGCCCCAATGTGTAGAACGGCGCTTCGCCACACTTCTCCAGCTGGCGGTCCATGTTTTCCTTGATCAGGTGCATCGGCACATGGCCCGGGCCCTCGATCATGACCTGCACGTCGTGCTTCCAGGCGATCTGGGTCAGCTCGCCCAGGGTATCGAGCTCGCCGAACTGCGCCGCGTCGTTCGCATCGGCGATGCACCCCGGACGCAAGCCGTCGCCGAGGCTGAAGGCGACGTCATACGCCTTCATGATTTCGCAGATGTCCTCGAAGTGCGTATAGAGGAAGTTTTCCCGATGATGGGCGAGGCACCATTTCGCCATGATCGAACCGCCGCGCGAGACGATGCCGGTGACGCGCTTGGCGGTCAGCGGCACGAAGCGCAGCAACACGCCGGCGTGGATGGTGAAATAGTCCACGCCCTGCTCGGCCTGCTCGATCAGGGTGTCGCGGAAGATCTCCCAGGTGAGGTCCTCGGCGACGCCGCCGACCTTCTCCAGCGCCTGGTAGATCGGCACGGTGCCGATCGGGACCGGCGAGTTGCGGATGATCCACTCGCGCGTCTCGTGGATGTGCTTGCCGGTGGACAGATCCATCACCGTGTCGCCGCCCCAGCGAATCGACCAGACCAGCTTCTCCACTTCCTCGGCAATGCCCGACGACACGGCTGAATTGCCGATATTCGCGTTGATCTTGGTGAGGAAATTGCGGCCGATGATCATCGGTTCGGATTCGGGATGGTTGATGTTGTTCGGGATGATCGCGCGACCGCGTGCCACTTCGTCGCGCACGAATTCGGCGGTGATTTTCTTGGGGACCGACGCGCCGAACGATTCGCCCGGATGCTGGTTCAGCAGCGCACTACCGGCGAGCGCCTCGATCTTCTGGTTCTCGCGGATCGCGATGTATTCCATCTCCGGCGTGATGATGCCGCGGCGCGCGTAATGCATCTGGCTGACGTTGGCACCCGCCTTGGCACGACGTGGCGTGCGGCGAGTCGGAAAACGCATAGCGGCCAGTTCGGGCGCCTCGGCATGCCGGCGGCTGAATTCGGAACTCAGCCCAGGCAGCGCCTCGGTATCGCCGCGATCGGCAATCCATGGCGCGCGCATCGCGGGCAGACCGGCGACCAGATCAACCTGGTAATCCGGGTCGGTGTAGGGACCGGAGGTGTCGTACACGGCGATCGGCGGGTTCTCTTCACCGCCGAACAGACCCGGTGTCTGCGCCTGGACGATCTCGCGCAGCGGTACGCGCAGATCGGCGCGGCTTCCCTGCACGTGGATCTTGCGCGAACCGGGAATCGGCCGGGTCACGGCGTCGGAGAGTTCCTGCGCGCTGCGTACGAGATCGGAGGGCTGGGCATTCATCGGCATTCGTCCTGTTGGATGGGAAAAGCCCACACACATGGGAATGCGGGCTCTTGCGAACGATCCTCACACCGGCCACTCCAGACGGAGATGTCCGGAGGCTTGCGAGGGATTCGCAACACAGACGAAGCGACGGCACCGGACGCACCAAGACCACAAGGCCCGTGCGGCGAAGCTCCCTACACCGGTGCTAACCGGATCAGGTTCGAAGGGACTCTCTCAGCCGACGGTTGCCGGCACCCCCGCTTCAAAACAGCTGCTATTCAAACACGAAGCTGCCCCACTGGCGAGCACCGGCCAGCGGGTACGAATGTTCAGCGTGGCAGGTAGGCGCGCAGGAACGTGGCTACACCGGCCCGGGCCATGACCTCGATTTCCGCCGCCGCGGTGACCGGACATTCGTCGCAGGCAAACAATCGGCGCAGCAACATATCGCCCTTGATCAGCGAGAAAAACTGGATGCTGGCGGTCTTCACGACGGGAATGTCCAACGCGCCATGGTCAACCGCCTGTTGCAACAACCGTTCCATAAGGCCGTGGGTGCGCGCCGGGCCCTCCTCCCACAGCAGCTTGCCGTAACGGGGGTTGCCCTGGCGGCAATCGCTGAGGATCGCGCGGAACGTACCGACGTTTTCCGCCTCGCAGTCGATGCGCATGTGCGCCTGCGCGATGTTCTGCAAGGTCACGCCGATCTCGACACGTGGGTCGTAGGAGTAAATATCTTCCGGCAGCAAATCCTGGATGCGCGAGCGAATGACTTCGCGGAAAAGATTGTCCTTGTCACCAAAATGGCTGTACACGGTGAGTTTGGACACACCGGCATCGGCCGCGATGGCATCCATGCTGGTCCCTGCGAACGCATTGCGGATAAACAACGCCTTCGCCGCAGCCAGAATCGCCGCGCGCTTCTCCATATCTTTTGGGCGACCGGGTCCCTGCGGTCTGCATTGCGCGATTGAAGTCATACCGGCACCTTCACAAATCAAAATCTGAGGTTTATTATACGCGACGGTTCAATTATTTTCCAAGATGACTCCGATCGGGCGATACGGTCATCTGCTGCGCGCAGCTGTGGTGCCGGATGACGTACGTCAACTTCTTGCGATGACTTCCGGCACTTCGTGGCATGCCACACAACCGGCAGGCTAGTCATTGTCGAAGGTTGTCGTTGTGGGAGCGGGGTTGAGCACTTATCCTTTTTGACCTTTTCGATCCGCAGGGACATGAGCAAGATGGCAATGAACTTCGAGCAGGCGCGAGTGAACATGGTGGAAAACCAGGTGCGCCCGTGGGAGGTACTTGACGCCCGCGTGCTGGACATCATCAGCCGCGTGCACCGCGAGGATTTCGTCGCTGCCGCGCATCGCCAGCTCGCGTTTGCCGATATGTGCCTGCCGCTGGGCCATGGCGAAGTGATGATGAAGCCGGTCGTGGAAGGCCGCGTGTTGCAGGCGCTGGAACTGCTGCCGACCGACCGGGTGCTGGAAATCGGCACTGGCTCGGGCTTTCTCACCGCTTGCCTGGCCGGGCTGTCCGCCCACGTCACCAGCGTGGACATCCATGCCGACTTCACGAGTGCCGCTGCTCAGCGCCTGCGCGCAGCCGGTGTTGCCAATGTCACCCTGACCACCGGCGAAGCCGTCAAAGGCTGGCAGCCGAACGAGCAGTTCGACGCGCTGGTGGTGACGGGGGCCGTGTTCGAGATTCCTTCAAGCTGGTTGACCTGGCTCAAGCCCGGCGCACGTGCGCTGATCGTGCGTGGTCAGTCACCGGTGCAGCAAGCGACCCTGCTGACCCACGAGGGCGCGGGTCGTTACCGCGAAGAAACCCTGTTCGAAACCGATCTGCCTTATCTGACCCACGCCGAACCGCCACAGCGTTTCGTCTTCTGACTTGATCCCCACGAGGCACTCCATGCGTTTGAAGTTGCTCACCCTGGCCGTGGCCCTGGCCACCATTTCGTTGCCCAGCCATGGCGAGGATCTGCTCGACGCCTACAAGCAGGCGCGGGCCAACGATCCGGTGCTGGCGCAGGCCGATGCGCAAAACCTTGCGACGCGTGAAGGCGTTCCGCAGGCTCGCGCCCTGTTGTTGCCGCAGATAAACGGCAGCTACGGCATCAACCAAGTCAGCGGAGGGTCGGCGGCCGAAAACGTTGGCAACGGAACCCTCGGCATTGGCCATGAACGCCAACGTACGTTGAATGGCCAACTCGACCAGGTCATTTTCGACTGGAGCAAGATCGCCGGCCTCCAGGCCGCGCGTTCAACCGCGCAGGCCGGTGACCAGACTTACCAGTCCGCGGAACAGGATCTGTATGTCCGCGTCGCGGATGCTTATTTCACCATCCTGACCGACGAAGACGCGCTGACGTTCGCCAAGGCCAGTGAAGACGCCTTCAAGAAGCAGTACGACCAGGCCGACGCGCAGTACAAAGCAGGTATCGCGGCGATCACCGGCTCCTATCAGGCCAAGGCTGCCTATGAGGCCGCCAAGGCGCAGACCATTACCGCGCAGAACACCCTCAGCGACGCACGCGAAGCATTGACCCAGATCACCGGCAAGCCGGCCGGCGATCTGAAGAAACTGCGCGACGATCTGCCGCTGGATCCGCCCTCGCCCAACGATCCGGACGCGTGGGTGCAGGATGCGCTGAAGTACAGCCCAGCCGTGCTCTCGCAGCAGTACACCCTCGAGGCCGCCCAGCACGACATCATGGTTGCGCGTGCGGGCCATCTGCCCACCATCAATGCCACGGCGGTACGCGGCGAAACCACCAGCTGGTTCGAGAACGTGGGTTCGGGCGGACTTCCCGGCAATGGCCGATGGGGCAACACGATCGGCGTGACGCTTACGGTACCGATCTTCTCCGGCGGCGCCACGCAATCGCGCGTACGCCAGTCGATCGATCAACGCGATGCCGCGCAGGACGCCCTGGAATCCCAGCGCCGCCTGGTGACGCGCACCACGCTCAACTTCTATCGCTCCGTGCTGGCCGACATCGAAGAGGTTCAGTCCGGCAAGGCGGCGGTGGACTCAGGCCAGAAGGCGCTTGATGCGACCCGTGCCGGATTCAACGTAGGCACCGAGACCATCATCGATGTGTTGAACGCCATCCAGACCCTGAGCTCGGCGGAGAACACCTATTCGCAGGCGCGTCACCAGTGGGTTCTGGACAAGCTGAATCTGAAGTTTTCCGTGGGCACGGTCGAGTACAAGGATCTCGAGGCGGCCAACGCGCTGCTGCAGTAACGTCGCGATATGGCTCAAAAAAACCGGGCAGAACTGCCCGGTTTTTTTTCGACCTGCGATTCATCGGCCTCGCGTTGCCAGGCTACTCCTGCAGCAACGCATCGATCATCTGCATGATCCGCTGCACCGCCCCCCGCTCGCGATCGAAAACCTGCTGGGCTGCCCGCCCCATTCGATCGCGCTTGGCCGGATCGCGCAGCAGCTCCAGCACGTCATGGCCAAGCTCCTCATTGCTTGCCACACGCTCGGCACCACCCTGCTGCAGCAGGCTGCGGGTAATCTCCTCGAAGTTGAACGTATGCGGGCCCACCAGCACCGGCGTGGACAAGGCCGCCGGCTCCAGCACGTTGTGGCCACCAATCGGTACCAGGCTGCCACCGACGAAGGCAACTTCAGACGCTGAAAAAAACGGCATCAGCTGGCCCATCGCGTCGATCACAAAGACCTGATGCGATGGCTGCGGCACGCGGTTGGCGCTGTGCGTGGCCACGGTGAAGCCCAGGCTGCGTACCGATTGCTCGACCATCCGGAACCGCTCCGGGTGACGCGGGGCGAGCAGCAGCAGCGCATCGGGCAGGCGCTTGAGTACCTGCAAGTGCGCCTCCAGCACAGCCTGTTCTTCACCCTCGTGGGTGCTGGCAGCCATCCACACCGGGCGTCGCGGCCCCCACTGTTCGCGCATGGCCGCACCTTCGGCTACGGCTCCCTGCGGTATCGGCATGTCGAACTTCATGTTGCCGATGACCACGATCTGCTGCGGATCGGCACCCAGCAAGCGGTAGCGTGCGGCATCTGTACGTGACTGTGCGGCGATCTTTCGTACACAGCGCAGCGCCGACCGCACCACACCGCGCAGGGGCTTGTATCCGCGCAACGATCGCTCGGACAACCGCGCGTTGACGATCATCAGCGGAATCCCGCGATTGCGGCAGGCGAAATAAAGGTTCGGCCAGATCTCGGTTTCCACGATCAAGGCGAGTCGCGGACGAATCTTGCGCAGGAAGCGACTCACCGCGAACGGCAAGTCATACGGCAGGTAGACATGAAACACGCTGTCGCCAAACAGCTGATGCACGCGCGCCGTGCCAGTCGGGGTGACCGTGGTGATCACCAGCGGCGCGTTCGGATAATCCCGGCGCAACGCTTTGATCAAAGGCTCGGCCGCATTTACTTCGCCCACCGAAACCGCATGCACCCACAGGCTGCCGCTGAACCCGGGAGTGTTGAAAAATCCAAATCGCTCGGGCCAGCGCCGATGATAAGGCCGCGAACGCACGCCACGTGCCAGCAGTCGCAGCACCATCAGCGGCGTCACCAGATACATCGCGAGGGTATAGAGATAGCGCAACGGTCGATCCTTGCAACCAACGCGGGAGTATAGCGATAGCAGCCCATGGAAGCCGGATCGAAGCTTGACCGCTACAATGCGCACGATGCCCGGTATGCCACGCCCTACTTTTACCCGTTCGCTGCTTTCGCCGCGCCATTGGCCGGCGTGGGTGGGTGCAGGCGTAATCTGGCTGATTGCGCAACTGCCGTACGGCGCGCTGCTTTGGCTCGGTCGTCGCCTCGGCGCGCTGGTACTGCTGACTCCTTCGGCACGACGGCACATCGCCGAAACCAACATCGAGCTTTGCTTCCCGGAACTCAACGTCCCCGCGCGAAAGGCCCTGGTCGACGCGAACCTGCGTGACATCGGCCTGATGCTGGTGGAGTTTGCACTGGGCTGGATGGGCAGCGATCGCAGCATGGCGCGCATACCGACGGTCATCGAAGGACTGGAGCATCTCGAAGCGGCACGCGCGCAAGGCAAAGGTGTCTTGCTGGTCGGCGGCCACTTCTCGCATCTGGAGCTGTGCGCGCGGCTGGTCTCGCAACGCATCCGCATCTCCGGCATGTATCGGCGAATGGACTCGGATGTGTTCGAGTGGGCCGTGCTGCGCGCGCGATTGCATTACGCCACGGCGATGTTCGACAAGGACGACATCCGCGGCACGGTGAAGCACCTGCGCAGCGGCGGCACGCTTTGGTATGCGCCGGATCAGGACATGCGCAGCAAGGACAGCGTGTTCGTGCCGTTCTTCGGCGTGCCGGCAGCCACCATCAGCGCTACCCATCACCTGGCCAGGATGTCCGGCGCGGCGGTGATCCCGTTCTTCCATCGCCGCCTGCCGGACAGCAAGGGCTACGCCTTGCGTCTTGGTGCACCGCTCGAAAATTTCCCCAGTACCGACGTGCTGGACGATACCGCCCGCGTAAATACCTGCATCGAGCAGATGGTGCGTGAGGCGCCCGAACAGTATCTGTGGGTACACAAGCGCTTCAAGAGCCGACCCGACGGACAGCCACCGGTGTATTAAGGGCCTGTTTATGCTCTCCCCGTGGTTCGCGCCAGGGAGAGCATAAACAGGCTCCAGGCTCGACAGATTGGCGACAGGAGGTCGCCGGAAAATCATTGCCTGATCACCATCTCTCGCGGCAATGACAACTACTCGTACCGGACCATCGCGGAAGAGCGTCCAAAGCATGAATCGCCCTGCGCAACCGTCCGCGGCACCTGTCGCAACGACGCCCGTTCCTATCCTGATGTATCACAATATCGCGCCGGCACCGCGCGATATTCGCGTATACCGCAGCTTGTATGTGAGCCCGCGCGTATTCGCACGCCAGATGTGGCTGCTGCGACAACTGGGCTATGTCGGGCTGTCGATGACGGCGGCCGAACCTTATCTTCGCGGCGAGCGGGAGGGGCGCGTCGCAGTAATCACCCTCGACGACGGCTACGTGGACAATCTTCAAGCCGCGATGCCGGTGCTGCAGCACTACGGTTTCAGCGCGACCTGCTATGTCGTAAGCGGTCAGGTCGGCCAGTACAACGGCTGGGATGCCGATCGGCTGGGCGTGCGCAAACCGTTGATGACCGCCGGGCAACTGCGCGAGTGGCACGCCGGCGGGATGGAGATCGGCGCGCATACGCGCACCCATCCTCGGCTGACGCAATGCGACGAGACGCAGCTACGCAATGAAATCCACGGCAGCAAGGCCGAGCTGGAAGATCTCCTGTCGGCACCGGTAAATCAGTTCTGCTACCCCTACGGAGACCACAACGATCGCGTGGTTGAGTTGACCCGGGACGCGGGTTTCACGGCCGCAACGACGACTCATCGCGGTCGAGCCCTTCCCGCTACCGATCCATGGCGGCTGCCGCGCATACAGGTCGCCAGGCATCACCTGTTGCCGCAATTCGCCATGAAGATTCTGTCTGGTTACGAGGACCGGCGCGTATGACTGCGGCGCCCACGAAATTCCTCTTTGTCGGTACCAATCCGGAACACACCGGCGCCGCCACCCACTTCGTGGCACTCGCGCAGGCGATGGCCGAGGCAGGACACGATGTCAGTGCAGTGGTCTATCCGGACGGCCTGATTGCGCAGGGTCTGGCGGCATCGAACGTGCGCCTGCATTACGCCAAGTTTCGCAATGCGTTCGACCTGCGCGGCTATCGCGCCGTGATGGCCGCCGCCCGACAGCAGCGACCGGACTGGCTGGTGGGCAATTTCGGCAAGGAGTACTGGCCGCTGATTGTTTGCGGCTGGCTGTTGAACGTGAAGGTGGCCCTATTCCGACACCGCACGCCGGCGATGAGCCGCTTCTCGGGCTACTTCCTGCCACGTCTTGCACAGCGCTTTTTTGCGGTCTCGAAGTATGCGCGGCAGGCGTATCTCGATTGGGGGGTTCCGCCACATCTCGTACAGATGCTGTACAACCCCGTGGACATGGCCATGTATCAGCCGTCCGCCACGCAGCGCGCTGAAATCCTGAACCAGCTCGGCCTGGATGATGACTCGGTGGTGATCGGCTACTTCGGGCGCATGAGTGACGGCAAGGGCATCTTCACCCTGCTCGAAGCCGCCAACGCAGCCATGCTCACTGAGCCGAAGTTGCATTGCCTGTGGGTCGGCGATGGTCCTGACGCAGCGTTGCTGCGTGAGCACATAGCCGCCCAACCGGAGACGGCGCAGCGCCACCACTTCACCGGCTGGGTACATGACGTGCACCCGTACTACAAGGCGATTTCCGTGCTGGCCTTTCCCTCGAAGCTACCCGAGACATTCGGCCGTGTCGCGGTCGAGGCACAGGCATGCGGGGTTCCCGTGCTGGGTAGTGATATCGGTGGCGTCCCCGAGACTTTGCAGGTGGACGTGACTGGCTTCCTGCTGCCGCCCATCGATGTCGACGCGTGGCGCGACGCCATTCTGAAGATGACCGATGCCGACCGTCGTCGGACCATGGGAGCGGCGGCGCGCGCGTTCGTGGCGCAGCATTTCAGCACCGGCGTCATCGCCGAGGAATTCGCAAGTAACCTCGCGGGCATTTCGCATCGGGCAAGCGCATCCCGTGGTAGCCCGGATGCCGCGTCTACCTGATCCATCGCGCGACGTTCAGAACTTGCGCGCCGGATGCGCGTTCTGCCGGACAGGATGGTTTTGAATGGATCTCGACGGCAGTTTTCTGTTGCCTTGCCAGCCAATGTCGCCACGAAGCCGCACCTGCCTCCACTGCAACGCACGTTGATACAGCTGCACGTCCGCTGCGTGGAAGTTGCGTACCTTGCGCAGGAACGTCTCATCCAAATGAGGGCGCTTGTTTGCGTAAGTCGTGGCATTGCGATGATGGGGTTGCAGCGTGGCGGAAAGAAAACGACTGGAAAACTCCAGTATGTCGTCCCGATAATGTTCGCTGATGCCGATGAAGGCAAAATTTTCCAGCGGAAAACCCCATAGATACTGGGTGTAGATATTCCGGAACTTCTCGCTCAGGCAGAACTGCTCCAGCGTCCAGCGCTCTTCGATGACCTGCCGGTGATGCGGCGCGGCGGTCTTTTCGTCGTAGCTTTCCTGCCAGTAGTAATAGTGGGAGATCAGTCGTGCGATCGGATCGCGCATCCAGGTGACGAAGGTCAGGTCACGCTGGGTACCATGCAACAGGTACTTCACTGGCAAGAAATGCCCGTGAACGCATTTGACCTCGTCCAGCCCTTGTTCGGCGATGACCATACCGGCCGACAGCGCCGCCTTGCACCGCTGGGGCACTGGCTGGCTGATTGCCTGGTCGTTGTTATCTTCCTTGAAATGTTCTCCAAAGTGCGCCGCCAGCGACGCCTTGAAACTTGTCCCCGCCGTCTTCGGCAGGTGCAAGGAAATAATCGTCATGACCCCCCCGCGCCATCGAACCATCTCGATGGGATGGAAAAATTATACTGACATGACAGATAATTATACTGACATGACAAATAAATGAATCATGCGCTGCGACATAGTGTCCCGGCCATCAAAATAGTGATAGGCCTCGTCGAGTGACAGGATGCCCCAACGCAGCCGATCCATGGCAGCGACGCTGCCATGGATCGGGCCTGGATCAACGAATTGCGGTCCGACCGGGGTTTATGGCGAAGGGGCCGGTGCGGCGTTTTCAAACGCACGCCATGCCATCAGCAGGTTCGTCGCATTCACTGAACCCAAGCCAGAAGTGAAGCTCCAGCCTGGCTGAGCCCCGAAAGCCTTGTTGCTGACCCCATAGGACGTTGGAGCGGCGTCCGTGGTGGTCAGGCCCGTCTTTGTATAGCCCTCGAAGTTTTGCCCCGATGAGTAGAAGTAGCAATTGGTGGTGTTGAACTTTTCGAACCCGCTCGTCTGCTCCCAACACTGCGTGGAAATCGAACCGCTGGTGACGTTGTGGAATACACAGCTGCTGGTTCCCGTGGCGCCGTTGTCGGCACTGCAGGTGGCCAGGCTAGCTGGCGTCGCGCCTGTCGCGCCGCCATATTCCTGGGCGGCCAGCGCATAAAGGGTCGGTGCCGCGTTGCCCTGATCCAGCGGCAGGCCGCGCTCATGCAGACCCTGATCCATCAACGCCTGGATACCGGCGAACATTGGCGATGACAACGAGGTGCCCCCTTCCAGGGCTGTCGGCCCCGTGAAGCCGGGTGTGCAGGGATAGTATTGGTTACAGATGATCACCCAGGTGTAGCCACCCCAGGAACCGCCAAACAGAGAGACATCGGGCAGATCGCGCGACTGGTCCTTTGGCGCGTTGTAGATCTGTCGTTGCCATGTGGGCTTTGCGTCCACCGAGGACGGGCCACCGCTACCGGCTTCGGATGTATCGTAGTCACCGTCGGGATCGTACTTCGCGTATTCCTGACAGTACGCAAGGGCGCTGTTGAAACCCATGGCCACCGCGGCGACGCCATTGCCGCACGATTCATTCCACGGAATCTCGGGCGCGTACGACAGCGCCGAGCCACCTACCGCACTCGGCGTGGGGGCGAAATACGTGCTGGTGCTGCCGCGGAGAATGTCCGCGAAGTCCGTACCACCCACAGCCGTGTCATGTGGCGAGGTGGCCAACGCGTTGGCATCGACCGCCGTACCGCCGTAGTAGCCGTTGATGACACTACCGTTGAAATCAGGGTTGGACCCGGAGTCGCCGGTGGACACAAACACCGAAATACCCTCGGCATCGGCCTGCGCCCACAGCAGATCGATCCCAGCCTTGCTGGCACTATCCACACGGGACTCGCCGAAGCCATAACTGGCGCTGATGATGTCTGGCCGGGTGCTCCCGTTGATCAGGTTCTGGGCCGCGACGAAGACGCCGCCGAAGAAATTGCTGGTCGCTTGTTGATAGCTGTAGGTGTAACTGGAGCAAACGGCGACCACGATGTTGGCACTCGGGGCGATAGCGGTAGCCCACTCCGCATCGAGCAGCGTCTCGGTGTTGTCTTGGGGCCAATCAGCTTGCACCTCCGGGTCAGCGCAGTTGCTTGGGCCGCTGACCGGAGCCGGATTGATCTGGCTGAACGTACCGCCGTACTGGCCAAGATTGAATGTGCTGACAAAATTGGTCCAGTCGGCCTCCTGCATGTCGCCCTCTTCGACGACCGCAATGGTGACTCCCTTGCCGGTGATGCCATTGGCGCGAATCGTCTTGATGCCATAGATCGTGGCCATATCGTTCGGCACCAGACCGCGCACGGCCCCTCCGTTGAACGGCACAGCCTGGCCGATCCCCTTCGGGGCTTTGACGACGGCATTCTTGGAGTCAAAGCCTTTTTTTGACGCGTTCCACTGCCCGACTTTGGCTTTCTTCGCCAATGCGGTCGCATGGAAGTCGTTCAAACCCATCACACCTGCCACCACGGATTGCAGTGCGGCCGGAACGCTGATGTCGGTGGCATTCGACAGGTGCGTGCCCTGCTTGTTGGTGTACAGGTTTTCCTGTGTGTGGAACGCCTGCTTCACCTGCGCGGCGGTGCCGCTGAAATCGATCTGCGTCTTGTTCGGGTAGACGGTGTTGACGGTGAAACCCTGCGCCGTCAGCCAGGACGTCACGGCGGCAATATCGCTATCAACCACGCCGAACTGTTCACCGAACTGCTGCGGCGTCAGCCATTTCTGGAACTGGGCGGACTTGGGGTTGTGCTGATTGGCGATGAACACCTCCATCGCGGCCTGACGCATCGCGCTGGGCTTGAGCACCAGCTGCAGGTGATTCATGGTGAACGTGTCGGCCAGTGGTGCGCTCGTCGTCCCGCTCGCCGTACCAACGAACCCCAGATGGGTCTTCGGGATGGTGACCAGATTGCTGTTGTTGACCGCCTGGGTAACCCGGGGCGCTTCGTGGGTGCCGCCGGTAACCACCGTCTGCGCCGTCAGCAATGCTGGCGCGCCGGCGAGTGCCGAAGCGATGGACGCGCTGAGAAGGAAATGCCGCTGCTTCATGGTAGACCCTCGTTGAAATTGGTCAAAAATTTAAAAGTGTGCTAGCCAATCGCCGTGCGAACATCGCTTCTTGTCGTCCTAGGTTTCCGCTACGTTCTTCCTGAATTACCCCTGTGCTCGTCAATCAGCCATGCCGCTTTTTACGGTGAAATCCCAAGCAGACAGACACAGCCTCCCCACCTGCGTCCATCAGGAACGCAGAAAGTTTTTCCAATAGGTATGTGTTCCCCACTCAGAAACGATGGATCCGTAACCTCAGGATGATCCATCCAGGAGAAAGTCGTGAGCTCTTGCCTTCACGACTGTTTGTTTCCGAGTCGTGATTGAGTATCGGCTCGGCTTGAAAACGTCGCAACAAAAAACGCTGATGCATAAATCTCATGAGACACATGCATCAATCATCCCGGCTCTGAATAGCGGCGACGAAATAGTCTGACCGCACCATCTCGCTGCCTCAGGCTGGGACATGGCGCGGCGTCTGCTGTGTTGGCTTGCGAGTTAGCGTTCCGAAAAAGTGTCCAGGGCCGCAGCACGCAGACCCAATTGGAACCTGGTACGGGTCCCGAAACACTTCATGAGTTCAGCGATGCGTCGATTGAGCGTCGCGCGGGACATCCCGGCTTCATGGGCAATAGTCTTGTCGTTGAGGCCTGCCGCCAGCAGCGGAATAAGTTGCTCGGCCGCCTCCGACAATCGTGGGCCAGGTTTCCCGGTCTTCAGCTCTCCGGTTCGGGTAAACACGATGGGTGCCGATCGCTCCCAGGTGCGCTCGAACAGCGAATAGAACGCGTCGAGCAAGGCCGATGATCGAACCAGCAGCATGGGGCTGTTTTCATCCATGGGATTCAACGGGATGAATCCGATACGTCGATCCAGGATGACCATCTTGATCGGCAGAGTGGGAGAAACCCGCGCCTCTTCACCACTCTCCACATCAAGCCGCAGCAAGTTCATGGCGCCCGGCAACGCCAGATACTCCTCGTCAGAGATAGTCCGAACGCGCACACCCGATGGCTTCTCCTGATGGCTGGCGAACAAAGCGGGCGCACGCTGGAAGACCAGAACTTCATTCCGAATCGTCTGCACCATCTGCACATAAATCCGACCCACGGCTGCGCGGCTCGTGATCAGCTCGACAATCTGCTCGCGTTCGTGAGTGTCGGCGGTATTGGCGGCGCGCCTTTTGAGGTCGGGTATCCCCAGCCGCACCCGCTCGAGAACTGCCTGGCGTTGGCTAATCAACGCTTCGACGGCGAACTCCGGCGGAGCCGCGATATAGCGCGGCGGCCGTTCGGGTGAGTGGGTAACCAGCCCCTTGCTCTCGATACTGTCGAGCAACTGCTGCGTCTTGCGCGGCGGCAGGGAAAGTAAACTCGCGACCTCGCCCACAGTCGCCATGTGATGTGTCAGGAGGACACAATAGGCGCGTTCCTCCATGTCCGGAATGCCGAGCGCTTCCAGTGGTCGCGCCCGCGTGGGCACTTCTTTCACAACCTGCTCTCGCATCGTCGAACCGGGGGTTTTTATCGCACGCGTTGTGCAGGCAGCCTTGGCAGCCCTGCGCTGTTCACCAGGATCGATGCCCGCAGCCAACAGCTTGCGGGCCTCGTCGCGCTTCTGACGCGCGTCTTCCAGGTCAGTGTCGGGATAGGTGCCCAACGACAGCATTTTTTCCTTGCCGGCAATGCGATAGCGCAGGCGCCACCAGCGGGACCCGTTCGGATTCAGCAAGAGCGCGAGCTTCTGCGGCCGATCAGTCGGTTGGGCGTCGCGTATCGCGGTATCTGAAAGAGGCATGGGTAACTTCCCAGTGACTATATTTGTTACCACCATTTGTGCCTGCTGTTACCCACAAATTGCGGCACGCAATATCGGAATGTTGTTTCGGGCATGGACTTTTGGAAGTCCCAATGAATCGGCCTCTACCGCAATCACAAGCGGGAGTTCCGCACACTACCCTTGCCGCCCAAACTTGTTTTCGGGATAGGACGTGCGGCTCCGTCCGCCCTCCAAAAAGCGAGCAGGCATTTGTTGGTGGCAATCATGTAGTGCAGTTGCGCAATGGGTCTTCAGCCATAAATGGCGATTTGCTTTCTAGCGCAGCTCAAGCCAACAGATGTCGGTCGCCGCCCCTGTCCAGAGACGCCGGAAGTGTGGTCAAACAAGTTGCCCGGTTGACTGGAAAGACGATCGACGGCAGATACCGACCGATCCATTTTTCAGTGCCTGTAGAGCCTCCCCGTACTCAGTGGCCGTCCCTCAGTGGCCGTCCCAGTGACACTGATTATTGTGTTCGGCCGAACGGCACATCAATAGAAAGCGATGACGAACTTTCTTCATGGAGGAAGTCCGTCAATCGGCCATTCGCCGAGAAGGCAAGAACCAAGACCACGGCATTTCCACGGATGGAACGGGGCTCTGCCGGAGCACCCGTTCTTCACACCTGTCTGCAATTTTCACCAGGAAGATGACGGCTGTGTCCGGCTCTCACGTCAGGCCAGGTACTGCTGGCGGGCGAGGCCCAGGCCCAGGCCCAGGCCCAATGCGACCAACACATAACTGTATCGCTGATGTATGTTGCCGCCGCTCCATGGGATTCAACCGGAAATCTCGAAAACACAGACGGTGGCGCCGTTGCCGTAACAACTCGTCTCGCGTACAAACAGCGACGGCGACTCAACCGACTCGGCCAGTAATCCTTCGATGAATCCGCAGAAAAATCGCCCGCCCGGCTTGCCGCCGGTCTGGCATAGCGGACAGTTGCGAATATGCAATCGCTCTTTGTCCATCTCCGCGGAAACAAGCCCACGCAAGGCCGGCAAAACGATCCGCTTGATGGCATCGACCAGTCCGAGCTTGGCACCCAGTTCGAAATCCCGCTTGTAAACCCAGCTACCGGTCCTTCGGCCCGCAAGGTACAGCGAGGCATCACGCGCTTCCGGGTGGAGCGTGTATCCAAGATTGATCAGCAGCGGAAATATCCTAGGATATTCCTTGGCCAGGTTCGGCAGGACCCGTTCGACAGAGGCTATGTCAGGACCTGCAGCGACCTGCTGACCCGATCCATGCACCAGGTCAGCAGGGTGTCGCGCTCCGGCGATGACTGCGGCCGTACTTGCGGAATCAGACTCGTACGGCATCGACTCGAAAGTCAATACACGCGGATGCGTGCCTAGCGCTTCCTCCAGCGGCAACCTGCGCTCGTCGGGGCCACGCAAAAACATGGTCAGACTCGCCCCCTGAGTATCCTGGATCAGGCGCTGTCGCAGGAGCGCGTAACCATATTCGTGAACGACACGACTGAGCTCTACAAGCAGGCCTTCCCTGCGCGCGGATACAATCCGAATCTCCAACTCAGCCATGATTCCCCCCGAAATCAAGCCAAACAACGATTAGGTTTTCGATTCACGAATGTGAGCGAACTTTGGGCGCCTAACAACATCTCTGCATATGAAGTGTGACCTAAATCACACTTGAAATCATCGTCGCGAGATCTTCGCAGTCCAGACTTCTTGACGGCCGGACGGCTGGACGGCTGGAATGCTCAGCGGGGAGAAACGTCCCGAAGGTAGCGGACTGCCCCGGCTTCGCGGCCAAAGGCTGCGCGTCAGATCTGACCGTATTCCAAAACCATCCGCGCGGCAACGTCGATATTGTGGTCAACCTTGTCCAAGCCGGACGTGGCTTTGAGTGTGCCTGCCCGGACTTGCAGAGCGGGCCGCTCCTTGACATCGGCCTGCGAAGAATCAGGGGCAACATCACCGCCGCCTCGAGTGCGACGTTGGCGACCGCTGCGGCGACCGCAACACAGCGCCAGACGAAAGCCACGCTTCCGTCCGCGCCATGACTGAACAAAGGAAATATTTCCAGCCTGAGTCCCTAGTAGCTCTTTTGCAATCAGGGAGCCGGCGGCGCATTGACGTACGCGCGCCACGCGATCAACAGGTTTGTTGCATTCACCGAGCCCAGGCCAGTGGCGAAACTCCAGCCGGGTTGAGCCGGAAAAGCCTTGTTGGTTGGCGTGTAGCTTGTCGGGGAGGACACGCTGCTGGTCAAGCCGACTTGTACTTCGCCTTGGTAAACCGTTCCGTCGTAATAGCAATTGGCGGTGGTGAAGGCTCCGGGTTCCTGATAGCACTCCGTGGAATTGGAGCCGCGGGTGACGTTGTGGAATACGCAGCTGCTGGTTCCCGTGGCGCCATTGTCGGCACTGCACGTGGCCAAGCTGGCTGGCGTGGATCCGGTGGGACCGCCATATTCCTTGGCAGCCAGCGCATACAGAGTCGGCGCGGCGTTACCTTGATCGGCGTTCAAGCCGCGTGCGGCCAGTCCTTGGTCCATCAACGCCTGGATTCCGGCAAACATCGGCGAAGACAGCGACGTCCCGCCACTCAAGGCGGTGGGGCCAGAGAAGCCCGGGGTGCAGGGATAATAGGAAGTGCAGACGATAACTGAGGTGTAGCCACCGTAGGAGTCCGCAAACAACGCGACATCAGGCAGGTCACGTGACTGGTCCTTCGCGGCGTTATACACCTGCGCCTGCCATGACGGCTTCGCATCCACCGACGAGGGGCCGCCGCTTCCGGCTTCGGAGGTCAGGTAATAACCATCCGGGTCCCACTTCAGCTTGAACTGACAGAACGCGATCGGGTCGGCATATCCGGCGGCCTTAGCCGCCACACCATTGCCGCACGATTGATTCCAGGGAATCTCAGGGACGTAAGACAGCGCTGAGCCGCCGACTACGCTCGGAGTAGGCGCAAAGTATTGAGAGGTGGTTCCATCCAATACGTCGGCGAGGTCGGTACCGCCTACGCCGGTAACGTGAGTCGAGGTGGCGAACGAGCTGGCATCCACCGCTGAATTGCCTTGGTCGCCATTGATGACACCGCCATTGAAACTCGGATTGGAGCCTGAGTCGCCAGTGGCAACGAATACTGAGATGCCCTCGGCATCGGCTTGTGCCCACATCTGGTCGATGGCGGTCTTGCTGACGCTATCCGTAAAGTATTCGCCGTAACCGTAGCTTGCGCTGATGATGTCAGGACGCGTGGCACCATTGATCACGTTGGTCGCAGCGATGAACACACCACCAAAAAAATTGCTGGTGGCGGAAGAGAAGTCGGCGGTGTAATCGGAACAGCTGGCTACCTCGATGTTCGCGCCAGGGGCTATCGCCGTGGACCACTCGGCATCGAGCAACGTCTCCCCGTCATCCTGGCTGTATCCAAATACCGCATCCGGATCAAAGCAGTTGTTCGCACCACTGGTCGGTGCCGGATTGATCTGACTGAATGTGCCGCCGTACTGGCCAAGATTGAACACGCTGACGAAATTGGACCAGTCGGCCGGCACCATGTCGTTATCCTCCACGAGCGCGATCGTGATCCCCTTGCCGGTCACACCGTTGCCACGAATGGTCTTGATGCCGTACATCGTAGCCATGTCATTTGGTACCAGGCCACGCTCCGTGCCTCGGGTAATGGCCTGACTGATGACCTTCGCGCCAGTTGCACTCGCAGCAACCTTGGGTACGAAGCCTTTCTTCGATGCATTCCATTGTGCAATCTGCGTCTTCGACTTGGTATGAAACGCTGTCGCATGGAAGTCATTCAAGCCCATTACACCGGCCACCACCGATTTCAGCGCGGCCGGAATGCTGATGTCGCCGGCGTTCGATAGGTGCGTTCCCTGCTTGCTGGTGTAGAGACTTTCCTGCGTGTGAAATGCCTGATTCACCTGCGCCACGGTACCGCTGAAATCGATCTGGGTCTTGTTCGGGTACACATTGTTGACGGTGAAGCCCTGCGAGGTCAGCCACGCAGTGACGGCGGAGATATCGCTGTCGACGACGCCGAACTGTTCGCCGAACTGCGCCGGCGTCAGCCACTTCTGAAACTGCGGCGACTTCGGATTGTGCTGATTGGCGATTAGCGCTTCCATCGCCGCATGACGCTCGGCGGTGGGCCTGAGCACCAGCTGCATGTGGTTCATAGTGAACGTGGTGGCTAACGGCGTGCTCGGCGCTCCCTGGGCAGTACCCAGGAAGGCCAGATGACTCTTAGGAACGGTGAACAGATCGCTGTTGCTCACAGCCTGAGTGACGCGTGGCGCTTCGGCGGTCTTGCCGAAAACAGCCGTCTGCGCCAGCAGCGCGCCAGGCGCGCCAGCCAGCGCAGCAGCGATGGACGCACCAAGAATGAAATAACTTTGTTTCATGATGAAGCCTCATTGAAAGGGTTGATCAAAACATTGATGGCGGGCGTTCCGCGTTATGGCGCAGCAGCTGCTGGAGCGTTGACGAACGCTCGCCATGCGATCAACAAATTGGTGGCATTCACCGAGCCCAGGCCCGAGGCGAAGCTCCACCCTGGCTGAGCACCGTATGCCTTGTTGCCGGGCCCGTACGTGGTGGGGCTGGCGTCCGTCGTGCTGAGGCCGAAGCTGTAAACAAGTCCTTCGATATCGGCTGTTCCGTAGTAGTAGCAATTGGGCGTATTGATGGGCTGGCCGGTTACGTAGCTGATTTCGCCCACGTAGTGATCGCACTGCGTTGAAGTCGAGCCACGGGTGATGTTGTGGAACACGCAATTCGCTGTGCCAGTGTCGCCGTTGTCGGCATTGCAAGCCGAGAGACTGGCAGGAGCCGGTCCGGAAGCGGCGCCGTATTCCTGCTGCGCAAGCGCGTATAGCGTCGGCGCCGCGTTACCTTGATCCGCAGGCAGGCCGCGCATAACGAGGCCTTGATCGATCAATGCCTGGATACCCGCAAACATGGGTGCCGCCATCGACTCGTTCGCCACTACCACGACGGGCTCGGAGAAGTTCGGCGTGCACGGATAATCCTGCATACAGAGAACGAGGCCGGTATCACCGCCATAAGACCCACCAAAAAGCGACACGTCCGGGACGTCGCGCGACTGATCTTTCGCAGTGTTGTAGACCATGCGCTGCCACGCCGGCTTGCTGATGACTGTCGAAGCGCCACTGCTGCTACCTAGCGAGGTCACGTACTTGGCGTCGGGATCCTGCGACAGCATGAATTGGCAAAGGCTCACGACATCCGGAAATCCGTTGGCCTTTGCCACGACGCCATTGCCACACGACGAATTCCATGGAATCTCCGGCACATAGCCCAGCGCGGTTCCATACACCGCATTTGGTGTCGCGCTGAAGTACTGGCTTGTCGTGCCATCGAGTTCATCGGCAAGATCAGTACCGCCTACGGCGGTGACATTCGGCGAGCTGACAATCGAACCTGCGCTGATGCCGACACCTGTGATCACGCGGCTATTGAAGGAAGGATTGGAGCCTGTCGTGCCGGTTCCTGCAAATATCGAGATGCCTTCGGCATCAGCCTGCGCCGCCATCAGGTCGATACCTGCTTCACTGGCGCTGTCAGTCTGCAGTTCGCTGTAGGAAATGGTGAAGCTCATGATGTCGGGCCGTGCGTCACCATTGACCAGGTTTGTGCCCGCAATAAAGTAGCCCTGATAAATATTTGTGCTAGCGGGGGCGTAGGTGTTTGTGACCGCAGAGCAATCGGCCACCTCTATGTTTGCGCCCGGCGCTATGGCCGTGGCCGCCTCCATGTCTTCGACAGTCTCGATACTTTCGAATTGTGCATGGTTGATAGTGTCCACGTTGTAGCAATTGTTCAGACTTCCCAGTTGGGGATTGACCTGCTCAAATGTTCCGCCGAATGGAGTCAAGTTGAACTGCGTGACAAAATTGCTCCAGTCGTTCGGCAAGGCGCTACCCAACTCGATCAAAGCAATCGTGATGCCTTTACCCGTCACACCGTTGTTGCGGATGGTGGAGACGCCGTACATTTTCGCTAGGTCATTGGGTACCAGACCTCGCACTCCGTTCAGCCCTCCCTGGCCTATGGTCATGGAATGGGATGAAGCTGTTTTCGAAGCCAGAGCATTAAATCTGCCAGTGGAGGGATTCCACTTCGCAGCGGCCGGCATCTTCCGTGACGGCTTCAACTGCATGCTGTTCAGGCCCATCACACCGGTTATAACCGGCTGCAACGCCGTAGGAACGCTGATGTCGCTGGCATTCGCAAAGTGCTGGCTGCCATCACTCAAAGTGTAAACATTTTCCTGGGTATGAAAGGCTAGATTCACCTGGGCGGCGGTACCACTGAAATCGACCTGCGACTTGTTGGGATAAACTCCGTTGACGGTGAATCCCTGCGAGACGAGCCATGAGGTCGCCGCCGCAATATCGCTGTCGACGACACCAAAGGCTTCACCGAATTGTTGCGGCGTCAGCCACTGATGGAATTGAGCGGACTTGGGATTGTGCTGGTTGGCAATCAACGTCGTCAGCTCAGCTGTGCGCAACGCACTGGGCTTGAGCACCAATTGCAGATGGCTCATGGGAGTGGCGCCCGCCAGCGGCGTATTCGATGTCGACTGAGCAACGAAGGCCAAATGGCTCTTTGGGAGCGAAGACAGGTGGCTGTTGCTGACGGCCTGGGTAACCCGCGGCGCTTCGCTGACGTTGATGCCTGCGAGCGCTTCGTTGGCAGATACCGTCGGCTGCGCCAGCAAAACGCCTGGCACACTGACCAGCGCCGCAGCGATGGCTGTAGTGAGCATGAAATACCGTTGTTTCATAATGAAGCCCCATGGAAGTTGGTCAAAATTCACAACACGCTTGCTTAACCACTTTTTGCGGACAATGCCTCTGCGTCATTCGCATCACTACTGGCGCTCTCTGTGTGTAGCGCCTTTGATTCATCGCTCCAGTAGTGCTCCTGGAAATATCGCCGGGTGCCTCCGGCCCTTACGAGAACACTCGCCCATCGCCGTCCCATCAAGGGACGCCGGATTCAGGTCGTTGGATGTTCCTGCTCACTGAAAACAACGGATCTGTGTTACCAGACGATCCATCTAGGGAGCCGTGAGAAAGCTGCCTTCGAACGGCTGGTTTCCTGAGCCGTGAATCGAGTATCGGCCTGACCGATGCGCGCAACAATAGAAAGTGCTGGTTGATTTCTCTCTTTGGGAGACATACGCCAGCCACTTATTGCCGACGCCAAAATGGCGATGCCGCTGCCTTCAACCCTGGTCTTTGCCGCGTGTCTGTGGCCAGCCATTCGGATAGGCATCAAGAGCGGCACGCCAACCGAGCTGGAATCTTGACCGTGTGCCGAAAGATTTCATGAGTTCAGCGATACGTCGATTGACGGTTGTCGCGGAGATCTCTGCTTCATGAGCAATCGCCTTGTCATTGAGGCCCGCTGCCAGCAGCGGTATCAACTGCTCGGCTGCCTCGGTCAAACGGTGACTGGCGGGATCAGCCCTCCATTCACCGGTGCCCGTGAACACGATCGGTGTCGCCCGCTCCCAAATAACCTCGAAGAAGGCGCACAGCGCGTCGAGCAACGACGACGCCCGCACCAGCAGGGTTGCCGCGCCCGGATCTTCGGGGTTCATGGGAATCACCGCGACGCGCCGGTCGACGATGTACATCTTCGCCGGCAAGGTCGAAAAAAACCTGGCCTCCTCGCCCCTCGCCATGTCGAGCCGTACCGAATCCAGCGCGCCGGGAAAAGCCAGATAGCCTGCATCGGAGACGCTTCGTATGCGCACGCCAGGCGCCATCTCCTGTCGATTGATCATGCCTGGATACAACAACGGAGCGCATTGGAAACCGAAGGCCTCGTGCTGAATGGTCTGGCGCAGCTGCACGAGAATCTGGCTCAGCGCGGCACGGCTGGTGATCAGCTCCACTGCCTGCTGGCGATCGCGAGCTTCCGCGTCGTCCGCCATGTGCTCCATGAGTTCGGGTATCGCAAGCCGGGTGCGCTCGATATCGGCCTGACGCTGGCTGGCGAGCGCCTCGACGGCGAGTTTCGGCGAGGCGGCGATGTAGCGCCGCGGTCGCTCCGGTGAATGGGAGACCAGCCCCTTGGACTCGACGTTGTCGAGCAGCCGCTGCGTCTTGCGTGTCGATAGCGAGAGGATACGACCGACCTCCTCCACCGTGGCCATGCGATGGGAAAGAAGTATGCGGTAGACGCGCTCCTCCATGTCATCGATGCCAAGCGCCTCCAGCGATCTGGACCATGTCGGCGATTTCGCCAACAGCTCGCGGCTCAACTCTTTCACCTTATGGTTGTTCGCCATTCTCTCGTCGCTGGCGGCCTTTTCGGCCTTGCGCTGCGCGCCCGGGTCGATGCCCAGGGCCAGAAGCTGGCGGGCCTCGTCCCGCTTGATGCGGGCGGCCCTCAGCCCGGTGGCCGGATAGGTACCCAGCGAAAGCAACTTTTCCCTGCCACCGAAGCGATATTTCAAGCGCCACCAGCGCGAACCGTTGGGGTTGAGCAACAGGTATAAGCCGCCACCATCCGCCAGCTTCTGTGACCTGTCGGTAGGGACGGCATGGCGAATGGCTGTATCAGAAAGCGGCATGGGGTTACTTACCGACAGCGGAAGTAGTGTTACCCCCTAAGTTACCCCCTGCCGTGCTGGCGTTGCAACGTGCCTGATAGCCGTCCTGAACCGGCTCGACCGTATCGCGGGGAAAGCTCGGGGCAGCAAGAGAAGGAGTCACCACGTGGTTTACGACTTGTTCCACGTCATCGCCAAATACGGGCGCGAGGTGATCGGCCGAGTGCGTGTGGATGCGGCCAACGCTTTGCGCCACGACAAGCCTGCCCGGCGCATGGTCAAACAGGCGCACTGGCTGCTACTGCGCAATCCCGATCATCTCAAGGATCACCAACAAGTCCGGCTCGATGAAGTGCTGGCCGCCAACCAATCACTGATGACGGTGTACGTCATGAAGGCCCAGCTCAAGGCGTTATGGACCGCCACCACCGCGTGGGCATGGCGACGGGCCTGGAAGCAGTGGATGAGCCATGCCGAACAAAGCCAGATCCCTGCACTGATCCAGTTTGCCCGGCGTCTACGTGGCTACTGGCGCGGCATTCTCAGTCGCGTGCGCTGGCCGATGCATACCGGCCAGCTCGAAGGCATCAACAACAAGATCAAGGTCATCAAACGGATGGCTTACGGCTACCGCGACAGTGAGTACTTCTTCAAGAAGATCAAAGTCGCCTTCCCCGGGAATCCGTGAAGAACCAAACAAAAGCCCCGCTTTCGCGGGGCCTTTGATCTTGGCTGGGAGACTAGGATCACACCAAAAGTGTCCCAATCCTACATCGCATAAGGCTTTGATTCCAGATAAAAACTCGGGAGAAGTGTCCCAAAGTTTGTCCCAAGAAAGTTAGCACAGAAACCGACAAAACTTCTAACTTTTTCTCCAAGCCCAAGCGCCACCAGCACCGTTAAACTTCCCGCAAATCTTGGTGAGAGGTGGCAGATGAGTAGGCCCTTGATCATTTATCTGGACTCACAAGATTTCTCAAAATTCTCGCCTTCCCATTCGGACTACGAGAAGCTTCTCCCCGTAAAAAATGAACTGATGAAGTTGAAGATGGAAGGCGTTGCCATCTTTCCTTTCAGTGACATCCACGTTTTCGAAAATTTACCCAAATCTCCAGAAGACGGCCCATTTGGGTTAGAAAGAATACGGACCATTGTTGAGATATGCGGCGAGGAACATCTCCCCCTCTTTTGTCCATCTCATGGAGTTCGAGCTTCGGCAAATCGCCTCGAAGGACAAAAAGTATAAGCGCCTCGCCGGTGAGTCCCTTTCGAAAGATTGGTTCAGCGATTTGAATTTGTCCACCAAACTGATGGTTGATTACAGAGCCATCGTCAAGACACAAGCGAAAAATTTCACGCTCTCAAGAAATCAGCGTCGGTTCGTAAGCTTCCCCAGTAGGTAGACACACAAGAACTGGAACTTCTGGCATCTTTCCCCTCCGGAGGATCCATGAAGAAATCGAAGTTCACCGAGACGCAGATTGTCTCCATTCTCAAGCAAGCCGATGCAGGCGTGCCGATCAAGGATATCTGCCGACAGGCAGCGATCAGCTCGGCGACGTACTACCAGTGGAAGAGCAAATATGGCGGCATGGAAGCGTCGGATTTGAAGCGGGTCAAGGAGCTGGAGGCGGAGAATTCGCAGCTCAAGCGGATGTATGCGGAACTGGCGTTGGACAACGTCGCGATGAAGGACCTGATCGCAAAAAAACTCTAGGACCGGCGCGCAAGCGTGAGGCGGTGCAGTACCTCATCGAGGTGCATGCGCGCCCGCTCCGCCGGTCCTGTTGTCGACTCCCCATAAATCAGTGCCACGCTAAATTAGAGGTTGCCGGGTCGTTCTGAAGGCGGAATTCGGCGGGCGGCAGCCCGCCAAGGCTGTCGTGGGGAATCTCGGTGTTGTAGTCGGCCAGCC
>Ga0302316_10000578_pt1 | contig 31226 bp, 31 predicted proteins | sample III_Palsa_N3_2_FD_200456 | JGI IMG/M metagenome (GOLD analysis project Ga0302316, IMG submission 200456) | Peat permafrost microbial communities from Stordalen Mire near Abisko, Sweden - III_Palsa_N3_2 | ecosystem: Environmental > Terrestrial > Soil > Palsa > Peat permafrost | place: Sweden...
CCACACAATTCACCTGCGCACACTGTCAAAGATCAACCACTTGCAACCGATTCCTCGTGTTGCGTCTAAGACGTTTCGTCCTAGGTGAGCCGCCCATTCTATATCGTTTTTACTTGCCGTCAACACCGTTGATGAAGATATTTTTCATCGCTGCGTTTGTCGGAACCTTCGAAGAAACACGTTTCGTCGAAGGGGGATGAATCATAGCGCCACGGCAGGAATCTGTGAAGAGGGCGTGTGCATATTTCTGCACACGTGACTAAGTCATGCAGTCGACTGTCCGCGTGAGGAAGGTACCCCTGCGATAAAAACTCAACGAGCGAAGCGGATGCCTACTTAGGTATGCGAGCACTGCATACGCTTTACGAAACAGACTGGCTCTCAACCGGCAAGGATTCGCAGATCAGCGCCGGTGCGACGCTCGAAAGCACTGCTGGAGCATCGCACCGACCACTACGCAACATACCAACGCGGTAAGGAACCAAGTCTTCGAGGCGTAGATGCGCCAGCGCGTCCCAGTCATCTTCGAAAGGAATGAACTGCTGCATGAGCTGCTCCCTGAATGATGCGTCGCGCGATAGTGCGCACCGACATCACAGCAGATGGCCCGGCCAATATCGTGGCGAGATCGGGCCATTCAGGGGCGCTATAGAAGCTTTAGTCGATTTCGATCATCTCGAAATCATCCTTGGTGGTACCGCAATCCGGGCAGGTCCAAGTTTCGGGTACGTCCTCCCAGCGCGTGCCAGCAGGAATGCCTTCATCGGGCACGCCGATGGTTTCGTCGTAGATATAGCCGCAGACAACACACATCCATTTGCGGTTCGCGGCTTCGGAGGAACTCTGGCTCATCGTCTGGGCTTCTTTGATCACGAGATAATGGTGCATTCTCGCAACTCGCCCAGGATTGCGAAAGCATTCGTGACAGCACACCACCCGGACTCACCCCGTAAGGAGACGATTTGAAATCGTTCGCACCATTGGCAGGTCGCGGCCTGTATGTCATTACCGACGGTCCACGACCCGACTTATTAGAAGTTGCCGCACAAGCGCTGGCTGGCGGGGCACGAGTAATGCAATACCGCGACAAGACGGTCGACGCCACACGGCGTCACGCCGAGGCCAGCGCGTTGAAGCTGCTTTGCCATTCTCATGGCGTGCCATTCATCGTCAACGCCGATGTCGCTCTTGCACTGGCTATTGGCGCCGATGGCGTGCATCTAGGCCCGGAAGACGGTGACCTTGCCAACGCGCGTGCGTTACTGGGCGATCACGCAATCATCGGCGCCTCCTGCCTTGCTTCCTTGCAGCGCGCCGAAGCGGCCATGCATGCCGGTGCAAGTTACGTGTCGTTCGGCGCGTTCTTTGATTCGCCCACCAAACCTCTGGCAGGGCGGGCATCGGTCGACTTGCTGAGGCAAACCGACGCGCTTGGCGTGCCGCGGGTAGCGATCGGCGGCATCACGCCGGACAATGGCCGGCTACTCGTCGATGCCGGTGCGAATTTTCTGGCTGCCGTCTCGGCGGTCTTCGGCGCTACCGATGTGCGCGCTGCCGCGCAACGTTTCACCGACCTGTATTCATCCGATCGCGATCACGGAACACCTGCATGACGACCAATCACGAACTCTTCCAGCGCGCACAAGGCCTGATGCCCGGCGGCGTCAACTCGCCGGTGCGCGCATTCAAATCGGTCGGCGGCGAGCCGTTCTTTACCGCACGCGCCGACGGTGCCTATCTGTGGGATGTCGAGGGCAAACGCTATATCGACTACATCGGCTCGTGGGGCCCGATGATCGTGGGCCATAACCATCCGGCAGTGCGAGAGGCCGTGGAGCGGGCAGTGAAGAATGGGCTGTCGTTCGGCACGCCCTGCCCAGCCGAAGTCACCATGGCCGAAACGATCACACAGCTGATTCCGTCGATCGAGATGGTGCGCATGGTCAACTCCGGCACCGAGGCGACGATGTCGGCGATCCGACTGGCACGCGGCGCCACCGGGCGCAGCAAGATCGTGAAGTTCGAAGGTTGCTACCACGGCCACGGCGACAGCTTTCTGGTCAAGGCCGGTTCCGGCGCACTGACGTTTGGTGTACCGACTTCGCCAGGTGTGCCGAAGGCGAACGCCGATCTCACACTGACGCTGCCGTACAACGATCTCGATGCCGCCAAGACATTGTTTGCGGAACACGGTGACCAGATTGCAGGACTGATCATCGAGCCGGTTGCTGGCAACATGAACTGCATTCTGCCTTTGGACGGCTATTTGCTGGTACTGCGCGAACTGTGCACTCAACACGGCGTACTCTTGATTTTCGACGAAGTGATGACCGGCTTCCGCGTAGCACTGGGCGGGGCACAAGCGCATTACGGCGTTACGCCAGACCTTACCTGCTTCGGCAAGATCATCGGCGGCGGCATGCCGGTAGGTGCCTATGGCGGCCGACGTGACCTGATGGAACAGATCGCTCCGTCGGGCCCGATTTATCAGGCAGGCACGCTCAGTGGCAATCCGGTCGCGATGGCGGCGGGACTGGCAGTACTCGAACTGATCCAGGTACCCGGCTTCCACGACGCGCTTTCCGCAAAAACGCAGTTGCTTACCGATGGACTGCAGTCGATTGCGGATGAGGAAGGCATCCCTTTCAGCACCAATCGCCTCGGCGGCATGTTTGGCCTGTTTTTCACCACCGAAAAAGTGACTGGCTATGTTCAGGCCACGACCGCCGACAGCGCGCTGTTCAACCGCTTCTTCCACGGCATGCTGAAACGCGGCGTGTATCTGGCGCCATCGGCTTTCGAGGCAGGATTCATCTCCAGCGCACACAACGAACAGGACATTGCCGACACACTGCAAACGGCTCGTGAAGCGATGCGCGATGCGCGCCTATGATTCAAACTGCCGCACGACTTTGAGTTCGTGCGGCAGGTGGCAGTCATGCCACCTGCATTACCAGACGCCGCTATTCGCCATCGACGCCCACGGCTCCTGCGGCGGCAAGTGGCCGTCCTGAAGTAGCTCTACCGAGATCAGGTCAGGCGAACGCACGAAAGCCATGTGGCCATCGCGCGGTGGGCGATGGATGGTGTAACCCATCTTCTGCAGTCGTGCGCAGGTGGCATAGATGTCATCCACGCGAAACGCAAGGTGGCCGAAATTGCGTGACGAGCCGTGGTCCTCCTCGGAGCCCCAGTTATAGGTCAGCTCGATTTCAGCTTCAGGACTTTCTTCCGCGGCGAGAAACACCAGGGTGTACTTGCCTTCGGGAACCTCCTTGCGCCGGACCTCCTGCAGACCCAGACCCTCGCAGTAAAAGCGCAGGGAGGCATCGAGGTCGTGTACGCGCACCATGCTGTGCAGGTATTTCATGGGAAGTGCTCCATCAAAATAAGCAGAGATCTCTTGCGCTCAGCGTGCCACGAAATCCCGGAGCGCCGCGTGCAGACGCGAGAGACCATCGGTCAGGTCGGTATCGGAGATGATCAGCGGCGGCACAAAACGCAGCACGTCCGGCCCCGCCTGCAACAACAGCAGGCCATGCGCAGCGGCGTGATCGAGTACATCGCCCGCTCTACCTTTGTACGCATCCGCCAGCACCGCGCCGATCATCAACCCACGACCACGCAATTCGGCGAACAGCTGCAGCTCGTTGTTGATTCGCGCCAGACCTTCGCGCAACGCACTTGCCTGCCGTTGCACGTTAGCCAGCACCATGGGCGAGGACAGCTTGGCCAGTGCTACGCGCGCCACTGCCGCGGCCATCGGATTGCCACCGAACGTGGTGCCGTGGGTGCCGTATTGCATCACCTGCGCCACCTTGGCGCCGGCCAGCATGGCGCCGATCGGGAAGCCGCAGCCGAGTGCCTTGGCCAGCGTCACGATGTCGGGCGTTACCTGATCCTGCACATGCGCGAACAGCGTGCCAGTACGACCCATGCCGCATTGGATCTCGTCCAGTACCAGCAGCGCATCGTGCTGGTCGCACAACTCGCGCACGCGTTTCAGAAAGCCTGGCACCGCCGGCAGCACGCCGCCTTCACCCTGCACTGGTTCGAGCATCACGGCAGCCACGTCACCAGCGGCGAACGCCGCCTCAAGCGCCTCGGCGTCATTGAAGGCGAGATAGCGGAAGCCAGCCGGCAGCGGTTCGTAGCCTTCCTGATATTTAGGCTGCGCGGTGGCCGTGACCGTAGCCAATGTGCGGCCGTGGAACGATCCCTGAAAAGTGAGAATGACGCGCCGCTCCGGCGGTCGGCCCTGTGCTGCCGCCCACTTGCGCACCAGCTTGATCGCCGCTTCGTTGGCCTCCGCGCCGGAGTTGCACAAGAACACGCGTTCGGCAAAGCCCGAGGCGCGCACCAGCTCCTGCGCCAGATGTAGCGGCGGCTCGGTATAAAACACGTTGCTGCTGTGCCAGAGCTTCTGTGCCTGCGTGGTAAGCGCGGCGAGCAAGTCCGGATCCTGATGGCCCAACGCGTTCACCGCGATGCCTGCACCGAAGTCGATGTAGTCGCGTCCTTCGTTGTCCCACACGCGCGATCCTTTGCCGTGATCGAGCAACAGGTCACGCGGCTTGTAGACCGGCAACCAGTAGCGCTTGCCCAAATCGAGCAATGATGCCGTCGTGTCGCCGCCGCGCAATGGGCTTTCACCGTGCGCGCGCTCATGCAGCACATCGCTTTGAAAGGCGCTGTCGTGGGGAATGGGGTCGTTGGGTGCCTGCATGGTGTTCTCCAGCCTCGCTGCGAACGAGGCCACATCAATAAAACTTTCAGTGCGGCCAGCTTGTTGCGGCCTCGATCAATCCAGAAAAAAATCCGGCAATAAAGGGGTACCCGGCTTCACAGCATAACGATCAAAATCAGTGATGCCCTCATCGCGCAACACCTCGTCATCGATGGCGAAATGACCGGTGTAGTCACGCGACGGCCGCGTCAGTATCGCGTACGCGGCGTCGGCCACGATGTCCGGCGTGCGGCACTGCTCGGGCTTGACGCCGTCGATCATGCCGATGGCTGCTGTGGCGACCACCGTGCGCGGCCACAGCGCATTGACCGCGATACCAAGTGACGCGAACTCCGCGCTCATGCCCAGCACGCACAGGCTCATGCCGTACTTGGCGATCGTATACGCGGTGTGTTGCGCAAACCATTTCGGGTCCAGGTTGAGCGGCGGCGACAGCATCAGCACGTGCGGGTTGGCAGCCTGCTTCAGATAAGGCAGACAGCTATGTGTGACCAGAAAAGTGCCGCGCGCGTTGACCTGCTGCATCAAGTCGAAGCGCTTCATCGGCGTCTCGGCGGTGCCAGCCAGCCAGATCGCACTGGCGTTGTTGACCACGATGTCGATGCCGCCGAAATGCTCGGCTGCCTGCGCGGCAGCAGCGCGAACCTGCTCCTCTTCGCGAATATCCACTTTGAGCGGCAGCGCATGGCCACCCGCTTCTTCGATCGCCGCGGCAGCACTGTGAATCGTCCCAGGCAATTTAGGATTGGCCACCGAACTCTTCGCGGCGATCACGATATTGGCGCCATCGCGTGCCGCACGCAGGGCAATCGCGAGGCCGATGCCGCGCGATGCACCGGTAATGAACAGGGTTTTGCCGGCTAGAGTACCCATGCGCGTGAAGTCCGTCGTGAATAGTGGTTTGGAGCGTGCCAGTCTAAAGGTTGGCGGCTCAGGCTTTCTGAAAGCGCGGCAGAATATCGCGCAGTTCAGCCAGCCGCAGCAGCGGATCGGTCAGCTCGAGCATGTGCTGCTGTTCTGTATTATCCAGCGGCAGCAGTTCGGCCAGGCGATAGCCGACCCAGCTGGCGTCCTCATAGGCACTGCGTGGCGCATCGCGCCAGTGTGGTGCCATGGTCTCGATCAATCGCTCGAGAATGCTCTGCAGCAGGGCAAATTCCACCGGCACCACAATCTCTGGTTCGGCCGGCCAGATTTCGATATCGCCGCGTAAAAGACCATCGGTGCGCACGCGGCTTCGACCCACCCGGAAACGCGAGCCACCTTTGGCAACGATACCGAGCAAGCCATCATCGTCACGATCGAAATCGTGGATATGCGCGATCGTGCCAACGGCCGCGGGTACGCTGGGATCACCGACCTCGTAACCTTGCAGGATCAGGCACACACCGAAGCCGGTGTCATGGCGCGTGCATTCGCGCACCATGTCGAGGTAACGCGGTTCGAAGATACGCAGCTGCAGCTGACCACCGGGAAACAACACCGTGTTGAGCGGAAACAGGGGCATCTCGATCAGTGGAGATTGGGCAGCCATACGGCAAGTGTAGCGAGTGCACACCCGGCGAACCACGCTGCGCGTGACCGCTGCTTCGCATTACTGTGCAGGACTTTGCGCTAGCTGGATTTGCATCACGGCGAACGCGTATCACTGATCGCGCAGGCGCTCGACGAAACGCCGTGGTGCCGCTTCGAAGCCACCGTTGGACATGAAGATGACCTGGTCGCCGGCTTTGACCTGCTCACGCAGCGCGTCGATCAGGGCATCTACCGTCGGCACTGTGCTGCCACGGCCATTCAGCGCGTTCGTGACCTGGCTGGCATCCCATGCCAGTTCCGCGCGATGCAGAAAGATCACCGCGTCGGCGTCGGCCAATGACGGCGCCAGCGCATCGGCGTGAGCGCCCTGACGCATCGAATTGGAGCGTGGTTCCAGCGCCACCAGAATGCGTGCGTCACCCACCCTGGCACGCAGACCGGCCAGGGTGGTGGCGATGGCGGTGGGGTGATGGGCAAAGTCGTCGTAGACGCGTACACCGTTGACTTCACCAACCAGTTCCATGCGGCGTTTGACGCTCTGGAATGTAGCGAAAGCTGTCAGCAGCTTACGTGGATCGGCACCGGCGGCCGTCGCCGCAGCCAATGCTGCCAGCGCATTCATCACACTGTGATGGCCAAGCAGTGGCCAGCGTACTTGACCAATGAGTTCGCCCGCGCGATGCACGGCAAAGGCTGAGCCGTCTGCCTCGATCAGACTGGCCTGCCAGTCGCCCCGGCCGATGCCAAAGGTTTCCACCGGTGTCCAGCAGCCCATCGCCAACACCTCGGCGAGGCGATCATCGTGGGCATTGACGATCAGCCGTCCATTTCCGGGGACCGTGCGCACCAGATGATGAAACTGGCGTTGGATCGCTGCCACGTCCGGAAAAATATCCGCGTGGTCATATTCGAGGTTGTTGAGGATCGCGATGCGCGGCCGGTAATGCACGAACTTCGAGCGCTTGTCGAAAAACGCGGTGTCGTATTCGTCGGCTTCGATCACGAACGGCTTGCCGCTGCCCAGCCGTGCCGACACGCCGAAATTACCCGGCACGCCGCCGATCAGGAAACCCGGCGAGAGATCGGCCTGCTCTCTTGAAGCCTGTCCCAATGAAGCCTGTTCCAGCAGATGTGCCAACAGGCTGGTGGTGGTGGTCTTGCCATGCGTGCCGGCTACAGCCAACACTTCACGGTCGACCAGCAGCGTCTCGCCCAGCCACTGCGGACCAGAGACATAGCGCAATGACTGATCGAGCATGTATTCGACGGCGGGGTTGCCGCGAGTCATCGCGTTGCCGACGACGACGAGATCGGGCGCGACGTGATCCCGCGCCGGCTGCAGGTGTTCCGCTTTATAGCCCTGCATCAGCTCGATGCCGAGCGCTTCCAGCTGGGTGCTCATCGGCGGATAGACGTTGGCATCCGACCCTTCCACTTCCAGCCCCAGCTCGCGCGCCAATGCAGCAACGCCGCCCATGAAGGTGCCGCAGATGCCGAGGATGTGCAGACGCATGGCTGGCCTTGATGGATGAATCGCGGTGCATGCTGATGGCACGCAACCAGAAAAAGTGTCGCTGACGCAGGTCGCCTCGCGGCGACCTCAAAAATCAGCCGTGGACGGCTGCCGACCTGTCCTGCAACGCGCGCTTGACGCGTGCCGTGACTTCGCTCAATTCGCCCACGCCATCGACAACCTGCAACTTGCCGCGGCGCGCGTAGAAGTCGGCAACCGGCGCGGTCTGCTCGGCGTAGATGGCCAGACGCTTGCGCACCGTATCCGGATTGTCGTCAGCGCGACCTTCGGCCTTGAAGCGAATTTCGCAGCGGCTGATGATGACCTCGTTTGGCACATCGAGCTTGACGACTGCGTCCAGCGGCTGGTCGATCTTGGCCAGCAGATGATCGAGCGCATCGGCCTGAGCCAGGTTGCGCGGATAACCATCGAGGATGAAACCGGCTTTCGCGTCGTCGTGAGTCAAACGCTCGCCGAGCATGCCCAACAGGATGTCATCGGAAACCAGCTGGCCGGCGTCCATTACCGCCTTGGCCTTCAGTCCCATGGCGGTGCCCGCCGCGACGGCGGCACGCAGCATGTCGCCGGTGGAGATATGCGGCACCCCCAGTTCCGTCTTCAGACAGGTGGCCTGCGTACCTTTGCCCGAGCCGGGCGCACCAAGTAGGACCAGTCGCATAATGCTCCACACGTTTGGCAGGCTGCTGCACACTGCCGCAGCCCGCTTCATTCTCAGATTAAGCCGTCAAATTAGCGTTTGCATCGGGTGCCGTCAAACACAGGCGCCCTTTGTCATCATCCAAGTGCCTGTTGTGAAAAGATTTGCCATTCATGCTTGATACGCTCTCGCGATCAATCCGTTGCCCATCTGATTCACCATCGAGGATGCCCATGAGCCCGACCCGCCGCCAGCCCGCCGTCACCGGCAATCTCCTGTACGCCCAGTCCGGTGGCGTGACCTCGGTGATCAACGCCACCGCCGCCGGTGTGATCGAGGCGGCGCGAACCAAGGGCGTGAAGGTGTATGCCGCGCGCAATGGCATTCTCGGCGCGCTGCGCGAGGAGTTGATCGACACCTCGAAAGAGTCGAAAGCATCGATCACCGCGCTCCGCCATACCCCCGGCGGCGCATTCGGCTCGTGCCGCTACAAGCTGAAATCGCTGGAAGCGAACCGTGCCGAGTACGAGCGGTTGATCGAGGTGTTCCGCGCGCACGACATTCGCTGGTTCCTCTACAACGGCGGCAACGACTCGGCTGACACCGCACTGAAGATCTCGCAGCTCGGCAAGTCGATGAACTACGACATCCGCTGCATCGGCGTACCCAAGACGGTGGATAACGATCTAGCCGTGACCGACTGCTGCCCTGGCTTCGGTTCGGTCGCCAAATACATCGCCATCTCCACCCGCGAAGCCAGCCTCGACGTCGCGTCGATGGCCGAGACTTCGACCAAGGTGTTCATCCTCGAAGTGATGGGCCGGCATGCGGGCTGGATCGCCGCGGCAGCGGGGCTGGCCGGCGATGGCGCCGATGCGGCGCCGCACATCATCCTGTTTCCGGAGAATGTGTTCGACGAGGCCGCGTTTCTGGCCAAGGTCAAAGCGACCGTGGAGCGCGTCGGCTGGTGCACCGTGGTCGCGTCCGAAGGCGTGCGCAACGCGGCAGGCCAATTTCTTGCGGAGGCCGGCGGCCGCGATGCGTTTGGCCATGCGCAACTGGGCGGCGTGGCGCCGGTGCTGGCTGCGCTGGTGAAAGAAAAGCTGGGTTACAAATACCACTGGGCGTTGCCTGATTATCTACAGCGCTCCGCAAGACACGCCGCGTCAAAGGTCGATGCCGAGCAGGCTTACGCCGTCGGCAAAGCCGCCGTCGACTACGCGCTGAAGGGCCTGAACGCCGTAATGCCGGTGATCGTACGCACCAGCGATGCGCCATACCGCTGGACCATCGAACCCGCGCCGTTGAGCAAAGTTGCCAACCACGAAAAGAAGATGCCGAAAAGCTTCATCACCCGCGATGGATTCGGCATCACCGCGGCAGCACGCCGCTACCTGGCACCATTGATCGGTGGCGAAGCACCACTACCCTATGGCAAAGATGGCCTACCCCGCTACGTCAAATTGAAAAACCTGGCGGTGGCAAAAAAGCTGGCGGACTTTGCGCAGTAAGCGAGCAGTTGGCGGGATGACAGCGATTCGCCTTGTTCAATCGGGCGAACGCTGCCTCAGGGCTCTCGGGTGATATCGGTTGCCTGATATCGATTGCCTCAGGCCTCACCTCACACCGCATCCTTCGACCTCGCTGCAGCCATTCGATGTTGATCATCAAAAATCCATCGACGGCATGCATCGACACATGCCTGCATTTCTCCGTGTCGACCTTGTGTCTGTGCGTTGCGCCGCACAACAGGATGCACAGCGTCGTCTGCCTATACTCCTAGCACCCGCCCGTACTGGACGGCTATCTCCGGGTTTACCGAAGGAAGACCCGGCACTTAGGGTGTGACTACTCGTAGGGAGGCTCCGATGCTGCAGCAATATGGCTGGTGGATTGTCGTTCTGACGTGTGCGGTGATAGCAATCATTTATGGCGCGGTTTCCGCGCGTTGGATCCTGGCGCAATCGCCAGGTAATGCGCGAATGCAGGAAATCGCAGCGGCAATCCAGGAAGGCGCCAGCGCTTACCTCAACCGCCAGTACCGCACCATCGGCATTGTCGGCGTGGTGCTGTTGCTATTAATCGGCTTCTTTTTGAACTGGCCGACGGCGATCGGCTTTCTACTGGGCGCGATCCTTTCCGGTGCGGCCGGCTATATCGGCATGAACGTGTCGGTACGCGCCAACGTGCGCACCGCTGAAGCGGCGCGACGCGGTCTCAGTCCAGCGATGGACGTGGCATTTCGCGGCGGCGCCATCACCGGCATGCTGGTGGTAGGACTCGCCCTGCTCGGTGTCGCCGGTTACTGGATCGTGCTCAACAAGATCGGCATGCATGGCGAAGTGGCGCTGCATGCACTGGTCGGACTGGCATTCGGCAGCTCGCTGATCTCGATCTTTGCGCGACTCGGCGGCGGCATTTTCACCAAGGGCGCGGACGTCGGCGCGGACCTCGTCGGCAAGGTCGAAGCCGGCATTCCCGAGGATGACCCGCGCAACCCCGCGGTGATCGCCGACAACGTCGGCGACAACGTCGGTGACTGCGCCGGCATGGCGGCCGACCTGTTCGAGACCTATGCGGTGACGGTAATCGCCACCATGTTGCTGGGCGGACTGATGAGCGAAGAAGTCGGCCCGAACGCCGTGCTCTATCCGCTGTTATTGGGAGCGGTGTCGATCATCGCGTCGATCATCGGTACGCTGTTCGTCAAGGTGAAACAGGGCGGCTCGATCATGGGCGCGTTGTACAAAGGTGTGATCGTCTCGGCAGTGCTGGCCGCGGCGGCGTTCTACCCGATTACCACCCAGCTGATGACCGGCTTCAGCCATGGCTCGATCAACCTGTGGGGATGCTCGCTGATTGGCCTGCTGCTCACCGGCGTCATCGTATGGGTCACCGAGTACTACACCGGCACGCAGTACAAGCCGGTACAGCACATCGCGGCAGCATCGACGACCGGTCACGGCACCAACATCATCGCCGGGTTGGGCGTGTCGATGAAATCGACCGCGCTGCCGGTGATTGCCGTGTGCTTTGCGATCTGGGGTGCCTTCGCGCTGGGCGGCCTGTACGGCATTGCGATTGCCGCAACGGCCATGCTTTCGATGGCGGGCATGATCGTGGCGCTGGACGCCTACGGTCCGATCACCGACAACGCCGGCGGCATTGCCGAGATGGCCGACCTGCCGCCGGAAGTGCGTGGCGTCACCGATCCGCTCGACGCGGTCGGCAACACCACCAAGGCAGTCACCAAGGGTTACGCCATCGGCTCGGCCGCACTGGCCGCGTTGGTGCTGTTTGCCGACTACACGCACAACCTCGATGTCGCCGCGCAGGCCAAGGCAGCCCTCACCGGCGCCACAGCCGTGCCGATGACGTTCGACCTGTCCGATCACATGGTGATTATCGGACTGTTGATCGGTGGCCTGATTCCCTACCTGTTCGGCGCGATGGCGATGGAAGCAGTGGGGCGTGCAGCCGGCGCGGTGGTCGAGGAAGTACGCCGCCAGTTCCGCGACATCCCCGGCATCATGCTGGGCACGGCCAAGCCGGAGTACTCGCGCGCGGTCGACATGCTGACCAAGTCGGCGATCCGCGAAATGATCGTGCCCTCGCTGCTCCCGGTCGCCGTACCGATCGTGGTCGGTCTGTTGCTCGGCCCCAAGGCGCTGGGCGGCGTGCTGATCGGCACCATCGTCACCGGCCTGTTCGTGGCGATCTCGATGACTACCGGCGGTGGTGCGTGGGACAACGCAAAGAAGTACATTGAGGACGGCCATCATGGTGGCAAGGGTTCTGAAGCCCACAAGGCGGCCGTGACCGGCGATACGGTCGGCGACCCCTACAAGGACACCGCCGGCCCCGCCGTGAATCCACTGATCAAGATCATCAACATCGTGGCCTTGCTACTGATTCCTTTGCTGTAAGGGCTTCAGCTGCTAGAAAAATCCCGCTTCGGCGGGATTTTTCTATGCGCGCATCGAATGGCTCACCCTGACTTTAGTCACAGGCGAGGATGGCCGGTCGCAGTTACGCTCGATTGATAGCGGCCGGCGCCGCACACCGTTTTACACCCGACAACTCGCATACGAGGCGCACACGATGAAATCGGTCTGGATGATGCTGGCACTCGGCGTCACACTGGTAGGCATGAATACAACGCACGCCGACAACAGCAAACCCAATCCCGCAGCAGCCGACAACCAGGTAACCGACGATCCGTTCCTGTGGCTGGAAGACATCCATGGCGCCCGCGCGATGGATTGGGTGAAGACCGAGAACGCCAAGACCACCAAACAGTTCGTCGGCAATGCCGAGTTCGACAAGACTCGCGACAGCATTCTCGAAGTGCTCGACTCGGACGCACGCATCCCCGCGGTCAGCCGTATGGGCGACTACCTCTACAACTTCTGGCGCGACAAGGCCAACCCGCGCGGCATCTGGCGTCGCACCACGCTGACCGAGTACCGCAAGCCCACCCCGCAGTGGGAGGTCCTGCTGGACATCGATGCGCTGAACAAGGCCGAGAACAAACGCTGGGTATTCAAGGGTTCGGATTGCCTGAAGCCGGCCTATACCCGCTGTCTGCTGTCGCTGTCGCCCGATGGCGGCGATGCGGTGACCGTGCGTGAATTCGATATCCCGAGCAAATCGTTCGTCAAAGGCGGATTCGAGCTGCCGGTGGCCAAGACCCAGGCCAGCTGGATCGACGAGGACACTCTCTACGTCGGCACCGATTTCGGCCCCGGCACGATGACCGCATCGAGCTACCCACGCATCGTCAAGGAGTGGAAGCGTGGCACGCCGATCTCAGATGCGAAGACGGTGTACGAAGGCAAGACGACTGACCTGGCGGTAGGCGCGATGCACGATCGCACTCCCGGCTTCGAACGCGACTTTGTCTCGGTCGCAAAGGACTTCTTCCACAGCGAGCTCTACCAGCGAAAGAACGACAAACTCACCCGCGTCGATGTACCAACCGACGCCAGCGCCGACACGCATCGCGAATGGCTGCTCGTGCAGACGCGCTCCGAATGGACCATCGGTGGCAAGACGTATCCATCCGGTGCACTGCTGGCGGCAAACTTCGACGCATTCATGGCCGGCAAGCCCGCGTTCACCGTGTTGTTCAAGCCCGATGCGCATACCTCGCTGGAATCGTATGCATGGACCCAGCATCACCTGATCCTCGACGTACTCGATGATGTCAAGAGTCGATTGGAAGTACTCACGCCGCCAGAAAAGGCCATCACTGCCGGCGACTGGAAGCGCGAGGCCGTGCCGGGTGCGCCAGCGCTGAGCTCGATCAGCGTGGCTGATACCGACCCCGACAACAGCGACGAATACTGGCTCGACGTCACCGGCTTCCTCACCCCATCATCGCTGCAGCGCGGCGTGCTGGGCAGCGTACCCGCCGAAACGATCAAGCAGGATCCGGCATTTTTCGACGCCTCGACATTCGAGGTGAGCCAGCACTTCGTCAAATCGAAGGACGGCACCCGTGTGCCGTATTTCGAGATCGCGCCGAAAGGCATCAAGCTCGACGGCTCCAACCGTACCCTGCTCTATGGTTACGGCGGTTTCGAAGTATCGCTGTCGCCGCATTACAGCGGCAGCATCGGTCGCGCATGGCTGGATCGCGGCGGCGTCTATGTGCTGGCCAATATCCGCGGCGGCGGCGAATACGGCCCGCAATGGCATCAGGCGGCGCTGAAGGCGAATCGTCCCCGTGCCTACGAGGATTTCGCGGCCGTCGCCGAGGACCTGGTCAAACGCGGCGTCACCTCCGCCAAGCACCTTGGTGCTGAAGGCGGCAGCAATGGCGGCCTGCTGATGGGCAACATGCTGACGCTGTATCCGCAGCTGTTCGGCGCGATCGCTTGCGAAGTGCCGCTGCTCGACATGAAGCGCTACACACACCTGTCGGCCGGCGCGTCGTGGATGGCTGAATATGGCAATCCGGATACCGCGGACTGGAACTTCATCAAAACGTTCTCGCCGTACCAGAACGTGAAGAAGGACGGCCATTACCCGCCGGTACTTTTCTACACCACCACCAGCGACGACCGCGTCGGACCGGTGCAGGCACGCAAGATGGCCGCAAAGATGCAGGCGATGGGTCATCCGGACGTCTGGTTCTACGAGAACCTGGAAGGCGGCCACGGTGCCGGCGCCGACAACAAGCAGGCGGCACTGATGCATGCACTGGCCTATGACTTCCTGTGGGATCAGCTGAAGTAAGGCATGCGCCAGCCGACAACGTCAACGAGCCGGCATTTGCCGGCTCGTTGGTATGGAGGCAGCCGCAAATTTTGGCTTGTCCTCACGAATTTCACTCGCAGCCACGGCTAAAGTAAGCTCTCAACGTTATCGATCAGCTCAAGCCGCCATGAACTCACGCCCATCGATCCGCCCCGAACTGCGCGAATGGATTCTCTCCACGACGCGTGCCGGTCATAGCGTGCCGGAAGTGCTGCAGCTGATGAAACAAAGCGGCTACGACCCGCGCCAGAGCCGCAGCATCGTGGCTGACGTGCTGAAAATCCCTGTGGCGACGCTGAATTCGACGACCGTGCCGACTTCAACAAGCACGCAGCAGGCCAGACGAACCAAGCATCCCGAAGCACCCAGCGTTAGCGTCGACGGCCATCGTGTCGACATATCGCTCAGCGTGAATAAGCCAGCCCTGCGGGTTCTGGATGGCATTCTCTCGGAAAATGAGTGCGCCGAGCTCATCGAGCTGGCGCGACCGCGGCTGAAGCGCGCGATGACCGTCGATACCGACGGCAAAAACCAGGTCGATCACCGTCGCACCAGCGAGGGCATGTTTTTCACCCTCAACGAACTGCCGCTGATCGGCAAGATCGAACAGCGCCTCGCCACCCTGCTCGATATGCCCGTCAGCCACGGCGAAGGCTTGCAGATCCTGCATTACCTGCCTGGTCAGGAGTACGAGCCGCACTTCGACTGGTTCGATCCCCAGCTACCCGGCTTCGGCACCATCACCGCGGTGGGCGGGCAGCGTATCGCCAGTATCGTGATCTACCTGAACACGCCCGAGGGCGGCGGTGGCACCGCGTTTCCGGAAATTGGCCTCACAGTCACCGCACGGCGCGGCTCAGCGGTCTATTTCGCCTACGACAGCGGGGACCAGAGTTCGCTGCATGCAGGCCTGCCGGTAACCAGAGGCGAAAAATGGATCGCGACCAAATGGCTGCGTGAAAGGCCTTATAAAAAGACCTGATGAGTGGGCGGCGATGGCCGCGCTGCTGCGTCGCAACAGCGTTTCGCGTATCCTCAACGGCCAACTTTTTCAAAAAACCAAGGACAATCCATGGGACTGCATCTCGTCTCCGCCGGCCGCGACGTGCCGAACGAAATCAACGTCATCATCGAAATTCCCAAGGATGCCGAGCCGGTCAAATACGAAGTTGAGAAGGAAAGCGGCGCGATATTTGTCGACCGTATCCTCTCGACGCCGATGCGTTACCCGTGCAATTACGGTTACGTGCCAGGCACGCTGGGTGGTGACGGTGATCCGCTGGACGCGCTGGTGATCCTGCCGCTACCGCTGATTCCGGGTGCGGTGATCCGTTGCCATCCCGTCGGCATGCTCAAGATGACCGACGAGGCCGGCAGTGACGAAAAGCTGGTAGTGATTCCGACTGCCAAGGTATTCCCCGGTTATGCACACATCACCGACATGAGCGGTGTGTCGGGGCATTGGCTGGAGCGCATCGGCCACTTTTTCGAGCACTACAAGGATCTGGAAAAAGGTAAATGGGTCAAGGTTGAAGGCTGGGTCAGTGCTGACGAAGCCAAGGCCGAAATCCTGGCCGGCGTGCAGCGTTACGAGCAGGACAAGCACTGATCGCGGGTAGCATCATCCCGCATTGATGCATCGGCGCGGCGTTTTCGAGAGAAGCGTCGCGCTTTTTTATAGCCGACAAGCGACCGTATGCTCACTTTATCGCCGCTATGCTTTCCCGCCATCCGCCTACGGAGCCCGCCATGAAAGCCGTCGCCCTCACCCACTATCTACCAATCGACGATCCGCGTTCACTGATCGACGTCGAGCTTCCCAAGCCGGTCGCTGGCGGTCACGATTTGCTCGTACGCGTGGAAGCCGTTTCAGTCAATCCTGTCGATACCAAGGTGCGCTCACCCAAATCGCAGGTGGAAAGCGAACCGCGTGTCTTGGGTTACGACGCCGCCGGCATCGTCGATGCCATTGGCGAGTCGGTCACCGGCTTCAACGTCGGCGATCGCGTCTACTACGCTGGCGACATTACTCGGTCCGGCAGCAATGCCCAGTACCAGCTGGTCGATGCCCGCATCGTGGGACACGCGCCAAAATCCATGGACATGGCTGATGCCGCCGCAATGCCGCTGACGACAATCACCGTGTGGGAGCTGCTGTTTCAGCGCATGCCGTTTGACAGTGAACGCGGCGGCGAAGGCAAGTCGCTGCTGATCATTGCCGGCGCCGGTGGCGTAGGCTCGATAGCCATCCAGCTGGCGCGTCGAGCGGGCTTTACGGTTATCGCCACCGCGTCACGCGCGGATACATCCGACTGGTGTCGCTCCATGGGCGCCCATCACGTGATCGACCATCGTCAGCCGCTGCCAGCGCAGTTGCAGGCACTGGACTTTGCGGAAGTGGATGCCGTACTGAACTTCGCCAACACCGATCATTACTGGACAACGATCGGCGAGATTCTGGCACCGCAGGGCCATGTCGGACTGATCGTCGAACCGAGCGGTGCATTGCACATTGGCGATCCCTATAAATCCAAATGCATCGGCATCCACTGGGAGATGATGTTCGCGCGCGCGCGCTACAAGACAGCGGACCAGAGCGAACAGGGGCGCATTCTTGAGCGTGTGGCGGTATTGATCGATGCTGGCGAACTTCGCGGCACGCGCACCGAAACGCTTGCGCCTATTTCAGCGAGCACGCTGCGTGAAGCACATCGACAACTGGAGTCCGGTAAAACGATCGGTAAATTGGTGCTGGCCGGCTGGTAGCCGATTCAGCTAGATAGAAATTGAGTTAAATAGAAAACCGACTAAATAAAAAAGCGACGAATTCGTCGCTTTTTTATTTCTCCAGCTAGCTGGCCTTGGCAACAGGCCTTTTGCCTGGCGCCGGCTTGGCCGGCTCGCCCTTTTTGCCCAGTTGCTCCAGCAGCGTGTTCATGTCCTCGGCGTGCTCCTCCTCCATCGCCAGGATGCCTTCCAGCATACGGCGTGTGGTCGGATCATCCGTGCCGACGTAGTCGATGATTTCACGGTAGCTGTCGATCGCGATGCGTTCGGCAACCAGGTCTTCCTTGATCATGTCGACCAGATCGACTCCTTCAACATAATCCGCATGGCTGCGGCTGAGCATGCCCTCGGGGGAAAGGTTCGGCTTGCCGTCGAGCTGGGTGATACGTTCGGCGATCAGGTCAGCATGACCTTGTTCCTCGTTCGCGTGCTCAAGAAACTCGGACTTCACGCTCTGCGAATTGATGCCCGACGCCATGTAGTAGTGGTACTTGTAACGCAACACGCAAACCAGTTCGGTCGCCAGCGCATGGTTGAGCAGCTTCACCACAGTAGCGCGATCTGCGCTGTAACCTGCAGTCATCGCACCTTGCTCAATGTCCTTTCGCGCGCGCTTGCGAATGTTTTCAATGTCGGTGACGAACGGCTTGGCCTTGGCCATGGCTTGCTCTCCTGAAGTGCGTGATTTGCGATACGTGGAAAGTACCGACTTGAACAATCGTCGATACCACCGAGTCGCCACAGCCTAAGAACGCGCATGGAAAAGCCAAGTGAAGGCGGCTGCGTATGGCTGACGTAATCGCAACATGTATCTGCGCATCCAGCGATCCTGGAGCAAGACAAGATTCGCCCGAGGGCTCGGGCAGCTGGGCTTTGGCTCAGCGGGTTCTGCCAACAATTTGCCGGGGCGCATCCAGTTTGGACCAGGTAGCCGCTAAGGCGGCAGCGCCCTTCTGTCGCCGGGATGATGGCGGTTTTACAACTTAGGTCAGGATGACCAGCAACACCTTGCTCCAAAGCAACTGTCACAAAGTGCTGGCAAGTGCGTAATCTCAGCGAACGCGATAGGCACGCAGGAAAGTAACCACACCCGCACGCGCCATGGTTTCGATTTCCGCCGCCGCAGTGTCCGGGCATTCATCGCAAGCGCACAGCCGGCGAAGCAGCAGGTCGCCCTTGATCAGCGAAATGAATTGAATGCTCGCCGTCTTGACGCACGGGATATCCAGGACACCATCGTCAACCGCGTGCTGCAGCAGTTGCTCCATCAGGCGGTGAGTGCGCGCCGGGCCTTCTTCCCACAGCAGCTTGCCGTAGCGAGGATTGCCTTGCCGGCAGTCGCTGAGGATGGCGCGGAAGGTACCGACGCTTTCCTTTTCGCAGTCAATTTGCATGTGCGCGTGGGAAATTTTTTTCAGGGTTTCGCTGATATCGATGCGCGGGTCGTATGCATAAATCTCTTCCGGCAGCCAATCCTGCACGCGGGAGCGAATCACTTCGCGAAAAAGGTTGTCCTTGTCACCGAAATGGCTGTACACGGTGAGTTTGGACACGCCAGCATCCGCGGCGATCGCATCCATGCTGGTTCCGGCAAAGGCATTGCTAATGAACAACGCCTTCGCGGCGGCAAGAATCGCCGCACGCTTCTCCATGTCCTTCGGGCGGCCCGGCCCCTGAGGTCTGATTTGCGCGCTGATGCTCATGCCCGCACCTTCACAAATGATGATTCGAGCTTTATTATACGCAGCGGTTCAATTATTTTCCAAATGACCTGAGTGAAAGCGTTCATGAAGCTGTTGAAGGATTCGTTCAGCCTTCGAGCCACGCGCCATGTGACGGGAGTCAGTAGCTTGCGGTGACTTCCGGCACTTCGAAGGCTGTGACACAACCGGCAGGCTGTGACCTGTGTCTTGCCTGCATTGTCGGACTCGCGTTCGAACATTTATCCTATTCCACCTCATTTGATCGGCACGGGACGTAAGCAAGATGGCAATGAATTTCGATCAAGCGCGCTTGAATATGGTGGAAAACCAGGTACGTCCCTGGGAAGTGCTGGATGGCCGCGTGCTTGACGTGATCGGCAACGTGCATCGCGAAGATTTTGTTGCTGCAGCGCACCGCCAGCTGGCATTCGCCGACTTGTGTCTGCCGCTGGGACACGGCGAAGTGATGATGAAACCGGTGGTCGAAGGTCGCGTGCTGCAGGCGCTGGATTTACAGCCGACCGACCACGTGCTTGAGATTGGCACTGGTTCCGGCTTTCTTACCGCCTGCCTCGCCAGCTTATCAGCCAAGGTCACCAGCGTGGACATCCATGCCGACTTCACCGTGGCCGCGACCAAGCGATTGCAAGACGCAGGCTTCACCAACACTAGTCTTGTTACGGGCGAAGCGGTTAACGGCTGGCAGCCGAACGAGCTGTTCGATGTGCTTGTGGTGACCGGCGCCGTGTCATCGATCCCGGCACGCTGGCTGACCTGGTTGAAGACCGATGCACGCGCGCTGATTGTGCGCGGCCAATCGCCCGTGCAACACGCCACTTTGCTGACACACGAAGGCGCAGGCCGCTACCGTGAAGAAACGCTTTTTGAAACCGATCTGCCTTATCTGACCCATGCCGAACCGCTGAAGCGTTTCGTCTTTTGATCCTGCTCCCGACCGATTCCCCACGAGGCACTCCATGCGTTTGAAGCTGCTCACCTTGGCGTTGGCTCTCGCCGCCATTTCGCTGCCTAGTCACGGCGAGGATCTGCTCGACGCCTATCGTCAAGCACGTGCCAACGATCCTGTGCTGCAACAGGCTGACGCGACTAACCTATCGACTCGTGAAGGTGTACCCCAGGCTCGGGCTTTATTGCTGCCGCAGATATCGGCCAGTCTTGGACTTACCCAGTCGAGCGGTGGAAGCAGCAGTAGCTCGAGCAGTAGTGCATCGGATACTGACTATCTCTGCAATGGCATCGCTGCGGGAACCGGAACGTATACCTGCACCGGCCCATTCTCAGACAGCAGTGTTGGCGGCACCTCCAACAGTGGTCACGAGCGCGCGCGCAGTCTGTCGGGCCAAATCGATCAGGTCATATTCGATTTCAGCAAGATTGCCGACCTGAAGGCTGCCCACTCCACCGCAGACGCCGGGGAGCAGACTTACCAGTCCGCTGTACAAGATTTGTATGTGCGCGTCTCCACGGCTTATTTCGGCATATTGACTGACGAGGACGCGCTGACCTTCGCAAAGGCCAACGAAGACGCCTTTAAAAAGCAATACGATCAGGCAGACGCGCAGTACAAAGCAGGTATCGCGGCGATCACCGGCGCTTACCAGGCGAAAGCCGCCTATGAAGCCGCCAAGGCGCAAACCATTACCGCCCAGAACACCCTCAGCGATGCACGCGAGGCGCTGACCCAGATCACCGGCCAGCCGGTCGGCGATCTGAAGAAACTGCGCGACGATCTGCCGCTGGATCCGCCCGTACCCGCTGATCCCAACGCATGGGTGCAGGACGCGATTAAATACAACCCAAGCATATTGTCACAGCAGTACAGCGTTACGGCTGCCGAACACGACATCACTGCTGCACGGGCCGGCCACCTACCGACCATCAATGCCACTGCGAGCCGATCGAAGACAACCGACTGGCTGCAAAATGGAAGCGCGGCGGCAATTTCCGGCAACGGTCGCTTCGGCAACACGATCGGAGTGACATTATCAGTACCGATTTTCTCCGGCGGTGCCGTGCAATCCCGCGTTCGCCAGTCCATCTACGAGCGTGACGCCGCGCAGGATTCACTGGAGTCAGAGCGCCGGCTGGTGGTTCGGACTACGCTGAACTACTACCGCTCCGTACTGGCCGACATCGAAGAAGTTCGATCGGGCAAGTCCGCCGTGGAATCCGGGCAAAAGGCGTTGGACGCCACCCGCGCCGGATTCAACGTCGGCACGCAAACCATCATCGACGTATTGAATGCCATCCAGACACTGACTTCGGCACAAAATAACTATTCGCAGGCGCGGCATCAGTTTGTTTTGGACAAACTGAATCTGAGGTACTCCACTGGCAGGGTCGAGTACAAGGACATCGAGGCGGCCAACGTGCTCTTACAGTAAAAGCTGCTACGTCAGCCGTAAAAAACGGGCCATGCGGCCCGTTTTTTTTGCCTGTGACTGCAACTACTTTCTGGCAACTATTCCTGCAACAACGTGTCGATCATCTGCATGATTCGGTGCACCGCACCGCGCTCGCGATCAAAAACCTTTTGCGCCGCTTGTCCCATCCGTTCACGTTTGGCCGGATCCAGAAGCAATGCGAGTACGTCTGGCCCGAGCGCTTCATTGCTTGCCACGCGCTCCGCACCGCCCTGTTGCATCAGGCTGAGCGTGATCTCTTCAAAATTGAACGTATGCGGCCCTACCAGCACCGGTATCGACAGTGCCGCAGGCTCCAGCACATTGTGTCCACCGATCGGTACCAGACTACCGCCAACAAAGGCGACCTCCGACGCCGCAAAGAATGGCATCAACCGCCCCATCGCATCGATCACGAATACCTGATGCATTGGCAACGGCAAACCGTCGACGCTGTAACTGGCCACCGTGAAACCCAGGCTCCGCACGGACTGCTCGACCATGCGGAATCGCTCCGGATGGCGCGGCGCCAGCAACAGCAGCGCATCGGGCAAACGCTTGAGTACCTCAAGATGCGCCTGCAGGATGGCCAGCTCCTCGCCTTCATGGGTACTGGCCGCCATCCACACCGGCCGCCGCGCACCCCAGTGTTCGCGCATCGCCGCGCCGTCACTCACGGCACCGCAGGGTATCGGCATGTCGAACTTCATATTGCCTGTGACCACCATCTGCCGCGGATCCGCGCCCAGCAGTCGATAGCGAGCGGCATCGGTGCGTGACTGCGCAGCAATCTGCCGAACGCAGCGCAATGATGAACGCACCAGACTGCGCATCGGCTTGTAGCCACGCAGTGAGCGCTCCGACAACCGCGCGTTGACGATCATCAGCGGTATGCCGCGTTTGCGACACGCAAAGTAAAGGTTCGGCCAAATTTCGGTTTCCACGATCAGTGCAAGCTGTGGCCGTACGCGCTGCATGAAACGGTTCACCGAAAACGGCAGGTCATACGGCAGATAGACATGGAACACGCTATCGCCAAACAGCTGATGGACTCGGGCAGTACCCGTGGGAGTCACCGTCGTAATCACCAACGGTGCGTTTGGATAATCTCTTTGCAACGCCTTGATCAAAGGTTCGGCTGCGTTGACCTCACCCACCGATACGGCATGGATCCAAAGGCTGCCGCTGCCCCCCGGCGCCTCGAAGAAGCCAAAGCGCTCCGGCCAACGCCGGTGATAGGGACGCGAACGCACACCACGTGCCAGAAGCCGCAGCACCAGAAGTGGCGTAGCCAGGTACATCGCGATGGTGTACAGAAAGCGTAGCAAGGTATTTCACCCATCGGCCGATAAATCAACGTTCGAGTATAACGACAGCAAACCAACCAAGCCGGATCGAGGGCCGCCCGCTACAATGCGAACGATGCCCGGCATGCCCCGACCCGTTTTTACCCGCTCATTACTTGCACCGCGCCACTGGGCCGCCTGGCTTGGCCTTGGTGTGGTCTGGTTGATCGCGCAGTTGCCGTATGCCGCGCTGCTTTGGCTGGGTCGACGTCTTGGCGGGCTGATATTGCGGGTACCTTCGGCACGACGAGACATCGCCGAAACCAATATCGCGCTCTGTTTTCCGGAGCTGGATAAGGCCGCGCGCCGCAAACTAGTCGACAGCAACCTGCGCGACCTTGGTCTGATGCTGGTTGAGTTTGCGCTTGGCTGGATGGGTAGCGAGAAAAAGATCGCAAGCATCCCCATCGTCATCGAAGGATTGGAACATCTGGAACAGGCTCGCACCAACGGTCAGGGAGTATTGCTGGTCGGTGGTCACTTTTCGCATCTGGAACTGTGCGCGCGACTGGTCTCCCAGCGCATACGCATTTCTGGCATGTACCGAAAAATGGATTCGGCTATCTTCGAATGGGCGGTACTGCGTGCCCGACTGGATTACGCCACCACGATGTTCGACAAGGATGATTTGCGCGGCACAGTGAAATACCTGCGCAGCGGTGGCACGGTCTGGTACGCACCCGATCAGGACATGCGCAGCAAGGACAGCGTGTTTGTGCCGTTCTTCGGCATACCTGCGGCCACCATTACCGCAACCCATCATCTGGCACGCATGTCTGGTGCCGTGGTGATTCCCTTCTTTCATCGGCGGCTACCGAATAACGGGGGCTATGTTCTGCGTCTTGGGGCTGCGCTGGATAACTTCCCGAGTACCGATGCCCTGTCCGACACGGCACGGGTGAACGGCTGCATCGAACAAATGGTGCGCGAGGCACCCGAGCAGTATCTGTGGGCGCACAAGCGCTTCAAGAGTCGACCTGAAGGGCAGCCAACGATCTATTGATTCGCGACAGATTGGCGACAGGAAGCCGCTCGAGAATCGCGCATCGCCTGGAACAACCCCGCCAACTAACGGCAAACGCACAGCCAGGCTGCTCAAGGAAGACCGCCTGCCCATGACTCAAACAGCTACGCCACGCACCGCGGCCATCCCGATCCTGATGTATCACAACATCGCGTCGGCGCCACGCGACCTGAAGGTCTACCGCAGTCTGTACGTCAGTCCGGGGGCGTTCGCGCGGCAAATGTGGCTATTGCGTCGATGGGGATATACCGGGCTGTCAGTAACAGCGGCCGAACCCTATCTGCGCGGCGAAAAAAACGGGCGAATAGCCGTGATCACGCTGGACGATGGTTATGCGGACAACGTGCAATCGGCCATGCCCGTGCTTCAGAAGTACGGTTTCAGCGCCACGTGCTACGTCGTCAGCGGCCAGATCGGTCGATACAACAGCTGGGACGATCAGCGCCTGGGTATCCAGAAGCGCCTGATGACCACCAAGCAACTGCGTGAGTGGCAGGGCGGCGGCATGGAAGTCGGGGCGCATACACGCTCGCATCCGCGACTTACCCAGTGCGATGAAGCCCAGCTGCGCAGTGAAATCCAAGGCTGCAAGGATGAACTGGAGGACAGCCTCGGCAACGAGGTAACCCAATTCTGCTATCCCTATGGCGACGAGAACGAACGCGTGGTCGCCGCTACACGCGAAGCCGGCTTCAGCGCGGCGACCACCACGCACCGCGGCCGCGCCGTTGTCGGCGACGACCTCTGGCGGCTGCCGCGCATGCAGATCGCCCGGCACCATCTGCTGCCGCAATTCGCCATGAAAGTATTTTCCGGCTATGAGGATAGACGGCGATGAAATTCCTGTTCGTCGGCACCAATCCGGAACACACCGGAGCGGCTACCCATTTCGTGGCTCTGGCACAGGCCATGGCGGGAGCCGGCCACGACGTCAGCGCCATCGTCTATCCGGACGGGCTGATTTCGCACGGTCTCGCGCAATCCAATGTACGCCTGCACCACGCCAAGTTCCGCAACATCTTCGATCTGCGCGGTTATCGCGCCGTGTTTGCCGCGGCAAAGCAGCAGCGACCGGACTGGCTCGTCGGCAATTTCGGCAAGGAATACTGGCCGTTGATCCTGTGCGGCTGGCTGCTCGGGGTGAAAGTGGCGCTGTTTCGACATCGCACACCGGCGATGAGCCGTGTCTCGGGCTATTTTCTGCCGCGACTGGCGGATCGGTTTTTCGCCGTTTCGAAATATGCGAGGCAGGCTTACCTCGACAGCGGCGTTCCCGCCCAGCTGGTGCAGATTCTGTACAACCCGGTCAACATGGACGTGTACAAACCAGATACTGATCAACGCACCCGTACCCGGCGTGAACTCGGCATTCCGGATGAAGCGATCGTGGTTGGCTACTTTGGCCGGATGAGCGATGGCAAAGGCATCTTCACCCTGCTTGAGGCCGCCAGTTCGGCGATGCGCGACGAGCCAAAACTACATTGCCTTTGGGTCGGTGAAGGCCCTGATTCGACGCTTCTGCGTGAGCGCATCGCGCTCAATCCCGGCACGGCTGATCGGCACCACTTCACCGGCTGGAGGCAGGATGTGCATACCTACTACAACGCCATTTCCATGCTGGCCTTCCCATCAAAACTGCCAGAAACCTTTGGGCGCGTGGCTGTAGAAGCGCAAGCCAGCGGCGTGCCGGTATTGGGAAGCAATATTGGCGGCGTGCCCGAGACCATGTCGCATGGCACTACTGGATGGCTGCTGCCGCCGACTGACGTACAGGCGTGGAAAGATTCCATCTTGCGATTGAGCGATCCGAAAGGTCAGCTGAAAATGAGCTCTGCTTCGCGTGATTTCATCGCTGACAATTTCGGTGCGCCAGTGATTGCCGAGGCGTTCTCAAAACTACTGGCTGCCGAGGTAGTGAGATCCGGCGCGCGTGAAAACAGCGCAGCCGCGCCGCTCTGAATTGATTTGTACAAATCAATGTTTCGGCATGCGCGATCGAGCGCTTTGCCGAGCCTCATGAAGTTTTGCGTACTTCAAGAACGCATAGAACGCACCCGTGACGCTGGCGATGAAACCAGCCCAACCATTGAGAAAATAACGTTTACCCACGTACTGGCGCAGGAAAAACAACGGCGGATAAGCCACCATGCGAATCCCCGTAAACCGCTGCCGTTTGCGCAGTTTGTACGCCACCATGCCGGTGGTGTAGCGGTTGATTTTTTCGACGCGAGTGGCAATGTCGCCATCGCCATTATTGACGAAGTCTGCCTTGTACAAGGTTTTTACCGGGCCCCTGACTTCAACCGCTGAATGGACCTCGACATCATTCATGCCGCCTCGGCGGCGATCGAATAAACGCAGATGGCCGTTACGCCAACTCAAGCGGTGTTGCACAGTCCAGAACATGCGTTCCCGACGCGGCAGGCGAAAGCCGGCATGGTGTGGGGCGACCAGGGCCGCCTCGATCACCTCGCGCGTGCCAGGCGAGAGAATCTCGTCGGCGTCCAGATTGAGAATCCAGTCATGGCTGGCCATGTCGTATGCCCGCTGTTTCTGCGGACCGTAGTCATCGAACGCATGCTCTGCTACACGCGCACCGTGGCTTTTGGCGATGCTGATGGTGGCGTCGGTGGAGCCCGAGTCGAAAACCACGATCTCCTCTGCCCAATCAACCTCGCGCAGACAGGCATCCAGCGTATCGGCGTTGTTGAACGTGATAACGACAACCGACAGAGGCTCACGCAGCACGGACATTCTCCATATCTGCATGGCTCTCGACGATGGTCGGTTCGACAAACATCGCTGCGCACCACAGACCTAAAAGCCATCCGAACAGTAAACCCCACCATGCCGAATAGAAGGCCAAATGGGTATTCAATGGAAACAGCATCACGCCCAAGGCTACCGTTGCAGGGAACGCGCGCGAGCGCGCGCCGAATCCGACTCGCCGCCAGGCACGAAAAGCAAGAAAAGTTGCGGCCAGCCAAAGCAGCAAACCGATAGCGCCAGTTTCGGTGAGTATTTCCAGTATCAGCTGGTGTGGATGACAGGCACCTTCACCGTCACCGCATGCTTCAGCGACGACAAAATGGTCGTTAGCCGGCGCGTAGTGCGGATAGGCATAACGGAAGCCGCGCACACCCACACCGTTGATCGGATGCGCTGCAATCATCTCAGTACTGGCGTGCCAGATATCCAGCCGACCGCTGAGCGCGGTATCCACGGACTGGCTGTTTCCGCGCAATGCAAGCATGGTCAGATCCATGCGGTCGTGGAAGCGTCCGGAAGTTTTCCATGCGAGGCCGGCCGCGAGCGCCAACACGATGACGCCGATCGCGCAGAATCCGATAAATCGCCCCGGTGTTCTTGCCTCGCGCCAGACAAACGCCAACGCCACCAGGACGTAGCAAAGCCACGCCGCGCGTGAACCCGCCAATAGCACCGGACCCAGCAGAAAGCCGAAAGCCAACAGCAAGCCTGGCAAACCCCATCGGCGCGACGCAGCCCACAGTGCGAACGGGGAGAGTACCGCCAGCGTTGGGCCCAGCTTGAGATTGGTGGCGCCAAAAATGCCGGAGATGCGCTCGACCTGGGCGTGCCCGCCCAGGCTCCACCCAGTCAGCGCCTGAACCCAGGCGTCGACCGCCCAAACAGCCAGTACCAGCGCGATGCCGTCGTAGAGCGCCTGCAACTTGTCTTCTCGCCGAATCGCAAAGCAGGCATACAGCCCCAACGGTATGTAACGCAAAATCGCCGCTACGGTGCCCCAGCTTTTACCGGGAACGATAGAATCAAAGGTGGACAGCAATGCTGCTCCCACATAGGCGGCCAGCAGCCACAGCAGCAATTGTGCGCCGGCATGTTCCTGCAACGCCCGAGGATACCGCGCGAACAGCAGGATCACGCCGAGCAGGCATAGAACCGTTCCCAGCTCCGAACTGCGACCAAACGGCAATAGAGCGACCACCAGCCAGAACGGCAATAGCGGCGAACGCAATACAGCCTTGAGCGAGGAACCAATGGAAATCATGCAGCCGCCGCGACGAATACGATCCTGCATTGTAGGCGAGCGAAGGTTGCCGTCAGCTACTGGTGACTTGTGCGTACAGGGCCAGTGTGGCCTCTTGCATATCAACCAGGCGGTAGCTTTGCAGCGGTGGAATCGGAGGCGCCACCCGAAGCAGTTCCGCCGCACGATCCACCAGTCGCTCGCGATCACCGGGTGGCACGCGACCGGCCGGATAGAGTTCCGCCAGCAATTCACCGACGCCGCCGTGTGCGTAGCCCAGCACTGGCCGGCACAACGACAACGCCTCGATGACCGTGCGACCGAACGACTCGGGTTTGTTTGACAGCTGCAACACCAGGGTAGATACGGCATAAATGTCACGAACGTCACTACGCGACGGTGTAAGTACGACTTGCGAGGTGATACCGCGCACGCGGATCAGCTCCTGCAACTCCGCCAGATAGGCTTCCCGACCCGGCTCAACCACACCAAGCAACAGCAGGCGTGCCTCGATACCACGGCGCTTGAGATCGGCGATCAGCTCGATCGCATCATGATGGCCTTTCAAGCGCGTACCGCGGGCGGGAAGCGTCAAAAGCGGTGCTCCGGCCAACGCCGGGTACTCAGCAAAAAACGCTTTCGTCCACGCATCATCCGGTCGATGACCGTAGGGAAACGCCGCTGGATCGATTCCACGCGGAATCACCCGCACCCTGCTCGACTCCAGCCAGCGATAATGACTCAGCACGTAATCGCGCAGCGTTTGGGAGACCGCAATCACTTTTTCGCCGCGCAGCAGAATCGCGCTGTAGCGACCGGGCGAGTTGAGGCCATGCACGGTAGTGACGAAATGAGGCCGTGGCGTCAGGCTCTTGATGGCCCACCAACCCAGCCACGCCGGCAGCCGCGAGCGGGCATGCACGATGTCGGGCTTGATCTCGCGGAGCAACTTTCGCAAGGTCCCCAAGCGGCCCAGCGTACTCAGTGACTTGCGCGCGACATCCAGTGTGATGTGCTCGCTGCCCTCAGCCTGCAGCTGTTCGACCATGCGGCCACCGGCCGAGACCACGACCGAGCGGTGACCAGCCTGCACCAGCGCACGTGCGATTTCCAGGGTCGAACGCTCCGCCCCACCCGCTTGCAACCGGGGAATCAGTTGAACGACGGTCAACAGTTTTGTGGGTGCGGCAGCGCTGGACATGAACTCTGGGCTGATGGCTTTCATCCGTTATGTGAAGCAAAAACAGTGCCGTCAGGTGCCGCCGAGTAATGCAGGCGGATCAGTCGCGCAGCACGTATCTAGCGCCACAGTAGGCGCAGACAGACTCTCCGTCGTCACCGACGATAGGCAGATAGACCTTCGGATGCGAATTCCACAATTCCATGCCAGGCATGGGACAGGACAGCGGCAGGTCCGCGCGCGTCACTTCGTAACGATTTTCGGCATTTGCCGGCACCAGCGGCACGGCAGAAACAGGGCGCGACATGGAAGGGCTCCGAGCAATAAGGCAATGGGCGCATGGTAACAGGCTGCAACGCTCCTGCCGGAGGCGGCCGCACAGCAGGCATGAAAAACCCGCACTGTCGCCAGCGCGGGTTTTCGGGTCAGCGGCTCTGCTTACTTGGCGGCGGCAGCGTCGGTTTTTGGCACCGAGCCCTCGGTCGTGATGCGGATCTTGATCTCGTCGCTGACGTTCGGCACATACGCGCCCACGCCGAAGTCCGAACGCTTCAGGCTGCCGGTGGCATCGAAACCGATCGACTGCGCCTTGGTCATCGGGTGTACGCCGCTCTTGTTGAGCTTGGCGTCCAGCACCACGGACTTGGTCACGCCGTGTACCGTCAGATCACCGGTGACCTTGAACTTGTCGCCACCCAGCGGCTGCACCTTGGTGCTCTTGAACGTCACGGTCGGGTACTTGCTGGCGTCGAAGAAATCCGGCTCCTTCAGGTGCGTGTCGAGAGCGCTGACATGCGTGTCGAGATTGGCCAGCGGCAGGGTCACCTCGACCGTGGACTTGGACGGCTGCTTGTCATCGAACACCAAGGTGCCACTGCCCAGCGACAGGTTGGCGGTCGGGTTGGAAAACCCGAAATGGTTCCAGGTAAACAGCACCATCGTATGGCCAGGGTCGAGCTGATAGGTAACCGGCGCGGCCTGCACCGACGACACAGCAGCGCCGAGCAAACCGGCAATGGCGAGAAAACGAAGTGCGCGCATGGTGAATCTCCGTGGGAGTGATGTGAGGACGAGCGAGGTTAAAACGATATGTTCAACGACAGGAACTGACGATCCCTTGCGGCAATCGAGTGAAACTACCCAATCAGGCGATCGTGCACGCTTCATCAAACGTGAGTCGAGGGCTGCGGGCAAACAGGTTACGGCTGGCGTCGCCGTAACCGATATTGATCAGGAAGTTCGATTTGATCGGCGTACCGGCAAAAAAGGCCGCGTCGACGCCGGCCTGGTCGTAACCCGACATCGCGCCACAGTCCAGACCCAGCGAGCGCGCTGCCAGCAGCAGATACGCGCCCTGCAAACTGGAATTGCGGAATGCCGTGGCGTCGATCATCGCCTGGTTGCCGACGAACCAGCTGCGCGCATCAGCGTGCGGGAAGAGCTTCGGCAGTTTTTCATAGAACGTCTGGTCGCTGCCGATAATGGCCGTCACCGGCGCTTCCAGCGTCTTGGCCCGATTGGCTTCGGACAGGAACGGTGCCAGCTTTTCCTTGGCTTCTTTCGACTTCACGAACACTACGCGCATGGGCGAAGAATTGGCGCTGGTCGGGGCAAATTTGGTCAAGTCATACAGCTGATGCAGTTGTTCGTCGCTGACACTCTTGGGCAGCCATGCGTTGAATGTGCGGGCCTCGCGGAACAACTGGTCGAGGGCGGCCTCGGAAAGCGTCTGGCTCATCGGTATCCTCTGCGGTAATAGCGCACCGTCGCGGCGCGGTAGATGTTCAGTGTATATGTGTGCTGTTACCAACAGATCATGGGCTTGAGGAACGTACTGTGCTCTCAGGGGAAACAATGCCGCGCCACCGACCATGCTGAAACTGCGCGGCGAATGCTGGGCAATTACCGACAACGCGGCTGGCAACCAGCGTCAGGCCTTGGCGCTGGCCGAGCGACTTGGCCTGCCGGTGCGGCATCTGGTACTGGAACCTCGGGCGCCCTGGTCGTGGTTGGCGCCGAGGCTTTCCATCGGTGGCCCT
>Ga0302316_10000579_pt1 | contig 31226 bp, 31 predicted proteins | sample III_Palsa_N3_2_FD_200456 | JGI IMG/M metagenome (GOLD analysis project Ga0302316, IMG submission 200456) | Peat permafrost microbial communities from Stordalen Mire near Abisko, Sweden - III_Palsa_N3_2 | ecosystem: Environmental > Terrestrial > Soil > Palsa > Peat permafrost | place: Sweden...
GGCGCGAGCCAAATGCCACTCCATGACTCAAGCTTCGTCGCAGCCGCCGGGCATCAGCAAGCGGGCGTGGCCGAAATGGCAGGCGAACGTCGAACCCACGCCCGGCGCGCTTTCGATCCGCAACTGCGCCTGATGCAGATTCAACACATGCTTGACGATGGACAGACCCAGGCCTGTGCCGCCGCTGTCGCGCGAACGGCTCGAGGAGATGCGGTAGAAGCGTTCGGTAAGCCGGGCCAGATGCGTGGCGGGTATGCCGAAGCCGGTGTCGCTGACCGAATACGCCGCGCCCTGCGGCGTGCGCTGCCAGCGGATCGTGATGTTGCCGCCGGCAGGCGTATAGCGCACCGCATTGCTGACCAGGTTCGACAATGCGCTGTGCAGGTCCCTTGGCGAGCCGAGAAGATCTGCCTCGGCGGTGGATTCAAGAGCGATCTGGTGGCGACCCTGGCTGAGTGCTTCTGCTTCCTTGCGCAACGTAGCCAGTAGCGATGCCATCGGCACGCGCTCGTCGGCGATCTGATGTTGCGTTTCCAGTCGCGACAGCGTGAGCAGATCCTCGACGATCTGGCCCATGCGTTTGGATTGCATGCGCATCTCGCCGAGTACCGGCGCCAGTTCAGGCACGTCTTCCGGATCGAGCAATTCGAGATATCCGTGGATCACCGTCAGCGGTGTGCGCAGTTCGTGCGACACGTTGGCCACGAAGTCGCGGCGGATCTGTTCGAGGCGATTCAGATGGCTGATGTCGCGCGCCAGCAGCAGATGCTGGTGACGCCCGAACGGCAGCATGCTGACACTGAGCTGGCTATCCGGTTGACCGGGAGCGGCAACGTCGTTGAGCGGCTCCTGCGTGCCATCGCGCAGCCAGTCGGATAAATCGGAAACGGCCAGCCGCTGCTGCAGCAGCACGCCACGATCGCGCGGCCGGCGCAGCCCCAGCAGATGTTCGGCGGCGTGATTGAACCAACGCACGTGCTGGTTCTGGTCAAGCAACACCACCGCATCCGGCAACTGGCTGGCGGCGTTGCGCAGATCGCGCAGACTGGAGGCAATGCGGCGGGAACGTGTCATGAAGCGGTCATGCTGAAGTGGGCTGACGAGAGCAGGTGTAGTCATCATGGGCTTGGCTTGATGACGGATTCGAGTCAGCAAGAAGACGACTTCCGCCAGCGCGACGAGTGCAACACCCGTGGCAACGTGCCCACCGACAAGCCAACCCAGCAACGCGCCCGCGAGTAGCGCCACGGTCAAAGCCGCGGGCAATTTCCAGGAGTGTGTTGCGGGTTGTGCCATTCAGGCGATTACTCGCGAAGCGTAAGCGATGGGTTCAAGCATCGACAAAAGCAGACGCTACCGCAAGCCCGCGACGCGATCAGATGGATTGATTCATGCACTTGTCGAGAAGCGATAGCCGGTGCCGCGCACGGTCTGCACCATGTCGTCGAGCTTCCACGGCTCCAGTGTCTTGCGCAGGCGACGTATATGCACGTCGACCGTGCGCTCTTCGACATAGACACTGCCGCCCCACACATGATCGAGCAGTTGTGTGCGCGAATAGACGCGTTCGGGATGCGTGATGAAAAAATACAGCAGACGATATTCGGTCGGTCCGATCGGCACGGCTTCCTCACCGGCAAACACCCGATGAGCGGGGCCGTCGATACGCAGGCCACCCAGCTCGACCATGCCGGAGCCGTCGTCACCCTGGCTTCGGCGTAATACGGCCTTGATCCGCGCAATCAGTTCGCGCGTCGAAAAAGGCTTCACCACATAGTCGTCGACACCGGCCTCAAGGCCATTGACGCGATCCATCTCTTCACCGCGCGCGGTGAGCATGATGATCGGGATCTCGCGGCTGAGTTCTTCCTTGCGCAGGCGCCGCGCCAGTTCCAGTCCGCTGGTGCCGGGCAACATCCAGTCAAGCAGGATCAGGTCGGGCACCTGCTCGACGATCGCCAGTTGCGCGGCCCTTGCATCGGCCGCTTGCATCGCATCCATGCCGGCTTTGCGCAAGGCAAAAGCGATCATTTCGCGAATCGAGGTTTCGTCTTCAACGATCAGGATGCGCTTGTGCACGTGGTCCGCCGGTGGCTTATGACGAAGATATTGCAACGCATCAATGTTACGCGTCGATGACAATTGTTGCAGGCTGTCTCTAATGTAACGAACCGCCGCCGTTCTGCAGCGGAGCAATGTCATCAAGCCAGGGACTGGCACCGACGGGATTGGGAGAGCCCGAAACGGGGCTTAGGCCCAGGCAAAGGCGGCCTGCGCACGCCCCATTCGACTGAAATTGTTGCTGCCCGTTCGGATTGTCATCCGTGCTTATCCGTCGTTTGTGCAGTTCCAGCACGAGTGGGGTCAACTCGGTGAGGCGTGCCTGGATGCGCACCCGCGCGTAGTAATCGAGATCTTCGCGCTTGAGCAGTCGCTTGAGTTGCTCCATCGCATCAAACGGGCGGCCCGAGTAGTAACTGGCGTCCGCGAACGCTTCGCCGGCACGTATCCCGTCACCGGCCTTTTCGCTGGCACGGGCGTAGGCGCTGAAAATTTCCGGTTGATCGGCATTGTCCAGCAGCGGTCGCAACAGATCGGCAGCCTGGCTTGCCTGCTGCTTGCTGCCCAGAGTGAGTGCGTCGGCATAGGCCAGCGCTACGGCGCGGTTGCGCGGCGATTGCGTGCTGAGGTCACCATAGATAGCCAGCGCTGCGGCACGCTGCCCGGCCTGAAGGCGCGCATCCGCCATCGCCAGTTTCAGGATCAGATTGTTTGGATCGGACTGCAGCAGTGGCGACAACTGCTCGATCGCCTCTGGGCCACGACTGCTGCGGGTAAGTGCCAATGCGTAACCGTAGTGATTTGCCGGTGTGTCGAAACCGTGCTGCTTTTGCAGGTTGGACGAGTAATACAGCACTTCTTTGGGCGCATCGTCCGCCAGCACGCGTACCCGTTCACGCATCAGCGCGAAGGTATCCAGGTGGCCATCGGTCAGCGTCGGCCCGTTCAGTGCGGACGGGTCCTTGAGGAACAGGATCGGCGCCGTACTTTTCCCCCATTGGGCCTGGTCCACGCTGGTGCCCGAAGGACGCAGCTTTTGCGCCGCGACCAACGCGCCCGCGCGTGCCTTCGCATCACTGATGCGATCGGTTGTCACCGGATGGTCCTGCAACAGGGACGGTAAATTTTCGCCACCCGCACCGGCGCTCATGACATCTTCCATACGCTGGAAGAAACCAGCCATGGCATTCGGATCAAACCCCGCATTGGCCAGGGTCTGGATGCCGACGCGATCTGCTTCGATTTCATCGTGGCGGGTGAAATTGATCGATTTCTGCGCCAGTAGACCCTGACCGCCGGCAAGCACCGCCATCGGCGCATCGCCGCTATGGCTGCCGGCACCGGCGGCGATGGCACCCAGCAATACCAGCGCCATCATCGGCGTGTCTTTCTTGGATTCCTCGAACGCGCGCTGCAGATGGTTTTGCGTGATGTGGCCGATCTCGTGCGCCATCACGCTGGCCAGTTCGGCTTCGTTCTGGGTGATCGTGATCAGCCCCGAATTCACCGCGATATAGCCACCGGGAGCGGCAAAAGCGTTGATTTCCGGGTCCCTGGCAATGAAAAACGCGAAGTGGTCCTTCGGTTTGTCGCAGTTGGCGACCAGTCGGTAACCCAAATCGTTGATGTAATCGTCCAGCAGGGGGTCGTCCACCACCATGTTCAGCGCCTGCATCTGGCGCAGCATGGAGGCGCCGTAGTCGTTTGCTTCCTGCGGCGAAATCAGCGCATTGGCCGAGCTACCCAGATCCGGCAGACGGGAGCCGTCCTGCGCACCCGCCGCGCACGCGACGCCGGCGGTGACCAGCACCGTCAGCAGGCGTGGAACAAGTCGTCGTGGTGCCATGTTCGATGAGCCTATGGACAGGCGCTTAGTTAGGCGACAATAGCACTGTGACCGTGACCTTTTACGTCGGTTCACTGGGGGTGGGCGCTTGAGCCAGAAGCGGTACGCCCCCATCTGATGGTGAAGATTTTCCCTCTAGTGGAGTTTTTCGTGATGCCGAAGATCGAGGTCTATTCGACTGCCGTCTGCCCGTATTGCGTGGCGGCCAAGAGCCTGCTCAAGTCCAAGGGGCTGGAGTGGACCGAGGTGCGCATCGACCTGGATGCGGCCCAGCGCGATTCCATGCTCGCGCGCAGCGGTGGGCGCCGCACGGTGCCGCAGATCTTCGTCAACGACCACTATGTGGGCGGTTTTGATGATCTGGTGGCAGCCGACCGCAGCGGCAAACTGACGCAGCTGCTGGAGCAGGCCGCATGAGCGACCGCCTCGCCGAATTCACCGCTTTTCGCCAACGCATGAACGAACGGATTCTGGGCGAGGACAACCAGGTCGTGCGGCGTTTCTTCGCGCTCGATACGCAGACCTACAAGGCCGGCGCGCTGGACGTGAAGACGAAGGAAATGCTGGGTCTGGTCGCGTCGCTGGTACTGCGTTGCGACGACTGCATCAGCTATCACGTGGCCCAGTGCAAGGAAGCAGGCGTCGAGCGGGATGCATTTTTCGAAGTGTTCAGCGTTGGACTGGTGGTGGGTGGTTCGATCGTGATTCCGCACCTGCGTCGTGCGGTGGATCTGCTCGACCAGCTCGAGTCCGGCGCGGCTGGCGATGCGGCAAGCTGTGCCGACCACGTCTGAAGAAAGACCCGCGTTCAAGGTTGCCTGAGGCGGTCTCGAGCAGGCTTTGGGGCGACCTGTGCAGCTTTTTGCAACGCTGCGTACAAGTATTTTCAACGCCTTGCGGCGTGTTTTGGCTGTTCGCCAGGCGTCGCATCGGCGATAATTGACCGGTTTTCAGCCTGTGCCCGGTGCTTCTTTCCCGGCCACGCGCGCTGTTCGTTGTTCCGTTCAAGGAGTTCCCCATGAGCAAGACGATTGCCGTGATCCCGGGCGATGGCATCGGCCCGGAGATCATGACTGCCACGCTGCGCGTGCTTGATGCGCTGGAATGCGGCCTGGCTTACGAGTTTGTCGACGCCGGCATGGCTGCGCTCGAGAAGCACGGCGAGTTGCTGCCGCAGTCCACGCTGGACGTGATCGCCGCACACAAAGTGGCCCTGAAGGGGCCACTCACCACGCCGATCGGTGGCGGCTTCACCTCGATCAACGTAACCCTGCGCCGGCACTTCGACCTGTACGCGAACGTGCGTCCGGCGATCAGCTTTCCGGGCACCAAGTCGCGCTACGAGAACATCGACATCATCACCGTGCGCGAGAATACCGAAGGCGCGTATCTGGCCGAGGGTCAGGTGGTATCGGAGGATGGCGAAATTGCCACTTCGATCATCCGCAATACGCGCAAGGGCAGCACGCGCATCGTGCGCTACGCGTTCGAGATGGCGGTGAAGAAAGGCCGCAAGAAAATCACGGCAGTGCACAAGGCGAACATCCTCAAGACCAGCTCGGGCCTGTTTCTCAATGTCGCCCGCGAAGTGGCGAAGGAGTACCCGCAGATCGAGTTCAACGAGATGATCGTGGACAACACCTGCATGCAGTTGGTGATGAAACCCGAACAGTTCGACGTGATCGTCACCACCAACCTGTTCGGCGACATCCTGTCGGATCTGTGCGCTGGCCTGGTCGGCGGCCTCGGGCTCGCACCGGGCGACAACATCGGCACCAACGCGGCAATCTTCGAGGCCGTGCATGGCTCGGCTCCGGACATCGCCGGCAAGGGCATCGCCAACCCCTGCGCGCTCCTGCTTGCGGCCGCCGACATGCTCGATCATCTGGATCTGCTCGCCAAGGGCAACCAGCTGCGCCAGGCGATTCGTGCCACGGTGGAACAGGATCGCCAGCACGTCACGCCGGATCTAGGCGGCAATGGCAGCACCGACAGCTTTGCCGACGCAATCGTCAAACGCATCAAGGGCTGATCTTCGACCGTCCGATGACAAGAAAAGCCGCGGCGAGAGCCGCGGCTTTTCTTTGCGTCAAGCGTAGGCCAACCTACGTCAATCTTCCAGCCTACGCCGAGCAGTGGCTCAGTGCGATGGCGGCTGATAGCTGCCTGGCACGCTGCGAAAAGGAATGGCGATGCGATTCCAGGCGTTGATCAGGATCACCACCATGTTCAGATCACCCAGTTCCTTTTCGCTGAATTGTGCACGTGCCTGCTCATAGACAGCATCCGATACGCCGTGTTCTCCCAGCCGGGTCACCGCTTCGCACCATGCCAGTGCAGCGCGCTCGCGGTCGCTGAAAAACGGCGCCTCGCGCCAGGCTTGAAGCAGATAAAGCCGTTGCTCGCTTTCGCCGCCGGCGCGAGCATCCTTGCTGTGCATGTCCATGCAATAAGCACAGCCGTTGAGTTGCGAGGCGCGCATCAGCACCAGTTCAATCAAGCCAGGTTCCAGCCCGCTGGCGCGTATATAGGTATTCAGTGCAAACAGTGGCTGCAGGGCTTCGGCGTTGGCGCGATAAGACAGACGGGATGACATGGGAACTCCTCGCAATGTGCGGCCGTTGTGGCCGTTCAGTACAAGGACGTGGCAGCTGTCGATTTTGTGACGGCGGCAATTCGGGCCAATTTTTCCGGATGCCGCAGGGCGTGAATGGCGGTGATGTGTTCGCCGTCGTCATCTATCCAGCTGGCCGAGATCAGCGTGTCGCCATCCCAACTCAGCAGGGCTGGAGCGCCGTTGAGCTGATGCAGCTGGTGATGCACGCCATGCTTGCGCTGCTGCAACGCGATCTGCAGATACAGTCGAGCCAACCGTTCGGCGCCATGCAGTGGGTGCAACGTGGCGGTCACTACGCCACCACCATCAGAGACGTGCAGCGCATCCTCCGCAAACAGCGCGCGCAAGGTTTCCATATCCGGTTGCTGCAGGGCTTGGGCAAAGCGTTCGAGCAGACGGCGTTGCGTGTTGGCGTTCACCGACTGGCGCGGTCGACCGTCGCGCAACTTCGTCTTGGCGCGATGTACGCGCTGCCGGCAGGCATCCTCGCCGATGCCGAGCATCGCTGCCGCTTCGGCGTGGCTATAGTCGAATACCTCGCGCAACAGGAAGGCGGCGCGTTCCTGCGCATTCAGGCGCTCGAGCAGCAGCAGGAAGCTCATGGTCAGGCTCTCGGCTTGCTCCACCTGCGCATCGGGTTGTTCGGATTGCGCTGTCAATGGCTCTGGCAGCCATGGACCAGGGTAATGCGCGCGTTCGGTCTTGGCGCGACGCAGCCGGTCCAGCGCCAGCCGTGTGGTGACGGTGACTAGCCAGGCCTCGGCGTCGTCAAGCGCGTTGCTGTCTTGCGCATGCCAACGTAACCACGCGTCATGCAGTACGTCCTCGGCGTCGGCCGACGTACCGAGCATTCGGTAGGCCAACCCGAACAAACGTGGACGGTGCTGCTGGAACAGTTCGGTTTGCGAATCCATGGTGACTCCAAGGGATACGCAGCAAGGACGTACGACGGTGACGCGATGTGACCGCTCAGCGAAAGATCGGCCAGGGTGCCAGGAAGATCAGCCAGATCATCAATACGATGCCGAGGTATTTCAGGGTGCGGGCAAGCTTTTTGTGCCTGCTCTTGAAGCTGGGGCCGCTCCGGCGTTTGCGCTGGCTAAGGGCAAACAGGCGGTTGATGAAACCAGTTTCTTCGGTCTCGGTATCGCTGTTCGGCGAGGCGGTGATCTTGCCCATGAAGGCGCCGACCCGGTGGTTGATCGCGCTCATCCAGCGTGTGCGCAAGGGTCGTTCAATGTCGGCAAACAGGATCACCCGTGTTTGTCCGCTCTTGTTTTCGGCCCAGTGCACGTAGGTTTCGTCGAACACCACGTCCTTGCCATCGCCCCAGGCATGTTCTTCGCCGTCGACGAAGATCCTGCAGTCCCTGGAATTGGGTGTGATCAGGCCCAGGTGATAGCGCAACGATCCGGCAAACGGATCGCGATGCGGGTTCAGTTTGCTGCCCGGCGGCAGCAGCGCAAACATCGCAGCCTTCACGCTGGGAATCGATTTCAACAAGGCGACCGTGTTCGGGCACAACGTTTCGGCCGAGGCCAATGGCTCGCCGTACCATTTCAGATAGAAGCGCTTCCAGCCTTGCTTGAAAAAACTGTTGAAACTGGCGTCGTTGTTTTTTTCCGCGGCGCGGATGTAACCCTCGTCGAACAGATGCGTCGCCTCGTCTCGAATACTCTGCCAGTTGGCCTGCAACAGGTCGAGTTGCGGGAAACCGCGACGATCGAGGATTGGTCGCGCCGGTACCGCCGAGAACGCGTACATCAGCAAGTTGTAGGGTGCGAACAGCGCCGAATGATCGGCCAGCTGGCGATCGAAACGCAGTCTTACACGTCCGCGCAAATGCACCAGCAGCACGCACAGTACAAACAGTGCGAACAGGGCGAGCAGGACAAGGCGTGGAGTCAGGATCATTTCGGTGGATACCACCATCGGGACGGTCAGGCGGCAATTCTACTCGCTCAGGCCGAATCGCCCGCATAGGGGCACCAGCGAATATTCAGCGTCAGTGTCGCAGCACATGCGCACTGCCGCCGCCGGGCCGATAGCCACGCAGCAGCGCCCGGTGCACATAAGCGACCGCCCGACGCACGGCGGAGCGTGGCGATTGGCCCTTGGCCAGCTCCGCGGTGATCGCCGAGGCGAGCGTGCAACCGGTGCCGTGCCCTTCCAGTTTCAGGCGCGGATGGCGCAGCTTCATGACGCCACGTGCGTCGTAGAAACGATCCACCACGACGCGGCCATCGCCGTGACCGCCCTTGAGCAGCACCGCGCCAGCACCGAGTGCCAGCAACGCTTCACCCGCCGCGTCGAATTGTGCCGCGGTCTTGATCGGATGGCCCAGCAAGGCCTCTGCTTCCGGCAGATTCGGGGTAAGGATGTCGGCCAGTGGAATCAGTTCATCGACCAGTGCTCCGACGGCGTCTTCGTCCAGCAGACGCGCGCCGCTGGTGGCAATCATCACCGGATCGACCACCAGCCAAGCGGGTTTGCGCGCGGCCATTTCGCGCGCAATAAGGCGGGTGATCGCGGCGCTGCCGAGCATGCCGGTCTTGACCGCAGCGATCGGGAAGTCATCGAACACTGCAGCGAGCTGGCTGCGGATATGCGTTAGCGGCACGGCATGTACCGCGCTGACCCCGAGGGTGTTCTGCGAGGTGATCGCGGTGATCGCCGAAAGCCCGTGAACACCCCGTGCCTGAAAGGTTTTCAGATCGGCCTGAATACCCGCGCCACCGCCGGAGTCGGAGCCGGCGATGGTGAGGGCGATGGGAGGTGTCGCAGATGTGGGCATAGGGGTGCGTTGCTTTAGGAGCGTGATTTCGCCCCCCTTTGCTCGTCATTCCTGCGAAGGCAGGAACCCAGCGACCTCAAGGTCTTGAAGATCAAGGGCGCTGGATCCCTGCCTTCGCAGGGATGACGAGCTGGGTAGCAGGCTACTCAATGTGCCATGCAGTGTAGTTGTCCACGCGGCTGTCGGTTACAGCGCCTCCGACGCGAAATCTGCCAGACGCGAGCGCTCGCCACGACGCAGCGTGATATGCGCCGAGTGCTCCCACTGCTTGAAGCGATCGACCGCGTAGGTGAGTCCAGAAGTTGTTTCCGTGAGGTACGGCGTGTCGATCTGCTCGACGTTGCCCAGGCAGACGATCTTGGTGCCGGGGCCGGCGCGCGTGATCAGGGTTTTCATCTGCTTCGGGGTGAGGTTCTGCGCTTCGTCGATGATCAGGTAGCGACTGAGGAAGGTACGTCCACGCATGAAGTTGAGCGAGCGGATCTTGATGCGCGAGGCGAGCAGGTCGTTGGTGGCCTGGCGACCCCAGCTGCCGCCATCCTCGGGATTGGCGAGGACTTCCAGGTTGTCAGTCAACGCACCCATCCACGGCGTCATTTTTTCTTCCTCGGTGCCCGGTAGGAAGCCGATGTCCTCGCCGACCGAGACCGTTGCGCGGGTCATGATGATTTCGCGGTAACGCTGCTGATCCATCACTTGTGCCAAGCCCGCTGCCAGCGCCAGCAGAGTCTTGCCGGTGCCTGCATTGCCGAGCAGGGTGACGAAATCCACATCCGGGTCCATCAATACATTGAGCGCGAAATTCTGCTCGCGATTGCGTGCCCCGATGCCCCACACGTGATGGTTTGCATGCGAGTGATCGTCCAGCAACACCAGCGTGGCGCTGACGTCGTCCATGTGCAGCACACGCAATTCCACGCTGTTCTCGCCGGGCAGGAACAGACATTCATTGGGATACCACGCTTCGTCCTCGCGCCGGTCCACTTTGTAGAACGTGCGCCCTCGTTCGGTCCATGACTTCACTTCCGGATGGTGATCCCAGAAGTCCTCCGGCAGTTCGACCGCGCCGGTGTAGAGCAGGGCGAAATCGTCGAGCGCACGATCGTTTTCGTAATCCTCGGCGACGAGGCCATAGATGCTCGCCTTGATCCGCAGATTGATGTCCTTGGTGACAAGGATGACCGAACGCTCGGGATTCTGATCGCGCAGTTCGATCACCGAGGCCAGAATCTGATTGTCAGCCTTCGTATGGCCATTGCTGCTGGTGCGCTGCTGAAAATACAGCCGGCCAACCGATCCACCACGCCGCAGCTTGATGCCTTGCGGGTTGCTCAGCTCCAGGCCATCGCGCAAATCATGCTGCTTGCCGCGCTCGATCAGCTCATTGAGGAATCGGCTGACCTGACGGCCATTGCGCGAAACTTCCGAAGCGCCTTTCTTCTTTTCGTCCAATTCCTCCAACACAGTCATCGGGATGAAGACGTCGTGTTCCTCGAAACGGAACAACGAGGTCGGGTCATGCAGCAGGACGTTGGTGTCGAGAGCGTAGATTCGCTTGCTTCCGGTCATGCGGAAGAGTCCTCGCTGGTGGTGGATCGATGGCGGGATCGCGGTGTAACTCTGACCGCGGGCGGGTGGTCACGGCAGTCGCTGTCGGCATGTTGCCGACGCGCCGTGGTGGTGGGCACGAAGAGCTGAAGTGGCATGCAGGGAACAGCGGTCACCGGGCGGGAACGGCATCAAGCACGGCCTGGGCGTGACCAGGCACTTTGACGCCGCGCCATTCCTGGGCCAGTCGGCCTTCGGGATCGATCAGGAACGTGCTCCGTACAACCCCCATATGGCGTTTCCCGTAAAGCACTTTTTCATGGATCACATCGAATGCCTGGCACCAGGCCTCGTCGGCATCGGAAATCAGCGGGAAAGGCAATTCCTGCTTCAGGGCAAAGTTCGCATGCGATTTCACCGAATCACGTGACACGCCGATGACTTGTATATGTCGCTTGCGAAACTGCGCGTGCAGATCGCGAAAGTCCTTCGCTTCCGTCGTGCAGCCGGGCGTGCTGTCCTTGGGGTAGAAATACACCACCACCCATTGGCCCTTGAAGCTGGCGAGTTTCAGTTCGTTGCCGTCACCGGTGACGCCTTTGAGGGAAGGGACTTTCTTGCCAACCTCGGGCATGGCTACTCCTGCACAGCAAGATGCTGCTGCGCGCGTGGAAGAAAAAGACGATGGGGGCGGACCGTGGACGCTGCGAACGGTGCGCAGAAGGCGTGCGGCATGGATCGGTACACTGGCTGCAATGCAACGTCACTCTGAAGTCCCGGCACAAGACTAGCGCGTGCGTGGCAGCAGATAACAGCCCTTGCCAGCGGCCCCCGATCGCGCGATGCTCAAGGATCTTTGAGCAGGCTCTGCAGCCCTCAAAATTTGACCGGATCCATGATCGCGTCGAGATTCAAGCCGTCACAGAGTTCGAGAAAGTCGTCGCGCAGCGCGGCAATGTGGATTTCCGCCGGAATGCCGATCGTGAACTGTGCCTGGAACATCTCCGCGCCCGTCTGCATCGCCTGATAACGCGTCGAGTTCAGCTGTTCCACGCTGATACCGTGCTGGCTGAAGAACTCTACGATCCGGGCCACGATGCCGGGCCGGTCGGCGGCGACCACTTCGACCAGATAAGGCAGCAAGTGCGAACTATTTTCGCGCGGGCCGGTGCGGTAGTGGACCAGCCGCAGGCTTTCGTCACGGGCCAGCTTGGTCAGCGCGGTTTCGAGTTTCGCCAGTGCATCCCACGCACCGCTGGCGAGCAGCATCAGCGAGATTTCGGTGCCGATGGTCGATATACGTGACTCGGACAGATTGCAGCCGGCGTCAGCGATGCGTTTGGCCAGTGCCAGCAGGGGCGATTTAGTCGCCGGGGTAAGTGCCTGGATCAGCAACTGATTGTCGTTGCCCGAACGCGCCGGAGTCGAAGAAGGTTTCAAAGGGCTCTACCCGTGAGTCACTGCCGCGTGATGCGGAAGCTCGAGACTACTCCGATCGAGCTTACTTGCCCGCCTCGCGAAGCGGCAAGTATCATGTGAGGCTTGGCTTGGGCCGGAGTAAGTCTTGAACATTCGCGGAAGCATCTGCGCGCTGGTCACCCCGTTCTCAGGTGATGGCGCGCTCGACCTGCGCTCATTTGGTCAGCTGCTCGACTACCAGCTTGCCGGTGGCACGCAGGCGCTGGTGGTCGCCGGGTCGACTGGCGAAGCGCACATGCTCGAGCACGACGAGTTTGATCGGCTGCTGGCCTTTGCGGTCGAGCACGTGGCGGGGCGGGTGCCGGTTATCGCCGGTACGGGCGAGGCCGGTACCGCCAAGACCGTCGCCATGACCCGTCGCGCTCAGTCACTGGGTGTCGACGCGGCTCTGGTGGTGGCTCCCTATTACGTGCGTCCGACCCAGGAGGGCCTGCGCCGGCACTACCTTGAAGTGGCTGAGCACGGCGGCCTGCCTGTGTTGTTGTACAACGTGCCCAGCCGTACCAGCTGCGATCTGCTGACGGATACGGTTGCCCGATTGCGTGAGCACCCGGCGATCATCGGCATCAAGGAAGCGCGCAGTGATCGGGAGCGAATTTTGGCCACAGCGGAACTTGTGCGCCCGGATTTCGTCTATCTGACGGGCGACGATGGCAGCGCCGGCGAGGCCATGTTGGCGGGCGCAGCGGGCACGATCTCGGTGGCGGCGAATCTGGCGCCAGCAGCGTTTCGTGCGTTGTGCGATGCGGCTACCCGTGGTGACCGGGCGGAAACCGCGCGGTGCCGAGCCGCGCTCGATCCGTTGTTTCGGGCGCTCGACTGCGCGCCGAATCCGATCGCGGTGAAGGCTGGTTTGCCCGCATTGGGGCTGGGTTTGGCGGCGCCGAGATTGCCGCTGGTTGAATTGAACGACGGTCCGGATCGCGCCCGATTACACGAAGCGCTGTCCAGTCTGGCATCCTTGGCGACTGCAACCTGACCGATGACCGGTTGCCTGACCTTCTCACGGAACCTGATTACATGAAGAAAACTTCGCTCCTCCTGGCCCTGCCGGCTCTGGCCTTAAGTGGCTTGCTGCTTTCCGGTTGCGGCATGTTCCGCTCGCATAAGGCGTGGGACACCGCACAGCAGGAGTCGCCGCTGGAGATTCCGCCGACGCTGGACCGGCCTGCGGTCAGTGCGGCACTGGTGATTCCGCCTCCGGGCGCCAACACGCCGACTTCCGATGGCGTGACGGCCGGTGCGCCGGGCTCCCAGATTCTGGACAGTTTCGTGATGCCGGAAACCGTCGATATCGTGTATCAGCAGGTCGGTCAGGTGCTCTCGAGTGGCGAATTGGGCCAGCTCGTCAGCCATGACGATGCCTCGCGCACCTATACGTTCACTGTTTCCGAAGCCGTCGTGCAGCAGAAGAAAAAACGCAGCTTGATGCACCCGTTCGGCGGGTCGGGTGACTCCACGACCGTGGCAGCCAACGCGTCACATCAAGTGCAGATCACCATCGACTCCAGTGGCACCAGTGCCAGCGAAGTCCAGGTGCAGGGCAATCCGGGCGTAGTGCCGCGCACGATCGACGCGCTGCAGGCCAGTCTGAAGAAAGCCAAGAAAGCCGCTTGATCTCCCAAGGTGCATAAAAAAACGCCGCCCAAGGGCGGCGTTTTTCTTTGGGGTTTCGCTGATTCGATTCAGCGCTGAAGCAGGTTGAGCTTGTCCGGCTTGCCTTCCCACTCCTTGGCATCGGCGGGGCTGTCCTTGCGCTCGGTGATGACGGGCCAGTCTTTGGCCAGCTCGGCGTTCAGCGCCACGAATGCTTCCTGACCGGCCGGCACATCGTCTTCCGGGTAAATCGCGTTGATCGGACACTCCGGTTCGCACAAGGTGCAGTCGATGCACTCGTCCGGATCGATCACGAGAAAATTAGGGCCTTCGTGGAAGGCGTCGACCGGACAGACCTCAACGCAATCGGTGTATTTGCACTTGATGCAGTTGTCGATGACGACAAAGGTCATGTTGCCGCGCACCTCTGAAGGTTGTGCCCTGACAGAGCGAGGCTCTGATGGAGCGTGAACCTATGACGGAGCATAGGCCGTGGTCGAGCGAATTGGTGCTCCCTACGAGACTCGAACTCGTGTTCCCGCCTTGAGAGGGCAGTGTCCTAGGCCACTAGACGAAGGGAGCGTTATGCTGCGAGGCGCGCTAGTATAACGGAATTGTTTCGCCCGGCAATGCTCGACGCCTACCGCTCCAAGCATGCCAGCCGGTCGGCGCTGCCTTCCCGCAGGTCGATCCGTGGTACCGGGCTCCGCAACTTATTCGTCACCAAGGGCAGTTTCGCCCCGCCAAGGATTCTGACCGCTTGAACCTCGAATCAAGGACCGACATCACGCCAGCGCTGCGGATCATTCCGCGCGACCAGCACATCATCTCCCGCAAGAACATCAGCAAGGCGGCGCTGCGGGTGTTGTATCGCCTGAACGAAGTCGGCTACACCGCCTACCTGGTCGGTGGCGCGGTGCGCGACCTGCTGCTGGGCCTGCATCCGAAAGATTTCGACATTGCCACCAGTGCGACCCCGGATGAGGTGAAAAAGCTGTTCCGCAACTGCCGCCTGATTGGCCGCCGCTTCCGTCTGGCGCACGTCGTGTTCGGACCGGAGATCATCGAAGTGGCGACGTTCCGCGGCCTGGGTGAGGAGGGTGCCGAGGGCGACCGCCACATCATTGATGGCCGCATCGTGCGTGACAACATCTGGGGCACGATCGAGGAGGACGCCGTACGCCGCGACTTCCGCGTCAATGCGCTGTACTACGACATCAGCGATTTCTCCGTGCGCGACTACGTCGGCGGCATGCAGGATCTGCAGGACCGCGTGCTGCGATTGATCGGTGACCCGGTGACCCGCTACCGTGAGGATCCCGTGCGCATGCTGCGTGCCGCACGGCTGGCGGCCAAGCTCGACATGCGCATCGACACCGCGGCGATGGCGCCGTTCGAGACGCTCGGGCCGTTGCTGGCTGACGCCGCGCCGGCACGGTTGTTCGACGAATCGTTGAAGATGTTTCTTGGCGGTCACGGGCTGAAGAGTTTCCGCATGCTGGAACATTGCGGCCTGCTGAAATTCCTGTTTCCCGCCACGGCACGGGCGCTTCAGCGCGGCGATGAGGCGTTGCGTTCGCTGGTCGAACAAGGCCTCGCGAACACCGATGCACGCATCGCCGAAGGCAAGTCGGTCACCCCGGCTTTCCTGTTCGCGGTGCTGCTGTGGGGCGAAGTGCGCGACGTGGCGCACCACTACATTGCGCAGGGCATGGATGGCAATGAGGGTTGGGCGCGTGCTGCGGCCCAGGTCGTTGCCGAGCAGTGTCAGCGGGTGGCGATTCCGCGCCGTTTCACTTTCACCATGGAAGAAATCTGGTCGCTGCAGCCGCGCTTCGAACAGATTCAACGCAAGCGTGTGTTCCGGCTCATGACCCACCCGCGCTTTCGCGCCGCGTTCGATTTTCTGTTGCTGCGTGCGGCTGAATCACCGGCGATGCACGAGCTGGGTCAGTGGTGGGCGCACGCGCAACTGTTGCCACAGGACGTGCTGGCGGCGGCTTTGCCAGCCAGTGGCGGCAGCCATGTCAGCGACAACGCCGTATTGCCGGTGGCAGCGCGACCGCCGCGCCGACGCCGGCGCAGCCGGCCCAGCGATAAATCGGGTTCGGTGTGACGCTCGCTTACGTCGCGCTGGGCAGCAATCTGGGTGATCCACGGCAACAAGTGCTCGACGCCATGCAGGCGCTGGGTAAGTTGCCGGATACACGCCTGTTGAAATGCTCACAGCTGTACCGCACGCCGCCATGGGGCGTACTGGAGCAGCCGCCGTTCATCAATGCGGCCGTACAGCTGGATACCGCGTTGTCGCCACATCGCCTGCTTGACGCCTTGATCGAGATCGAACAACGCGCTGGTCGGGTGCGTGTGCAGCGCAACGGGCCACGCACGCTGGATCTGGATCTGCTGTACGTCGATGGCGTGCAGCTCGACGACGAGCGACTGACCTTGCCGCACCCGCGCATGACGGAACGTGCATTCGTGTTGCTGCCGCTGCATGATCTCGCCCCTTCGCTGCAGTTGGCCGGACACGGTTCAGTTGCGGAACTGCTGGCGCGGGTCGATCTTGCCGGATGTGAAAAACTGCCTTGAGCGATCTGAAGGCAGGCCGGATAATCGGCGCCCGCTCCACCGTTCTGCTGCGACTACCCTGAGGAATTGCCGTGTACGTGCAAAATGCGAACGTCCCAGAGCGCAAGCCGGTCACCGTGCCGGGGCTGCACGCGATGAAAGCGCAAGGGCAGCGCATTGTGATGCTGACCGCCTACGATGCCAGTTTCGCGTGGCAGCTGGAGGCTGCCGGTATCGACATCGCGCTCGTCGGCGATTCGCTGGGCATGGTGATACAGGGACACCGCAGCACGCTGCCAGTGACCCTGGATCACATGGTCTATCACACGGCGGCGGTTGCCCGTGGCTTGTCCACGACGCTGCTGGTGGCTGACATGCCGTTCATGGCTGACCGCGATCTCGCCCACGTGCTGGACGCTGGCGCGCGGCTGGTGGGCGAGGCGGGCGCCGCGATGGTCAAGATTGAAGGCGCGGCTCCGCATATCCTCGAGGCGATTGCCGCGTTGACCGAACGGGTGATACCGGTCTGTGCGCACCTGGGGTTGACCCCGCAGTCGGTGCACAAGTTTGGTGGTTTTCGGATCCAGGGCCGCGAGCAGTCGGCCGCCGATCACATCGTGGATGAGGCGCTCAAAGTGCAGGCCGCTGGCGCAGATCTGCTGGTGCTTGAGGGTGTCCCGACCACACTGGGCGAACGAATCACGGCGGCAGTGAAGATTCCGGTCATCGGCATCGGAGCTGGCCCGCATTGTGATGGGCAGGTGCTGGTGATCCATGACATGCTTGGGATCACCCCGGGCAAGCGGCCCAAATTCAGCAAGGATTTTCTTGCCGGGCACGATTCGGTTGCGGCGGCGCTCGCTGCCTACGCCGCCGACGTGCGTAGCGGTGCGTTTCCGGCACCCGAACACTGTTTCAACTGACCTGACGAAGCCGACTCATGCAGACCCTTCAAGATGCTCCTGCCTTACGCGCAGCGGTTCGCAGTTGGCGCGCGAAAGGCCAGACGGTGGGCTTTGTGCCGACCCTGGGCAATCTGCATGCCGGCCATCAATCGCTGATCAAGCTGGCGCGTGCGCGCACGGATCGGGTCGTGGCCAGCGTGTTCGTCAACCCCACCCAGTTTGCTCCAGGCGAGGATTTCGAGCGCTATCCACGCACGCTGCTGCAGGATCAGGCCGCGCTGGCCGATGAGGACTGCGATCTGCTGTTCGCGCCGGATGTGGCGACGCTTTATCCCTACGGCCCGGAAAATACCGTCAGCCTGCACGTGCCGCAGATCACCGACACGCTGGAAGGGGCTCACCGGCCGGGACATTTCGACGGCGTCGCCACCGTGGTGTGCAAGCTGTTCAATCTCGTGCAGCCGGACGTGGCCGTGTTCGGCCAGAAGGATTTCCAGCAGCTAAAGGTGATCGAGCGGATGCTGCGGGATCTTTCGCTGCCGGTGAGAGTCATGGCTGCGCCCACGATGCGGGCGGAAGACGGCCTGGCGCTGAGCTCACGCAATCAGTACTTGTCCGCTGCTGAACGTGCGCGGGCTCCGCTGATCTATGAAACCCTGGTGAAAATGCGCGACCTGCAGGCCAAGGGGCACGCCTGGCGGGTGCTGGAGCAGGTTGCCACGGCGCAGCTGAGCCGGGCCGGTTTCGAGCCCGATTATGTGGTGATACGGCGTGCCGAAGACCTGGTTGAGCCCGCCGAGGGCGAAAATACGGGCCTGATCGCCCTCATTGCCGCACGCCTTGGCAGTACACGCCTGATCGACAACTTGCTGTTCGACTGAACGCCCCTATATAGGGGCTGTTTTCGACGGATGTTGCGGTGCAATGTCATCGGTTCGATAATGGCCAACTCGCAGGCTGTTCCTGCTGGATAGAACGTCATGCACCTGAATATGCTCAAGGCCAAGATCCATCGGGCCACAGTCACTCACGCCGAGCTGCACTACGAGGGCTCGATCGCGATCGACGGCTTGCTGCTGGATGCTTCGGGCATTCGCGAGTACGAGCAGATCCATGCCTGGAACATCAACAACGGCAAGCGCTTCGTCACCTATGCGCTGCGTGCGGAAGAAGGATCCGGCATCATCTCGGTGAACGGTAGCGCCGCACATCGTGCAAAGCCGGGCGATCTGATCATCATTGCCGCGTTTGCGCAGCTGTCGGAAGCGGAGCTCGAACAGTTCCAGCCGACGTTGGTCTATGCCGATGCGGACAACCGCATCTCGCACACCAACCGCTCGATTCCCAAGCAGATGGCAGCGGCCTGATTCGATCCATGATGGCTGGCGATCCAGCGTCAGGCGTTAGCCATGATGTCTTGCCAGCGCCCACTGCACATGCTCGCGCACGACGCTTGAATCATGGTCCGCACGCGCACGCAATGCTGCGGTGATCGCTGCCGACGAGGGTGCGTTGCCTAGCGCCACGGCGATATTGCGCAGCCAGCCTTCATAGCCGGTGCGGCGGATCGCCATACCTTCGGTGTGTTTGAGGAAGGCCTCCTCGCTCCAGCTGAACAGCTCGACGAGCTTGGCGCCGTCCAGGCTGTGACGCGGCGCAAAGTCGGGCTCGCTGGTTTCCTGCGCGAACTTGTTCCAGGGGCAGATCAGCTGGCAGTCGTCGCATCCGAAAATGCGATTGCCCATCGGTGCGCGCAGGTCTTCTGGAATGCTGCCCTTGAGCTCGATCGTGAGGTAAGAGATGCAGCGTCGTGCATCCAGCCGGTACGGTCCGAGGATCGCCTGGGTAGGACAGATCTCGATGCAGCGGCTGCAACTGCCGCAATGTGCGCTGGCCGGTGCGTCGATCGGCAGCGGCAGGTCGGTATACAGCTCGCCCAGGAAAAAGTAGGAGCCGGCACGGCGATTGATCAGCACCGTGTGCTTGCCGATCCAGCCAAGGCCAGCGTTGCGCGCCAGGGCTTTCTCCAGCACCGGCGCAGAATCGACATAGGCGCGATAGCCAAAATCGCCGACCACGGCATGGATGCGCTCGGCCAGTTTCTGCAGGCGGTTGCGCATCAGCTTGTGATAGTCGCGACCCAGCGCGTAGCGCGATACATAACCGGCGTCAGGGTCTTCCAGTACGGCCCAGGCGTTGTGGGTGCCCGGTGGTATGTAATCCATGCGCACCGAGATGACCCGTTGCGTACCGGGTTCCAGTTCGGCCGGACGACTGCGCTTGGAGCCGTGGCGCGCCATGTATTCCATTTCGCCGTGATGGCCGTCCTCGAGCCAGCGCTTCAGATGCCCCTCGTCTTCACCGAGTTCGGTGCCGCTGATGCCCGCTTCGGCAAAACCCAATTCGATCGCCCAGCGCTTGATGTCACGCGCAAGTGCGGTGTAATCGGGTGCAGTGCTGAAGTCGGCGGTGGGCATGCCACTATTGTAGGCCGCTGCACTCGCTGGCCATGCCTATAATTCACGCATGCCGGCCCATCCGCACCACCACGATCTCTATACCGTCGAACAATTGCGTGCCATGGAGCGCGATGCGCTCATCGCATTGGATATCTCCGGCTACGACCTGATGCGCCGGGCCGCCAGCGCCGCGCTGAACAGCCTGCGCCGGCATTGGCCGCAGGTCCGGCGCGTCACCCTCTATTGTGGCCCCGGCAATAATGGCGGCGATGGTTTCCTGCTCGGCGTGCTGGCCCGTGAGGCTGGGCTGCAGGTCGATCTCATCGCGCTTGGCGATAAGGCGCATGGCGATGCGGCGCTCGCGCGTGCGGCATGGGAAACGGACGGCGGCCGTGTACAGCTGTGGAGGCCGACCAGCGAACTTGCGCCGACTGAATTGCAGGTCGATGCGCTGTATGGCATCGGGCTCAATCGTGCACCCGAGCCTTCAGCGGCGGCGTTGATCGAGCGTATCAATGCCAGTGGCGTACCGGTACTGGCACTGGATGTTCCATCCGGATTGAACGCGGATACCGGTCATAGTCCCGGGGCGGCGGTTCGCGCCGATGTCACGGTGACCTTCATCGCAGGCAAGCGTGGGCTGCATACCGGTCGCTCGGCTGACCTGGTCGGGGTGCTGGAACTGGCGACTTTGGCGGTGCCCGACCGCGTCTTTGCCACGATCAAGCCCGACGCGCAGTTGCTAGCCGCAGACGCCTTGCCGCCGCGTAACCGCTACGCGAACAAGGGCGACAACGGCCACGTGCTGGTGATAGGTGGTGACCACGGTATGGCAGGCGCTGTCCGGATGGCGGGTGAGTCCGCGTTGCGCGCCGGCGCTGGCCTGGTCAGCGTCGCGACGCGCGGCGGTCATGTGCCGGCACTGAATGCGGCCCGTCCGGAACTGATGGCGCATGCAGTCGATGGTCCGCAGACACTCGAACCGTTGCTCGAACGTGCCGATGTACTGGCGCTGGGGCCGGGCCTGGGGCAGGGCGCATGGGGTCACGCGCTGTGGCTGACGGCGCTGGACGCGAACAAGCCGCTGGTGCTCGATGCCGATGGGTTGAACCTGTTGGCGCGTGAGTCGCGCAAGTTCACTGTACCCACGGTGCTGACGCCACATCCGGGTGAAGCCGCGAGGCTGTTGGGTGTGACCACCAAAGAAGTCGAGCAGGACCGCTTTGCCGCCGTGCGCGAACTGGCGCGTCGCTACAACGCTGCGGTGGTGCTGAAAGGTTCCGGCAGCTTGATCGCCGATCCAGATGGACGTCTAGACGTCTGTCCTTGGGGTAACCCGGGGATGGCTTCAGGCGGCATGGGTGATCTGCTTACCGGCATTGTCGCGGCGTTGCTGGCGCAAGGATGCACGTCATGGCGCGCTGCCTGTCTTGGCGTGGGCCTGCATGCGCGCGCCGGTGATCTGGCCGCGCAACAAGGTGAGCGCGGGCTGCTGGCCACGGATCTTTTGGAACCGTTGCGCGCGCTTGGCAATCGGAAAGCGGTCGAGCAGGGTGAGCGTGACCGATGACGTCAGGACCCTTCACATCATGATCGATGCCGACGCAGGCGCACTCGAATGGGCATTACCCGACGAGGCGGCAACGGGCGCGCTGGCCGTTCATCTGGCTGCGATGCTGGATGACGGGATGGTGCTCTACCTGCACGGGCCACTTGGGGCCGGCAAGACCAGCTTTGCGCGTGCTCTGCTGACGGCGCTGGGCGTGGGCGAGCGCGTCAAGAGTCCCACTTACAGCCTGGTCGAAGGCTACGAAGCGCAGGGTCGACCTGCCTGGCACCTGGACCTGTACCGGATCGCCGATCCCGGCGAGCTGGAGTGGCTGGGTCTGGATGCGCTCGCCGATCCGGCGGCATTGGTCCTGGTGGAGTGGCCCGAGCGCGGCGTCGGCGCCTTGCCCGCAGCCGACCTGGAACTGCAATTGAGCTACGCCGGCGATGGGCGGCACGCTTTACTGCATGCCGTTTCCGCGCGAGGGGAGCGGCTGCTCCAACGGATGGCCTTGAAGCGCCATCCACGACCTTCGGCTTGAGCTAAGTGCTGATTCCTGTTCAGGAATTGCCACTCGGCGATTCTGCCAATGATCTGTTCGGAATGTGGCACTTGCGGTCGATAACTTGACGTAGCCTGACGAATAGTCTGCATGCTACGGATATTCAAGGGAATTAACCTTGCATTCGCCGAATGACTGCGCTTCAATGCCGCTCATGAGGGGATTCCTGAACAACCTGGCTGGATTTATCGCTGTCGCCATCGCGGCAACGACTCCTTTTGCTGCGGTCCAGGCCGCCGATCTCAACGGCGCGCGCGTCTGGGCGGGCAACGAGTACACCCGTCTGGTGCTCGATGCCTCCGGCCCGCTGGACTACAAAATCGTCCAGAACGATGGCCAGGTCGTTGTCGATCTGGGTAGCAGTCAGTTGGGCGACAGTTTTGCCGATCCGTCTGCGCAAGGCCTGTATCGGGGCATGACTCATGCACGCCTGGGCGACCGGCTGCAATTGACTGCAAAAGTGGCTCCGCACAGCCGCCTGAAAAGTTTCGTGCTCAAGCCGACGACCGGCAGTGGTTACCGTCTGGTGCTCGATTTCTACCCAGGCACTGGCGCCATCGTGGCGGCGACATCGAACAGCAGCGACAACGACTCCAGCGCACAGCCGGTAGTCGAGTCCGTTATGCAGCCTGCGCCTTTGCGCAGTCGCACCACGTCGTCGCACAACGACGTAGCGTCCGCGCGGCAGGCCGCCGTGATGCTCAACGCCCAGCGCAAGGTCGTGGTGTGTATCGACGCCGGTCACGGTGGCAAGGACCAGGGCGCGCACGGGCCTGACGGCACCCTGGAGAAGAACGTCACGTTGGCGGTGGCCCGCGATCTTGCGGCCCGGATCAACCGGCAGCCTGGCATGAAGGCCGTGCTGACCCGCGACGGCGATTACTTCATTGAACTCCCGCAGCGATTCAAGATCGCCCGCGACAACAAGGCCGACCTGTTCGTCTCGATCCACGCGGACTCCTACACGAGCGACGATGCCAAGGGTTCATCGGTATGGGTGCTGTCGCCGCGTGGCAAGACCAACGAGGCGGCACGTTTCCTGGCCGACCGCGAAAACGCCGAACTCATCGGTGGCACCACGCTGGACGACAAAAGCGACGACCTGGCCAAGGTGCTGATCGATCTGCAGCAAAGCTGGGCGATCCAGGCCAGCGACGTGATCGCCGGCAACGTGCTGAACGCGCTCGGGCAGCTCGGTCCGACCCATCGCGGCTATGTCGAGCGGGCCAACTTCGTTGTGCTGCGTTCGCCCGACGTGCCGTCGATCCTGGTCGAGACGGCCTTCATCAGCAATCCGGTCGAAGAGCACAAGCTGCGTGATCCGGAGCATCAGGACAAGCTCGCCGAAGCCGTGATGGGCGGCGTCAAGAACTATTTTGAATCCACGCCCCCGCCCGGTACCTGGTTCGCGGCGCAGGCGGCACGCGGCAATGGCGTTGAGCTGGCCAGCGACAAAGGCTCTGCGTCGATGGCAGACAGCGATAGCAGCAAGGTCACGTTGGCCAGCAGCCAGCCCATGGCGGCCGATGCGGACGTGCGTGACCTGCATCGGGTCGGCCCCGGCGAGAGTCTGCGCAGCATCGCGCAGCAGTACGGCATCAGCATCGATGCGTTGAAGAGCGCGAACCAGATCAACAGCGATACGGTGCGTGCCGGCACGGTATTGACCATACCGGCCAGCTGAATCCGCCGCATTCCATCGCGCGATCGCGTTGGTTGCTTTCATGCGGGCTGCGGCTCGCTTAAGCTTGGCGGATGCCTGTCATCCGTTTGCTACCCCCCGAACTCATCAACCAGATCGCCGCTGGCGAAGTCATCGAGCGTCCGTCCTCGGTGGTCAAGGAGCTGGTCGAGAACAGCCTCGATGCGGGCGCCACGCGCATTGAAGTCGATATCGAACAAGGCGGCAGCCGGCTGATCCGGGTGCGCGATGATGGTGGCGGTATCGGTGCCGACGAACTGCCGCTGGCGGTCGCCTCGCATGCGACCAGCAAGATTGGCAGCTTCGACGATCTGGAACATGTCGCCAGCATGGGTTTTCGCGGCGAGGCGCTGGCCTCGGTGTCGTCGGTCTCGCGCTTCGCGTTGACCTCGCGCGTGCGCGGGCAGGACGCTGCTTTTCGCATCGAAGTGGATGGCGGCAAGCTGCAGGCCGCGCGTCCGGCGCAGCATCCATCGGGCACCAGTGTGGAAGTGCGCGATCTGTTCTACAACGTGCCGGCGCGCAGAAAATTCCTGCGTGTTGAGCGCACCGAATTCGCGCACATCGACGACCTGCTGAAGTCATTGGCGTTGGCCCGCGGCTCGGTGGAGTTCCGGCTCAGCCACAACGGCAAGCCGGTGCGCATCTGGAAAGCGGCCAGTAACGAACAGGCCGCGATGCAACGGGTAGCCGAGGTGCTGGGTGAGGAGTTTCCTGCACAGAGCCTGCGCATCGATCACGCCATGGCCGGCTTGCATCTGTCCGGTTGGGTCGGTTTGCCGACGGCGTCGCGCTCCCAGGCCGACTCGCAATATTTCTACGTCAACGGTCGACTGGTGCGCGATCGCATCGTTGCCCACGCCGTGCGTCAGGCTTACGCCGACGTGCTTTTTCATGGACGTCACGCCGCCTTCGTGCTGTACCTGGAACTTGATCCGGCCGGGGTGGATGTCAACGTGCATCCTGCCAAGCACGAGGTGCGTTTTCGCGAGCAGCGCCTGGTGCACGACTTTCTCTTTCGCACCTTGCATGAAGTGTTGGCGCAGACGCGTGCGGGACAGAGCGTGCCGTTGGCAACGGAATCGATGGGAGGCGTGGCCGCCGGGATGGACGCGCCTTATGCCACATCCGGCTCGGTAGCACCGGTCGTTCACGGGTGGCAGGGTCAGTTCAACCAGAGCCGTTTGAATCTCGGCGTTCGCGATGCGCCACTGGCTGGTTACGCCGCCTTGCTGGGCGAGCCATCACCTGCCTTCGCGGTGTCCGCACCGATGTCGCAGGCGCAGGAAGGCGAGGCACCTCCGTTGGGGTTCGCCATCGCACAACTGAAAAACATCTTCGTGCTGGCCGAGAACGCACATGGACTCGTGCTGGTGGACATGCACGCGGCGCACGAACGCATCACTTACGAAAAACTGAAATCCGCACGCGTCGGCAGCAATCTGCGTTCACAGATGTTGCTGGTGCCGCTCGCCATTGCGGTCAGCGCGAAGGAGGCCGCAGCGGCCGAAGAGCATGCCGAAGCCCTGGCCGAATGGGGGCTGGAACTGTCCCGCAGTGGTCCGGCGACGGTCGTGGTGCGACGTATCCCCGCGTTGCTGGAAGGTGCCGATGTGGCCCAGCTCAGTCGTGACGTGTTGTCCGAACTGGCCCAGCACGGAAACTCGCGCCGATTGCAGGAGTTGGAAAACGAATTGCTTTCGACCATGGCCTGCCACGGCTCGGTGCGCGCCGGACGGCGACTGACGCTGCCTGAAATGAACGCCTTGCTGCGCGAGATGGAAGTGACCGAACGCTCCGGCCAGTGCAATCACGGTCGCCCTACCTGGGTCCAGTTGAGCCTGGCCGAGCTCGACAAATTGTTCATGCGCGGTCGCTAGGCGTCTGTCTAATATGCTGAATGCGTAACAAGCAAGATGGACATATCGCACTCCCAGACGGCCGCGTTCTGCTCCTTCTCCTGCTTGCAGGGGGAGGTTGGGAGGGGGTGAAGCTTTTGATCTTCTTGTCGAAGAGCGACCCCACCCCAACCCTCTCCTGCGAGCAGGGGAGGGAGCAGTTCGAGGCTGGCCTGAGCCATCACCCAAGGGCTTAACTTACGGCTTGCCCCTCGCGCAAATAGGCGGCCATACTCGGAGTCCTTGCCTCGTGCGGATTCATACCCATGTTGCGTAACACCGTTGCTGTCCTTGCACTGTTTTTCGGAGTTGCTGCTGTGCACGCTGAATCCCCGACCGCTTCCTCCATCACCTCCGACGCCTATCAACAGCAGATCCAGCAATGGCGCGCCGATCGCGTCAAACGTCTCACTGCGCCGGACGGTTGGCTGAGTCTGATCGGACTGGAGTGGCTGAAGGAGGGCAGCAATCGCGTGGGTAGCGCGGCCGATAACGATATTGTGCTGAAGGCTGGGCCTGCGCACCTGGGCACGGTGACGCTGAGCAAGGAAGGTAAGTTGCACCTGGTATTGAGCCGCGACAGCGGTGCGACGATCGATGGAAAGACGGTTGCGGAAGCTACCCTCATCGACGATGCGCACGCGACCGGCGACAGCAAACCCACCACGGTTAATTTTGGTGCGGCAAATTTCTACGTGATTGATCGCGATGGCCGCAAGGCGCTTCGGGTGAAAGACGGCGCCGCCGAAACACGCAAGGATTTCGTTGGCATCGACTATTTCCCGATCGATGCTTCCTGGCACATCGTTGCGACCTGGGTGCCGTTCAATCCGGCGCACAAGCTCGAAATCGGTTCCGTGATCGGCACGATCGACAAGGTCGATGTGCCGGGCAAGGCGGTGTTCCAGCGCGACGGCCACACCTATGAGCTGTTGCCGTATCAGGAAGAGCCCGGTGGTGATTTGTTCTTCGTGATCGCTGACCGCACGTCAGGCAAGGAGACTTACGGTGCGGCGCGTTTTCTTTATGCCGCGTTGCCGAAAGACGGCAAGGTGATTCTCGATTTCAACGAAGCCTATAACCCGCCATGCGCGTTCACGCGGTTCGCCACTTGCCCGCTGGCACCGCCGGAGAATCGCCTCGACCTCAGCGTGACCGCAGGTGAGAAGAAGTACCGCGGGGAGCACTGATCGCAGCGTTTCGCCGCGACCTGGCGATCAGGATCTGGGTCTCTGCCTGCGCAGGGATGACGGGTACGAGAGGGTTGTTCGAGAACCCGCTAGCGTGATGATCGCCGTGCTCAGCGTCCCTTGAACTCCGCCTTGCGCTTTTCCAGAAATGCGCTCGTTCCCTCACGCATATCTTCGGTCGCGAACGCCAGCGCGAAACCCTGCGTCTCGAATTCGAGACCTTGATCGATCGCGCTTTCACCGCCCTGCAGTACGGCATCGAGAATGCCCGCAGCGGCCAGTGGCGCGGCGGCGGCAAGCTGGTCGGCCAGCGCGTTCACCGCTTCGTCCAACGCTTCGGGCGTGACCAGTCGGGTGAGCAGTCCCAACTCGTAGGCACGCTGTGCGTTGATGACAGCGCCGGTGAGGCACAGCTCCAGCGCGGCGCCGCGGCCCGCCAATCGCAGCAAACGTTGGGTGCCACCGAAACCGGGGATCAGGCCGAGGTTGATTTCCGGCTGGCCGAACTTCGCCTTTTCGCTGGCGACGCGTAGATGGCAAGCCATGGCCAGCTCCATGCCGCCACCGAGCGCAAAACCCTGGATGCGCGCAATCACCGGTTTGCCGAGCCGTTCGATCGAGCTCATCAAGCGCTGACCGGTGCGCGAAAAAGCCTGCGCCTGCACCGGTGTGTAACCGTTCATCTCGGCGATGTCGGCGCCAGCCACAAACGCCTTCTCGCCGGCGCCAGTCAGCACGACCACGCGCACGGCGTCGTCCTGGGCTGCCTGTGCAAACGCAAGGGTCAGCTCGTTGAGCGTGTCGCGATTGAGTGCGTTGAGCTTGTCAGGACGGTTGACGATGATCGTGCGCACTGCGCCGCGATGAGTGATTTCCAGATTGCGATAAGCCATGACCGGCCTCCCAGACATGCAAAACCGGGATGGTAGCAGCGGGAACCTTTGCTGCCGTCGGGTTTCTTAAGCCAGGAGTGCCGTTCGCTGCACGAAACCCCCAAACCGCTTAGGATGACCCGTCAGGAAGGGTTGTCGTCACAGAGAAGGGCCCGATGAAGAAAGGCATCACACATCCGCTTTGCTGCTTGCTTGGCATCTTGCTGCTGGGCGGAGTGATCCATGCACAAGACCGAGCGCCGGCAGCCGATGCCGCGTCGGCGAAGCAGGACAAGACCGACAAGACCAAACTGTCCTATGCGATCGGCTACCAGATCGGCAGCCAGTTCGCCGATGGTCAGCCGGACGTCGACATTCCCACGTTGCAGCGTGCGATCCAGGACGCGTACGCAAAGCGGCAACCGGCCGTGTCAATGCAGGACATGCATCAGCAGCTGCATCTGCTGGGTCGCCAGATGCATGCCGATGCGCTCACCGAATTCCGGCGTATCGCCGATGAAAATGCGCGCAAGAGTGCCGAATACATGGCCCACAACCGCTTGCAGCACGGCGTGGTGCAATTGTCCTCCGGCGTGCAGTACGCCGTATTGCAAAAAGGCACCGGTACGGTCAGTCCGACAGTGACGGGTACGGTGACCGTGAACTACCGCGGCATGCTGATCGACGGCACGGAATTCGACAGCACCTGGGCTCACGGAGCACCGGTGAGCTTTCCGATCAACGGTGTCATTCCGGGCTGGCGCGATGTGATTCCCCGCATGCACGTGGGCGACCGCTGGCGGGTGGTGATTCCACCGCAACTGGCTTACGGCGAACATGGCGCGTTACCGCGCATCGGCCCGAACGAGGCGCTGGTCTTCGAGATCGAACTGCTGGATATCAAATCGCCTGCGGACAAACCCTGACGGCTTTCCGGCCCGCCAGCCGGAAGGAGCCCGGTGGTAGCATGGGCAGGCATGTCGAACGATTCCAGCGCCGCCGCCACACTCATCCCGTTGACACCGTGCATTGGCACCTGCCGGCTGGATGAACGTGGCTATTGCATCGGCTGCCTGCGCACTGGCGAAGAAATCGGTCGCTGGCGCCTGATGGACGACACCGAGCGGCTGCATGTCATGCGCGAAATTCTTCCTGCCCGCAAAAAACATGTCGATCCCAACAGCGACTCCGCCGTGGTGGACGCGTTGCGCGGTGCGCTGTGGCCGTTGTCGGCGCCGCCGACAGGCCCGGGCTGGAACCACGCCGATATGACCGAGCTGCTGGGCGATAGCCCGCGCCAGCCAGCGGCCGTGCTGATCGGGTTGCGCGAGGGTGCGCAGCCACGACTGGTGCTTACGGTGCGCACCGATCACTTGCAGGCGCATGCTGGTCAGGTAGCGTTTCCGGGCGGGCGCACTGACCCGTCAGATGGCAACGCACTGACCACGGCGTTGCGTGAAAGCGAGGAAGAGATCGGTCTCGATCGCGCGCTGGTGACGCCGCTGGGTTATCTGGATTGCTTCGAGACCATCAGCGGTTTTCGCATCACGCCGGTCGTCGCGCTGATCGACGCCGAAGCTCAGCTGTATCCGGCGCCGGATGAAGTGGCCGAAGTATTCGAGGTGCCGCTGGCATTTTTTCTCGAGCCGGCCAATCTGCGCCGCTATACGATGGAATTTCGTGGTCACCGCCGGCCGATGGTTGAATTTGTCCACGGCGGTCATCGCATCTGGGGTGCTACCGCCGCGATATTGTTGAACATGTTGCAAAGGATGGGACGCGCATGAGTTTGCACACCACGCTCATTGATGCGGCAAGTCTCGCGGTGCTGCCACCGAATGACGTGTTGATCGTCGATTGTCGTTTCGACCTGGCTGATCCGGCGAAGAGTGAGCGCGATTATCTGGACGGCCATATCCCGGGCGCCGTCTATGCGAGCCTCGACCGCGATCTGTCCGATCTGTCGCGCCAGGGCGAAGGCCTGGGACGGCATCCGTTGCCGCTTGCTTCCGCATTCAATGCGCTGCTGTCGCGCTGGGGATGGCGTGCGGGCATCCAGGTCGTCAGTTATGACGCAGCTGGCGGCGCGCTAGCCGCGGCGCGACTGTGGTGGCTGCTGCGGTTGGTAGGCGTGCAGCAGGTTGCTGTGCTGGACGGTGGCTATGCCGCATGGCTGGCGGCTGGTTTGCCGGTTGAAGTGGGCGATGGCGCTGCCCGATCGCCCAGCCACGTGTCCTTGCGCTATGACACCCACCAGATGTTGCTGGATCACGCCACGTTGCCACGCGGCGACGCCGGTCAGTTGCTGGATGCGCGTGCCGCGCCGCGCTACCGCGGCGATGTCGAACCGCTGGACCGCGTTGGTGGCCATGTGCCGGGCGCATTGAACCGACCGTTCGCCGACAACCTCGGTAGTGACGGTCGCTTCAAACCGGCGGCGCTATTGCGCGACGAGTTCACCAAGGTGCTCGGTTCGACGCCCCCGTCAGCGGTGGTGCACATGTGCGGCTCCGGCGTCACGGCGTGCCACAACCTGCTTGCGATGGAGCACGCGGGGCTGCATGGTTCGCGACTTTACGCCCCTTCCTGGAGCGGCTGGATCAGCGACCCTTCACGCCCGATCGCGAAGGGTTGAGCTCGGTGTAGGAGCGCACCCTGTGCGCGAAAACCCGTAGCGATAAGGTTAGGCTGTTTCGCGCACAGGGTGCGCTCCTACACGCGGTCATTGGTGCGCACGAGCAAGCAATGTCACCCCAACCTACGTCCCCCTTACTTCTTGCTCTTCAATCGCGCCACCAGACCTTGCAGCACTTCCTGTGTTTGCGGGTGGAAAAACGCTTCTATGAAGTCGTCGAGCGGCAGCGCGTCAGGGTCGGCATACGCGGCGGCGAGATCGGCGCGGGCCAGCGCACGCGTGGCAAGCATGGCGTGGCTCGGCAACGCCAATAGCTCTTCCAGCCAGCGCAACGCGCGTGTGGTGACTTGGTCGACGCCGGTGGTTTCGTCTACAAAACCGCAGGCCAGTGCGGCCGCAGAATCGATCATGGCGCCGGACACCAATAGGCGCTCCGCACGATAAGGGCCGACTACCCGACGCAATGCCAGCTGGATGCAATCGGGCACGATGAGTCCAACCTGTACTTCGTTCAGCCCGATCCGGTACGCGCCGTCGGCCATCACACGGTAATCGCAAAACAGCGCCAGCACAGCGCCGCCGGCTGGGCTGTGGCCGGTGATGGCGGCGACCAGCGGAATCGGCGAGCGCGCCAGTGTGGCGCACAGCGCGAAAAATTCACGCCAATATTCGCGTACGCCAGCCCGGTCGCGGCCGAGCAAGGACGGCACATCCACGCCGGCGGAAAACAGACCCTGTGCACCGGACAACACGATGCCACGCGCGCCGCCGCGAATGCTTTCTTCGATGGCCGAACGCAAGGCGCGCAGCAGTTCAAGGTTCAGCGCATTGACCGGTGGCCGGGCCAGTTTGATTTCGCTGATGGTGTCGTGGGTGGTCAGATCGAGCATGGTGAACTCCGTGGGCATGCTGGTTTTATTGCGGATGATCGTCGGCGGTCCA
>Ga0302316_10000581_pt1 | contig 31180 bp, 16 predicted proteins | sample III_Palsa_N3_2_FD_200456 | JGI IMG/M metagenome (GOLD analysis project Ga0302316, IMG submission 200456) | Peat permafrost microbial communities from Stordalen Mire near Abisko, Sweden - III_Palsa_N3_2 | ecosystem: Environmental > Terrestrial > Soil > Palsa > Peat permafrost | place: Sweden...
ACAGATGAAGGACCCCGATGTCGGCGGCGCCGCAATGTACCCCACCAAGAACATCGTTGAGAACGCAGTCAACTCACCGATTCACAAGACCCTCGTCGCAGCCGTCAAGGCCGGCGGCCTGGTCGATACCCTCGAAGGCCCCGGTCCCTACACCGTCTTCGCACCCACCGATGACGCCTTCGCCAAACTCCCCGCAGGCACAGTCGATACGCTCGTGAAGCCTGAGAACAAGGCCACCCTCGACAAGATCCTCACCTATCACGTAGTCGCCGGTGACATCACCTCTCATGACCTCAAGAAGTGGATCAAGAAGGGCAACGGCTCCTACGTCGCAACCACCGTTGAAGGCGGCAAGCTCACCTTCACCATGGACATGGGCAAGATCAAGATCACCGATGAAAAGGGCGGCTCCGCCTGGATCACCACCGCCGACGTCAAACAATCCAACGGCGAGATCCACGTCATCAACTCAGTCCTGATGCCCAGCTAAACAAACAGTAGATAACTGACAGGAAGACAGTAAAAGAGGCTAGCTGCGTCCACAACGGACTCCGCTAGCCTTTTCCTGTCCACTGTCTACCCTCTACTGTCTGCTCTTCTACATCTCCGCCCACTGCCGCAACAGGTTGTGATAAACCCCCGTCAACTGCACCGAGCTCTTCTTCACCTCATCACTAGCCGCGTGTTCACTCCGCGCCAGCCTCTGTATCGATTCATCCAGTTCAAACAACAGCGTCCTCTGCGCATCCTGACGAATCATGCTCTGCATCCAGAAGAACGAACTCACGCGATTCCCCCGCGTCACCGGCTCTACACGATGCAAGCTCGTGGCCGGATACAGCACCATGTCCCCTGCCGCGAGCTTCACGCTCTTCTCGCCATAGCTGTCCTCAACGATCAACTCGCCACCGTCATACTCCTCCGGCGGTGTAAGAAACAGCGTCGCACTCAGGTCCGTCCGAATCCTCTGTCCTGTCGTCACCAGTTGCCGAATCGCCGTATCCACATGCGTCCCGAAAGTCTGCCCACCGGCATAGCTATTGAACATCGGCGGAAACACCCGCAGCGGCAGCGCCGCCGACATAAAACGCGGCGACCTCGCCAACCCCGCAAGAATCATATCGCCCAGCTCCTTCGCCACCGGCGATCCCTCCGGTATCTGCGCATTCCGTTTCACCTCCTGCGCCTGATACCCCGCGGTCACGCCGCCAGCTTCTGCCGAGCCACAGCCATCTGCTCCGCCGTCAACACCTTCTCAATCGTGATCAGCATCGTCTCATCCTACCTCTACTTCTTGGGTTGTCATTCCGCAGCGCAGCGGAGGAATCTGCATCTCCTCCGCTGCGCCACTTTCCACACTGTCTACTGTCTACCCTCTACAACCTGCTCCTAAAACCTCCAGTTAGCCCCAATCAGCGCACTAACTCCCGCTCCCGGAATCAAATGCGACGGATGCGGCTGGTCGATATAGAACCGGTTCAGCAAGTTATACACATTCGCCTGCAACTCAATTCGGTTTGTAATCGGCCGCTTCACCATGGCATTGAACACCCAGTACCCCGGCACCTGCTTCATTGCCGTCGATAGCACTTGGTAGCACGTCGTCACGGTCAGGTTTGTTGCAGAACCGCAAGGCGCAGTTCCCGCGGCAAACGCCGTCGCCGGCCCATAGCTTGTCGGCACATACGGCACCGTCGAACTAGCCGTCCTGCTCCCAACATAGTTCCCGCCAAATCCCGCGCTCACCTTCCACGGCAGCTTATGCGTCAGGAATCCATTGAAAGTCTGCTTCGGCACATTAGCAAGCTGATAGCCAATCGATGTCGGGAAATACTTCGACGCAATCACCGCGCTATCCAGGTACGCATACCCGAACACAAAGTCCGTCCCTCCGCCAAGCTGTCCAACCGTGCTTGCCTGCACACCCTTCACACGCTGATTACCCGACTCCACAATATTGTTCGAGTTCGTCGGGTCGGTCTCACGCGCATTGTCCTGCGTCGTCTGGAACCACGCGCCTTCCACCCGCAGCCTCTCGTTCAGGAAGCTGTACTTCGCTCCTGCTTCAAACGACTCATTCTCCTCCGGCGGCAACACACTGGTCGACACGCTCAGGCTCAGCGTCTCTGCCGAAGGATCAAAGCTCGTCCCATAGTCGAAGTAAACGCTCCCATGCGAGGTCGGCTTGTACACAAGCGCGGCCCGGTAACTCGGTTGATGCACCGTCTGCGAGATCGGTGCAATCGCCGCTGTCAAAGCCGCACCACTCACACTAGTAGCTGGCGCATAAAGATTGAACAGCGTGTCGAAGTAGTCCCAGCGAATACCACCGCTGGCTTCGAACAGCTTACCCAGCTTCAACGTATCGACGAAATAAAGTCCTGCACTCTCCGACTTCACGTGCGTAATCGAAGCAATATAACCAGTTCCCGAAAACACATCCATAGGCGTCGGATTCACCAGGTTCGTCGGTGTCACCGAATTGATTTTGTTCTCTGTATAACTGTACTTGATCGGGTTCGAGACCTCTTGCCCGCCTTCAACACCGCCCGTAAAGTCGTTGCGAACTCCGAACACCTTGAACTTCGCTGTCACCTCCGTCTGATCCCAAAGGTCACCTTCCACGCTCTTGATCTGAAGCTGGTTTCGATTCACCGTCATCGCCGAAGGTGCCGTCACACCCGGCGTATACGGACACGCTATCCCCGTATTCACCGCGCCGGTCGGAAGCGTTGCTACAACCCCGGTCGTACCCACCGGCGCCACCCATCCGCCTACTGGCACGCTGTAACCCGCATTACCGCAGAGCTGCGGCTCCGTAATCTGCACATCCCGCGGATAGTTCGCCCACCGCGCAATCGTATGCACATCCGCATCGTTCGAGAACGCATGGTTCGCCTTCAGCGTCAGAATGTCATCGTTCGTCTGCAGATGGTTCGCATCCGGGAACCCAAAGTAAGAGTGCCGATTCACCCCCGGCGCCAGTTGGTTGAAGAACCACGGCAGCCCATAGTCCGGCGTATCGCTCTCCGTAAAGTGGAAGTAGCTGATCGTCAGCCGCGTAGCCGAGTTCATTCCAAAGCTGATCGAGGGCGCAATCCCAAATCGCCGGTTCTCGTCATAAGGCCGTCCCGCGACGCCACCTTCATCAACCATCGCATTCAGCCGGAACGCCGACCCGTTCGCCAGGTCCGGCAGCGGCTCATTGATGTCCGCCGCAACCCTCCGCGTCAGGTCCGTGCCAAACTGCGTGTCCACATTTGTGAACTTGTCCGCCGCCGGCACCTTGCTCTCCTGGTTGACTACGCCACCAGTAGACCCGCGCCCAAACTGCACACCCGCCGGCCCTTCCAGCACATCCACCTGCTCGAAGTCGAAGCTGTCGCGGTAGTAGCTGCCAAAGTCCCGAATCCCATCCAGATAAATATCGTTACGAGCCGTAAAGCCGCGGATCGTAAAGCTGTCGCCCTGCGCTCCGCTCTCACCCGCAGCCAGGCTGATGCCCGGCACGTTCCTTACCGCATCCATCAGCGTGCGATTCTGCTCATCCTTCAGCACAAACTGCGGCACCACCGAAATCGTCTGCGCCGTATCCAGCAGCGGCTCGGTAAACTTCCCCATCGCCACAGCATCCGACGCGCCCGCAGTCACATCCACCGACTCCGAAGCCCGCAGCCCAATCGAAACCTTGTCCGCCCCATCAAAGCGAAAGCTCAACCCCGTCCCCGCCAGCATCTGCCGCAGCGCCGCGTCAGGCGAGTAGAAACCCACCACTGCCTTCGCACGAAACCCATCCAACTGGTCAGCCGGAATCTCCAGCTTCACCGCCGCGCCACTCTGCGCCTTATAAGCCTCCAGCGCCTCAGCCAGCGGTCCCTCAACAATCCGGAACCGCCGCACCGGCATCTGAGCCGGCGCCGGCTCCTTCGGCAGCGCAGCCACAATCTGCTGCGCCATCGCCCATCCACGCCCACCTGCCACATATGCCGCTGCTGCTGCCACAGCCATCCACTTCTTTGCCGTCAAAACACCCTGCTTCTTACGCTTGCTCACTATCCAGCCTTCTTTCAAATCGTTCAAAGATGACAAAGTCGTCATCGTCCAAAACAAGCCTCGGCGCGCTTAGGCACAAATCCGGGCACATGCGTTACACTTGAATCACGACTTAACCAGTCCGATATAGAAACTCTATCGCAGAACTCGGACAAAGTCAGTCCTATATCGAAAATTTCCGTGCGATCTTCGCCCACCCCTCAAAATTCAAAGCATCACCCTAACTCCGGGTGCCCTACCCTTTTCGCGTCTTTTGCGAATAGGGTGGGGTATCGAGCAACGCTCGACCGTTCTCTTCTCGACCACTCCCCGCTAAAATGGAGCTTTATCCCACCCCAATCCCTATGCCCCACCACTTTGAAACGTCGCAATGGCTCCCCTACCCGCCGGAGCTGGTCTTCGCCTTCTTCGCAAACCCGGAAAACCTTCCCCGCCTCATGCCCCGCTGGCAGCGCGCCCACATCGAAGAAGCCGTCTTCGCCCCACCACCCCCACACCCACCAGACTCTCCCCGCTACCCCGGCATAGCCGCTGGCGACGGCACCCGCCTAACCCTCAGCCTCCGTCCCTTCCCCTTCGCCCCATTCCGAATCCCCTGGGAAGCCCAGATCGAAGACTTCCGCTGGAATCAGGGCTTCTGCGACATCCAGCTCCGCGGCCCCTTCACAACCTGGCGCCACTGCCACACCGTAATCCCCAAAGACTCCGGCACCACCCTCCACGACACCGTCACGTACGATCTCCCTATCGCCATCCGCCCCATCCTCACCAACATCTTCCGCCACCGCCACCAACGCACCACCGAACTCCTCGCCCTCGCCACTGGCCGCACCAAATAAAAAGAAGGCCGCATCTCTGCGACCCCCTTTGCGAAACTTTCCTTTAAACCTTCGCGCACTTTGCGTTAAAGCTCTCCTACCCCAGCCCCAAATCTTAAACCCCCACCAACAAAGCCCGCACCCTCACCAACGCCGCCTCCGCCGTAAGCCCATGTTTCTCTCTCAGTGCCTCAGGCTTGCCGTGCTCAATAAACTCATCCGGCCACCCCACCCTTACCACCGGCACATCGATCTCCTGCGCATTCAGGCACTCCAGCACCGCCGACCCAAATCCACCAGCCAGCACATGATCCTCCATCGTGATCACCAGCTCGCACCGCTTCCCATACAACGAGACGCAACCCGCATCAACCGGCTTCGCAAACCGCGGATTGATCACTGCCACGCTGTGCCCTTCAGCCTCCAGCATCTTCGCCAGCCGCTCCGCCTCCGCCAGCATATTGCCCAGCCCAAAGATAGCGATCTCCCGCCCATCCTTCACGACCTCAGCCTTGCCAATCTCCAACACCACCGGCACGGCCTTCACCGTCGTCCCCGGCCCGGTTCCTCGCGGATACCGTATCGCCGACGGCCCATCATGCAGCATCGCCGTGTACATCATGTCCTGCAGCTCGTCCTCATCCTTCGGGTCCATGTGCACGATGTTCGGCACGCCCCGCAGATAGCTTATGTCGAACAACCCATGATGCGTCGGCCCATCATCCCCGCTTAAACCACCGCGGTCCATGCAGAACACCACCGGCAGATTCTGCAACGCCACATCATGCACGATCTGGTCAAACGCCCGCTGCAAAAACGTAGAGTAGATCGCACAAAACGGCCGATACCCCTTCGTCGCCATGCCCGCGGCGAACAACACCGCATGTTCCTCCGCGATCCCCACATCGAAGTACCGCTTCGGATGGTGCGGCCGGAACAGATCCAGCGCCGTCCCATTCGGCATCGCTGCCGTAATCGCGACGACCTTGTCGTTCATATCCGCCAGCTTCGTCAAGCTCTCCGCAAACACCTCGGAGTAGGTCTTCTGCGCTGCAGGCTTCGTCTCACCGGTCTCGGGATCGTACGGCCCCAGCCCATGAAACTTCTTCTGCTTCTCAATCGCCGGCTGAAACCCGCGCCCCTTCTGCGTCAACGCATGCAGCACGACAGGCTTGTTCTGCTTCTTCAAAAATTTGAATGTCTCAATCAGCAGCGGCAGGTTATGCCCGTCGACAGGCCCGTAATAGTTCAGCCCAAACTCCTCAAAGATCATCCCTCGTCCAACGATCCCCTTGGCCGCCTCTTCCGCCTTCTTCGCGATATGGACAGCCGCGCGTCCGCCAAACTTCTCCAGCAACCCCGCCGCGCGATCATGCAGGTTCACATACGTCGGGTTCGTCGCAATCTTGTGGAAGTACTCCGCAATCGCCCCAACATTCTTATCAATCGACCACTCGTTATCGTTCAGCACCAATATCAGCCGCTTCGTCGACGCCGCGATATTGTTCAACGCCTCAAAGCTGATCCCGTTCGTAAACGCCGCATCTCCCGCCAGGCAAACCACATGCTCATCGCCACCGGACATATCGCGGCCAACAGCCATCCCCAGCGCCGCACTCAGCGCCGTCCCGGCATGCCCCGCGCCAAACGAGTCATGCTCGCTCTCGGTCCGCAGCATGAACCCGTTCAACCCACCCGGCTGCCGGATCGTCTCAAACTTCTCTTCGCGTCCCGTCAGCAGCTTATGCACATAGCTCTGGTGGCTCACGTCGAACACAAAGCTATCCCTTGGCGTATCAAACACATAGTGCATGGCGATCGTCAGTTCGACGACCCCGAGGTTCGGCCCAATGTGCCCACCCGTCTTGGCCACACCAAGAATCAGCCGCTCGCGAATCTCCTCCGCCAGCCGCTCCAACTCCACCATCCCCAGCTTCTTCACATCCGCTGGCGATTTAATCCTGCTTAAATACTCACTCATTGATTCGCGACACTCACAAACCCGTTAGACGCCTTGCGCACCCTGCGCGATCACATCCGGGCCCAAGTTATCAGTGTACCAATCCCCAGCCCACAGGTACATCAGCGCAAACGCCCTCAACCGGCCTACTGTATCTTCCGATACGGCAGCGCCAGCAACTCCCCCACCAGCGTCGAAATCCGGTTCAGGTCGCCCAGCGTATCCGCTCCCACCGTCTTCGATTCCTCGCCATAGTGCCCACTCGCGGCCAGGTAAAGCACATTGGTCAAACTCTGTAGCGGATTGTTGATCTTATGCGCCAGGTCGTTCGCCATCGCGGCAGCTCCCTCAGCATTCGCTCTCTCCATCAACCTCTTCTGCTGCCGTTGCTGCCGTACGCCCGTCGCCACAAAATCGGCCAGCACCTGCATCAACCGGCAATCGTTCAGGTCGAATGCCTCTCGCCGCCCATGGGCCATCACGAAGATCGTTCCCCGCATTCCATCCGACTCCCACGGCAGCAGAATCCCGTCGGTCACCAGCGGCGCTTCAATACCCATGATGTCGAAAAACCGCTGCCCCACACAAAAATGCTGCGGCCGTCCACGATCCAGGCAAACTCCGCACGCGCTCGGGTATCGCGGCAAAACAGCATTCAGAAACCCGTTGTAGTCTCCAGCCGTCGCCACCCAGTGATAAAACTGCTCGTCGGTTCGATCATCTCTCTCAAGGCTGATCCCCGCACTATCCGCCCCGCACAACTCCACCGCGACATTCACCAGCTCCTGCAGCACACTCTCCGGAGCATTCACGAAGGCATGCGCAATCCGCTGCATCCCTTTCATCTCGTCCACGACATCGCGACTGCGCACGGGCCTGCCCGCAAACGCAGCATTGTCCTGGATATCGTGTACATCCAGCCCGGTATCCGCGGAAGTCATTGCAATGGAGCCCATGTCGCTTCAGAACCTCGCTAACTCTCTCAGTAACGGAAAGCGATCGAGAACAAGTACCCTCAGCATAATTCGTGCAGGAACTACAGGCTTTACGTACCCCCAGTTTACTCCAAACCCTATGTCGAAAACATACAGAATGCCCTGCCCACGGCCCTTCAGCTCTCGAACGCACCCTACGCAATCATGCGAGACCTGAACTGGTCTCGCATGATTTACAGCCCCTTTTCCTGGTACCCCGAGCTACTTCCGAGGCTTCCCATAAGCATCACGCCCCGGCGTCATCGTCGAATCCACCGGAGTCGTCGTGTCATCGCTATACGTCGCGCCGCTCGGGACAAACACATTGCTCGCCGTCCTTCCGCCAGCCGTGCCTACCCGAACATCAATCCGCCCGGCATCGATACCCTTCTCTTCCGTCAGGTACTGCCGAGCATTCAGCGACCGCTCTGCCCCGGCCTTGGGCTTCTCATCGCTCGAATAGTTACCCACAATCACCAGCCGTCCCGCCGACTCCCGCTGCATCTGCAACGCAACATCATCCAGGCAGCCCTTCGCCTCATTATCAACACGCTCTGGCCGCCTACGATCCCGGTCAAACGAGATCCCACACAACGCGCTAGTCTGCGGAGCCACAGCCGCCACTACAGGCGGCGCAGCAACCGTAACAACCGTAGTCGCCGAAGCCGTTTTGCCCAAGTCGTCCACCACATTGCAAGTAACCGTGATGTCCCCCGGTGCAACGCCACTGGTATTCAGGCTTGCACTAGCCGTGCTGCCCGTAATCGCGCCCGCAGTCGACGAGTACGAATAGCTAAGCGGCCGATTCTGCGCACTCATACCCTGCGCCGTAATCGTAGACATATCACCCGGCATCACAGTCGACGGGCTAGCCGTACAAGCCACCGTTGGCGGTGCTGGCGACTCAATCGTAAAGCTCGCCGTGCAGCTAGCCTGCTGATCCACATGCGAGCCCTCCGTCACGTGCCCCGAAACCGTATAAGAACCCGGCGCAAGTCCCGCCGTATTCACGCTCCCCGTCGCATCGGTTCCACCCACAACCCCACCGCTGGTGCTCCAGCTATAACTAACCTTCCGCTTCGGATTCAAATTCATCGCCATCGCCGTAACCGTCAGCGGATCACCCGCAAACCCCATCGCCGGCTGCACGCTACAGGTCAACCCCACCGGGAGCTCCGGCCGTCCGCCAAATGAAAACAGCAACCCACTCGATAGACGCAGATCGTTCTGGCTTGAGCTCCCGCCCGCCGGAATACTATCGAACCGAGTCATCATGTACTCCGCCTGCACCGCGCGAATCCCCACATGGCGCGTAATCCTGATATCCAGCCCACCACCGCCCGTCATCGCAAACGAGCTCTGCACCGGCAACACCACACAAGCCGTTCCTGCGCAATTAGTCGCCGTCACCGCACTCGCATGCACGCCGCCAGCCAGCACCTGCACAAACGGCGTAAACCGCGTGTCATTCCGGAACGAGAGCCGCGGGCCAAACATATACGTGTAAGCCGTGCCGCTGGAGTTCACAACGATCGGCTGATTCATTCCCGTGCCTGTCAGTTGCACCTGGCTATCGTCATATCCGCCAAAGTCTCCCACCAACCCGAGATAGCGATTGAAGTTGAACGCAATCGACGCGCTCCCACCATTCAACCCAATCATGCGATTCCCCGCAACGGTGTTATTCGAGAACGTCCCAAACCGCGAGTACCCCAGGAACACCTCAACCTTAGGCGTCTCAGTGTGCCTCACATGCGGCACAGGTGTAGCCACAACAACCTGCGCACCCGCTGCTTCCGGAGCCAACAACATCGGTGATACAGCTAAAGAAACGGCCAGCGTCGCGAACATCCCCGCAAATAGTCTCATCACATTCTCCTGAATATCTTGCGTCGCGCTCAGCCTCGACGCCTATCCTTGCATCGGTCGCGGCCACCCTCGTTTGTGAGGGTGGCCGCGAGGTGGCTTACTGGACGTTGATGACGGTGTTCACCATCGTGACCGACGCGTTCAAAGCAATGACTCTGCCGTTGATTGTCGTTACCGCGGCAACTCCGGGACTCGAAACCGTGATGCCCGGCGAGGAAATTACGGTTCCAACCATCGTTCCGCCGCCACCGTAGTTGATAACCGCTCCTGGAAGGTTGCCAACTGCCCAGAAGACATGGCTCGCCTGTGCTCCGTTGAGCAGAATCACGCTTTGAGCCTGTGTTGGCGTGCCTACCGTCAGAGACGATCCGATCTGGAAGATAAAGTACGCATTGGCATTGCCCTGAGCATCGAGAGTCAGCGGACTTCCGGTGATTTGATAGAACGTTGCGGACTTGTACGTTCCAGGAGCCAGCGTGAGGCCGCCCAACTCGTTGCTCGCAAGCGTGATGCCACCAGCAAGTCCCTGAAGCGTGTTGTACGCCGCCTGTGCCTGTAGCGCAGCCTGGGTAGCCATGGCGAAGGTAGTGGCAGTTCCTTCATTAGGACACGCCGTCGTGGGCTGACTGGTGCCGGGGGCCGTGAAGATCGTGGTAAGCCCCGTTCCTGGTGTCGCCGCTACGGGTCCCACAAGTGCTATGTTCAACGGAGTCTCCGTATAGGTGCATGCATCGACACCGGTAAGAGTCACAACGCTGTCATCGTGGAATCCGGTTATGAGAGTAGAGGCACCTGTGGTCCCAATATCTCCATTATTGATGGCCGACAAGAGCCCTTGATTCGTGATCCCGGCTCCACCGCCAAACCCTCCGAAGAGCGAGATGATCGGCCCAAGAACGATTGGCGGCGGCACAATGGTTGCAGCCGTCGTAAACGTCCATGGATTCGGCGCACCCGCAGTCCCCAGAGGATCTCCCGCAAGATCCGTCGCGCCCGAAGTCACCGTTGCAACGTAGCTGGTATTGGGCAGCAGCGCGACCGTAGGCGTCAGAGTAGCCGTGAACGTGATCGCGTTATAAGACAACGTGCCCGCCACCGTATTTGCGCCCTGTGTCAGCGTGAACGTCGCATTGGTAATGGTCAGCGGATTCATCGCCTCGGTAAATGTCGCACTTACCGCCTGCGTAAGAGGAACGTTGATGGCAGCATTCGCCGGCAGCGTCGAAACAATCTCCGGCGGCACAGAGAGTGCCGCACCAGTAGTAAAGGTCCATACATAGTTGGCGGCCAGCGGAGTGCCCGCAAGGTTCTTGGCCCCCGTAGTGATCGTTGCCGTAAACAGGGTATTGGGCGCAAGATTTACTGTCGGCATGAACGTCAGCGTGTTTCCAATCGCCGCATATGCAACCAGCCCGGCGACAGGAGTCGTACCCGGCCCCGTCAGCGAAAAGGTTGTCGAGTTGATCGTCGCGGGGTTCATCGGCACGCTGAACGTAGCGCTAACCGACTGGTTGATCGGAACAGCCGTCGCTCCATTCAACGGGATGGTCGAGATGACCGTCGGAGCTACAGCGAGGGCCGAGCCGGTGGTAAAAGTCCACACATAATTGGCGGCCAGGCCGGTGCCCGCCAGATTCTGCGCCCCGGTGGTGATCGTCGCCGTATAAACAGTGTTGGGCAAAAGGTTCGCCGCCGGAGTAAACGTCGCAGTGGAACCTGCGGCAATGTATGCGACGACTCCTGTTACAGGCGTCGTACCGGGCCCAGTGAGCGTGAAAGTTGCCGCATTGATCGTCGCCGGATTCATAGCCCCATTGAAGGTCGCGCTAAGAGCCTGATTGATCGGCACAGCCGTCGCCAGGTTCACGGGAACGGTAGCGATCACCATAGGTGCCACTGGTGCCGGCGCTGTCTTGAAGCTCCAAACATAATTGGCAGCCAGCGGATCGCCAGTCGTATCCGTCGCTCCGGTCGTAATCGTGGCCGTATACACGGTATTGACCACCAGCAAAGCTGTTGGCGTAAACGTCGCAACGGCTCCATTACAGGCCACTGTTCCCGCGATAGCAATCCCAGCCGCCGTCACTCTAAAGTTTGTTGCCGGAGACGCCAGCGTCGCACAGTTCATCGCCTTGCTGAACGTCGCGCTCAACACCTGGTTGACCGCCACACCCGTAGCCCCATTCCCCGGCACCGTCGCAACCACCGTCGGCTGTATCGCTGTTGTAAAGCTCCACGTATAAGCCGCAGCGGTATTGATCCCCAGCGTATTCGCCACTCCGGCAGTAATCGTCGCCGTATAGAGCGTGTTGTAGGCCAACGCCACATTCGGCGTAAATGAAGCAACCGACCCCGTCGCGTTATACGCAACAGTTCCTGCTACCGAAGTGGTCCCCGGTCCCGTCAAAAGAAAAGTCGACGAACTGATCGTAGATGCGTTCATTGTCTCGCTGAACACCGCACTCACAACCTGCCCAGCCGGAACACCGGTGGCACCGTTAGCAGGCACCGTCGAAACCACAACAGGAGCCGTCGATACCACCGTCTCTTTGCCGCATCCAGTTGTCAAAACGAGAAGTAAAGCTACCAAGGCTGCTGTAAAACCAGACTTACATGTGTACATGGTGTTCCCTCAAAGGTGGCCCGTGCGACACGATATCCGGTACCCTGCTTTGCTTTCCATACGCAACAACGGGGATTCGCGAAACCTGCCGTTCTTAGAGGTAGCAGGGCGATTTATACGAAGTCTGAGCTACATAGCTCACATCACAACCTAACTTCACCCCTCAAAATAAGGTTGCCCACCAACAAAAAACATTCGCTCCACCCTCCGCAACCCCAACAGACTCATCACCCCATGCCAAACCTGCATCCGACGGCTTACTATGTTGCGCATGATCTTGACGCCAAAGCACGCTCTCCTCGGCCTCCTCGCTCTAGCTCTTTCGGCCCCCGCAGTAAAGGCCCAGCAAACCGTCCTTCCCCTTTGGCCTCACGGCGCTCCTGAGCCCGCTCCGAACGCCAACGCCGAGCACGATACCACCAAAGACTCCGACGCACTCATCAACGGCCACCGCTCCGAGCGCCTCACCGACGTCTCCGTCCCCACCCTCACCGTCTACTCTCCACCCGCCGACAAAAACACCCGCACCGCCGCCCTGGTCTTCCCCGGCGGAGGCTACGTCCGCCTCGCATGGACCGGGGAAGGCGTCGACACCTGTGAGTGGCTCACCAACGCCGGCATCACCTGCCTCCTCGTCAAATACCGCGTCCCCCGGCTCTCTGGCCTCGCCGGCCACTACCCCGCCGATCCAGCCGATCTGGAAGACGCCCAGCAAGCCATGCGTATCACCCGCGCCCACGCCGCCGCCTGGCACATCGACCCAGCCCACATCGGCGTCATCGGCTTCTCCGCCGGCGCCAACCTCGCCGTCCTCCTCAGCAACCACCCCGACGATCACCACGTAGAATCCACCCCCGCCACCCGCGACATCCCCCGCATCACCGGCGAAACCTCTGGCGCCATCAACATCACCGGCGCCCCCGACGCGCGTCCTAACTTCGCCATCATCGTCTACCCCGCCTATCTCGCCACGCCCCCTGAAAACGCCACCCTCGACCCCGTCTATGCCCCCAACAAATTCACCCCACCCACCTTCCTCATCCAGGCGGAAAACGACAAGTCCTACGGCTTCAACGCCCCCCTCTACTATCAGGCTCTGGCCGCTGCCAAAGTCCCCGCCGAGCTCCACATGTACGCCACCGGCGGCCACGGCTTCGGCATTCACCCGCCCAACCAACCCGAAGAGCACTGGACCCGTCTGGCCGAAGTCTGGCTCCGCTCCATCAACATGCTTCCCCCGCGCGACCAGCCCCACTCACAGCAATCCGCCCAGCATGCCCTACCCTCAGGCACCATGCCCGCTCCCTGTCCAACAACCAACACCGCCCAAGCCGGCCGCCCCAACACCGGCCAACCCAACAACCCCTCAGACCCACCCTGCTTCCAATAACCCCCGTATGGACTCGCACAAATCTGGGTGCCCTACCCTTTGGCGCCCTTTGCCAAAGGGTGGGGTATCGCGCAAGGCGCGACCGTTCTCCTTTACTTAACCCGCATCTTGACATAATAGATTGTCACCGATTACATTCTTCCCACTCTCGGAGACGAACGATAATGACTCCCTCGAAAATCCTTACCCTCCTTCTCGCCGCTCTCACCCTGCCTCTGGCCGCTCAAACCACCCCCGCCAAAAACCTCCCACTAGCCCCACTCCCCCTCATGGGCTGGGGAACCTGGAACCACTACGGCCGCAATAATGTCTCAGAAATCGCCGTAAAAGCCAACGCCGATGCCCTCGTCTCCTCCGGCCTCCGCGATCTCGGCTACGTCTTCGTCAACGTAGACGGCCACTGGCAAGGCGACCGCGACGCTCAAGGCACCCTCCACGCCAACCCCGAACGCTTCCCCGACATGCCTGGCCTCGGCCCCTATCTCCACGCCCGCGGCCTCAAATTCGGCGTCTACTCCGGCCCGGGGCCCAAATCCTGCGGCCTCGATAACGCCAGCTATCAGCACGAAGATCAGGACGCCGCCATGTTCGCCTCCTGGGGCGCGGACTATCTCAAGTACGACCTCTGCACCTTCCGCCTTCTAATGGCCGACGCCGAAAAAACCGGAGGCCACGCCGCCGCCTTCGCCCTCGAAAAAACCGCTTACGAAAAGATGCACCAGTCGCTCCTCAAGACCGGCCGTCCCATCTACTTCGCCATGTGCCAGTACGGCGACGACGAAGTCTGGAAGTGGGCGCCCCAGGTCGGGGCCACCATGTACCGCACCACCGACGACATCAAGGACAACTGGCTCTCCATGTCCGACATCGGCTTCAGCCAGGCCGGCCTCTCGCCCTACATCAACCCCGGTCACTACGCCGACCCCGACCAGCTCGAAGTCGGCAACGGCGGCATGACAGACAACGAATACCGCCTCCACTTCTCGCTCTGGTCCATGCTCGCCGCCCCGCTCATCCTCGGCAACGACCTCACACAGCTCACCCCTGAAACCATGAGCATTATCGGCAACAAAGAGGTCATCGCCATCGATCAGGATCCTCTAGTCAAAGCTGCCGACCGCATCTGGGCACACGGCGAATTCGAGCTCTGGGCCCGCCCTCTCACCAACGGCCGCAAGGCCGTAGCCTTGTTCAACCGCACCAACGGCACCGACATCATGACCCTTAACCTCGCTGACGTCGGCTGGAAAGGTCCCGCCAAAGCTCGCGACGTCTGGGCTCACACCGATCTCCCCACCATCCACGACACCTACTCCGTGAAAGTCCCCACACACAGCGTTGTTCTACTGGTCCTCAGTAAATAGCCATCGTTCAAACCCGCCGCCCTCTGTGCTCAATCACATGAATCCGTTCATGCGTCATCCGCACCCGGCACCCGAGCGGATCGACCACGCTCCCACACGTCGTATTCCGCGTCTGCACCCAAGCCACCTGCTCCGGACTATTAATCATCCACGCCGTAGCATTCGTCGCATAATGCACCTGGTCTAAATAAGAGGCCGCCACCATATCCATATCCGCTGCATCCGCGGCCATCTGCAAGCAATCGTCCCCCGGCCTCCCAATCGCCGACGAGCAATAGTCCTCATCATGCTCCAGCAGGATCTTCTCGTTCCTGTCGCCAATAAAGTACCGCGTAGTCACCGCCGGAATACCCACCGACGCCTGCCACCGCGCCAGGTCCTCCGCAAACGCCGGCGGCAACTGGCTCAGCTCCAGTTCATCCTCTTTCACCTGCTTGGAGAACACAGTCACCGAAGGCGTCGGCTCTCCATTCGTCGGATGAAAGAAGAACCCACCCAGCACAATTCCCTCCTGCATATCGACCCAGACAAATCCCCGCCCCGCCAGATACTGCCCCATCTGCCCCGCAACGGTCACATACCGCCCCTCGCGAATCACCACCGGCACCGCCGACCCTTCCAGCACAGCTTCCAGCGCATCCGGCAGCGACATATCGCGTCCGTAGTGAAACATGACGCCAGGCACCGCATCATGCAGCACCTTATGAAACTGCTTATCCCTTACGACCTCATTCGAAACCGCTCCGTCATAGTGCTTCAAGAACTCCAACTGCGCCGGAAGAATCCGCCTCTGAAACATATTCGGATCATAAGACGGCACAGGAATCAACGGCCCCACCGGCACACGCGGCGCAACATCTTTAGGCGCATCCGCTTCCGGCGCCTGCCGCTCCACCGGTGCAGCCGACTGCTGTAGCGGCCCATCCTGCAAGCTCGTCGCATCCTGCGCTACAGCGTGCGGCAACAACACACCCGAGCCGAGCCACAAGAATCCCACAAAGCATGAACTCTTAAGCCTGCGATGAAGCGCACGAACCAAGGTCATACTCTTGAACCTCCCTGTGATTCATCCAATTGCCTCGAATTGTATCGCCCCACACCAACGTACCAGCAAAAAATTTGCACTCCTTCAAAGGGAACCTCAACGCACTCCACAACGTAAAGCCTGTTAAGAGAATGCGGGCTCTTCCTCCTACGCCACGGCACAGGGCAGTGGTGCACCGTCCCGCAAACATTTGAGGTCGCATGAACAAGTTTCTTGCCGCCGCCGCAGCCTTTGCGGCGCTCGCGCTCCCCTATGCCTTCGCCGAAACCGCGGACCCCGCCTGCCACGGCACCGCTCTCACCGGCGTCGTTCGCGACTCCACACTCGCCCTCATCCCCGGCGCCACGCTCTCGCTCGACGGCGCCATCAACCAAACCAGCGCCTCCGACGGCAGCTTCCGCTTCCCCTGCGTCGACAATGGCCCGCACCACCTGGTCGCAATCGCACCCGGCTTCGCAGACCACGATCTCTCGCTAACCACCCCGCACCTCACCTCGATCAGCCTCACCCTCAAACTCGAATCCGTAGAGACCCAGGTAGAAGTAGGCGACGACAACACCGGACCCGCCACCAGTCCCACCGCCAGCGGCCCCAGCCAGACCATATCCGGCAACCGCCTCCAATCCCTCGCCGACGACCCCGACGATCTCCTCCGCGAACTCCAGCAGATGTCCGCCACCGCCGGCGGCATGCCCTCCAACGCCACCATCAAGGTCGATGGCTTCGAAGGCGGCGACAGCAGCACCCTCCCGCCCAAAGACTCCATCGCCTACATCAAAGTCAACCCCGACCTCTTCTCCTCCGAGTACCGCCAGCCTCCCTTCGGTGGTGGCGAGATCGAGGTCTACACCAAGCCCGGCCAGCCCACCTTCCACGGCTCCCTCTTCGCCACCAACAGCAGCCCCTGGATGAACGCCCGCGACCCCTTCTCCACCAGTAAGGCCGCACTCGGCAAACAGCGTTACGGCTTCTCGCTCACCGGCCCGCTCCGCAAAAAAGGCGCCGACTTCACCCTCAACCTCGAGCACCGTTCCATCGACAACTTCGCCGTCGTCAACGCCGTCACCATCGACGACACCGGCACCCAGTCAACCCTCATCCAGAACGTCCCCACACCGCAGCGACTCTGGGTCGGCGCCGCCAAGGTCGACTTGCAGCTCGCTCCGAAGAACACCTTCATCGCCGCCTTCAGCGCCTACCTCAACCACCAGCAAAACCTCGGAGCCGGTGGCACCACCCTCGCCGAAGCCGCCTACGACAGCGAGAAGTACGACCACAATCTCCACCTCACCGACGTCTACACCATCTCCCCAAAGCTCATGCACGAAGCCCTCGTCGGCATTCAGTGGGACGGCTCGGACTTCACCCCCATCTCGACCGCCCCGCAGATCCAGGTCGCCGGCGCCTTCACCTCCGGCGGCGCCAACCTTGGCGCCCAGCGCGATCACGAGATCGACATCGAGATTAACGACGACGCCATCCTCAACACCGGCAATCACCTCATGAAGTTCGGCACTCAGTTCGAGTACCTCCGCGAGCGAATGCTCCTGCCCACAAACTTCAACGGGACCTACGTCTTCGGCGGCTATACACTCCCCAACGGCACGCCCGTCAGCGCCCTCCAGCAATACTTCCAGGCCCTCACCAACCAACCCGGCGGCTCGACCACCCAATACTCCAACGTCACCGGTAACCCCACCGTCAACATGGTGCAGTATCGCGAAGCCCTCTTCTTCCAGGACGACTGGAAGGTCCGCTCCAACCTGCACTTCGCCTGGGGTCTCCGCTACTACACCCAGACCAAGCCCGCCGTGAACAATAACTTCACGCCCCGCTTCGGCGTCTCCTGGTCGCCGGATAAGAAAGCCACCTGGACCCTTCACGCCCACGCCGGCCTCTTCTCCGGACGCTTCACCGCGCACAGCTACTCCGAGATCCTCCGCATGGACGGCACCCAGCGCGTCACCAGCCTCATCTACAATCCCACCTGCTCCGGCGCCTTCAACCCCGCCACCTGCACGCCCTTCACCGGCGCCACGCCCATCCACTCCGAGCGTACCGTCCAGCCCAGCATGCCCAACATGTTCTACAACATCGAAAACGTCGGCTTCACCCACACCATCGCCAAGGGCTGGAACCTCTCCGTCGATTACTACATCGCCCAGCTATGGCACGCCACCCGCACCGAAAACATCAACTCCCCCACCAACGGTCAGCCAACCGGCCCACGTCCTCTCGGCGCGAACCTCAACATCCTCCAGTGGCAGGCCAGCGGCCGCGGCTACGGCAACGTCATCTTCATGGGCCTCGAGCAGCACTCCTACAAGCGCATCCAGTTCTTCATGGGCGCCGTCCGCGTCGATATCGTCGACGACAACAACGACGATTCCTTCAGCACGCCGCAAACCACCGGCATCAACGCCGGCGAGTACGCCCGCCGCGCAGGCAACGGCCTCTGGAACATCTTCGGCAACGCCACCCTCCAGCTCCCTGAAAAGCTTCAACTCAGCGCCAACTTCAACGGCTCCGGCGACACACCCTACAACATCACCACCGGACAGGACAACAACGGCGACGGCAACTTCAACGACCGCCCCCAGTACGCCGCCCCCGGCACTCCCGGAGCCATCTCCACCCCCTGGGGCCTGCTCGTCAACTCCGGCGGCACCGGCTCCCTCCCCCGCAACAAAGGCGTCATGCCCTGGACCATCCAACTCGACGGCAACCTCCAGCGCGCCTTCAAACTAACCCGCAACCCCAAGGCCGAACACCAGCAGACCATTACCCTGAATGTCCGCTCATCCAACCTGCTCAACCACACCAACGTCACCAGCGTAGGCGGAGTCCTCGGCTCCCCACTCTTCGGCCTCCCCTACGCCGCCGACAACGGCCGCCGCATAGAAGTAGGAGCTCGCTACAGCTTCTAACCCATAACTCAACACAGCTCCAGGCGCTACTGGACCGTCACCAGTACGGTAAGTTGATGCGTGATGGTCCCTGATGTCGCTATCACCCCGACGGTGTAAGAGCCCGGCGCCGTGGGCTGATTCGAGCTGCCACCACCACCCCCGGATACCGGCGTGCTACTGCTCCCACAACCACTCGCGCCGGCCATAATAATAAGGCCGAGCACACCAAGCATCAACGTATGCCAGCGGCGGCGGCGCAACCACAGCAACAAAACACCGGCGCCTAAGGCAGCCAGAAACGTTCTATCCATCGGGCCGTGCTCAAGTTGGGCCGTGAAGGCGTTGAACGAAAGGGTTGCGGTGCCGGAGTTGGTCAAGGCAATGCTGCCGGGACTAATGTTGCACGTCGCAGCCGCGGTGGAGGGGCTACAGCTCAGGCTTACGGTCCCGCTGAAACCCACCAACGCAGTCAGATTCAGAGACACCGTACCGGATTTGCCGCCAGCCAGGGTGATCTGGGTCTGCGATGCTTCAAGCTTAAAGTCGCCTCCGGCTTGGGTCGCGGTAAGGTCAACGGTCGGGCTTGTCGAGGGAGAGTAGATGGAATCTCCCGAGTAGCCCGCAGTCATGTGATTCACGCCGCTGTTAAAGAAATTGGCTGCAGTGTTGTTGATCAGTTCGGCCGTTGAGGTTCCGTTGGGACCGGGAGTGAGTTGGGCATTGAACGTGTAATAACCGTTCCCATCCGACCCATTGTCATAGAACGTAACCGACCCAGTAGGTGCCGTGGAATATCCCGCCGGAGCCGAAACAGTTGCGATCATGGTCGTCTTCAGGCCGGCAACAATCGTCGTAGGCGTGATCTGCAACGCCGTCGTCGTAGGCACTCCAGGCGACGCCAGCACATTGAAGCCGGGGATCAAAAGTGTGGAGCCGGAATCCCAATTCGCATCACCGCTGTAGAGTATGCGAAGGCAATAGTAGCCGGCCGCGACGTTTGGAATCGAGATCAGGGCCGAGGAGACCGTGGAGGAAGTGCCCACAGGCACCGAAAGCGTTCCAATCTGTTGGTAAACCGGGTTTCCGTTCCCGTATAGCTGGCAGTCTCCGAGCGCGACTTCGACTTCCCCAGTAGGCGCAAGGGTGCCGGGCGCTTGCAGTTGCTGAGCGCCTACGGTAACCCCGACCGTAACGACATCGCCCTGATGCACGACCGAGCTGGTGGAGTTGCTGTCGATCCCAACATCAGGGATCCCAGGCACAATGCTGAAAGGGAGCTTGCTTGAAGCCGAAGCGGCGAAGCTCGAGTCGCCGGCGTAAGTCGCGGAAGCAGTGTACTGCCCAACGGAAAGTGCCTGCGGCGTCCAACTGGCGTAACCCCCGGCATTCAGAGCAGCGGCAAAGGTTGTCGTATTAAGCGTGAACGTTGCAGACCCGGTTGCGACCCCACTGCCGCTGGCGCCAATAGGACGCACAAGGAACTGAATCGGCTGACCATATCCTGCTGTCTCCCCGGGCACGAACGGTGCGAAGCCTAAATAGTGGCCTGTGAGTACAGCTTCAAAATTGATCGTGGATGCCTCCGGCATCACGGTGACACTGACAGGCGCAGACGAGCTTGAGCCATAGATGCCATCGCCTCCATACCGGCCCGTAAGCTGGTATGTTCCCCCCGGCAGCGTCGTAAGCGTTTCGCTTCCAACCCCTCCCTGGAGGGCGATATCGCCCTGGCCCTGCTGCGCGGACAGAGAGGAGGTGGTGATGAGCGCCACATCCCCACTCGGTATTCCGCCATCGCTCCCGGTAACCTTCACAGAGGTCGTTACGCTCTGTCCATGTTGGAAGCTTTGAGAAGAAAGCTGCAGCGTCGTAGTGGAGCTCTTCGCCGTTACATCTCCCCAATGGTTCACAAGCTGAGCAGCGTCGATGGAACCAAGGCCCGAAGCAAGATCATACCCAGTGCCAGCCTGGTAGCCAACACCTATGCCTGTGCCGTGCGGTCCTGCAACGCAGTTTGGAACTCCTGCGGTCACTATGCAGGAGCGATTGTTGCCACCCAGAGTAATGTCATGGAAGACCGGCGGAGCAAGTTTTGAGAGCGCATAGAACACAGGAGCAGCCTGTCCCTGGCGGCCATACTTCTGGTCCACAAGCGCCATGATGGCGGCCATCGCCGGGGCGGCGGCGGACGTTCCGCCCACGAAGTCGGCTGAGAAATTCCCATTCGCATCCGGCACACAATCCTGCGCGAATTCACAAATGGCGTAAGCCGAGAAGTTCTGTCCGTCACCGGAAAAAAGAGAGACATCGGGCGTGTCTCGAACCCCGTCCTGCGGGACGCCGTTGGCGCTTTGCCACGCAGGCTTCGGCCACCCGCTGACGCATTGCGGTGTGGCACTTCCAGGAGGCTGATCCTCGATACCGCAGGAACTCGGTGCCCCTCCTCCAGCCCAGAACGGTGTGTATGGCGTGAACGGAACGGAATTCTGTCCAAGCCCGTCATTCCACACCTGCTCCGGCAACGGAGCTTTCAGTGACGCTTTCGTGACGGGGTCGTTTGCACTGTTCCATAGGCCGCTGGCGCTGGCGCCGCCGGTTGCATAGTCGCTGTAGAAGAAGTCGGTGCCACCAACAGAGAGATTCCATGGCGTTGAGCCCATGCCGTTGGTTGCAGGACCTTGATAGACGCTCTCGCAACCCGCCGAACCCCAATAGCCAGTTGCAACAACAACCGTCTGCCCCTGCGCGGCCGCCTGTTGCCAAAGTGCGGCATAGAGAGCATTACCATTCGAGAACCCAAGCTCATACTCGCACTCACTGAAACCCAGGCTGATCACATCGGCCTGATCGTCATCGACGGCGCGCTGCGCGGCCAGCAGCAAAGGTTCCTGATACTCCGAGCCGCCCGACACATACAACCGGATCTGGGCGCCAGGCGCAAGTCCACCTGCGGTCTCCACACCGAGGTAAGACACTGTCGGTTCGTCATTCAGGTCACCATACCTCAATGTCGGATCATTGACCGGCCCGGGGTCCGCGCCATCGACAATGACTTGCACAGGCCCCTTCGCGATACCGAAAGTCGAGCGGAACGTATCAACCTCAGCCGCATTGATGTTCGACACGCCAAGAACGCCGATAATCTCCCCCGAGCCATTCACGCCTGCCGCATACAACGGACCGAGATCATACTGCGTGGCAAGGTCAGCCGGAGCCAGGGGATACATAGGTGTCGCTCCTCCAGCCTGCGTCCAATGCGGATGCGCCGTGTCCGCATGAAAGTTTGCGCGACCGCTCTGGGTAATTGACGTGGAGCGGGTGCCGCTATCGAACGGCGAGACTGAAGCAATAGAATCGTGCAAGGCCGCCGGAACATGCAGCGATGTCGCATTGAGAGCGTGGATCGCCCCATTTACCTCGAATCGATCAAGCCGCGTCGAAAAGGCACTGTTGAACTGACCCACGGTTCCAGAGAACTCGATAACCTGCTGGCTCCGCGAGACTGCTTCAACGTGCAGGCCTTGGGATTGCAGCCAGCTTGTGACCGCTGCCACGTCCGTGTCGGAAGGACCGAATCGTTGCCCGAACTCCTCAGGAGTCAGCCAATGGTGGAACTCCGTGCCTCCGCTAGTCTGCACGTTGGCCAGGAACGCCTCCAGTGCGGCGGTTCGTTCTGCGGGCCGGTTCAGCAGCAGCAGCACGCGCCCTATGGGCTGTGCAGTATTGATGGCGCCGTGATCCACTTGCGGCGAAGCTAATGGGTTCAGCGTGCCGGCCAATTCCTCCTGCTGCGACGTGTCGATAACCTTCGTCACCAGGGACCGGGCTTGCAACGTATCTTGCGCGCACAACTCGAAAGAGCCTAAGGCCAAGACCGTACACAGGGCCCACATCACAGCACGGAAGAACCTGCTCAGCATAAATTGCTCCGAACATCTAAAGAACCGTAGCCAGAATACGTCCTCAAACAGGACATCCGCGACACCATGGATATCTTGTCAACCCCCAAAACCATCTAAGCCATTGAACGCAAACGACATAGAGTTGGCATAGTTACCCCCGCCCATTCACTACAATTAACACAGACCACAACAACAAAATCTACGCCATGTTCCGCTGCGAAACACCGCATACTCTGCGAACACCGCGTTTGCAGTTCCCCGGCCAAAACCTTCCACCCTAACCCCAGCAAAATGAAACACTTGTACCTAACTCCTTTAGAAGAACATACTTACGAGACATCTCTTCCCCGGAGCCCAACATTCTAAAGCACTTACCCCCAAGACACCCCGAGAGGGGGAGGGGGGTCGAACCTATACCGCCGAATCCACCACCGCCGGGCTGGGCCGTTCACTATCGAACACGCCCTCCCACTTCGCCACAATCGCACTCGCCAGGCAGTTCCCCGACACATTGATCACCGTCCGGATCATATCCAGCAGCGCATCCGCGGCCAGCAGCACCATGATCGGCTCAACCGGCAGATGGAACGTCGAAGCAGTCGCCAGCAGCACCACCAACACCGACCGCGGCACACCAGCCACGCCCTTGCTCGTAACAATCAAAGTTCCCATCATCAATAACTGCTGACCGACCGAGAGATGTATTCCTCCGGCCTGCGCCACAAACATGCTCGCAACCGCCAGATAGAGCGTCGAGCCATCCAGGTTGAAGCTGTATCCAGCCGGAATCACAAACGCCACAACCCGCCGCGGAACTCCCAGCAGCTCCATCTGCTCCATCGCACTCGGCAACGCCGCCTGGCTGTTGCCGGTCGCAAACGCAATCGTCGCCGGCTCCGCAACAGCCACCAGGAACCGCTTCACCGGCACCCGGAACAGCAACGCCGCCGGCCACATCACCAGCACCGCAAACGCAATCAACGCAGCATAAAGCGTAACCAGCAGCTTGCCCAGGTTCACCAACACACCCAACCCCAGGTGCCCAACCGTATACGCCATCGACGCCCCAATCGCCACCGGCGCAAAGTACATCACGATGTTCGTAAACCGGAGCATCGCCTCGCTCACGCTCTCGCATAACCGCAGCACGGGAGCACGCTTCGCCTCGCTCATCATCGCTACAGCGCACCCGAAGAAGATCGCAAACACAACCACCTGCAGAATCTCCCCTTCAGCGATGCTCTTGGCGAGGTTCTCCGGAAACACATGCAGCAGAAAGTCGTCCCAGTGCGTCGGCGGCGGAGCAGCCTGCGACGCCACCGTAGTCACCGCCAGCCCAACACCAGCCTTGGAGATATCGATCGCCACCAGCCCAATCGCCAGCGCAAACGTAGTCACCACCTCGAAGTACACCAGCGCCTTGACGCCCATCCGCCCAACGCCCTTCAGGTCCCCATGCCCCGCAATGCCGACCACCAGCATCGAGAGCACCAGCGGAGCAACAATAGCCTTGATCAGCCGCAAAAAGATGTCCGAGAAAACATGCAGTTGCGAAGCAAATCCCGGAGCATCGAATCCCAGCTCCGATCCCATCACCATCGCCACAAAGAACCACGGCGTAAGACTCCGCTTCTTCCACGCATAAGCCGCAAACAGCAACGCTCCAACCCACCGCACGGCAACTGCCACGCCATGCGCTCCATGCCAGTACTGCAGCGCCGCTCCACCCAGCACCAGCACCGTTCCCACAGCCAATAAAGCAAGCTCTTGTTTTACCGATCGCTTTGTCATCTCCAGCGAAGCATATCAGGCTCCTCGCCAGTACAATCTCCCCATGTTCCACTCCACCGCAACTCGTCTTCTGTTCTCGCTGACCCTCTTCGCCGCCCTCAGCCTCTCGTCTGGCCTCTGCCAAACCCCACAGTCCGCGGATCCACTCTCGCCAGCCCACCATCTCGAGCCCCTCAACGCCGCGCCGCTCACACCCGGACAGCTTGAGCTCATCAAGCTCGAGGGCGAGTTCTCCGACTCCGTAGCGAAAGGCGGCGGCAAAGCCTTCGCCTCCTGGTTCGCCGAAGACGCCGTCACCCTCAACAACGGCAAGCCCGCAGTCCTCGGCCGCACCGCCATCGCCGCCGCCGCCGTATGGGACCCCAAAACCTACCAACTCACCTGGTTCGCCGAAGGCGCCCAGATGGGTCCCTCCGGCGACACCGGCTTCACCTGGGGCCACTACGATGCCCACACCCTCGACCAGCACGGCCAGAAGGTTACCCTTTCCGGCCGCTACATTACCTTCTGGAAAAAGGTGAACGGTGTCTGGAAAGTCGCCCTGGACGCCAGTTCCAACGATGCTCCTCTCGCCGGCGACTGCTGCAAACTTCCCACGCCGTGAAAAAGTTACCTCTTGGTAACACCGAAAAGTGGGTACTTAAAGGTAACTTTCGTCCGGTAGATAGTGCGAAAGTGGGACATCACACGCAGCCTCGCCTTTCGTATCCTCAATTTGCTATATGACGGAGACCACGCCCACTGCCGAGCTTCCTCGCTTGCAGGCGCCCGAGCACTATGAACTGGCCGGAATGCCTCAAGACCACGCCCTGGACGATCTCACGCGTCTGGCCGCACAGCTGTGCAACGCCCCCATCGCCGCTATCGCACTGATCGATAAGGATGAAATTCTCTTCCCCGGACGTTTTGGCCTGGACCTAACCTCTGCTCCCTGCGACACCCTGCCCTGCGAGACCACCATCTCCGGTGAAGGCATCTACCAGATTCCCGATGCCCGACGCGACCCGGAGTTCAGCCCCGGTGGCATCCCACTCGGCGATCGCCGCTACCGCTTCTATGCCGGCGCGCCTATCTATATAGCTGACGGAACCGTAATCGGCTGCCTCTTCATCCTCGACACCATTGCCCGCAAGCTTACCTCCGCGCAGGTGGAATCGCTCGAAACCATCTCCCACGCAATCACCACGCGGCTGGAGCTCTCCCTGCGCGTTCGCGAGATGGACCGCTCCACCCGCGCCCAGCGCCGCGTAGAGGCCGCGCTCACCGTAGAGCGCAACTTCGTCTCCGCCGTGCTCGATACCGTGGGCGCTCTGGTCGTCGTATTCGACACCGCCGGTCGCATCGTTCGCTTCAACCGCGCCTGCGAGATCATCTCCGGCTATAACTCGTCGGAGCTCGTAGGCAAGTATGCCTGGGAGCGCCTGATCCCCGAGGCCGACGTCGCGGAGTATATCGACAGCTTCGAGCGAATCCGTTCCGGAGACTTTCCCACCACCTACGAAAACTACTGGCTGGCCGCGGACGGCACCTCGCGGCGCATCTCCTGGTCCGCAACCGCGCTGGTTGATTCGCAGGGACACGTCGCCTTCATCATCGCGACCGGCATCGACGTAACCGTGCAGCGTGTGGCCGAAACACAGATCCGCGAGAGCGAGGCGCGCTATCGCCAGCTCATCGAAGGTTCGCTCGGCATGGTCTGCACGCATGACCTCGAAGGCAAGATCATCTCCATCAACGAACACGGCGCACAGGGCATCGGTCGCGAGATCAAGGATGTCATCGGCCACTCACTGAACGAGTTTGTCTTCCCCGAGCGCCAGCATCGCATCCAGCCTTACTTCAATGACCTGTTGACCAGCGGCGAAGCCCAGGGCCTGCTGCATCTGCGACATCATCCAAGCAATGAGGAGCGCGTCTTCGCCTTCCGTAATCGGCTGGTCGAACCGGTCGGTAAGTCTCGCTATGTGCTCGCGTTCGCCATCGACGTCACCGAGCAGATCCGCGCCGAAGAGCAGCTTCGCGCCCTCATACGGCAATCGAACTCCGTGCTCGAATCCGTCGGCGATGGCATCTTCGGTATCGACCTCGAAGGCAACATCACCGTGGTGAACCCGGCTGCCGCACAGATGCTGGGCTATCGCCCCGACGAGATCCTTGGGCGCAACATGCACGAGCTCATCCATCACTCGTATCCCGATGGCACGCCGTATCCTCGCTCGGACTCACCCATTCAGACCAGTCTTACGAACCTCAGCACCGTGCGCGTCTCCGACGAAGTCTTCTGGCGCAAGGATGGAACCAGCTTCGCCATCGAATATGTCGCTCGTCCGCAGATCGAAGCCGCTCTAGCCGGAACAGCCGGTGCTGCGCTCGACCCGTCGTCCACGTTGTCGGGTGTCGTGGAGTCGCCGGCAACTGTCACTCACACCATGTCCGGATCGCATCGCATCGCATTCACCGACAACTCCGCCATAGAGAGTTTGGGTTCTGTGCTTGCAGCCGATAAATCCACGGACGCACGGCGTGGACGGGCTGTCGGTGTGGTCGTTGCGTTCACCGATATCTCGGAGCGCAATGCGCTTGATCGTATGAAGGACGAGTTCATCTCCACCGTGTCGCATGAGCTGCGCACACCGCTGACATCGCTGCGTGCCGCGCTCGGCCTGGTTGCAGGTGGTGCGCTGAACGCTCGGCCAGATAAGATGCGTCAGATGATGGACATCGCTATCGGCAACACCGATCGTCTCGTCCGGCTCGTCAACGATATCCTCGACCTCGAGCGCATCGGCTCAGGCAAAGCGGAGTTGCACTCGGTCATGTGCTCGGTAGACGAGATGTTGCAGCGCAGCACATCGCTGCTGCAGAACTCAGCCGTTAAAGCCAACATTCGGTTCTCCATCGAGAGCAACGGCGTAAACGTCTGGGCCGATCCGGACCGCATCCTCCAGACGCTCACAAACCTGATCGCCAACGCGATCAAGTTCTCGCCGCCAGCTTCGACCATCCCCAGCGAGATCAAGCTGACGGCAAACTATGTCGGCGAGGACCAGGCCATCATCGAGGTCCAGGACCACGGCCGCGGAATCCCGACGGACAAGTTGCAGCAGATTTTCGAGCGCTTCAAGCAGGTCGATGCCTCCGACTCCCGTGCCATGGGCGGAACTGGCCTTGGCCTGGCTATCTGCCGGAGCATCGTTACCCAGCATGGCGGACACATCTGGGCCAGCAGCACGCTCGGTGAAGGCTCAACCTTCCACTTCACGCTGCCGACACGGCCAAGCAGTCACCTGCGCTAAGAGCGCCGCTTCGGCGACAATAGACAGGTGAACCACGCTGCGACCCCTGCAATCGGAATAGACTTTGGCACCACTAACAGCTCCGTCGCGTATGCGCGCGCGGATGGCTCTGTTGGTCTTATCCCGTTCGCATCGAGCGATGGTCCGGTGAACTCTTCCCGGTCCGTGCTGTATGCGCAGCAACAGGCGAATGTGGCTCGTCGTCCTGTATCCATTTGGACAGGTCCGTCGGCTATCGAGCACTATCTGGCTTCTGATGGACTCGATAGCGATGTGCGTCGACGATTTATCCAGTCGTTGAAGAGCCATCTCTCCGCGCGAACGCTTACCGGAACCGAGATCTTTGGACGAAAGTATCGGTTTGAAGACCTCGTCACAAAAATCCTTGCAGACCTTCGAGCGAGTGCGAGCAGTTTTCTCGGCGTTGATGTCACTACTGCCGTCGTTGGCCGGCCGGTAGTCTTCGTCGGGGCAGATTCCGAGGCGGACAATGAGTTTGCTCTCGCACGTCTGGAGCAGTCCTTCCAACAGGCTGGATTTCAGTCCGTTACGTTTGCGATGGAGCCGGTTGCGGCGGCCTACGCTTATACCAGTGAGTTGCAGCAGGATGAGTTGCTGCTGATCGGCGACTTCGGTGGTGGAACGACCGACTTCTCGCTGCTGCGTGTTCATGCCTCGGCGCAGGGAGAGCCAGTGCGGACGGTGCTGGGCAGCACCGGCGTGGGCATCGCTGGCGATGCGTTCGATGCGCGTATCGTTCGTCGGCTGATCGCACCGGCGCTTGGTTCTGAGTCCATGGCTCGGTCGGTGGATAAGATATTGCCTGCGCTGCCGGCTTGGGTCTACGCCAACCTGGAGCGTTGGCATACGCTGTCGTTCCTGCGGACTCATGCCGTGGTCGAGATGCTGCGAACGACGCAGAAGCGCGCGCTGGAGCCGGAGAAGATTGCGGCACTTGCCGCGGTTGTCGATCACGATCTCGGCTATCGGCTTCATCAGGCGGTGCAGCAACTCAAGATCGATCTGACGACGAGCGAGTCTGCGGAGTTCCTGCTCGATGCCGAGACCGTTCACCTGCAAGAGTCGGTGCAGCGGACAGACTTCGAGGGCTGGATCGCGCCGGAGCTTGAACGCATGGGAGCGAGCCTCGACGCCCTGCTGGCAAAGACCGGAACTTCTCCGGCGCAGGTCGATCATGTTTTCCTTACTGGAGGTACCTCGCTCGTGCCTGCTGTGCAGCGACTCTTTACGAGTCGCTTCGGCACGGAGCGTGTAAGCAGCGGAGATGCTTTCACCTCGGTAGCTCACGGACTGGCGCTGATCTCCAGTGCAAGCTAGGTACCCCCACCCCCCTCCTGCCCGGGGGTGTCTTGGGAGTAAGTGCTTTAGAATGTTGGACTCCGGGGAAGAGATGTCTCGTAAGTATATCCTTCTAAAGGGGTTAGCTCCAAGTGTTTCATTCGGTTGGGGTTAGGGGCAGTTTTGCTGGCGACTGCAAACGCGGTGTTCGCAGAGTACGCGGTGTTTCGCGGCGGAACCTGCGTTGAGCTTGTCTTGTTGTGGTCTGTGTTAATTGTAGCGAATTGGCAGGGGTAACTACGCCAACTCTATCTCTTTTGAGATCATTGACTTAGAGGCCTTGGGGGCTTGACAAGATTTGGGCTATTCGTCGTTCTCCCGTAACTTGGCCAGGACGCCGAAGTCCTCCAGAGTTGTGGTATCTCCGGTGACTGTGCCGGTCGTGGCAAGCTCCCGCAACAGACGGCGCATGATTTTGCCGGAGCGAGTCTTGGGCAACGTCGGAGTAAAGCGCAGGTCGTCCGGCCGTGCCAGTGCTCCGATCTCCTTGGCTACCCAGGCGCGCAACTCCTGCTTCAACTCTTCAGTGGGTTCGTGGCCATTTTCCAGAGAAACGAAGGCGGCGATGGCCTGCCCTTTCATCTCGTGGGGACGGCCGACGACTGCGGCTTCGGCCACCTTGGGGTGGGCAACCAGGGCGGATTCGATCTCCATCGTCCCCAGACGATGGCCGCTGACGTTGATGACGTCGTCCACGCGGCCCATCAGCCAGTAGTAGCCGTCGGCATCGCGGCGGGCGCCATCGCCGGTGAAGTAGATGCCGGGAATCTCGGAGAAGTACGCCTGCTCATAACGCTCGGCATCGCCCCAGATAGTGCGCGCGATCGAGGGCCACGGCTTCTTGATGACCAACAGGCCGCCCTGCCCTGCCGGCACGGGTTCGCCGTCTTTCGAGACGACCTCCGGCACGACGCCGAAGAAGGGACGCGTTGCGGAGCCGGGTTTGGTGGGCACAGCACCGGGGATGGGGGCGATCAGGATGGCGCCTGTTTCGGTCTGCCACCAGGTATCGACAATGGGACAGCGTTCCTTGCCGATCTCGCGGTGATACCACATCCAGGCTTCCGGGTTGATCGGCTCGCCGACGGTGCCCAGCAAACGTAGCGAGGCCAGCGAGTGCTTGTGCACCCACTCATTGCCCCACTTGATGAACGCGCGAATCGCCGTTGGGGCGGTATAGAAGATGGTGACCTTGTGGTCGTCGATGATCTTCCAGAACCGGTCGCACTCGGGCCAGTTCGGTGCGCCTTCGTACATCATTACCGTCGCACCGTTCTGTAGCGGGCCGTAGACGACGTAGCTATGCCCGGTGACCCACCCGATGTCCGCAGTACACCAGTAGACGTCGTGCTCCTGTAGGTCAAAGATGTACTTGCTCGTAAGGTAGGTCTGCACGGAGTAGCCGCCGGTGGTGTGCACCAGGCCCTTCGGTTTCCCGGTCGTGCCGCTGGTGTAGAGGATGTAGAGCGGGTCTTCGGCGTCCATCCACTCGGCGGCGCACTCTGCGTCTACGGAGGCCATCGCGTCGTGCCACCAGATGTCGCGGCCCTCCTGCATCGGCACCGTAACCGTCGGCGCGCGCTGGAAGACAACAACCTTCCGCACTCCCGGACACTTCTGCATCGCCTCATCGACGATGGCCTTTAGCTTTACCTCAGCGCCGCGGCGATAGCTGATGTCCTGCGTGACCACCACCTGGCAGTCTGAATCATTCACGCGGTCCGAGATGGCGTGCGCGGCAAAGCCACCAAAGATAACCGAATGCACCGCGCCGATGCGGGCGCAGGCCAACAGCGCAATCGCCAGCTCTGGAGCCATGCCCATGTA